>ERZ1023614.1-NODE-1-length-149067-cov-15.771951_pt1 | contig 149067 bp, 142 predicted proteins | sample MGYA00380327_ERZ1023614 | MGnify/ENA primary metagenome ERZ1023614 (study PRJEB33179, sample SAMN07448978) | human gut metagenome | biome: Human-gut; feature: Human associated habitat; material: Faeces | host: Homo sapiens | place: India: Bhopal | collected...
GAAGGAAGGCTGTAACAAAATGAGCAAAAAAACTCATTTTGTTACAGCCCCTTTTTTACTTATACCGGATGCGGCGGTTGCCGACGACCATAGTCGGGCTCAGGGTGCGGTAGACCATGTACGTGAAGAACATGAAGCCGAAGAGGAAGACCAGGGCATATTCATCCGTCAGAGGGGCATCTTTGGTGAAATACCAGGCACAGGCCAGGGTCAGGATGAGGCTGGCGTACATGGAAATGGTGACACACCACGTCCGCTGGCCACGGTCGCGCATCTTGTAGAAGTCATGGAATTTGACGTACATGGCGACAGTCCAGGCGACGAGGACGACGGCCAGTACGATGGGGACAGCCACGGGAAGGGGAAGGTATAAGGATACGAGAAAGAGGACCATGAGGGCAAAAGTGCTGAGGAAAATCCCTTCCTGGCGTTTTAAATCCCGGCTGGAGTCATCAGGGACAGCCGGGCGGTTACGACGAGACATAAGTCATCATCCTTTCTATAGCGTTTTACCTCATTATAGCATAGGTTGACTTTCTTTTCACAATATGATAGCGTGAGGGGGTAAGGGCCGCTTTGCAGAGCGGCCCGCAGACCGCAGTTCGCAGGCCGTAGGGGCGACCACGAGCCACGAGCCACTTTAGAGCGCTTGCCACGTGTGAGCTCCTGTTCGCAAAGGGTCTGCCTGGAAAGGATGTGTGATTATGCATGCAGTAAAGACATATGATGTCATTATCATCGGGGCCGGTCCGGCCGGTATTTTTACGGCACTGGAACTGGCCGATAAAGGATTTAAGATCCTCATGGTCGAAAAGGGACAGGATATACGGGAGCGCATTGCGACGAGCCTGAACAAGAAGGCCCTGCCCAAGGATAAGATGCGCAATGTCGTCTGTGGCTGGGGCGGCGCCGGTGCCTTCAGTGACGGCAAACTGACGCTGACGACGGAATACGGCGGCAATCTCGACGACTATATGTCCAAGGCCGACCTCATGGACAAGATACGTTACGTCGACGACGTCTACTGCCGCTTTGGCGGTGCCGGCCGCAAGGTCTATGGCGATGAGAACAAGGAATGTATCCGCGATATCAAGCGCAAAGCGGCTGCTGCTGACCTGCGCTTCATCCCGGCCCGCATCCGCCATCTGGGGACCGATGTCAATGCCCAGATCCTGACCAATATGCGCGATTTCCTGGAAGGGAAAGTCGATATCATGGCCGATACGGCAGTCGATCACATCGTCGAAGAAAAAGGGGAAATCAAAGGCGTCCTCATCGGCGGCCAGTTCTATGCCTGCCGCTATCTGGTCAGTGCTCCCGGCCGGGAAGGGTCGGAATGGTTCGTCCACGAAGTCGAAAAGATGGGCCTCAAGCTGACGTCTAACGCCGTCGATATCGGCGTCCGCGTGGAAATGCCGGCAGAAGTTCTGGAAACGATTACCGACGTCGTCTATGAATCGAAGCTCATTTATTTCAGCAAATCCTTTGACGACCGGATCCGCACGTTCTGTATGAACCCTTATGGTTTCGTCGTCGAAGAGAATAACGACGGCCTGCTCACGGTCAACGGCCACAGTTATGCTCACAAGAAGAGCGAAAACACGAATTTCGCCATCCTCGTATCCAAGAAATTCACGGAACCTTTCCATGAACCGATCAAATACGGGAAATACATTGCCAACCTGGCCAATATCCTCGGCGGCGGCGTCATCGTCCAGCGCCTGGGAGACTTCCTCGACGGGCGGCGGTCGACGCCGGAACGCATCCAGCGGGGCCTGGTCCGGCCGACCATGCCCAATGCGACGCCAGGGGACTTATCGCTGGTCCTGCCGTACCGTCATATGCAGGATATCAAGGAAATGCTGGAAGCCCTCGATGCCGTAGCACCTGGTGCCAACTCGCGCCATACCCTGTTGTACGGCGTGGAAGCCAAGTTCTACTCGAACCGGCTGGAATTGAGCCATGTCCTGGAAACGAAGATTCCCAACTTCTTTGCCATCGGCGATGGCGCCGGCATCACCCGCGGCCTGGTACAGGCTTCGGCAGCCGGCGTGACAGTCGGTCAGGAAATCCTGCGGCGGGAAGAAAAGTAAATAGCGTCATTCTTTGAACCGGTATCCGGCACCCCAGACCGTCTCGATGTAGATGGGCTTGGCCGGGTCCGGTTCTATTTTTTCGCGGATGCGGTTGATGTGGACCATGACTGTCGCCGTGTCGCCTTCGGCGTCGAGACCCCAGACGCGCTCGAAGAGTCGGTCCCGGCTGAAGACCAGGCCGGGATGCTTGGCCAGGAAGACGAGGAGCTCGAACTCGCGGTTGGTCAGGGCGATTTCTTTTCCTTTGACGTAGACCCGGTGCTTATCGACGTAAATTTCCAGGTCGCCGCTGCGGATGACTTCGCCATCGGCCGCTTTCTGCTGGGCCTTGCCCATGAGCCGTTCATAGCGTGTGATGTGAGCCTTGACGCGGGCTACGAGCTCTGTCGGGCTGAAGGGTTTGATGATGTAGTCGTCGGCGCCGAGGCCCAGGCCGCGTATCTTGTCCATGTCTTCCCGCTTTGCCGATACCATCAGGATGGGTACTTCCTTTTCCTCGCGGATGCGGCGGCAGATGTGGAAGCCGTCGGTCCCGGGCAGCATGATGTCCAGCAGGATGAGGTCGAAATCTTCCTGCAGGGCCCGTTCCAGGCCTTTCGTCCCATCCGTTTCGATGACGCTCTCAATGGCACTGGCTTCGAGAAAATCCCGTTCCAGTTCGGCAATTTCTAAGTTATCTTCAATGATCAGAATCCGTTTCATGATATTCCTCCTCTATCCGCGGTAAGGTGATGACGACGGTCAGGCCGCCGCCGGGTGTTGCTTCTGCATGGATTTGGCCGTGCAGGGTCGTAATGATCTGTTTGGCAATGGCCAGGCCCAGGCCGCTGCCCTTTTGGACATCCGTCCGGGCGGCATCGGTCCGGTAAAAACTGTCGAATAAGCGGGGCAGGTCTGCCGCCGGGACACCTGGCCCGTGGTCGGCTGCGGTCAGGACGACGGCCTGCGGCGTTTCAGCGAGGTGCAGGTCCATGGTGACTGTAGGGCCTTCTTTATATTTCAGGGCATTTTCCAATAGGTTGTCGATGACCCGCTGGAACTGCATCCTGTCGATAGCTGTCCAGGCCGGACCGGCTGGCGGCGAATAGTGCAGGATGAGGCCCCGCTCGGCCAGGCGTTCCATGTTTTCGGCGGCGAAATCAGCGAAATAATCGCGCAGCGATACCCGTTCCATCATAAAGGATACTTGGCCCAAGTCGAGTTTGGAAAAGAGGAACAGCCTGTCGACGAGTTTTTCCAGGGTGCAGGCGTTCTGGTAGATGAGCTCGACGTAATGATGGCGCTTTTCAGCGGTCTTGGCGATGCCGACCAGGATGCCGCTGGCATAGCCTTTGAGCAGGGTCAGGGGCGTCGACAAATCATGGGAGATGCCGGCGATGAGCTCTTTGCGGTTCTGCTCATACTTTTCCTGGGCCAGGCGGGCTGAGCGCAGCTGGCGGCGCATGTGGTCGAAGGCTTCACAGGTCCGGCCGAGTTCATCGCGCGACGACAGGCGGAGCTCGTAGTCGAGATTGCCTTTCTCGATTTCAGCTGCCGCTGTCCGAAGCGCTGCCAGCGGCGTCAGTATCTGGCGGGACAGGACGCGGGACAGGATGAAGCCGCAGGCGATGATGATGGCGCTGGCCGTGCCGACGATGAACAGGAGAAGCATTTGCATGACGCCCTTGGCCATGCCTTCGCGGATGCCGCTTTTAGCAATGAACGGCGTATTGCCGGCAGCGATGACCGTCGTCCCGCTGTGGGGGGACGTGTAGCGGAAAAAGAAACCGTCGCCGTCCCAGGTCATGACCGTCTGCTGGCCATGGGCTTTTTTCAGGACCCTGTCGGCCAGACCATAAAAGTCGATGCCCGGCGTGATATAGGCGACCTGGTCGTTGCGGACGATGGCCGTGGCAATGCCCAGGTCTTCCAGGACCCGGCAGTCTTCGCGCATATCCTTGACCTTTAACGGCCCAGGCCGTTCGGCCTTGACGCGAAGGGAACTAACCGTATACTGGATGGACAGGGCCGGCCCCTTTTCCGGCCATAACGTCGTCAAATCATTGTGAGGCGATGAAAAGCGGAGTCCTGAGATGAGTAGGAATCCCAGGGCCGTCAAAATAGCGATGGGAACAAAGACCATGGTAAAATTAGTGATGAGCAGGCGGTGTCGCAGTGAAATATCACGTATATGCAGCATAAACAGGCCATCCTTTCGTAGTGATAGTTTCATTATAGAGTGATTCGTGGCTCGTGGCTAGTGATTCGTAGGGGGATGTCGCACGAAGGTTTCTGCCATCATGCGCGGCTCCTTTTTCTCTATAGTTTGTAGCATGGAGTTTGTAGTTTGTAGAAAACTAAAAACTACAAACTACAAACTTAAAACTACAAAAGAGGCTGTCTTCATGGACAGCCTCTTTTGTATCAAGCTAATCTTCAATTTCTGTATGGATGACGGTGCCGTTAGTGGCGTCTACGAGGACGTCGTAGCGGACGGATCCGGATGTGACGCGGACTTTATACATGGGGTGGAAGGCGCGTTGCGGCATAGCTCCCTGCGGCGGCTGGCCTTTCATATCCGGCTGGCCCGGTTGTCCAGAAGCAGTCATCGGCGGCTGGCCCTGGGGCGGTGTCATGGGGGCGGATTGGTTGCCGGCCTGGCCGTCGGGAGCGGCTTTGGCCGTAGCACCGGCAGCGGCATCGGCCTTTTCTTCACCAGGACGGCCAGGTTTCATGCCTTCTGGTCCGCGCTGGTCGCCTCTTTCATCGCCTTTGCGGTCTCTGTCCTTCGCTTTTTCTTTGTGGTCGCCTTTGCGGTCATCCTTGCGGCCGTCTTTCGGACCGTGCTTGGCGCTGCTCATATCGAAGAGGGCGATTTCTTTGAAATCCAATTCACTTTCGTCCTTGCCGATGGCCTGGGCGGCAGCGGCGCAGGCCTGGTCTTCACTGATGAGGGAGATGTTGTGCTGGTCGGCCTGGGCCTTGGTCATCTGGGCCATGGCGTCGACCCGTTCGGCGTGACGGGCCAGATGCTGCTGGTGCAGATAGTAGTGGCCGCCGGCCGTGGCTACGACGCAGACGACGCAGAAGGCAGCAGCGATTTTTGCATTGCGGGCCGTGCAGACTTTATTTTTAATCGAAACAAGTGTATCTTGCCATTTTTCCTGGGTCATGATGAATTCCTCCTGTCTTCAATCACTTATTCTTGACTACGAGGACAGTATAACGGATAAATCTAAAATCGAGCTAAACCAGGCCGTAAGAATTACATAAATATAGTATAATGAGTTTGTAGCCTATAGTTTGTAGCAGATGGTTTTAAATTTTTAGCCATCACTGAAAACTAAAAACTGCAAACTCAAAGCTAACAATAAGGCCGTCTTTGTACGATGACCTTATTCTGAATACTGTAACATCAAGGAGGTATCTACCATGAACGATGAACGTTTGAAATTGACTCAAATGGCGTCCTGCTCCGGTTGAGGCGCTAAGTTAGGGCCAGGGACACTGGCTCAATTGTTGGACGGGCTTCCAACACATAAAGATGACCGCCTCCTCGTTGGCTATGATAAGAGCGACGACGCGTCGGTCTATCAGGTGAGCGACGATCTGGCTGTCGTCCAAACGGTCGATTTCTTCCCGCCTATCGTCGACGATCCTTATTTATTCGGTCAAATTGCGGCGGCCAACGCCCTGAGCGACGTCTATGCCATGGGAGCCGAAGCCAAACTGGCCATGAACGTCATGTGCGTCAACCTGTCCATGGGCCGCGAAGCCGTCCGGGCTATCCTTGAAGGGGGCTACCAGAAGGCCTATGAAGGCGGTGTCATCATCACCGGCGGCCATACTATCGAAGACAAGGAACCGAAATACGGCTTGTCCGTCACGGGTTTCGTCCATCCACAGAAACTGTTGCGCAACTCGTCGGCCCGGCCTGGCGATGTCCTCATCCTGACCAAGCCCTTAGGCGTGGGCATCCTCATGACGGCAGCCCAGGGCGATTTCGTGGCCAAGCCGCTCCTGCAGCAGCTCTACGACCAGATGGCCCAGCTCAATAAAGGGGCCCGCGACATCATGGTCGGCTACGAAGTCCACAGCTGTACCGACGTTACGGGCTTCGGCCTGCTCGGCCATGCCTGTGAAATGGCCGACGGCAGTGGAACGACGATTCATTTTCAGAGTGACGCCATTCCCTACCATAAACAGGCATTGGACATGGCAGCCATGGGGCTGATTCCGGCTGGAGCCTACCGCAACCGCGACTTTGCTGCGGGACGCGTCAAGGCGGACGGCACTGATAAGCGCTTCATGGACATCCTCTACGATCCCCAGACTTCGGGCGGCCTGCTCATCGCTGTCGCTGAAAAGGACGCACCGGCCCTGGAAAAAGCCTTGAAAGACTCGATTCCCTGTGCGGCCGTCGTCGGCTATGTGACCGAGCGGGACAAATGGTCCATCGTAATCGAATAAAACTTGTAAAAACGGCTACCTTCAGCCCCATAGATAGTGTATAATAAAGTTGGTGAGTTTTTTTACCGTACTCATGTCAACTACAAAGGAGAGATCAACTGTGATTGAACGCTATACGAAACCGGAAATGGGTCATATTTGGACAGAATACAATGAATGGGATACGATGAAACAGGTCGAAATCCTGGCTAGTGAAGCACAGGCCGAACTGGGCAACATCCCGAAAGAAGCGGCTAAGGAAATTCGCGAAAAAGCTGCTTTTTCTGTCGACCGCATCCATGAAATCGAAGCGGAAACACACCATGACATTGCGGCTTTCGTCTCGACGCTTTCGGAAAATATCGGCGAAGCCGGTAAATATGTACACCTCGGCCTGACCTCGACAGACGTCAAAGACACGGCTCTGGGCTACATGCTCAAACAGGCTTCGGACATCCTCATCAAGGACCTGGAAAACTTCCACGCCGTATTGCGCCGCCGCGCCGTTGAATTCAAATATACTCCGTGCATCGGCCGTACCCACGGCATCCATGCCGAAGCGACGACGTTCGGCCTCAAGCTGTGCAACTGGATGGCTGAAATCGAACGCGACATCGACCGCATGAAACACGCCAAGGAAACGATTTCCGTCGGCAAGATCTCCGGTGCTGTCGGTACCTATGCCGACATTGATCCCTTTGTTGAAAAATATGTCTGCGAACACCTCGGCATCGCTGCTTCGCCGATTTCGTCGCAGACCTTGCAGCGCGACCGCCATGCTGAATACGTAACGACCCTGGCTGTCATTGCCAGCTCCATCGACAAGATGGCTACGGAAATCCGTCACCTCCAGCGCACGGAAGTCCGCGAAGCCGAAGAATACTTCAGCCCCAAACAGAAAGGCTCTTCCATCATGCCTCACAAACGCAATCCTATCACTTGTGAACGCATGTGCGGCTTGGCCCGCGTCATCCGCGGCAATGCCCAGGCTGCTTTGGAAGACGTCGCCCTCTGGCACGAACGCGACATTTCCCATTCGTCTGTCGAACGCGTCATCCTGCCAGACAGCACTATCGCTCTGGACTACATGCTCCAGACTTTCACCCGCGTCATCGACAAGCTCCTGGTCTATCCGGACAAGATGATGAAGGACCTCAACCTCACTGGCGGCCTCATCTACAGCCCGATCATCCTCAACACGCTCGTTGAAAAAGGCGCTGTCCGCGAACAGGCATACCGCTGGGTTCAGCGCAATGCCATGAAACGCTGGCTCGAAGGGGAAGACTTCCTGGAAAACCTGAAAAAAGACGAAGACGTCACGAAATACATGACAGCCGAAGAAATCGAAGGCTGCTTCGACGTCAAGAAGATGCTCAGCCACGTCGACACCATCTTCGCACGTTTCGGAATTTAAAAATAGTTTGTAGGGGCTCGCACGTGGCGAGCCCGCCCCGAGGATATGTAAAAAAGGGTTTGTCGTCGTGCGGCAAGCCCTTTTTTGCTGTCTCGAAAATCTGCATCCACGAAAGCCTCTCCTAACAGGAGAGCCGGGCCGCCCTTTGGGCGGCCCCTACGAACCACGAGCCACGAATCTCCCAGGAGGTGATTTTATGTATTATTTCGATAATGCGGCGACGACGGCGCAGAAGCCCGAGGCCGTCGCCCGGGCCGTTTACAATGTCCTGTCATCGGGAACCGTGGGCAACCCGTCCCGCGGGGCCCATGGCTACGCCCTGAAGGCCTATGGTATCGTCTTGCAGGCCAAGGACGATGTAAAGGCCTTGTTCCACTGCGGCCCGGAATATGATGTCGCCTTTACGCATAACTCGACGGCAGCCCTGAACATGGTCCTCAAAGGGCTCATCCATCCCGGCGACGGCGTTTTGACGACGTCGTGGGAACACAATGCCGTCCTGCGGCCGCTTTACCAGTTGGAAGCCCAAGGCGTATCCCTGGCTTTCATCGCCAGCGACAGTCCCGGCGGCGCCTTGCAGTATGACACCCTGGAAGAACGGCTGACACCGCGGACGAAATGGTTCGTCTGCAACCACGCGTCGAACGTGACCGGCAATGTTTTGGACCTGCCCCGCATCAAGGCCTTCTGCCAGCGTCACCATCTGGGGCTCATCGTCGATGTATCCCAGACAGCCGGCGCCATCGACGTCGACTTATCCGATGGCATCGTCACGGCAGCCTGCTTTACGGGCCATAAGTCGCTTTACGGGCCAGGCGGGACGGGCGGCATCGTCATCCGCCGCGATGCTCTCGTGACGCCGTACATCACCGGCGGCGACGGCGTCCATTCCTTCGAGCGGGAGCAGCCGTCGGCTGTCCCCGGTGTCTTTGAAGCGGGTACGGCCAACGTAGCGGGCATTGCCGGCCTCGACGCCGGGATAAAGCAGCTCCTGGATGGTGGCGTCGCCGCTGCGGCTGCTCATCAGGAAGCACTGGCCCGGATTTTCGTACCCGCCGTCCAGGCTATCCCGGGTATCCGCCTGTATGGCGACTTTTCCGGACCCCGCGTCGGCGTCTACAGCCTCAATATCGGCGATGCAGAATCGGCCGTCGTCAGCGACATCCTTTGGCAGACATACCAGATGGCGACGCGCCCGGCCTATCACTGTGCGCCCCTCATCCATCAGGCCCTGGGGACGGCCGTCCAGGGAGCGGTACGCTTTTCTTTTTCCCAGTTCACGACGGCTGACGACGTCCGGGCCGCTGTCCGGGCCTTGCGGGCCATTGCGGCGATGTAAGATTTTCTGGCAATCCATCAGGAAAACTTGACTGCTTTGGTATAGTAATATATAATAGATATAGTTATAAAAGACAAATAGTCAAAAGAAAGGTGGAATCTCTCATGGAATATAAATTCACAGCCGATAATTTTCAGCAGGAAGTATTGAACAGCAGCCAGCCGGTCATGGTCGACTTTTTCGCTAACTGGTGCGGCCCGTGCCAGATGATGGGACCGGTCATCGCCAATCTGGCCGAAGAATATGCCGGCAAGATTAAGATCGGCAAGATCAATGTCGACGAAAATCCGGGCGTAGCCCAGGCCTATGAAGTCGCCACGATCCCGAACCTGGTCTTCTTCAAAGACGGGAAAGTGGTCAACCGCGTCATCGGTGTCGTCCCGGACAATGTATTGAAAGAAAAATTAGACGCTTTGCTCAAATAAGCAGCTGGCGCCGGAGGAGGATTTTCATGAAAAATTATTCCTATATGACCCAGGGGACTTGTGCCCGTCAGATTACCTTCAGCCTAGAAGACGGCAAACTGCATGACGTCCATTTCGTAGGCGGCTGTCCCGGCAATACCCTGGCTCTCAGCAAGTTGTTGGAAGATACCGATGCCGCCCGGGCCGTAAAGCTCCTGAAAGGGAATCCCTGCGGTGACCGCGGTACCTCCTGTGCCGATCAACTGGCCATCGCCGTCGAACAGGCCTTGAAACAAGGCGCCTGATGGCGGAGTCAGTCTATGGCGTCGCCCTGGTGCCGTCGACACGGCAGGCTATGGAAGGCGAAAAGCTGGCCAAGGCAGCCGGCCTGGCCGTGCGCATCATTCCGACGCCGGGAAAGCTCGACGCGTCGTGCGGCTTTTCCCTGCGCTATGAACTGGTTGATGAAGCGGCCCTGACAGCTCTCCTCGATGAGGAGGGGCTGGCATGGGTCGCTTTATATCATGCCTGCCGCCAGGGCCTGACCGTCACGTACACTAAAATCAGAGAAGGGTGATATTATGGCCAGACATATCGTCATCGGGACGGCCGGCCATGTCGATCATGGCAAGACGACGCTGGTCCGGGCCTTGACCGGGATCGATATGGATACGACAGCGGAAGAAAAGAAACGGGGATTGACCATCAACCTGGGCTTTGCCTGGCTCGACCTGCCTGACGGTACGCGGGCCGGCATCGTCGATGTACCGGGGCATGAAAAGTTCATCAAGAATATGGTCGCCGGCCTGCCGGGCCTCAATCTGGTCCTGCTCGTCGTCGATGCCAACGAAGGGGTCATGCCGCAGACGAAAGAACATCTCGACATCTTGACCCTTCTTGGCGTACATAAATTCATCATCGTCGTCACCAAGGCCGACACCGTCGACGACATGCTGCTCAGCCTGACCCTGCAGGACATCCGCCAGAATCTGGCCGATACGGCAGCCGAAGGGGCCCCGGTCGTCGTCACCGATGCCGTCAGCGGCCGCGGCCTGACGGAACTGGTCGATGAAATCCAGGCCATGGCAGCGACGCTGCCCATGGAAAGCGCTCAGGGGATGGGCCGTCTCAACGTCGACCGGTCGTTCTCCATCAAGGGATTCGGGACTATCGTCACGGGGACCCTCATCGACGGCCCCATGATGAATGGCCGCGAAGTCTGGCTTTATCCCGGCGGCCGGCGCCTGCGCATCCGCAATATGCAGGTCCACGAGCAGGATGTCCTGCGGGCCGACCCGCCGCAGCGGACGGCATTGAACCTGGCAGGCATTTCCTGTGGCGCCATCCATCGCGGTGACGTCCTCTGTACGGCGCCGGATTTTACAGCGACGCGGATGATCGATGTCAAAGTGACCTGCCTGGCTGACGCGCAGCCCCTTTTTCTATGGCAGCGCATGCGCCTCCTCGTCGGGACGCGGGAAGTCATGGCCCGCATCGTACCCTTGGGAGCCGAACAGATTGCGCCGGGGACGGAGGGCTTTTTGCAGCTGCGCCTGGAGCAGGATGAAATCTATGTCAAGGCTGGGGACCGTTTCATCCTGCGGACCTTTTCGCCCATGCATACCGTAGCCGGCGGGGAAATCCTCGACGCCCATCCGCAGAAACACCGCCGCTTCAAAGACGACGTCGTGACCAGCCTGGAAGCCCGCGATGCCGGTCTGACGGACGACGTCGTCGCCGGCTTCCTGCGCCTGCGCCAGGTCCCCTTTACCCAGGCTGACGTCATTGCCGGGGCGACGGACCTGCCCCTGGATAAGGTAGAGCTGGCCCTGGACCATTTGCGGCAAAATGGGATTGTCCGCCGGACCCGTCAGGGCTACATCCACGGTGACGTCTATAAGACCTGGCAGGCCAAGGCCCTGCAAGTCCTCCTGGCCTATCATAGAGAGAAACCGCTGCAGCCTGGGATTCCCCAGCCGGCCTTCCGGAGCCGCCTGCATCTCGATGAAAATGACGGGACGGCCCTATTGCGGCTGCTGACGGCTGGCGGCATCTGCCGCCTGTCCCGCCAGTGCGTAGCGGCGAAACAATTCCGTATCACCTTTTCTCCGTCTCAGCGGAAATTGCAGTCGGCTATTGAAAAGAAGCTGGACCACAATGGCTATGTGCCCGTCCCGGTCCGCGACGTCCGGGCTTTGGGCCGGGAAGCCCAGGCCGTCGCCGATGCCCTCAACGGCAAGAGCCTCGTCTTCTTATCGCCTGATTTCATCTTGTCGAAGCGCTACATGATGAAAGCCGCTGAAGCGGCCTGCCGGTATCTGCAATCAGGCTGTCCGCTGACACTCGGCGATTTTCGCGATGTCCTGGGAGTCAGCCGCCAGCAGGCCCTGCTCATCCTGGAATATATGGACCGCTGTGGCATTACCCGCCGCGTTGCCGACGGGCGCCTGGCCGGACCGGCAGCCCGGAAATATGAAATAAAAGGGGAGAATGACCATGGATGAAGAACGACAGCAGCTGCTCCGTCAGCTGCCCGATGTAGACCATTTACTGCAACGGCCGGTACTGCTGACCTGGCAGGAGAGGAAATCGCGCCAGGCTGTCCGCGATGCCGTCCGGAACGTATTGGATGAACGGCGTCAGGCCATCTTGGCCGGCCAGTGGGACCAGCCTTTTTCCGGCGATGACTTTGACCGGGCCGTCGTCTCCCTCCTGCAGGCAGAAGAAACGGGCCATCTGCGCCGGGTCATCAACGCCACAGGGACGGTCCTGCATACGAATCTGGGCCGGGCTGTTTTCAGTCCGGACCTGGCCCGTCACATTGCCAATCTGGTCTGCCATTACAGCAATTTAGAATACGACCTGGCTTCCGGCAAGCGGGGATCGCGCTATGACCATGTCCGGGAACTTCTCTGTGAGCTGACCGGTGCCGAAGATGCCATCGTCGTCAATAACAATGCCGCTGCCGTCCTCTTGACCCTGTCCAGCATGGCCGCCGGCCGGGAAGTCGTCGTGTCGCGGGGGGAACTCGTCGAAATCGGCGGCTCCTTCCGGATTCCCGACGTCATCGAACAGAGCGGCGGCCGTATCTGCGAAGTCGGTACGACCAACAAGACTCATTTGTCCGACTACGAACGGGCCATCGGCGAAGATACGGCGGCCCTCATGAAGGTCCACACCAGTAATTACCGCATCATCGGTTTTACCGAGAGTGTCTCCGCTTTGGACCTGGCCCGCCTGGCCCATGACCACGGACTGCCCTGCATCAACGATGTCGGCAGCGGCCTGTTCGTCGATTTGGCCGCATGGGGACTGCCTCATGAACCGACGGTCCGCGAAGTGTTGGACGCTGGCTGCGATGTCGTGACTTTCAGCGGCGACAAGCTCCTGGGCGGCCCTCAGGCGGGTATCATCGTCGGTAAAGCCGCCTATCTGGATGCCATGAAACACCATCCTCTGCTGCGGGCCCTGCGCGTCGATAAGATGACCCTGGCCGGTTTGCAAGGGACTTTGCAGACCTATCGCGACGGTACGGCCGTTTGCCAGATCCCGACGCTGTACTGCCTGGCCCAGACGAAGAAAGAGACGCGGGAACGGGCGGAACGGCTGTTGCAGGCCCTGCATACAGATGACCTGCCGGCCTGCGTTTCCCTGCGCCGTGTAGACGATTGTGTCGGCGGCGGCGCCTGCCCCGATGCCGTCCTGCCGGGCTGGGCCCTGGCCATTGATCCCTATGACCTGTCGGCGGAAAAACTGGAACAGCGCCTGCGCCAGGCCGACATCCCCATCATCGCCCGCGTCCAGCACTGCGCCGTCGTCCTGTCCCTGCGCACCATCGGCGACGACGAATTCCCGGACGTCGCCCGCATCGTGCGGGAAGCGTTGGGCGTTTGAGCGTCGCGTGGAGGTTTCTGCCATCATGTATGAGCGGGCCGTTCTTTATAGTTTGTAGTACGGAGTTTGTAGTTTGTAGAAGAGGGTTTTGAATTAAAAAAACTTCACTACAAACTGCAAACTTAATACTCAAAAAGGCGCTGTCTTCATATGACAGCGCCTTTTTACATTTCCTACCGCGGGGATGATTGGCCGATGATTTCTTTTCCTTCTACGAACTGGACCGTAGGATTCGGTTTTTTCTTTTCAATGAGGTCGACCATGAGGTGCAGACAGTGCTGACCGATTTCGCCCATGGGGATATCGACGCGGGACAGGGAGGGAATGGCGTAATCATTGAATTGAGCCATGTTGATCCCGATGGTGAAGACTTCCACGTCCTGTGGGATAGCGATACCCAGTTCATGGCAGGTATAGAGCATGCCGTGGGCCAGGACGTCGGATTCACAGAACATAGCCCGGGGCATCCGCTTTTCTTCATAGAGCTTCTTCGTAGCTTCCACAGCGCTCGATGAAGACGTATCGCAGAGGATGATGTTTTCTTCTGGTACGGCGTGGCCGGCCTTGGCGAAGGTGTCGAGGAAGCCCTGCATCCACGTGCGCATGATCGGGAACGACGTGTCATGGGTCAGGACGCCGGCGTCGAAGATGCCCTTGTCCAGGAAGTGCTGGGCGACGTTGCAGCCGATAGTATAGTTGTCCATGGTGACGCTGCTGTATTTATCCGATTCCCGGTTAAAGAGGACGACAGGGCAGGGGATATGGATGGAATTGAGGTAGTCCATATCTTTATTGGACATATTCGCGATGATGATGCCGTTGAAAAATTCATTCTGCATGGCTTCGAGCTGTTTTTGCAGCTGGTCGACCTTATAAGGGACGACGGTCAGATGAATGGCTTTGTCCTGTTTCATGATTTCTTCCTGGATGCCGAGGGTGATGCGGGCCAGGTAGTTGATACGGAAGTCCGTTGCCCAGTAGAAGGCAATGGCATAGCTGTCCTTTTTAGCCGACCGCAGTTTTTTGGCCGACTGGTTGGGGACGTAATTCAGGTCTTGTGCAATTTTGTATATACGCTGTTGTGTTTCCTGCGAGATTTTCCGTTCCCGGCCCTTGCCGTTCAGGACGATGGAAACGGTGGCGATGGAAACGCCAGCAGCTTTGGCAATGTCTTTAATTGTGGACACGATGGCCACCTCCACTCTTGCTTTTATTTTGACATAAATTAAACGTTTTTTCAAGGAAATCTGTGTTACAGGATGAACAAATATTCATTTTTATGTAAGTCGCGAATCGTTTGCAATCATGGTACAATAGAAGCGATTAAGACGAGAAAAGAGGATGTGTATGACAGTGAGCAAAGAACGTTACCGGCGCCAGGCCCTTCATCAAATCGACAATCTGGCCAAGCCGCCGGGAAGCCTGGGACTTTTGGAAAAGCAGGCCAAGCAGATTTTATTGGCCTGGGGGACCTTTCACCGGGAGCTGCGGCCGAAACACATCATCTTTGCCGCCGACAATGGTGTCGTCCGGGCCGGTGTCGTCGCGCAGTTGTCGGATATCACGTATATGCAGAGCTGCCATATGGTACAGGGGACGTCGGCCGTGACCTGTTTCTGCCGCAGCCAGGATATCCCTTATGAAGTCGTCGATGTCGGTATCGACAGTGATGATGCCGTCGGACTGGACCGCAAGATCGCCAGGGGGACAAAGAACTTTGCCGTCGAACCGGCTATGAGCCGGGAAGAGCTGGCGCAAGCCATGGCGACGGGCCGCGAACGGGTGCAGGCAGCGGCCAAAGATGGCATCAATCTCCTGTCATTCGGGGAAATGGGCATTGGCAACACGACGACGTCTGCCGCGGTCCTTACGGCATTGTCGCCGAAAAAGATGTCCTGGCTGACTGGCTTCGGTTCGGCCCGGGGCAATTATAAACTGCTCTTCCATAAGCGCCATGTCATCGCCGCAGCCGTCAAGGCCTATGAAAAAGAAATCCAGATGCCGGCTGATGCCCTGCGCTGCGTCGGCGGCTTTGATTTGGCAGCACTCTGCGGCGCCATGATGGCCTGTGCCGACGAAAAGATTCCCTTTTATATCGACGGCTTCATTACGGCGACAGCCCTGGCCTGTGCCATCGCCATGAAGCCTGCCGTCCGCGATTATGCCCTGCCGTCCCATATTTCCCGGGAGCCCGGCATGGCCCAGGCCCTGCGCCTGTGCGGCATCGATGAATACGACGTGCCCATCCAGGCCGGTCTCTCCCTGGGTGAAGGGACGGGGGCCGTCTTGGGCGTCGTCCTCATGAAGACCATGATGTATGCCGTCTGGCATATGGCTACCCTGGACGGCATCAACCAGGAAGCCCAGGACCGCCATGACAACCGCAAAGGAGATGAAACGCATGGATGAAGAAACGAGAAAAAAAGCCCAGGCCATCTTTGAGCGCCTGGGACTGACGGAAGAACAAGCAGTTGAACTCTTTTATAAACGGACCATTGCGGCCGGGAAAATGCCCTTTGCTGCAGCCGAAGGGGAAACCAAGAAAATCAAGAAAAAACGCATGAACGAACGCTTCGCCGAATGGGATGCTTTTTAGCGGACCGCAGAAGCTCAATTCGTGCAGCCATCTCCGCTTGTCTTTGCCGGGCTGACTGCGTCGAAAAGCCTCGACAGAGCCCCGCTATGCCTGCGTTTTTCTCCTTGCCAGCCCGGCAAATCCGGCGCGGATCTGACCGCGTCATTGAGCTCCTGCGGTCCGAAAGGCTCTCCTGCGAAGGGGAGCTGGCCGCCGAAGGCGGACTGAGGGGTTCTTAAATGTACGAGCCACGAACCATGAACCACTTTAAATTATTTTTACGAAAGAAGGGATTTTGATGATGTATCCGTTATTACATGCAACGCTGAATGTTGGGTCTCTGGTTTTGAAGAACCGTCTGGTCCTGCCGCCGATGGCGACGGAAAAGTCGGCGAAAGGCCAGGTGACGGATGGGCTGGTCGCTTATTATGGTGATATGGCCCGCAGCGGTCCAGGCCTGATCATTCAGGAACACAGTTTCGTTTCGCCTGAAGGCCGGGCCAGTGCCAACCAGGTGTCGCTGGCGGCCGATGCCGATATTCCCGGACTGCAGCGCCTGACGGCGGCTGTCCACGCTCAGGGCGTACCCATCCTGGCACAGATCAGCCATGCCGGCAGTGCTGCCCATCGGGCCATTACGGGGCAGGAAGTCATCAGTGCCAGTGCTGTTTCCAATCCGTCGCGGGCCGCTTCGGTCCAGGGCCAGCCGGAATTTCCCCGGGAAATGACGCAGGGCGATATCCAGCGCATCGTCCAGGCCTTTGTCGACGCCGCTGTCCGGGCACAGCAGGCCGGCTACGACGGCGTGGAAATCCACTCGGCCCATGGCTATCTGCTGGACCAGTTCTATTCACCGGTGACCAATAAGCGGACCGATGACTATACGGGCCAGACCTTGGCTGGCCGGACCCGGCTGCACGTTGAAATCATTCAGGCTATCCGCCGCCAGGTCGGGTCTGATTTTGTCCTTTCCCTGCGCCTGGGCGGCAGCGATTATATGGATGGCGGTGCCGTCGTCGGCGATGTCAGCGAAGCGGCTAAGATTTTTGAAACGGCCGGCATCGACATGCTCAGCCTTTCCGGCGGCATGAGCGTCTTCTTCCGCCCTGGCCATACGGAAGCGGGATATTTTGCCGAATTATCGGCAGCAGCCAAAAAAGGGACGACCCTTCCCGTCTTGCTGACCGGCGGCATTGCCGACGGCGCCGAAGCGGAAGCCTTCCTGGAAAAAGGGCAGGCCGACCTCATCGGCATCGGCCGGGCGGCACTCCGGGACCACCAGATTTACCAAAAAATCTTGTCCATGTAGAAAAAAAGCGCTGTCGCATGAAGACAGCGCTTTTTGAGTATTAAGTTTGCAGTTTGTAGTTTTTAGTGAATGGTTTTTAAATTTAAAGTCGTCTTCTATAAACTACAAACTTTAAAGAGAAAGGAGCCTCGTACGATGGCAGAAGCCTTCATGTGACAGCTATGAATTATGTTTTAATGAATACGGTCTGTTTTTTTCTGAGCAAAAAGCCATTCTAAGGCGGGCTGCATGGTGTAGGCATGCTGCCAGGTAGAGCGGTGGCTGCCGCCTTGGTACTGGGTCAGGTAGTGGCTGCAGTCCGGCGTGATGAGGGCAGCGGCCTGGGCGTCGACGTGGGCTTGCGCCTGGGGGGGGGCGCGGGTCTGGCTGACTACTTTGACGCCGTCTTTTTCTAAGTTTTCCATGATTTTTGCCAGGCTCGGGCTGGCACCGGGGTCACCTTGGGAGGTAACGGCCCAGATATGCTGGTGACCTAAGGGCGAAGTGACGGTTTCGTCCCATTTGCAGGCGACGAGGTAAGAGCCGGCGAAGAAGTCCGGATATTTGACATCCATGGCGATAGATGTCATGCCGCCCATGGACTGCCCCGTGTTATAGATGCGGTCCGTATCGATGGAATATTGACGGCAGAGCTGTTGGACGAGATGGATGGTCCGGTCCAGTTCCGGCCCGTATTGATAGTTGTCATCGACGATGATCGTATCGTATTGAGGGGCCAGGACGAAGCAGGGGTGCTTGGCCTGCCATTCCGGCGAGGCGAAGGTAATCCAAAGCCTGCCATTTTTTCAATTTCATGAGAAAACCTCCCTTTTAGACTGTCGCACGAAGGCTTCTGCCCTCCTGCGAGGTTCTTTTTCTTTTATGGTTTATATTATAGTATAGCATTTGTAGTTTGCAGAGAAAACCTTTAAATTTAAAACCATCCCCTAGCCCCTAACAACTAAAAAGCGTAAACGGGCGCCCCACGTGGTCGCCCCTACAGAAAAAAGGCTTGTCGCATATGCGACAAGCCTTTTTTATTTACTTATCATATCGTCTGAGGCGAAGCCCGTGCGATTGGCGTAGTCGCCTTCCAGGATTTGGACGGGGACGAAGCCGTTCTTGTCTTTGTCACCGGTAATCTGGATGCGCGTCGGCTTGGCAAAGACCAGTATCTTGTCGGACCGGACGAGGGAGCGGATTGTTTCCATATCGCGGTCGTGGCTGGCTTTGAGGAAGGTGGGAATGGTCGTCTCGTCGGGGATGACGTAGGTCCCGCGCATCATGAGGTAGCGGCCGCTGTTCGAGGGCAGGCGATTCTTTTCCTGCTGCGCTTCTTTTTCCTCGTCGCTCAGTTCCGGGACGCCGCTGGCTGAATAGCGGGAGAAGTTGACATTGGTCTGTTCGGCTTCTCCATAGCGGTGGACGTAATAGATGGTGATGAACAGGCAGAAGATGACGAAGGGCAGGAAGAGCATCTTCGTGTAATACGTCAGTTTGGCGTATTTGGCTTCCTTTTCTTCCCGCGCTTCCCGTTCTTCCCGCGTCTCGACGACTTCTTCCGGCTGGCCCTGGAGGGCACCGGCCAGGATGGCCGACAAGGGGATACCGTAGCTGGAAATGGGATAGAGGTTTTCCAGCCAGTTCAAGCCGCAGATGCAGGCCATGGCCCGGCTCAGGGCATTGTCCATGTCGACGGGGATCTTCATGCGGTGCAGGATCGACGTCAGCGAATCATTGGCCAGGTTGGGCATGTACGTCGAGGCCAGGAATTTCAAGTCCCGGATGTAGACATCCTTCAGGGGCAGTTCCCGCCCGGATGCTTCATAGCTGGCCTTGATGGCCGGAAAGAGCCGTTCCGAGCGGTAGGCAGAGAGGACGGCGTCTTTGAGGAGAAAGGCAATGTCTTCATCCCAGACGACATCGAAAGGCTTGCTGTCGGCCAGCATGGCTTCCGTCAGGTTGTGTGCCTGGACCGGGCCTTCCCGGGGTTTGATGAAATAGGAAATGCCGTGGACATTGCCGTCGCTGATCCAGGCCAGCGCCAGGCGGCAGATACTGTTTAAGTTGTCGTTGGCCAGGTCCGCTGCGATGGCGATGGACGAATTGACCTTTCGCCGGTGCAGCGATTCCAGCGCCTTTTGTGTATTCGCATCCATGGCGGGTATCCTCCGTGAATCGAGTGGTTTTAACGGCCTCGCTGTTTATAGTAGGGGCGGAACGTGCGCCGCGGCCGCTTGGGCGTTTGTTTGAGCTTGAAGTAGTTGTGCTTGACTGTGCAGTTCTTTTCGTCTGTAAAGGTATTGACGTCGAAGAGTTTCAACGATTCGATGAAGGGAACGAATTTCTTGTAGCCAAAATTGCGGACGTCGAAGTCGGAGAACTGCTTGCTCAGGAGATTTCCCAGGGTACCCGAGAAAATCCAGCCGTTGTCGTCGGAATTTTCTTCGGTCAGCTTGATGAGCGCCTGACGGATGGTGGAGAAATCTTTCCCCGGTGTCTTGCCGTGGAGGGGCATCGTTTCCGGCGGTGTCAGCGGACGGGCTGCCGGCGTTTCGCTGGCATGATTATCGGCTTCCGGCTTTTCGGCCTTAGCCTGCGGACTGGTATGTTCGGCCTGGGCTTCTTCATGGTCCGTGCCTTCGTGGTCACCGGCTTCGTGTTCTTCGGCTTCTTCCCAAAGGACGTCGAGGTAGAGGAACTTGTTGCAGGCCGAGATGAAGGACCGGGGCGTCTTGCTTTCGCCCATACCGAGGACATATTTCTGCGATTCCCGCAGGCGCGAAGCCAGGCGGGTGAAATCACTGTCTGACGAGACGATGCAGAAGCCGTCGAGGTTGCTCTGGTACAATAAGTCCATCGTGTCGATGATGAGGGCCGAGTCGGACGAATTCTTGCGGATTGTATTGCTGTACTGCTGGACGGGCTGGATGGCGTTATCTAAAATGGTATTGCGCCACGACGCCATCTGGGGCGTCGTCCAGTTGCCGTAAATGCGTTTGTAGATGACATCGCCGAGATTATTCGCTTCAGATAAGATGACGTCGATGTATTTGCTGGAAATATTTTCGGCGTCGATGAGGACGGCGAGTTTCATTTCTTGATTCATAATTTGATTACCTCTGTTTACATTACTTTTTTATTATATCATCATCCATAATAACTGTGCTATAATAAAACCAAGGCTGGAACGAAGGCGTTTATCCTTCACCAGGCCTATTTTTTTTAAGAAGGTGATACGCGTGAAAATGGAACATATGGCGCCTTTCTGCGTCGTCGCAGCCGGTATCTGCTGGGGCATCATCGGCCTGTTTACCCGCCAGCTGTCGGCCTATGGCCTGTCGCCCTTACAGATTACCTTTGGCCGGGCCCTGGTCACGGCCATCGCCATGGCTGTCGTCGCCCTATTCCGCCAGCCCCGCAGTTTGGCCATTGCGCCGCGGGATATCTGGATGTTCCTGGGGACCGGCCTGGGGAGCATCGTCTTTTTCAATATCTGCTACTTCACAGCCATCGAATTGACGACCTTGTCCGTCGCGGCTATCCTGCTCTATACGGCGCCGAGTATCGTCATGGTCTTTTCTATCTTCCTTTTCCATGAACGCTTTACGCGGCGCAAGGGGTTCTGCCTGGTCCTGGCCTTTGTCGGCTGCGTCCTGGTCAGCGGCTTAGGCATGGGTCATGTCGAGGCTGCCGGTATCCTGGCCGGTCTGGGCAGCGGCTTCGGCTACGCCCTCTATTCCATTTTTGGCCGCTATGCCCTGGCGAAATATGAACCCCTGACGGTCACGGCCTGGACCTTCATCATCGCGTCTTCAGGGCTCCTGCCTTTCTGCCATTTCGGCATGATCCTTTCCCTGGCCGCCGCCGTGCCCTATACGGGCCTCCTCTTCGCCCTTCTCGGCCTGATGTCGACGGCTCTGCCCTTTGGCCTCTATACGATGGGCCTGAAGCATATGGAAGCGGGCCGGGCATCTATCCTGGCTTCAGTGGAACCGTTGACGTCGACCGTCGTCGGCATTGCTATTTTCCATGAAGCCCTGACCCTGACCGGGGCGGCCGGCATGGCCTGTATCCTGGGGGCGGTCATCCTCCTGGCCAGGTCCGGATCCGCTAACGGATGAATTCAAAGCGGAATTTCCGGCCCGGCGTGATATAGTCGAGGAGAAATTCTTCGTTCGGCACGACTTTGGCGACGATGTTGGTCCGCTCTTCCGGCGGCAGTTCACATTTGACGATCTGGACTTCGCCCATATAACGCAGGAAATCGGCGTTGTCCAGGGTGATGTCGCCGCGGTGGAGACTGCGGAAGATGTCGCTGTCCGGTTCGATGATGCGGCCGTCCAGATGGGCCCGGCTGCCATTGGCGCGGATGACATCCCGCGACGGGTCGGGCCGGGCCGTGAAGGTATAGGACAACAGGTCCTGGATGTGCGGTTCCCGGCTGAGGAGTTTGGCCTTGATGACGACGACGTCCGTTTCTTCCCGGCCGGCCCGGGCCAGGTCGCGCAGTTCTTTATCGGCTGGCTTGTCGTCGCCGATGAAGACGGACTGGACGCCCAGGGCGGCCAAGTGGCGGGCTGCCAGGCTGACGTCCTGATGGCGGTGGAATTCCAGCGTCGGCAGGCCTTCATACAGCGGTGCCCGTTGGCCGGCCTGGCTGGCGACGAAGGCGCCGACGGACAGGCCATAGGCGTGGAGCCTGTCCGTCTGGGTCTTGAAATAGTCGAGGGCCAGGCCCGTGTGGGGACGGGGATAGAAGTTGTGCAGGCTGTCGATGTGGTCCAGCTGGGCGCCATTCTTCTGGAGGTCTTCCAGGTCTTTCCGGGTCAGCGTCGACGCGTTGACCTGGACGCGGACGATGTGGCTGTACATGGCCAGCTTGGCTGCATCGAAACCGTCGTCAAAGCGGACAGTTGTAATGCCCAGCTTGGCGATAACTTCCGGATCGAAACGGTCCATGCCCAGGCAGGCTGCCGAGGCCGGCGATACGTCGGCGACGATGTCGAGCTGACATTGCCGGGCCGTGTCCAGGACGGCCTGCAGTTCCTTGCGGAAGGCTGCCGGGTCCGTTTCAGGGATGTGGAATGACGTAAAGAGCCGCGTCATCCCCAGGGCAGCGGCCCGTTCGATGCGGGCCGTTTTTTCTTGGATCGTCCCTCCCAGGCCGGGATAGACGGAAATACCCGTTTCCATTTATTCACCCTCCTTCGGGTCGTCGAAACCCAAGAGCCAGGTTGCAATGAAGCCGGCCACGTAGGCTGTGACGAGTCCTAATAAATACATGGGGATGTTGTCCGTACTGGCTGCCAGAGGCAGGCCGGAAATGCCGATCGTCGCGGCGCCGACCATGTAGGCGGCCTGGACGGCGCCGCCAAAGGCTCCGCCGATGCAGGCCCCGATAAAGGGCTTGCCCAGGGGCAGGGTGACGCCGTAGATGAGCGGTTCGCCGACGCCCATGAGGCCGACGGGCAGGGCCGAGGCGATGGTCTTGCGCAGGGCCTTGTTCTTCGTCTTGGCATAGACGGCGATAGCCGCGCCGACCTGGCCGCCGCCGGCCATGGCCAGGATGGGCAGGAGAATGGTCACGCCGTAGCGCGACAGGAGTTCCGCGTGGATCGGCGTCAGGCCCTGATGGATGCCGACCATGACCATGGGCAGGAAGGTCCCGCCCAGGATGAAGCCCGTCACGGCGCCGCCGGTCCCGATGGATTCCGTCGCCGCATAGCCGATGGCTTCTGACAAATAGCCGCCCAGGGGCTGGCAGAGGAAGAGGGCCACGAAGGTCGAAATGACGACGACCAGGAAGGGCGTGACGAAGAGGTCGAACATATCCGGGACGAGGCGGTGGAGCTTCTTTTCCAGCCACGATGAAAAGAAGACGACCAGGAGGACGGCGATGATGCCGCCCCGGCCAGGGACCAGGGATTCGCCGAAGAGATTGATCTGAGCCAGGTTCGGATGGCTGAGGATGGCTGCCATGACGCCGCCCAGCATGGGCGAGCCGCCGAATTCCTTAGCCGCATTGATGCCGACGAAGATGTTCAGGCCATAAAAGGCGGCGTTGCCGGCGATGGCCAGGACCTGCATCAGCGGCTGGGCCGCCAGGGACGGGTCCATCTTGAAGGCCACGTTGAGCAGGCCCGTGATCAGGCCGCAGGCGATGAAGGCCGGGATGATGGGCACGAAGATATGGGCGATTTTCTTCAGGGCCAGTTTGGCCGGCGTCGCGTTCTTGCGGCGTATTTCTTCGTGAAGGGCCTGGCCGTCGAAGGGCCCCTGCTTATCGTCGCCGGCATCTGGCGCAGCGGCCGCCGGCTGTTCTTTACGGCCTGCTTCGACTAAGGGGGCAAAGGCCTGGTATAGTTTGGTCGCCTTGCCCGGGCCGACGATGATCTGCCATTCGTCACCGGATTTGTTGATGCCCATGACGCCGGGCAGTTTGGCCAGGTCGTCTTTGCTAAAGTGTTCATCCTTTACGGTCAGGCGCAGGCGGGTCATGCAGTTGTAAGCCTTTTCGATATTGCCTGCCGGACCGGTGATATCGTAGATGGCCCGTGCCAGTTTATCGTAATCCATGGGCAGCCTCCTTGAGGACGGCGGCGACATAGCCCTGGGCCGCTGTCAGGCGGTCTTCGGCTTCGCTGGCCGGGATGTGCAGGAGGACCATGACGATGGCCGTCTTGGCCCGGCCCTGACTTTCCCTGAGGGCTTCGATAGCCTTCTGGCGGCTGCAGCCCGTCGCCGTCATGACGATGCGTCGCGCCCGTTCTTCCAATTTCTGATTGGACGACTTGACGTCGACCATGAGGTTGCCATAGACTTTGCCCAGGCGGATCATGGCGCCTGTAGACAACATGTTGGCGATCATCTTCTGGGCCGTGCCGGCTTTCATGCGCGTCGAGCCCGTGACGACTTCCGGGCCGACGACGGCGCAGAGGTCGATGTCGGCACAACGGCCGATGGCCGAATGAGGCGAACAGTCGATGGCGATGGTAGCGGCTCCGACCGAGGCCGCATAGGTCAGGCCGCCGACGACATAAGGCGTCCGGCCCGAGGCGCTGAGGCCGACGACGACGTCGTCAGCCGTCAGGTTTTTGTCTATCAAATCCTGCCGGCCCAGTTCCGGCGAGTCTTCAGCCCCTTCTTTGGCCCGGAAGATGGCTTCATAACCGCCGGCGATGAGGCCCTGGATGCGTTCCGGGTCGGTGCTGTACGTCGGCGGACATTCGACGGCGTCGAGGATGCCCAGGCGGCCGGACGTGCCCGAGCCCATGTAGAACAGACGGCCGCCGCGGCGCAGTTTATCGGCAATGGTGTCGACGGCTTGGGCGATGGCCGGGATGATGGCGCCGACGGCATCGGCGACTTTATGGTCTTCTTCATTTATGATGCGCAGCATATCTTCGGTCGATACGCTGTCGATATGCTGGCTATGGCTGTTCTGCTGTTCCGTAGCCAGGGTTTCTAAATTGATCATGCTTGATTCCTTTCTTTCATGCAGTCGTGGCTATTGCCGCTTGGGAACAATATACACATCTCTAATTATAGAGAGTGTTTGAAAGACTTGCAATAGGCCTTTTTTTCATGAGCCAGCACCTTTATTTTTTTGCCGTTTCATGGTATGATTAATCTGCACGCAGCAGACCTGTGTGCCCTGTGCGCCCATAGCTCAGCTGGATAGAGCAGCAGTTTCCTAAACTGCGTGTCGGATGTTCGAGTCATCTTGGGCGCACCATTTTTTTATCTTGAATACAATCTAATCATTTTACAATCCGGAAAGGTGGGTTCTCTCATGTCCGATACCAAGAACCGGCTGGCTTCTTTCCATGAAGAAGTCATGCATGATGCTGATTATACGCTGGCTGAAGCCGTTGCCGAAGCCAAACGCTGCCTGAATTGCAAAGTACCGCAGTGCCGCAAAGGCTGCCCCATTGAAAATGAAATCCCCCAGTTCATACATGCCATGACCTTGGGCGATTTCGGCGCCGCTGCTGAACATATCTATCACCGCAGTGATTTGCCGGCTATCTGCGGCCGCATCTGTCCGAGAGAAAAGCAGTGCGAAGGCCACTGCATCCTCGGCAAAAAAGGCAAACACGTCGAAATCGGCAAACTCGAACGCTTCGTAGCGGACATGGCCCTGGATGGCGGCTTCCTGCCGCAGCCGGTCAGCCGTAAAACAGAAGGCCGCGTGGCCATCATCGGCTGCGGCCCGGCCGGCATGGCAGCTGCGAGAGAACTGGCTGGCCGCGATTATGATGTAACCATCTTTGAAGCCGCTTCCCAGCCCGGCGGTACCATGACCTATGGTATCCCGACTTTCCGGCTCCATAAGGAATTACTGCAGCGCGAAGCCCAGGCCCTGACAGCTATGGGCGTCACCATCGAATATAACGTCAAAATCGGCGTCGACAAATCCCTGGACGAACTGCAGCGTGATTTCGATGCCGTCTTCATCGCCATCGGTACGATGAATGCCTGGAATCTCGGCGTCGACAACGACACGATCGACGGCGTCGTCGATGCGGAACAGTTCCTGCGCGACGTCCAGCGCGTCCAGACCGGTGAAGTCGAACTAGCAGACCTGCCCGTACAGAAAGGCGACCAGGTCATCGTCGTCGGCGCCGGCAACGTCGCCATCGATGCGGCCCGCACGTCGCTGCGCCTCGGTGCGGACGTCAAAATCGTCTACCGCCGGGCTGAAAAGAACATGAAGTGCCTGCCGTCGGAATACGAAGAAGCCAAGGCCGATGGCGTCCAGTTCCAGTTCTATTCGGCACCGAAAGCCGTCGTCGGGACGGACCATGTAGAAGGCCTGAAATACGAAAAACAGCAGATCCTCGAAGATGCCACCATGGTACCGACGGGAGAATTCGGCGTCGTCCCGGCCAATAAAATCATCGCCGCCATCGGCAACAAGCCGGAATTGTCCGTCGTCAAAGCTCTCGGCGTCGATGCCAATGACGATGGCTACATCGCCGTCAAGGATATGCCTTACGGCCTGACCAGCAAAGAAGGCGTCTTTGCTGCCGGCGATATCGTCCACAAGCCGCAGACCGTCGTCCTGGCCATGCGCGAAGGGCGTAAGACTGCCGAAGGTATCGACCAGTACTTGAAGGCCAAAAAAGTCATGGCCGCTGTGAAAGCATGAGGAGGCCGCTATGAGTGAATTGACACGGCAGATACTGAAAGCCAATAAGTCTTTTGTCAAACAGTCCCTGTCCCAGGGCGGCTTCGATGAAGTCAGCAAGTATCCGAGCCGCAACCTGGCCGTCCTGACCTGTATGGACACGCGCCTCTTGAATTTCCTCGAACCGGCCATGGGCATCGCCCGGGGCGAAGCCAAACTCATCAAAGTCGCCGGCAATACGGCTTTTGAAGACTTTGACAGCGTCATCGGCAGCCTCATGGTTGCCGTCTACGAACTGCACGTCCACGACATCATCGTCATGGGCCATGACGACTGCGGCATGCTCAAGACGACGGCAGACAGCCTGTGCCGCCATATGGCCGAAGAAGGCATCGATGAAAAGGCCATCGCCGCCGTCCGCCCCAAATTGGAACAGTGGGCCGACCCCATTACCGATATCGACGCGTCTGTCTGCGATACGGTCCGCCGCCTGCGGGCCAATCCCTACTTGCCTTCATCCCTTACGATTTATGGTATGGTCATCCATCCGCACACCGGTGAAATCCGCGTCGTCGACGATGGAGAAGGCCAGGAACAGGAGGTATTATGAGTCTGGTCACACAACGAATGAAAGACCACGCCGCCGTCCTCGAGGCGACGATGGAGTTGATCCCGGATATTGAAAAAGCCGGGGCTCTGTTCAAAGAGGCCCTGGCTTCTGGTCACAAGATACTTTTTTGCGGCAACGGCGGCAGTGCTGCCGATTCCCAGCATTTAGCCGCGGAAATCGTCGGCCGCTTCCAAAAGGAACGGCGCCCGTTCCCGGCCATCGCCCTGACCGTCGACACGTCGATCCTGACGGCCGTCGGCAATGATTATGGCTTCGATACAGTCTTTGCCCGCCAGGTCCGGGCCTTAGGCGAAAAAGGCGACGTCCTGGTCGGCATTTCTACGTCCGGCAACAGCCAGAACGTCCTGGAAGCCATCGATGCAGCCCGTGAAAAAGGCCTCACTGTCATCGGCCTGACCGCTTATGGCGGCGGCAAGATGAAGGAGGCCTGCGATATCTGCCTGGCCGTACCGGCCAAAGTGACGGCACGGGCCCAGGAAATGCATATCATGATTGGCCACATCCTCTGCGAAATCGCTGAGGAAGACATGTAATCAGCCGACGATTTGCTGGAACTGTTTGTTGTTCCGTATCTTATCGAAATGGCTCTGCGTCCGGGCTGCCTGGCGGACGTCTTCGCCGCCCAGGTCGATGGCCTGCTTCAGATAGGGCAGGGCCTGGTCGGCTTTGCCCAGGTCGCCGTAGATGGTGGCGATGCCGTAGTAACTCCAGGTATTGCCCGGGTCGGCGGCGATGACGTTCTTGAAATACGTCAGGGCCTTGTCGTATTGGCCGTCAATCTTATAGGCTAAGGCCAGGTTGTAGAAAGAAGCGACGTCTTTCGGGGCTATTTTCAGCGCTTTTTCGATGAGCTCGATGCCCTGGGAGACGTCGTTTTTGCTGCCTGTGCTGTTGCCGCGCATGGCCAGGGTGACGCCCTTATTGCTCAAGGCCTGATAGTTGTTGGCGTCGAGGGAAAGGGCCTTGTCGAAATCGTTCAGGGCTCCGGCATAATCGCCGGCCTGGTATTTTTTCAGGCCTTCGTCGCTGTAAGCCTGCGAATCGGCCTGGATGGCCGGTGCCGATGGAGCCTGTACGTCCTGTGCCGTCTGAGCCGGCTGGGGCTGGGATAGCTGTGTACTGCATCCGCCGCTCCCGGCAGCCAGGGCCAGCAGGAGCAGGATGGCCAAGTGTTTGTTCTTCATGTTCATTCTCCTGTTCGTCAATATGGAAATCCTATGAAACATATCATCAAAAAAGGGGACATCGTCCTCATCATTACGCTGCTCGTCTTATCTTTCATCCCGGAAGGCATCTTTTACCTGACCGGTAACGATGCGTCTGTGAGCCGGACGTATGCGGTCATCCAGGTCGACGGCAAGGTCTATAAAGAAGTTCCCTTGTCGGGCCACCATGGGACCGATGTCATCCCTATCCAGACCGAGGAGGGCTATAACCTCGTGGTCATCCAGGACGAGAGCGTCGGCATTACCGAAGCCGATTGTCCCGATAAAATCTGTATCAGTGAAGGCTTTGTCAGCAAGCCCGGTGCGACCGTCGTCTGCCTGCCGCACAAGGTGCTGGTCGAAGTGAAGTCCGCCGGCGATGACGAACCCGATGTCATTCCGGCCCATTAGAGGTACTTATGAAAAAGACATTTCACATTATTATCCTGGGCCTGTTCATCGCCCAGTCCCTGGTCTTATACGTCGTCGAAGGGATGCTGCCCGTGCCCTTCATCGCGCCAGGGGCGAAACTGGGGCTGGCCAATCTGATTACGGTCATCGCCCTCTATGCCCTGCCGCGTAAGCGCGACGTCTGTCTCATCCTGCTCGTGCGCATCATCCTGGCCACGGCCTTTGGCGGCGGCATCAACGCTTTCTTGTACAGCGTTGCCGGGGCGGCTTTCAGCCTGGGCGCCATGATGGTCCTGCAGAAGACGGGGAAATTCTCTATCATCGGTGTCAGCACGGCTGGCGGTATTTTCCACAACCTGGGCCAGGTCATCGTGGCCTCTTTGGTCGTAGAGAATATCAAGATCATGCTCTACCTGCCGATCCTGGCCGTCGCCGGCACGGGAACGGGCATCCTCATCGGCATTACGGCTATTTTCACCTTGCGCCACTTGAAGCGGCTGCCCATTTACCGGCGCATGCAAGAGGAAAATCAGGCGATTAATTGATTCGGATGGAGTTGAGTACTTCGTCAGCGAGCTTTACCTTATCTTCTTTGCTGCCGTCGCAGGCTACGACGACGATCCACGTCGCCGGGCCGTCGGCAAAGCCGATGAGGCGGGCCTTCATGGATTTATCCTGATACGTGAAGGTAAAGGTCTGGACGACGGCGTGCTGGCCGCTGACCGTCGTCGTGTCCTGGCTGACCGAGACGTTCTGGGCGTCGATTTTCGATAATACGGCGCCGGCTGCGGCTTCGGCCGTCTGGTTGAGGCGCTGGCTGATGGCCTGGCCCTGGCTGATGTGCAGGTCGTCGTACATCTGCTGCGTGTCGATGCTGTTGGTATAGATGGCGATGTACAGGCCGCCGTCCATTTCACCGTACAGGCGGCTGCCCTCGAAGTACCGCTGGGTCAGCGGGTCTACGGGGACGGGGAAGTCGAGCTTCTGGAGATTTCCCGGCAGTTTCAGGGAAATGGCCGAGCCCATGCCGTCGACGCGGCGTTCTTTGAGGGTAATCGTATAGCAGGCCGTCAGGCTCAGGGTAAGGATGAGCAGGCATAAAGCCAGACAGAGGGAACGGATTCGGGTATGAGTCATGAGTGCACCTCGCGAAAGTTATTTGAAAGGCAGGTATCCCCAGGATACGAGCAGGTAAAAAGCGGGATATAGAATAAGTATATATAAGAGCTGTGTCGTAATGAAAGGCGCCATGGCCAGATTGACGTTCAAGTCGTAAAGGCGCTCCGTAATCAAGGCGTTGATGGCACAGGGCGTAGCCATGACGATGACAATCGTCCCCAGGAGCACCGGGTCCGACGTGAAGCACAAGGCCAGGAAATACGATGCCAGCGGCGTCAGGACCATCTTGATGGGAATGAGGTCCAGCGTCTGGCGGGCATAGTCCTTGAAGTGGGAAAAGTCGATGAGGTAGCCGACGGGGATGAGGGCTACCCAGGCGCTGACGTGGATCAGGGCCTGGAAAATCGTCGTCCCCGCAGCGGGCCTGGGGATGCCGGCGGCGTGTAAGGCCGTGCCGATGACCAGGGCTACGACGGACAACTGGTTCCAGTTGATGAAGATCGATTTCCAGTTATCCTTGAAAAAGACGAAGAAATTGCGGTCCTTGCCGCCGTGCTGGTAGTAGTAGCCCATGGGGAAGAGGACGAAGAACATGAGCAGGTTCTGGAAGACGCCGATGATCTGGACGTAGGCATAGGACATTTCCCCGTAGAGAATGTAGCTGCACAGGCCGCCGAGCATCCCCGTGTTGGCCGGGATGGCGGCGATGAGGTAACTGCCTCGGTCGACGAAGGACGAGAATTTGCGCTGCCGTCCCAGCAAGAGGACGACGGCCAGCGGCAGGAGGCCGTTGAAAAAAGCGAAGAAAGGCAGGCTGAGCAAGTCCGTCCGCATGGGCAGGACCCAGAAGCTGAGCAGGGTCAGGGACGTCATGATGACGATGATGTTGAAGCGGATGAGCCAGTTCGACTGGTCCGGCGTCAGCCAGCTCCGCCTTTTGGCGACATATCCGGCAATCATGGGCAGGATGATGTCTGTGAAAATATAAACCATCCGGAGTGTCGTATCTTCCATGGCCGGATTCCCTCCCTTTACTTGCGGGCAGCGCGGAAGGCGTCGGCCAGGGAGAACGTCAGCGGTTCTGCCGGCTTGGTGGCGTCGATGATAGGCTGCATGATATCGCGGAATTCTTCTTTTTTCTTCGATAAGACGTAGAGTTTGGACGTGTTGCGGGCATCCCAGAGGGCGTCGTGCATCTGGCCGTCGAAGGTTTCTCCCAGGGTGCTGACAGCCTTGTCCAGGGAAATGACATTATCCAGGCCCAGGAGGTTGCAGTAAATCTGCTGGAAGTTCTGCCAGTGGTCGAGCATCCAGCGGACGCGGTCGTCGTGCTCGTCGATTTCTTTGAGGCGGAGTTCGCAGTCCAGCTGGCGCCAGTCATTTTCACTCCAGGCGAACATTTCGTAGGCATTGGGGCAGCCTTCGTTGCACCAGGTCAGGAAATGGTCGAAGGCCTGGCGGAAATGGGGTTTCCCGGCCAGCATTTCCATGGTGATACCTGTCAATTCCTGACAGGTCTGATTCATGGCTGTCGTATATTCGGGCAGCACATATTCCTTATACGACGAGATTTCATTCCCGTCTTCGTCTATTTTGACAGCACCGATTTCGATGATTTCTCCTTTGCAGATGCGGCGCGCTTCCTTCTGGTCCCGGCCGATAGGGTTCATCTCGAAATCGACAAATACGGCTTTCATAAGAGTGTCTCCTTTCTGAATCTGATGACAACCATTATTATACCATAAGTAAAGGGCTTGTCGCACGTGCGACAAGCCCTTTTAAGAGGATTCAGGCGGGCCGCCCTTGGGGCGGCCCCTACGAACCACTAGCCACTAGCCACTAAAACGCCGGCAGGATAGTTCCCTGGAAGTGTTCTTCAATGAATTTCTTGATCGGTTCAGACTGATAGATTGCCAAGACTTTCTTGTATGTTTCGTTGTTTTCGTCGCCCTGACGGACTGCCATGACGTTGGCATACGGCGAATCCTTCGATTCGACGAGGATCGAATCTTTCTGCGGGTTCAGGCCGGCCGGGATAGCGTAGTTGGTGTTGACGCAGGCCAGGTCCGTATCGTCGAGGGAGCGGGGAATCTGAGCGGCGTCGAGTTCGACGAACTGGAGGTTCTTGGGATTTTCGGTGATATCTGTTACCGAAGCGTCGACAGAGTTGCCGTTCTTCAATTTAATCAGGCCGGCCTGCTGGAGCAGGAGCAGGGCGCGGGCACCGTTGGTCGGGTCGTTCGGGATGGTGACTTTGGCGCCGTCCGTGACGTCTTTGATGTCTTTGAATTTATGGGAGTAAACGGCCATGGGCAGGATAATGGTCTTGCCGATGGAGGTGATCTTCAGGCCTTGTTTCTTGACGACGTTGTCCATGTACGGCTGATGCTGCATGGAGTTCATATCCAGGTCGCCTTCGGCCAGGGCCTTGTTCGGCTGGACGTAGTCGTTGAATTCGACGACTTTGATAGTAATGCCCTGTTTAGCTGCTTCTTTAGCGACTTCTTCCATGACTTCGGCATGAGGACCGGCAGTGACGCCCATCTTGATTTCTTTTTTGTCACCGGAAGCACCGGAATTGGAAGACGAACCGCAGCCGGCGGCAAAGAGGCACGTCGTCGTGATGAGAACGGCGGCGAAGAGTTTTTTTACTGTTGCGTTCATGTAATCATTTCCTTTCTGGATAACGGATAATAAGGGCTTGCCGGTCAAAAAGAAAAGCCGTCATACAGATGACGGCTCAATTTGCGATTCGTTCATCTGCCGGTATACACCGCTGGACTTGGCACCTATCCCGATAGGGGGTTGCCGCAGCGTCATCGGGCCATTCCCTCGACTGCTCTTGATGAAAGACAATGTATGGTTGTTGGTGTACATATTATCACCTGGAAGAGAATCTGTCAAGAAATATTGTGCTTCTTGAGGGAAATTTCTTTTTATGTTATAATAATACCGCTCATCGGAGGCTTATGCTCGTATAGTGTAAAGCCGGATAAGATGTCACTTCAGTCCTGCAGCGGAGGAAGGGCGCGTACGTAAACGCGTCTTTCGATAAAGATGCAGGACAGGGTGGTTTCTTGTCCGGCTTTTTTTAGTGTGAGGTGACAGAAATTGATGAATAAACGAGATATCCTTTGGCAGATTTATAGTGCCAAAGCCTTTTACTTCCTCGGCGGTTTCGGTTTTACGTCGTGGGCATCGCTCATTCCCTTCCTGAGGCAGCAGCTGCAGATTCAGGACGACCACCTGGGGTTCCTCTTATTGGCCGTCGGCTTAGGCGCCCTGATCATGATGATGCTGGCCGGTTCCATTGCCGGGCGCCTGGGCTGCCGCCGTTCTTTGACCATCGCCGGCCTGGCCATTGCCGTCGTCCTGAACGTTCTCTGTTATGTGCCGGCTTATGCAGCGGCCTTGGTCATGGCCGTCCTCCTCGGTTCGTCCCTGGGGCTGCTCGACGTCGTCGTCAACATCAACGGTATCTTCATTGAACGGAAAGTCCACAAGCGCCTCATGTCCGGCCTGCAGGCCATGTGGTCCCTGGGGAATTTCGCCGGCGCTGCCTTTTTTGCTTCCCTGCTCCACCTGGGCTTTTACTGGAAAATCGTCATGATTGCCGGCGCCGTCTTCATCGGCCTCTGCGTCTGCTTCTTTGCGCCCCATCTCCATGGGGAACGGCAGGCATCCGGCAAGGGCGCTTCCCTGGTCCTGCCCAAGGGGAAAATCGTCCTCATCGGCCTGGTCTGCACCATTGCCTTCCTGGTAGAAGGTTCTATCAACGATTGGAGCGGCGTCTTCATGACGACGGAAAAGGGCATCGACATTTCCCAATCCGGCCTGGGCCTGACCCTGTTCACGGCGTCGGCCTTCCTGGCCCGCCTGCCCGGTGATTCCCTGACCATGCATTTCGGGCCGCGGCGGCTGCTGGCCCTGTCCCTGCCCGTCGCCTTTGCCGGATTCCTGGGCATCCTGCTCATCAGCGGCGGCCCCTTCCTGTTTGCATCGTACGTCCTCATCGGCGTCGGCTGTGCCAACACCGTGCCAATCTTTTATTCCTCTCTGGGGACACAGAAAGACATGCCCGTAGCTGATGCTGTCGCCGCCGTCAGCACTATCGGCTACGCCGGCATCCTCCTGGCACCGGCCGTACTGGGCTTCATCGGCCGGGCCTTCAGCCTGACCGCCTCCTTCGCCTTAGTCACGGCCCTCCTGGTCATCATGTCCACCATGGCCATGCGGCTCTTGCGGGGGAAATAGTTTGTAGTTTGTAGTCGGGGATGTGTAAGAATCCCGTGACCGACTTGCGTAAACGGGCGCCCCACGTGGGCGCCCCTACTAACCCCTATCCCCTAACCCCTAACCACTAACCACTAGCCACTTAAAAAGGGCTTGTCGAATGACGACAAGCCCTTTCTTCACGCCTCAATCACTTTCCCCGGGTTGAGGATGTCTTTCGGGTCCATGGCCCGCTTGATGGTCTTCATGATTTTCAGTTCGCCTTTTGGCGTGAACTGTTCCATATATTTCAGCTTCTTGGCACCGATGCCATGTTCACCGGCCAGGCGGCCGCCGACGCTGTAGGCATAGGCGTAGACCTGCTGGTGGAATTCTTCGACGTTCTTTTCCCATTCTTCGTCGCTCATATCCATCTTGCAGAGGACGATGTGCAGGTTGCCGTCGCCGATATGGGCGTTGATCTTGACTTCAAAAGGATAGTTCTTACCGATGTCCATGATTTTTTCAATGGTCCCGGCGATTTTATGTACCGGAACGACGACGTCGTCCGTGAGGAAGACCTTGCTCTGGAGTTCGACGGACGTCTGGCAGTTACGGCGCATATTCCAGACGCGGTCGTCAGCTTCCAGGACTTCGGCAGCGCCCGATTCTTCACAGATCGTGCAGACAGCGTCCATCTTGGTGTCCAATTCGTCTTCGTGGAACGTTTCGACGGTGATGATGACGTAAATGCCGTCGTCGTAGTGCGGCATGTCCTTGTAATGGCAGTAGTCAGCGCAGCCGCGGACGTAGGAATTGTCCATGTATTCGACGCTGGTCGGGTCGATGCCGGCTTTCATCAGCTTCGGCACCATGTGCAGGGCCTGGCGCGGGTCCGTGTAGATGGCCAGGACGTCGAAGCGGTACGGCGGCAGGGGGATGAGCTTGACTGTGACTTTGGTGATGATGCCCAGCGTCCCTTCACTGCCGATGATGAGCTGTTCCAGGTCGTAGCCGGTAGAGCATTTCTTGAGGATGCGGCCGCATTCGACGATATCCCCTGTAGGCGTGACGATTTCCAGGCAGTAGACTTGGTCGCGGGTGACGCCATAGCGGACGGCGCGCAGGCCGCCGGCATTGGTGGCCAGGTTGCCGCCGATGAGGCAGCTTTCGGCGCTGGACGGGTCGCCGGCATACATGAGACCAACTTTTTTGGCGGCGTTCTGCAAGTCTACCGTGCGGACGCCGGCTTCGACGGTCATGTACATGCCTTCTTCATTCAGTTCGATGATCTTGTTGAGACGGTCCATGCAGAGGACCAGGCCGCCGCAGACAGGGATGGCACCGTCGGCCAGGCTGGTGCCGCCGCTGCGGACGGTAATGGGGAAGTCGTATTCATTGGCCAATTTGACGATGTCCGAGATTTCCTGGGCATTGGCCGGTGATACGGCTGCTTCCGGGAGATGGAACATGGCCGGATTGGTTTCATAGTCTGTCTGATACTGTAAGAGCAGGTCTTTATCGGTCTTGACATAAGTCGGACCGGTAATGGCCTTTAATTTTTCAATGATTTCTGCCGTAATAGGCTGATAAGTTTTCAAGCGAAGGGCCTCCTTATAAAAATCGGTTGTCTTATTTTACCACGCCCGCTTTGCTTAGGGAAGGCATCAGAACTTGAAATCGATTGTTGCCGAGACGCCGACGCCCTGGACGCGGCTGAGGTTGGTGACATTCGTCGTCGCCATTGGGATGAGGGCATTGGCCCGGGCGATGCCGTTGAATTCCCCTTCCAGCTGAGCGACGGCCTTGACCTTTTCGACCTGTGCCGATGGGCCGATGACCTGGACGGCGCCGATATATTTACCCGTACCGACACTGACGATGGGGACGACTTTCGTCGCGTAGTCCGTGCCGACGCCGTTCTTCATGAGCAGTTTGTTGAGGAAATCATTGATGGAATCGCCGTATTTGGAAACGAGGACGGAAATGCCGCCGACTTTCAGGATAGAGCCGAGGTTGAAGGCCTGGACGGCCGTGCCACCGGCAAAGCCGAGGAGCGATGCAACCGTAACGGCTGCGATGAGTTGTTTTTTCATGGAAATACCTCCTAATTTACACTTTTTTGGGACTTGTGCCGCGGGCCAGCGAGGCCGCGACGGCGAGGAAACAGAGGACGGCCAAGATGACGAACGAAGCGTGCAGGGCGGCTACGACGCCATCCGCATAAGACGGCTGTTTGGCCGTCTCTGTCGTCATGATGAAGGTGACGACGGCCATGCTCAGGGCCTGGCCGAGGTTGCGCGATAAGGCCAGGATGCTCGAAGCGATGCCGTGATGCATCTTTTTGACCGACCCCATGATGGCGCTGTTGTTGGGCGCGCCGAACAGGGCTGCGCCCAGGCCGATGAAGACCAGGAATATGGCGGCGCCGCTGACGGGGATGTGCGGGAACAGGGCGAATGCCGTCAGCCCCAGGGCCGTCAGGACGAGGCCGATAGAGGCAATGCCCCGTGGGCCGTATTTATCCGACAAGTCGCCGGCCCGGGGCGACAAGAAGGCCATGATGATGGGCTGGACCAGGAGAATGGCTCCGGATACAGCCGGCGGCAGGCCGAGGATGACCTGGAAATAGAGGGATAACAGGAAGGACACGGCATACGTGGAGCTGTACTGGATGAGGGCAGCCAGGTTGGACATGGAAAAAGTCAGGTTGCGGAACAGATAGAGTGGCAGCAGGGGGTGGAAGGACTTGCCTTCATGGATGACGAAGATGACCAGCAAGACCAGGCCAATCCAGAAAAAAGCACTGTAATCTTCAAAGGATGATAGCCCGTACAGCGCGCAGAGGATGCCGCTGACCGATAAGGCTGTACTGACCAGGTTGACGAAGGGAGCGCCGTTGGCATACCATTCTTCTTTGATGGGCCGGATGAAGGCGTACGAAATGATGATGGCCAGGGCAGACAAGAGGAAGATACAGCGCCAGCCGACGAACTGCGTCAGGGCGCCGCCGATGACCGGACCCAGGGACAGGCCAAGATAGGTCAGGGCAACGGCCCGGCCGAGGATATGGCCCTGATGGGCTTCATCCGTCGTGGCCAGGAGCAGGGGCATGTAAGATACGTAGACGCCGGACAGGGCGATGCCCTGGATGGCCCGCAAGATGATGAGCATCGTCAGGGTCTGGGCGAAGGCCGCCGCCGCTGTCGCCATGGCAAAGACGATGAGCGACAGGGAATAGGTCCGCCGCCGTCCATGGACATCGGAGACCTTTCCCAAAGGCAGGAGAAAAGCAGCCGTCGTCATCAAGAAAATCGTCACGACCCAGCTCATGCGGTCCGGCGCGACGCCGAACTGACCGGCCATGACGGGGATGGCGATATTGATAGACGTAGAAAGAAAAGGCCCGACAAAACTGATCAGGCAAATCGAGTAAAAAATCCGTTTTTCCGTCGACATATCCGCACCTCACAAACGTAATCATTCTGCTCCTATTATACCATATGAGCCGGAGCCGGTGGGAGCTGGCGGAGAAAATCGCGGACTAAGAACGTGCAGAAATAAGGAAAGGTGTAAATATCGTTTTCATGGCCGATGTTGCCGCCGATGAGCTTGATGCCGAAGCGGATGTCACTATAAGACGGGCTTTTCGACGAAAAACGGCTTTTTCTGAGGACGCTCTTTCCACTGAATGAGGAAGTCATCGATTTTTCGCTTTAAAAGCAGTATCTGAGCGAGTCAAAATAATGTTTGTTATAATGATATGCTAACGTGAATTTTTTTGCTAATTTATTAGAAAATATATAAAAAGATGAAACTATACTTGACAAGTAGCCTTTTGAATAGTACCATAGGCGTAAACATTGAGAAATGCGATAACCAAAACAAGTACATCTGTGTACTGCGTCAGAGAGTGCAGGTCTGGGGCTGAAAGCCTGCATCGTTGGGAAACAGGATGGAATGCCTTTGGTTGCATGGCTGCGGAATTTAGTATGCAGCTGCGTCTGACCGGCGTTACACGGTTATGAGATACAGTTTTGGCTGTAAACAGAGTGGAACCGCGGGCCACCGTCTCTGTCATAGGAGATGGTGGCCTGTTTGTATATCCACAGAAGGATATAGAGAAAATGAGAAAGAGGGGTTATGAATGATACAGGACATAAATCAATATATTCATGATGAATTTCAATGGTTCCATCGTCATCCGGAACTATCTTTTAAAGAAATAGAGACGACCAAACGGATCCGTCAAGACTTACAAAAAGGCGGGCTTCATATTTTGAATCTGCCTTTGGAGACGGGCGTCGTTGCAGAGGTCGGAACAGGAAAACATCCTATTGTTGCTATCCGCTGCGATATTGATGCCCTGCCGGTTACGGAAAAAGCTGACGTACCTCATCGGTCAGAACATCCCGATTGTATGCATGCTTGCGGACATGACTTCCATACAGCTTCTATTTTGGGGGCAGCTTATTTATTGAAAGCACGGGAAGCCGATATTCAAGGAACTATCCGTATTATTTTCCAGCCGGGAGAAGAAGGTCCGAGCGGAGCCTTGAAAATCATTGAAACGGGCATTATTGATGATGTCGATGCGATTTTTGGAATGCACTGCACGCCCCTTCTCGATGTCGGTCAAATGGGGATCATCGATGGTCCGGCCATGGCGGCTGTCGATGCTTTTCGTATTACTTTTCATGGCAAGGGCGTCCATGCAGCTCATCCGGATAAAGGTATCGATCCCATCGTAACAGCGTCTGCTTTTGTCGGTGCTGTCCAGACTGTGGTCAGCAGGAATATGGATCCCTTCGCCGCTACTTTGGTCAGCGTTACCCATATTGAAGGCGGTCACAACTGGAATGTCATTCCTGATGAAACTTTTGTTGAAGGTACGACGCGGAGTATGAGTAAAGAAGGGCGGCAGGCTATTCGCAATCATATCGAATCCTTGGCCTCTTCCACCGCTGCTGCTTATGGCGCCAAGGCCGAAGTCCATTGGATTCCAGGGCCGCCGGCATTGATTAATGATGCTCATTGGGGAATCTTAGCCCGTAAGGTAGCTGATAAACAGGGCTTTGATAAACAACCGATGGCCCCGTCACTGGGAGGCGAAGACTTTGCCTTTTATTACGATAAGGTACCTGGCTATTTTGTTTTTGTCGGGACTGGCCATTCCTACCCGAATCACAATGCTAAATTCAAGGTAAATCCAGCCGCACTATATCCGGCTTCACAATATATGGCTGAACTGGCCTGCCAGGCAGTAGAACAGATTCAGCAAGAAGGGAGCAGCAAGGGATGATTCAATTTAAAGATGTCAGCAAGACCTTTAAAAGCAAAGGTGTTACGACACAAGCATTACAGCATGTATCACTGACTATTGATGACGGAGATATGTTTGGCGTCATCGGGTTCAGCGGTGCAGGTAAATCGACGCTGCTGCGCATGGTCAACGGCCTAGAAATGCCGACCGAAGGTCATGTAGAAATCAACGGCCAAGATTTGAGTAAAATTTCTCACAATGAAATGCGTAAACTTCGCAAATCCATTGGTATGGTCTTTCAGCAATTCAATCTTCTCGACTCGAGGACCGTTTTTGACAATGTAGCTATTCCTTTACGGCTTAATAAAGCGGATAAAGACAAGATGCATAAAAAGGTCATGGAACTTTTGGAATACGTCAATCTGGCGGATAAGGCCGATGCTTATCCGGGTCAACTTTCTGGCGGGCAAAAGCAGCGTGTTGGCATTGCTCGCGCACTGGCTACGAATCCGTCTATTCTCTTATGCGATGAAGCGACAAGTGCACTGGATCCGGAAACGACGGAATCGATTTTGCAGCTCCTTGAACGGATTCATAAAGAGTTAAATATTACCATGCTTATCGTTACGCATGAAATACAAGTTATTCAGCGTCTATGCAATCGTGTGGCCGTCATGGAACATGGTAAAGTCGTAGAAAGAGGATCTGTGCTGGAAGTCTTCAGTAATCCTCAGCAGGATATGACTAAAAAATTTGTCCGTACGGTTATTCCCGACCAGATTCCGCCGTCTGTCGTTGCCAAGATTCATGAAGAAAAAGATAATTATAAAATTTTGAAACTTCGTTTCCTTGGCGATAATGCGACAGACCACCTTATGTATCATATCAACAAAACCTTTTCCGTCCAGACGAATATCCTCTTTGCATCAGTCAATGAATTACAAAAGACGATTCTTGGTATCTTCATCCTTCAGATTATTGGGAATGATGCAGAGATTGCCAAGGTTATTCAATACATTGATGAACAGCAGGTTCAGTGGCAGGAGGTTGATTTGTAATGATTGATTTAGGTGTGCCTATGTCGCAGATTATTTTGGCGGCAGAACAGACTGTATATATGGTCTTCGTTTCGTTATTCTTAGGGACTATTTTGGCAATTATCATGTCTGTTGTCCTGGTGCTGACTAATGATGATGGCATTTTGAAGAATAAATATGTCTATACTGTTCTCAATACAGTTATCAACATTATTCGCAGTATCCCGTTTATCATCTTGATGGTTTTTATTTTGCCATTGACTAAAATGATTGTTGGGACTCGTATTGGGACGACAGCGGCTTTAGTTCCACTGGTCATTTTCATTGCGCCTTACTTGACCCGGCTTTTTGAAAATTCCATTTTGGAAGTCAGCAAGGGGATCGTGGAAGCGGCGCAGTCCATGGGAGCGTCTTATTTTGAAATCGTTTGGTATTTTCTGCTTCCTGAAGCTAAAAGCTCTCTTATTCTATCGATTACGACTGGGACTATCGGCCTTATCGGAGCGACAGCTATGGCTGGTGTCATTGGGGCCGGTGGCGTCGGTGACTTAGCTTTGACCTATGGCTATGAACGATTGAATACGCCGCTCATGTTCTTTACGGTCGTCATCTTAGTTATCTTTGTACAAATCATTCAATCCATTGGCAATCATTTTGCCTATAAGACGCGCAATCATTAAGGTTGCACACTTATCATATATAGGGATGTTCATTTAGGGGGTATTCATATGAAATGGAAAACATGGAAAAAATTTGGTGTCATTGCGATGGCCGTCATCATGGGCGCTGCTTTTCTTGCCGGTTGTGGCAGCGACAGCAATAATGCATCTAGCGCCAACAAAAAGGAACTGACGTACAGTAAGTCTCAGGGACCGTATTCCGACCTCTTTGAAAAGGGAATTAAGCCTATTTTGGAAAAGAAAGGCTATAAAGTTACCGGTAAGGATATGTCTGATTTATTGCAGGCCGATGTAGCTTTGAATGAAGGTGAAGTAGATTTCAACGTTGAACAGCATACGGCTTATATGGAAAACTTTAATCAAAAACAAAATGGCCATTTAGCGGCTATTACGCCGATTCCGACTGTTCCGGCCGGTATTTTCCCGGGTTCTAAGACTTCTTTGGACCAGGTTGCTGATGGCGATACGATTGCCGTTCCAAACGATGCTTCTAATACAGCTCGTGCTTATGCCCTGATCCAGAAAATCGGCTGGATTAAATTGGATCCCAATAAAGACTTGTCGACAGTTACCCAGCAGGATATCGTAGAAAATCCGCATCACTTGAAATTTACAGAAATGAAATCTTTAACTATCCCATCTGTACGCAGTGATTTCAGTTACATTGTCATCACTGGCGCTATCATTTACAATGCTAAAATCGATCCTCAGACGGCTTTGGCTAAAGAAGATATCTTACCGCATCTCCTGTTACAGCTCGTTGTCCAGGATAAAGATAAAGATGCACAATGGGTCAAAGATATTGCCGATGCATACCATTCCGACGAATTCAAAGAGTATATGAAGAAAAACAATAATGGCCTTTGGTTCGTACCTGAGGGAGAATAATCGCTAGTTTTTTAAAAGAACCTGGCGATTTCTTCCGGCGTATCGACGAGGAAGCGGGCACCGTGGGCTTTCAAAAAAGTTTTGGAACGAAAACCCCAGGTGACGCTGATGCAGTCCAGGCCTGCGTTTTTGGCGGTCTGGATGTCGATTTCAGAATCGCCGATGTAAACAGCCTGTTCCGGCGTGAGTCCTAAGTCTTTCAAGGCTTTGAGGACCATGTCCGGCGCAGGCTTTCGCCGTATCTGGGGCTGTTCGCCCAGGGAGAGATCGAAGAGGTCCTGAAAATAGTCGGCTGTCAGTTTCTGTACGGCCGGGTCGGGTTTATTAGAGACGACGGCCGTTTGGATGCCATTGGCCCGGAGCTGGCGGAGGAGCTGGCTGATGCCGGTGTATTCTCCCGTCTGGATGGCGCAGTGGGCGGCATAGTAGGGACGGAAGATGTCCTGGATGCGGCGGACTTCCTGGGCATCGACACGCGGTGTAATCGTATCGCCGTCCTGGCCGACGTATTCCAGCTGTTCGTAAGAGGCAATCCCCTTTTCAATGGCCAAGGCGCGGGTAATGGCCACTTGGACGCCGCTGCCGAAGAATTGGCGGACCTGGGCTGTCCCATAGGCATGGTCGTGACCTGTTTCGGCTAAGACGTGGTTCAAGGCGCTGGTCAGGTCTTCCAGGGTATTGAGGACGGTACCGTCCATATCAAAAATTGCGGCTTTATATGTTTTATGTTTCATATTCTTCTCCATGGTTACTTTATTTTTTGCCATTTTAGCGCAGGCTGCTGGCATAAATCTTTTCCAGGTTGTCGCGCATGCGATCCAGGTAGGATTCGTCATCTTCACTCGTTTCGATGGTATGGATCGTTTCGACGCGGGCACCGACTTCACGGGCCAGGGTTTCTGACGTTTTCGGGCTGACCATGTCTTCGACGAAGATGGTCCGCACGTCGTTGGCCCGGCAATAGTCGGCCAGGCGGGCCAGCTGGCGGGCACTGGGTTCGCCGCTGGAAAAGACGGATTCGACGCTGTGCTGGGTCAGGCCGAAGTCGCGGCAGAGGTAGGCAAAGGCAGCGTGGCCGGTGACGAAATCCTTGCGGGGAACGCTGGCGAATTTGCGGGCATATTCGTCTTGCAGGGCCTGGAGCTGTTTTTTGTAATTCGCCGCATTGTTGCGGTAATAGTCGGCGTTGGCCGGGTCGGCTTCAGCCAGGGCGGCGGCGATGTTAGATACTTCGATTTGGGCGTTTACCAGGCTCAGCCAGATGTGAGGGTCGTAGGCGCCGTGTTCTTTGACATCTTCCTCATCGGTCAGGGCGATGGGCGTGACGCCTTGCGAGGCATTGACCGTATGGAGGGATGTATTCTTGGCTGCTTCGACGACCTTAGGGGCCCACGGTTCCATGCCCAGGCCGCTGTAAACGAAGAGCTGAGATTTACCGAGATGTTTAATAGTCTGCGTCGTCGGTTGGAATTCATGGGGCTCTGTCCCATCGGGGATGAGGGTGTAAACATCGACTTTATCACCGCCTACGGCTTGAGTGAACTCTTTCAGAGCGTCGAAAGTGACAGCGACTTTTAATTTCCCGTCATCGGGGACATCGGCGGCGGGACCACAGCCAGCCAGGCCGATGATGCATAAGCAGGCCGCCAGGACCATGCCGTAACGGGCCAGGCGGTTGAGGGTATGTAACAACATTGATAAGACCTCCTATGGCGTCCATCGTATCACGGGCGCCTTTTTTTGTCAATTATTTGCAAATGCCTTGCATTTTCGTTTTCACGGGGCTATAATAAGGGCTCGAGACTACGACAAGGGAGGCAAGCTATGATTGATTTACAGCACGTTTATTTCGCCTATGAACACGGTCAGTACCTGTTAGAAGATGTCAACATGACCATCCGCGACGGCGACTATATTTCCGTCGTCGGTGAAAACGGCAGCGGCAAGAGTACGCTCATCAAACTCATCCTGGGCCTGTTGTCGCCGAGCTGGGGGTCCATTTCCAATACCTATCGCCATCGGGCCTATGTGCCCCAGCGCTTCGAGACGCTGAACAGCCAGTTCCCGATTACGGTCTGGGAAGTCCTCAACTGTTACCGCCAGGTCCTGCACTTGAAGCATAAAGAAATCATCCGGGACTGCCTGGAACAGATGAATGTCTATTCCCTGAAGGACCAGCTCATCGGCAACCTGTCCGGCGGCCAGTGCCAGAAGGTCCTCATCGCCCGGGCCCTCATGGGCCATCCGGACCTGCTCATCTTCGATGAACCGTCGACGGGAATCGATGTGCGCAGTCAGGAAGAGCTCTACCCGTTTATCAAGGATTTAAATGAAAATAAAGGCGTCACGGTCATTACGGTCGAACACAATCTGAAATTCGCTGTCCGCAATTCGACGAAGATGTTCCACGTCGTCGGTGGCCGCGGCCATTTCTGCTCGCCCAAGGCATATCTCGATGAATATGTATCAGCCACGATGGGAGGGGATAAGTAATGTTTGAATATGCCTTTATGCAGAATGCTTTTATCGTAGCCCTGCTCATTTCTATCGTCTGCCCGCTCATCGGCATGTTCCTGGTCCTGCGCCGCTATTCCATGATTGGCGACGCCTTGTCCCATGCGTCCCTGGCCGGCGTGGCTGTGGGTCTCCTCTTTGACTGGAACCCCGTTCTCAGCGCCTTTGGCCTGACCAGTTTCTTCGGCATCCTCATCGAAGTCCTGCGCCGCCGCTTCCGCCGTTATGCCGAGCTCATCCTGGTCATCATCTTATCTCTCTCCGTGGGCATTGCCATTACCATCATCAGTGCCGGCCTGGTCCACACGAATGTCGAATCCTTCTTGTTCGGCAGTATCCTCACCGTGTCGACGGGCGATGTCTACTCCGTCGTCGCCCTCAGCGTCATCTCCCTGGCCGTCATTGCCAGACTCTATCCCCAGCTGGTCATGCTGACCTTTGATGAAGACGGAGCGCAGATTGCCGGTGTCCGCAGCAAGCTCATCAACTATATCTTTGCCGTCCTGGTAGCGGCGACGATTTCCGTTTCTATCCGCATCGTCGGCATCCTGGTCATCAGCTCCCTCATCGCCCTGCCCGTGGCGACGGCCCTGCAGCTGCGCAAAGGCTTCCGGCGGACCCTCATTTACTCCGTCGTCTTCAGCTTCATCGACATTCTGTCGGGCCTGCTGCTGTCGTACTACATCGATGCTGCGCCTGGCGGCGTCACGGCCTTGACGTCAGTTGCCATGCTGCTTCTGGTCATTGCCTATAAAGAATGTGTCTTTTCCCTGCAAGAAAAGAGGCGCCGTCCATGAATGACGATTATAAAGCCTGTTTACGCGAACATGGCCTGAAGAGTACCAAGGCCCGCAACGGCGTCCTGGATATCCTGAGCCGGGAAACCAGTGTCGTGACCGTCGAAACCGTCTATGCAGCCCTGTTGGAACAAGGATGTAAAGTCAATTTTTCCACAGTGTACCGCATCCTGGAAATGTTTACAGAGCGTAAACTGACAGAAAAGATATTCCTCCCCGATGAAGGGAAATACGGCTTTTCCCTCCGCCGTCCCGGCCATACACACAGGCTCATCTGTTTACAATGCCATAAAGTCGTGGATCTAGCTCATTGTCCGCTCAGCGACTATGAAAAAGAAGTGGCCCAAAAGACACAGTTCGACATCGTCGGCCACAGCCTGGAACTCTACGGCTATTGCCCGGAATGTAAGAAGGGGAGATAATCGCTAGTGGTTAGTGGTTAGTGGTTAGTGGTTAGTGGTTAGTGGTTAGTGGTTAGTGGTTAGTGGTCATTTGCTAGGAGCATCACCCAAATTCCTAACGGGTCGCCCACGTGGCGGGCCTTACTAGAAAAGGGACTACGCATGATGGTATAAGCCTTCATACGATAGTCCCTTTTCTAGTAGTGGTTGTTATTAAATTTATAAAAAAGAAAAAGCAACCTCTCAGTCAGCTTTGCTGACAGCTCTCCTATGAGGAGAGCCACGAACTGCGGCCTGCGAACTGCGGTCTGCGGGCGCCCCACGGGGCGCCCCTACGAGCCACTAACCACTATTTACTTAACAAATTTAATGAAATCCGGTTTCCGCGGGGCTGCGGCCGGTTCCGGGCCGTCGCCGTAGCCGACGATGCAGTGGCCGACGCCGACGAGGTGTTCCGGCAGGCCCCATTCTTTGAGGAGGGCTTTCCCTTCGGGCGTTTCAAATTCTTCTTTGGCCCGGTTGATCCAGCACGAGCCGAGGTGCAGGGAAGCGGCGGCATTCATGAGATTGCCCAGGATGAGGCAGCCGTCGGACCAGGCGTTGGGGGATTTTTCCATGTCGGCCAGGACCAGGAGGACCGTCGGGGCGCCGTACATGGGGTCATTCGTCGTGCCCATGATTTTGGCGTTGAGAGCGCTCAGGCGGGCCAGGGTATCCGTATCCTGGATGACGACGATGGTACAGGGCTGCAGGCCACGACCGCTGGCTGCATAGGTGCCGGCCTGGAGAATCAGATACAAGTCTTCATCGCTGATCTGGGCCTTTTTGTACTTGCGGACGCTGCGCCGCGTGATGAGGGTATGGATGGTTTCATTCATGACATTCACTCCTAAGTAAAAGTATTTTGTTGCGATTTTGTTATCATTATAGGGCATTTTTGATTTAGAGGAAAGGCTTTTGCCAGGACATTTCACGCCTTTTTAGGACTTTTTATAATTCCTTTATAATTCATTTACCTTGTCTGTACCCTGTGCGGGCCTTATTTGTGACGCCTCTAGCAGTATATGTGAAAAGTGTGCTATAATAAAACGATTAAGACAGACAGTGATAAACAGCATTAGGAGCGATTGCATTGAAACGACAAGCACCGGAACTTTCACAACAATATATCCAGCCTTTGGCCGATGTCTTCAAAGTCCTCGGCGATCCGACACGGCTGCGCATATTGCGCGTCCTCATGAATCAGGAAGTCTGCGTCCGGGATATTGCCGATGAACTCGGTATGGGCCAGTCTGCTGTGTCCCATCAGCTGCGCATCCTGCGCGATGCCCGGCTGGTCCAGTTCCGCCGGGACGGCAAGACCGTATACTATTCGCTGGCCGATGCCCATGTCTTTACGCTGCTCGACGTCGGCCTGGAGCATGTTGCCGAATAAAAGGGGTACATAAAAGGGGAGTAGTTTATGTATGTTTGTTTAATGCGTCACGGAAAGGCCCAGCCTTTTGATCTGCATCAGCCGGATAAACTGCGTGAACTGACTGAAAAAGGGTGTAATCAGGCTTCGTCCATGGCGAAATGGGCCTCGTCATGGTGGCCGTCGGGGAAAACGGCCCTGTGGGTCAGCCCATACGTGCGGACGTGTCAGACAGCCGCTTATTTAGAAAAGCATCTGCCTATTGAGCAGTTCCATACGCATAAAGCCATCGCTTCTGGTGACTTAGTCGCCGTATACAACGAGATTTTGAGCCGGGAAACAGCTGATGTCGTGTGCATCATCGGCCATTCGCCGTTCCTTGACCGCTGGGCTCAGGCCTGGACGGGGACGGCTGTCGACTTCAAGACGGGCAGCATGGCCCTGTTCGACTTCGACGTCCACGGCGGCCGCATCGGTTCGGCATCGCTGCTTTTCTATGTCCATCCGAAGGCCTTGAAATTTTTGGGACCTTCTTACAAAGAATAAATTGGAGGTTGTACTCATGATGAAACATGTATTATCCATTGCCGGGACGGATCCTTCTGGCGGAGCCGGTGCCGCTGCGGATTGCAAGACTTTTTGTGCCCACGGCTGCTTTGCCTTGAATGTCATTACGGCCGTCGTTTCCCAGAACACCCAGGGCGTGCGCGGCTATATGGACATCACGCCGGACCTCATTGCTTCGCAGATCGATGCGGTCTTTGAAGATATCGACGTCGACGCCGTCAAAATCGGCATGGTCAGTGTACCTGAAACGATCCGCGTCATCGCCGATAAATTGAAACAATACCAGCCGCCGTATATCGTCATCGATCCGGTCATGGTTGCTACCAGCGGCCATCGCCTGCTGGTACCGGAAGCCGAACAGACGCTGAAGGAAGTCCTCCTTCCCATGGCCGATGTCCTGACGCCGAATCTGCCGGAAGCCGAAGTGCTGACAGGGAAATCCATTGAAAGCCTGCACGACATGGAAGAAGCGGCCAAGGCCATTGCCGCCATGGGTGCCAAAGCCGTCCTGGTCAAAGGCGGTCATCGCATTGCCGATGCGACGGATATCCTCTTCGACGGCCATGATTTTCATTATTATAAGGGGAAACGCCTGGAAAGCACGAGTACCCATGGGACAGGCTGCTCCTTATCGAGCGCCATCGCCTCGAACCTGGCCAATGGCCTGAGTCTGCCAGACGCAGTCGGTGCGGCGAAAGAGTACGTCTTTGAAGGCATTGCCCATGCTGAACCCATTGGCAAGGGCCATGGCCCGATTCATCACTTTTATGAATTATATAAGAAAGCAGGGTGGACAAAATGAGATTGACACATTCTTGGAAGAAAATGTGCTGCCTGGTCATGGCAGCTGCATCGATCGGCGGTATGGCACTGGCTGCTTCACCGCAGGCAACATATGAAGAAGCGGCCCGCAACATGGCGGCCCATCCTCAGGGCTCTTATACGCTGAAACTGGGCCTCAAGATGCCCTTTGTCGGCGAAGGGGCCGTCGTCAACAATATCGACGTCCAGGAACGGCCTTTCGTCATCCAGTCCCAGGCTAAGGTAACGGGTTTTGCTGCGACGACGATGAAGAAAGTCCCTGAAGGGAAAGCCTATGCCGTCCAGAACGGGAAAAAAATCGACGTCTATTACCAGGAAGATGGCGATGAATGGGAAAAGAAGAGCTATGATTTGAAGGACAGCAAGCCCTTGGCCGATTACCTGCGTCAGGACTACAATGTCCTGGCTGGCGTGAAAAAAGTCACCGCTGCCGGCGGCAATGATTACAACGTCGTCTTCGACGCTTCCCATATCTATAATCTGGCCGACCAGGCCCAGTGGAAGAAAAACGGCATGACGGCCGAACAGATCCGCGTCATGACCAAAGTCCTCCAGGGCTTGCAGCAGTGCGGCGACTTATCGACGGTCGTCACCATCGACCCGGCGACGAAGCGCATTTCCCGCATCTCCCTGCCCTTGACGGACCAGCTGCGCAGCCTGGCCCTGACGCTGGTCGATGAATATGGCCGCAGTGACGCCGACAAGGCCGTAGCCCAGTCGTTCATCAAAATGAGCGAAGTCAGCCTGACCATCGATTGCACGGCCCTGCCCCAGGGAACACAGCTGACCGTGCCGGAAAAAGTCATCAAATCGGCAAAATAAATGTAAATTTTTTATGAAAAGTTAAGAGTTTTCACAAAAAGAGACGATAGATTATTGACAGAGTCCCGGAAATAACGGAAAATATGATAGAAGGAAGAAAATCCATTACTGTTCGTTATATCTACATATAGGATAGACCTGCAGCCTGGTCTGCCGGGCTCCGGTTGGAACGGATACAACTATATTTATTTTTAGGAGGTATATTTTGGCTAAAAAAGAAAAACTCATGGTAATTCCCTTAGGTGGTTTAGGTGAAATCGGCAAGAATATGACGGTCATCCAGTACGGGAGTGATATTATCGTCATCGACGCCGGCCTGGCCTTCCCGGATGACGACATGTTCGGCATCGACCTCGTCATCCCGGACATGAGTTACTTGATTGAAAACCGGGACAAAGTACGGGCCGTCGTCATCACCCATGGTCATGAAGACCATATCGGCGGTTTGTCCTACTTGCTCAATGAAGTAAATGTGCCCGTATACGCCACCAAGCTCGTATGCGGCCTCATCGAAGGGAAACTGAAAGAAAATCACATTACGAATTATACACTGAATGAAGTGCATCATGGTGATGAAGTACAGATCGGCTGTATGAAGGTCGGCTTCATCCATACGAACCACTCCATCCCGGATGCCAGTGCCCTGTATTTCCGGACTCCCATAGGCACCATTGTCCATACAGGCGACTTTAAGATGGACCTGACGCCAGTCGATGGCCGTCAGATGGACATCCATAAATTTGCTGAATTAGGCCGCCGCGGCGTCCTGCTGCTCATGTCGGACAGCACCAATGCCGAACGGCCGGGCTACACCGAATCGGAAACGACTGTCGGCCATGCTTTCCGCAAGGCTTTCCGCGCTGCAAAAGGCCGTATCATCCTGGCGACATTCGCCTCGAATATTTCCCGTATCCAACAGGCTATCAATACGGCAGTGCAGTTCAAGCGCAAAGTCACCGTCCTCGGCCGCAGCATGGTCAACAACGTCCAGATTGCCATTGAACTGGGCTATCTCGACGTTCCCGAAGGTGTCCTCATCGAACCGGATGAACTGAACCGTTATCCCGATGACCAGATCCTCATCTTGACGACGGGCAGCCAGGGCGAACCCATGGCCGGCCTGTCGCGCATGGCTTCCAACAACCATCGCAGCGTCAGCATCATGCCTGGCGATACAGTCATCATTTCGGCTACGCCTATCCCGGGCAATGAAACCGGTGTCAGCCGCACCATTGATAACCTCATGCGCCTCGGGGCCAATGTCATCGCCGGCCGGGATAAGAAAATCCACGTATCCGGCCATGCCAGCCAGGAAGAACTGAAGCTCATGCTGGAACTGATCAAACCGAAGTATTTCATCCCTGTCCACGGCGAATACCGCATGCTCAAGACGCACGGCGACCTGGCCGTCATGATGGGCGTTGCCAAGGACCACGTCCTCATCGGCGACAACGGCCAGATCTTTGAATTCTCGAACCGTTCCGGCCATAAGACAGGCCATGTCAATGCAGGCCGCGTCTTCATCGACGGTCTCGGCGTCGGCGATGTCGGCAACATCGTCATCCGCGACCGCCAGCAGCTGGCTATGGAAGGTGTCGTCATCGTCGTCATGACCCTGGCCAAAGGGACGAGCCATCCCCTGGCCGGCCCGGATATCGTTTCCCGCGGCTTCGTCTATGTCCGCGATTCGGAAGAATTGCTCCGCGAAGCTCATGACCGCGTCGCCGCCGTCCTCGAACGCTGCGAAGCCGGTAATATCCGCGAATGGGCTGTCATCAAGTCCCAGGTCCGCGATACGCTGAGCCGTTATCTCTATGAAAAGACACGGCGTCGTCCGATGATCCTGCCGATCATCATGGAAGTATAATTTGATATTTGTTACTGTGACAGCGGAGGCATCTCGTGCCTCCGCTGTTTCTCAGTCCCGACGAAAGGGGGAACTGTTATGGAGCAGAGGCGTGTCACCCCGCTGACGACGGCCGGCTGTTTTGCCGCCATTATGCTGGTCTTTGCGCTTCTCAGTACATACGTGCCGATTTTTTCTTTTATTGGTTATTTCATCATGCCCATTCCCATGGTCATCATTTTCATGAAATACGGTCTGCGCCAGACCTTGCTGCTGGGCGTGACCGTAGGCTTCCTCATGGGGTTGTTCATCGACCCGGTGACGGCATTGGTCCAATTCCTGAGCTTCGGTGCCGTCGGCCTGGCCCTGGGAGCTGGCTTTCGCTATGAATGGTCGGCTGTACGCCTCTTGGGGACGGTTACAGCGGCCCTGGTCGCCGTCTTCGTCGTCATCGCCCTATTGTCCTATGTTGTCCTCGACGTCAACGTCTTTACCCAGATGAACGATTTCTTCACGCAGTTCATGGACAGCATGATGGCCCAGTACCAGCAGCAGGGCATGTCTGACGTCAAATTGGCAGAAACGCGGGCCCAGCTCAACCAGGTCCGGGAGGTGCTGCCGTCGCTGCTGCCCATGTTCCTCTGTCTGGGGACGGCCATCATCGCCTACGCGAACATCAAGATTTCCCAGGTCATCCTGCGCCGTCTCGGCTTTTCGCTCAAGGCGTTTTTGCCTATTCGTTATTGGGAAATACCCCGTAGTATGATATACTTATATATATTGGCATTGGTCATGAAATACTGGGGAGTGACACGGGATATTACCTGGCTCAATATCATCGGCATGAATCTCAATCAGATTGCCTTCTTCTTCATCTGTATCCAGGGAATTGCCTTCGTCTTTTATCTCCTCAGCAGCCGTTTCCGTTTAGGGAATGGCCTTCAGGCCCTGATCCTCATCTCATTTTTTGTCATGCCTGTTTTTTCGTATGCTGCCTTTTTAGCCGGCATCTTCGACATGCTCACGAATTATAGAAAAAAAGGTCGTACGCTTTAGTACGCAGGGGGCGGAACCATGTTTAAAACGTTGCTGTCAAGGCGGTCGGAAGAACCTTTCTTCCTGATTACCGTCTTGCTGCTTATCATCATTGCCGTATATAATTGGGTCATCGCCTTGCTGGCCCTGATCCTCATCGGCGGGGCTTATGTCCTGACCCGCAAGAACCATAACGAACGCAACCGGGAAATCAGCCAGTTCTTCGATGCCATCTCCAAGAGCGTCGACCAGGCTTCGACGTATGCCGTGCAGAATCTGCCTATCGGCATTGCCATCATCGACATGCAGTCCAACTTGTGCTGGGCCAACAGCGTCTTCCGAGACTGGGTCGGCGACATCGACAACGACCAGCAGCTGGACCACATCATGCCGAACTTGAAAGTCGATAAGTTCTGGGGGAAATCGGGATATTTCTTTGAACACATCGGCGAACGCTATTACCGCGTCGTCTACAAGTATCTGCAGACCGAAGCCGCTGACGATGACAATTACCTCATCCTCTATTTTGAAGACATTACCGATACGGAACGGCAGAAGCTGAATTCCCTGGCTGCTGTCCCCGTTTTCTGCGATATCGAGATCGACAACCTGGAGGAAGTTGCCAAGGGGATGACGGCTGTCCAGCGGGCTACGCTGGTGACCAACGTCAACAACTGCCTTATCGGCGAGCTGTCCGGCCATAATTGCTTTATCTGGGCTTACGGCAATGAGAAGTACATTGCCTGCATGAGCCGGGATACGCTGGAATATTATAAGGAAGATAACTTTTCTTTCCTGGAAAAAATCCGTTCCATCCATACGGTCAACCGCATCCCCGTGACGCTCAGCATGGGCATCGCCCTCTTCCCGAGCGACGTCATTGCGGCGGGCAAAGCCAATTTCAACGAACTGGCTACGAAAGCCCGGGCCGGCCTCGACCTGGCTCTGGGCCGCGGCGGCGACCAGGTCGTCGTCTATGAAGAGGACGGATCGCCTCACTTCTACGGCGGCAAGACGCGCTGCGTCGAAAAGAATACCCGCGTCCGGGCCCGCGTCGTCGCCCAGGCCATCCACGAACTCATCGATACGAGCGATATGGTCCTGGTCATGGGACATGAACGGGAAGACTATGACAGCATCGGCGCTGCCGTCGGCGTAGCCCACATGGCCCGCCTGGCAGGCAAGCCGGTACATGTCGTCGTCAGCAATCAGACCGACGCCATCCGGCGCCTGGAAGATCAGATCATGGATAATCCCGATTTCAAGGACCTGCTCATTTCGGCAGAAACGGCGGAGAACATCTGCAACAGCCAGACCCTGCTGTTCATCGTCGATACGCACCGCCCGGACATGACCGTAGCCCCGGCTTTGCTGGACGAAACGGACCGGCGCGTCGTCATCGACCATCACCGCCGCAGTTCGGACTTCATCAAGAAGCCCTTGCTGACCTATACGGAAACGTCGAGTTCTTCGACGAGCGAACTGGTGACGGAGCTCTTGCAATATTTCCAGGAAGATGTAGAATTGACGAAGATCGAAGCGACGGCCCTCTATGCCGGCATCATCGTCGACACCAAGAACTTCGCCGTCCAGACCGGCGTGCGCACTTTCGACGCCGCGTCGTATCTGCGCCGCTGCGGAGCGGATCCGGATATCGTCCGCGAACTGTTCAGCTCTGACTTCGATACCGTCAAGGACCGGGCCCTCATCTTGTCCGGTGCCCAAATCAGCGACGGCGTCGCCATGGCCAGCTGCCCCAAGGGTCAGCGCAATGCCACCATCATCGCCGCCCAGGTAGCGGATATGCTCATCAACATCGACAGCGTCGAAGCCAGCTTCACTTTCTATTATCTGGCCGATGACTGCATCGGTGTCAGCGCCCGCTCGAAAGGCGAAATCAATGTACAATTAGTCATGGAAGCTCTCGGCGGCGGCGGCCACCGTACCGTTGCCGGTGCCCAGCTGCGTGGCCGGACCCTGGTCGAAGCCCAGGGGGACGTCATGGCAGCCCTCCATGAAATCATAGATAAAGACAAGGAGATTGATGAAAAATGAAAGTAATCTTATTACAGGATGTAAAGAAACTCGGTAAGAAAGGGGACATCATCGAAGTATCGGAAGGCTATGGCCGCAACTTCCTCCTGCCCCGTAAATTAGCCGCTCCCGGCACATCGGAAAACCTCAACGATGCCAAACAGAAAAAAGCCGCTGCCAAGCATAAGGCCCAGGTCGCTTCGGATGAAGCCGTCATCCTGGCCAGCCAGCTGAAGAAAGTCGAACTGACCATTCCCGTTAAAGTCGGCGAAGGCGGCAAAGTCTTCGGTGCCATTACGGGCAAGACTATCAGCGAAGCGGCCAAGGCCCAGTACGATATCGACCTGGACAAGAAAAAAGTAGAAATCAAGGATCCGATTAAATCGCTCGGCGATTACGATGTTACCATCCGCGTCCATCCGACGATTACCAGTGTCATCAAAATACACGTTGTAGAAGGCTGATCATAAGCCATAAGGGGATACAATGAAAGAATTATTGGACAAATTATTACAGCGCCATAAGTACCTCGAACCGACGGCGGAGGAAGAACTCCGCCGTCAGGTTAACGTGCTTTATGGCGCTTTTACTGGTCTTATAGGGTCTGAAAAGATGGTCCTCCGGGCCAGTAAGTACTCTGCCTTGTCGTACATCCATTCCGAAGACCCGCGCCAGCGCCTGGTCGGACTGCAGCGCCTCATCTATGAAGACGTCTCGTATGATAAAGTACCCGATGACGATGAAGTCATCAACGTCCTCAATGAACTGGAAATGGTCCTGGCTGAGATGCTGGCCCGTCAGGCCGTAGAAGAACGGCTGGAAAAGAAAATCAGCCAGCGCATGGATGAAAAACAGCAGGAATACGTGCGGGAAATCAAGATGGAACTCATCAAGGAAGAACTGCACGACGTCGAAACGCCGCAGACCAAGCGCAAGCTCAAGGAATTGGACGACCTGGAAAACGTCCATCTTACGGAATCGGTCATGGAACGGGTACGGCCGAAACAGCTCCGGGCTATTGTCGGCCAGGAACGGGCCGTGGAAGCCATGCAGAGCAAGTTATCGTCTGTCTATCCGCAGCACCTGCTCCTCTACGGACCGCCTGGCGTCGGCAAGACGACGGCTGCCCGCATCGTCCTCGACGAAGCCAAGAAGCTGCCCTTTACACCGTTTGGCCCTGATGCGCCCTTTATCGAAACGGACGGGACGACACTGCGCTGGGATTCGCGGGATATGACCAACCCCCTCATCGGTTCGGTCCACGACCCGATTTATCAGGGCGCCCGCCGCGACCTGGCCGATACGGGGATCCCGGAACCGAAGCCGGGCCTGGTCACCGAAGCCCATGGCGGCATCCTCTTCATCGACGAAATCGGGGAAGTGGACCCGATGCTGCTCAACAAGCTGCTGAAAGTCATGGAAGACAAGCGGGTCCGTTTTGAATCGGCTTATTACGACGAAGACGACCCGAATGTGCCGAAGTATATCAAGAAACTCTTTGCCGAAGGGGCTCCGGCCGACTTCATCCTCATCGGTGCGACGACGCGGGACCCGTCGGAAATCAATCCGGCCATCCGGTCGCGCTGCGCTGAAATCTTCTTTGAACCCCTCATCCCGTCGGATATCGAACAGATTGTCACCAATGCCGCTGCCCAGCTGGGGGCGGAACTGGAAGACGGCGTGGCCAAATTGATCAGTGAGTTCACCATCGAAGGCCGCAAGGCCGTCAACATCCTGGCCGATACATATGGCCTGTCTGTCTTTAAATCGGGCTCCAAGGACCACGTGCGCATCACCTGCGACCACGTCCGCCGCGTCGCCCAGATCAGCCGCCTCGTGCCTTATGTGACGGAAAAGGCCAGCGATACGCCTGTCGTCGGCAAGGTCTTCGGCCTCGGCGTCGCCGGTTACCTCGGCTCGGCCATTGAAATCGAAGCCGTCGCCTTTCCGGCGCGGGCGCCGGGGAAGGGGTATTACCGCTTCAACGATACGGCCGGTTCCATGGCCAAGGACTCCATGTTCAACGCAGCCGCTGTCGTCCGCCGCATGACCGGTAAGGAACTGTCCGATTACGACGTCAACATCAACTTCGTCGGCGGCGGCAATATCGACGGCCCGTCGGCAGGCTGTGCCATTACGACGGCCCTCATCTCGGCCATCACAGGCAAGCCGGTCCGCCAGGACATGGCCCTGACCGGGGAAATTTCCATCCAGGGCCAGGTCAAGCCCGTCGGCGGCGTCTTTGAAAAGGCTTATGGCGCCCGTCAGGCTGGCATGAAAGGAATCATCATCCCGAAAGAAAATGCTCATGATATCCCGGAACGCCATTTAGGCCTGAATATCCACTATGCCGTCACCATCGACGACGTACTGAAACTGATGTTGGTCGAACAGGAGGGAGCCTAATATGGAACAGCGGATTCCACCGCAGAACGTAGAGGCGGAACAAGCCGTCCTGGGGGCGATGCTCTTATCCCATGATGCCGTCATCGTCGCTATGGAAAAGCTCCAGTCCCAGGATTTTTACCGCGACGTCCATCGCATCATCTTCGAGGCCATGGAACACCTCCATCGGGAAAATAAAGAAATCGACGTCATCACCCTGCCGGACGAGTTGAAACGCATGAAGAAGCTCGACGATGTAGGCGGTCTCGAATACGTCCTGAACCTGCCGAACCTGGTCGGGTCAGCGGCCAATATCGAATATTACGCCAATATCGTCGCCGAGAAGGCCCTGGCGCGCAACCTCATTTCGACGTGTACCGAACTGACGACGGAAGCCTATGACGGCCAAAAGGAAACGGAAGCCCTCCTGGACGATGCCGAACGGCGCATTCTCCAGCTGTCGGATACAAAGAACCGCGGCGATTTCGCTTCCGTCGGCGCCGTCGTCGAAGTGACCCTGGACAAGATCACCAAGCTCTATGAAAATAAAGCGGGCCTCACCGGCCTGCCGACGGGATTCCGCGACCTGGACCGCATGACGTCAGGCCTGCAGCCGTCGGACCTGATCCTGGTCGCTGCCCGTCCGAGTATGGGCAAGACGGCCTTTACCCTGAACATCGCCCAGAACGTCGGCGTCCGTCAGCATAAGACGGTAGCCTTCTTTTCCCTGGAAATGTCCCAGGAACAGCTAGTCCAGCGACTGCTCTGCCAAATCGCCCATATCGACTCGCAGAAACTGCGCACAGGCCAGCTCAACAGCGATGAAGAGTGGACGCGCCTGACCGATGCCTGCGACAAGCTTTATGAGTCGCCCATTTACATCGACGATACGCCGGGCATCTCTGTCGCCGAAATGCGATCGAAAGCGCGGCGCCTCAAGTCGGAACACGGCCTGGACCTGATTATCGTCGACTACCTGCAGCTCATGCAGGGGCGCAATGCCGAAAGCCGCCAGCAGGAAATCTCCGAGATTTCCCGGTCCCTCAAGGCCCTGGCGCGGGAACTGAAAGTACCGCTCATCGCCTTGTCCCAGCTCAGCCGCAGTGTCGAAAGCCGGCAGGATAAACGGCCTATGCTCAGTGACCTCCGCGAATCGGGGGCCCTGGAACAGGATGCGGATATCGTTTCCTTCTTGTACCGCGAAGATTACTACGATAAGGAAACGGAGAACCAGCACATTACAGAAGTCATCCTGGCCAAACACCGCAACGGCCCTGTCGGGTCGGTCAAGCTCTACTTCAAGAACGAGTTCACGCTGTTCCTCAACCTGGACACGCAGCATGAAGGGTAGATAAAATTAATTTAAAAAAAGTGTAAAAAGCACTTGCATTATTCCGTGGGGTATAGTATACTAATCAAGTCAGCGGTTCTGACAGAGCCTTTTGAAACGGGGTTCTGCCTCGTCAGAAGAAATAAGAAAAGCTGATAAAAAAGTTCTTGACAGAACGTCAGTCCTTTGATATAATAGACTACGTTCCACGGAACAGTAAGCCAACGTAGCTCAATTGGTAGAGCAACTGACTTGTAATCAGTAGGTTGTAGGTTCAAGTCCTATCGTTGGCTCCAGTAAATGGTGGGGTTCCCGAGTGGCTAAAGGGAGCAGACTGTAAATCTGCCGGCGTTTGCCTTCGAAGGTTCGAATCCTTCCCCCACCACCAATCATCGCGGGGTGGAGCAGTTGGTAGCTCGTCGGGCTCATAACCCGAAGGTCGTAGGTTCAAGTCCTGCCCCCGCTACCAAATTTTTTTACTGTCAGGTAAAAAAACAACTTCATAATTGGCTTTGACCAGTTCATAAGCTGTTGTAGCTCAGTCGGTAGAGCGTATCCTTGGTAAGGATAAGGTCACCGGTTCAATCCCGGTCAATAGCTCCACACATGGCGGCTTAGCTCAGTTGGCTAGAGCATGCGGTTCATACCCGCAGTGTCCAGAGTTCGAATCTCCGAGCCGCCACCACACTAATAACCTCGTGCATACGAGGTTATTTCTATATGCAAAAATATTTTTTGTTTAAATTTTCCTATTTTTTTAAGCAAAGAGTATGGATGTGTGATAGAATACAAGTGGGTAGCTGTTTTTTTCCTAAAGGAGGAAATGATTACAATGGCAAAAGAACATTATGAAAGAACAAAACCGCATGTTAATATCGGTACGATTGGTCACGTCGACCATGGCAAAACGACATTAACGGCTGCTATTACGAAAGTATTAGCAAAGAAGGGCTTTGCCAAGTTCGAAGATTACTCCGATATTGACAAGGCTCCGGAAGAACGTGAACGTGGTATTACGATCAACACGGCGCACGTCGAATATGAAACGGAAAAACGCCACTATGCACATGTTGACTGCCCGGGGCATGCTGACTATGTCAAGAACATGATCACTGGTGCAGCTCAGATGGATGGTGCTATCCTCGTTGTATCCGCAGCTGACGGCCCGATGCCGCAGACTCGTGAACACATCCTCCTGGCCCGCCAGGTCGGTGTACCGGCTATCGTCGTATACCTCAACAAAGCTGACCAGGTCGACGATCCGGAACTGATTGAACTCGTTGAAATGGAAGTCCGCGACCTCCTGACTGAATATGATTATCCTGGCGATGAAGTACCTATCATCGTAGGTTCTGCATTGAAAGCCCTCGAAGGCGATCCGGAAGCTGAAAAATCCATCCTCGACTTGATGGATGCTGTCGACAGCTACATCCCGACGCCGAAACGTCCGACGGACCAGCCGTTCCTGATGCCTGTCGAAGACGTATTCACCATCACCGGCCGTGGTACGGTTGCTACGGGCCGTGTCGAACGTGGTACGATCAAAGTCGGTGACGCTGTCGAAATCGTCGGCCTCGCTGATAAACCGAAAGATACCGTCGTTACGGGCGTTGAAATGTTCCGTAAGATCCTGGACCTCGCAGAAGCAGGCGACAACATCGGCGCACTGCTCCGTGGCATCGACCGCAAAGACGTCGAACGCGGCCAGGTCCTGGCTAAACCGGGCACGATTCATCCGCACACGAAATTCAAGGCTCAGGTCTATGTCCTGACCAAAGATGAAGGCGGCCGTCATACGCCGTTCTTCAACGGCTATCGTCCGCAGTTCTACTTCCGCACGACTGACGTAACGGGTGTCATCACCCTGCCGGAAGGCACAGAAATGTGCATGCCTGGCGATAACGTCAAGATGGAAGTCGAACTCATCACACCGATTGCTATCGAAGCAGGCCTGCGCTTCGCTATCCGTGAAGGCGGCCGTACCGTAGGTGCCGGTGTCGTATCCGAAATCGAAGGCTAAAAGATAGTTTAAAGTTTGTAGTGCCGAGTTTGTAGAAAGAGGTTAAATTTTTAGCCAATAACTGCAAACTAAAAACTACAAACTTGATACTTAAAAGAGGGGCTGTCGCACGAAGGTTTCTGCCATCATGCGAGGCCCCTTTCTCTTTATAGTTTGCAGTATGGAGTTTGTAGTCTGTAGAAATGGAATTTAAATTTTCTAATCACTAACTGCTAACCACTAGCAACTTAAAAGGGCTTGTTGCATGTGCAACAAGCCCTTTTTTTGCATACATTTATGCGCAAGGCTACAGGCCGTGAATTAGTTATCGCCTGTCTGCGCAATTGTAGGGGCTCGCACGTGGTGAGCCCGCTTCTAGTATAATGAGGGAATGACGGTAACTGTAACGTAAGGCATCCGTCGGAAGCCTCTCCTCATAGGAGAGGTAGCCCGAAGGGCCGGAGAGGTTAACCTCTCAGTCAGCTGCGCTGACAGCTCTCCTAGCAGGAGAGCCGGGCCGTCGGCCCCTACGAACCCCTAACCCCTAGCCACTAGCCACTACCCAAAATCCCGGGTATAATATAACTACACACAATAGGAGGGTGCGAAATATGAACATTGCTGAAAATACGGCCGATACAGCGCAGCAGGCGGCTAACGTCGTCCAGGCCGATGTCCAGAACCAGGTCACGCAGAGCGTCACGACGCTGGACCATTTAAAGGATTTTCTGCTTAACCACGGTCCCGATGTCATCTATGCCATCGTCATCTTCATCGTCGGCCGCTATGTGGCCCGGGCTTTCAAGAACCTGGCTGTCCGCATGATGACCCATGCCAATTACGACCATACGGTCATCACCTTTGTCAGCCAGCTGATTTATTATGCCATCATGGCCTTGGTCCTGTTGTCGGCCCTGAATAAGGCCGGTATCCCGACGAATTCCTTCCTGGCCGCGTTCGGCGCCTTTGGCCTGGCTGTCGGCCTGGCCTTGCAGAGCAATCTGTCGAATTTCGCTTCCGGCCTTTTGATCCTGATCTTCAAGCCTTTCAAAGCCGGAGATTGGATCGCCGTCGGCGGCGTAGAAGGCAGCGTCAAAGGGATTCAGATGATGAATACGGCTATTACGACGAAAGACAACAAGACGATTTTCATCCCCAATTCCAGTATCACCTCGTCCCAGGTGACCAACAGCTCTTACCAGCAGGAAAGGTACATTACTTTTTTCTTCGACATCGGTTACCAGAACGACCATCACAAGGCCATTGCCCTGCTGAAGCAGATATTCCGGGAAGACAGGCGGGTCCTCAATGCCGACACGATGGAAATCGGCATCCGCGAATTTGCCGAAAGCTCCGTGCGCATCGCCGCTTTTCCCAAGGTCGCCAAGGAAAATTATTACCCCGTCTATTACGACACTATGTCCAAGGTAAAGGATACCTTCGATGCCAACGGTATTGATATACCTTATCCGCAGCGCGTAATTTATATACAAAAAAATGAACAATAAAACGTTACTTTTTGAACATGTTTTTAGCTATTTCTTAGGAAATAGCTGATTTTTTTGTACCCTATCCATAGTATGTGAAAAAAAGAATAAAGACGGGAAATAAGAATATTCGCCAAAATCGAAAAATAATCTTGCGTTTTTCGTCTAACTAAGGCTTGAACTATACTTTAATAGCATTGTTAAGCTGTTGATTTATGCCCTTTTTCTATTATATAATAGTATCATGTTGTTCGGGAATTAATTATTTAATTATTAATAGTTTTTGGGCATATAATAAGTTCAAAAGTGAACAAAGAAAGAGGGTATTTGTATTATGGTATTTTTATTGGCATTGTCACCTATTTTGTGGCTCATCGTTTCTTTGGGCTTCCTGAAGATGCAGAGCTTCAAGGCATGTCCCATTGCCTTGATCATTTCTTTTGCCGTCGCCCTGGCCTGGTATCATATGCCGGGCATGGATGCCGCTACGGCAGCCCTGGAAGGCGTGGCCCTGGCATGCTGGCCTATTTTACTGGTCATCATCGCCGCTATCTTTACGTATAATCTGACCTTGTACACCAAGAGCATGGATATCGTCAAGCACATGCTGACGACGGTCAGCAAGGACCGCCGCGTCCTGGCCCTGCTCATCGGCTGGGGTTTCGGCGCCTTCATGGAAGGCATGGCCGGCTTCGGTACGGCTATCGCTATCCCGGCGTCGATGCTGGTTGCCCTGGGCTTCGACCCCATCAAGGCTATCCTGGTCTGCCTGGTTGCTAACTCCGTTCCGACAACGTATGGTTCCATCGGTATCCCTGCCAGCACCCTGGCTAACCTGACGGGCCTCGACCCGGTCCAGCTGTCGACGTATATTAGCTTGCAGCTCCTGCCGCTCAATATTATTTGCCCGTTCATCATCGTCGCCATTGTCGGCGGCTCGCTGAAAGCCCTCAAAGGCGTTTTCATGATTACCCTGCTCTCGGCCCTGGGCCTGGCTGTACCGGAACTCATCGTTTCGGCCTTCGTCGGTCCGGAACTGGCTGTCATGGGGGCTTCTATCGTCATCATGGCTCTCATCGTCGTTTATTCCCATTTCCGTCCCGTCGACAATCCGGAATATGCCATGGACATCAATCCGGCTCACGTACCGCTCCGCGGTGGTCTGCTGGCTTGCCTGCCCTTCATCTTGATTTTCGTCTTCTTATTGTTGACGTCGAAACTCGTTCCCTTCATCCATGCACCGCTCATGGCTATTAAATCGTCGGTCCTCATCTATACCGGTCAGGGCGGCGTACCTTATACCTTCATCTGGGTCAATACGCCGGGCATCCTCATCCTCCTGGCAGCCTTCATCAGTGGTAAGGCCCAGTCGGCCCGTTTTAGCGAAATGTTCTTCGTCTTGCTGAACACCATCAAAGGCCTGCGCAATACGATCATCACCATCATCGCCGTCATCGCTACAGCTAAAGTCATGGGCTACAGCGGCATGACGTCAGATATCGCCCGCACGGCTGTCGAAGCGACGGGCATGATGTATCCGGCCATTGCACCGCTCATCGGCTCTGTCGGCACGTTCATCACCGGTTCCGGTACGTCCAGTAACGTCCTCTTCGGCAACCTCCAGACCGATGCCGCTGCCGCCATCAACGCCAATAAAGCCTGGCTGGCCGCTGCCAACGCGGCCGGTACCTGCGCAGGCAAGATGATTTCGCCGCAGAGTATCGCCATCGCCGTCGGGGCCATCTCCCTGACCGGCAAGGATAACGAAATCCTTCAGGCAATCATGAAAGTCTATGTACCATATATCATCCTCTTAGGGGCCATCGTCTACTTCGGACAGGTCCTGGTAGGGTAGGGAAAAAGGGACTGTCGCACATGCGACAGTCCCTTTTTCTGTAGGGGCTTGCACGTGGCAAGCCCGCCTGAAATGTGATGTAGACGTTATACATGACAAATGATATGCGTGAAAACGTTCAATATACTCCAATCTATTATGTCTATACAATCATGATAGGCCTGTCTTAGAATATGAGTGATTATTCATTTTAGGGAGAGCGCCACCAAATATCCAACGGGTCGCCCACGTGGCGACCCCTACAGCGCAAAAAAAAGGCTGCCGTATAAAGCCATCTGGGCTTCGTGTGGCAGCTTTTTTAGATGATTCAGGCGAACCACTAGCCACGAACCCCTAACCACTAATCCCTAGCCCCTAAACTTCCTATTACGAACTATTCTAGAAGGAAAGAATAAGTACCGTTTTTCACATACTATAACGAATTATCATGCTTGGTTTTTAACAGTACCTTTTGGTCATGGCTGTTTTACAGGGGTTTCCGACTTTTTAATATATAATATCGATTAAACTAAAAATCATACGTGATGAATTAATCTATTTATGTCAATATATAAGCCATTTTATTGCCGTAATTCGCTTGGAATTAGTTGTTCGATAAATAATTATAAATATCAAAATTTATAATTCTAAAGTGGAATAGATTTGTAGATTTTCTATTCCTTGTGACTAATTTGTCCCGATTTATTCATTGACGTTATGGGTTTTCCATGATATCATTCTAGTCAGTAATTCACCTTTGGAAAATTTTCACAAAGGCGTACGACAGTAGCGACGACAGCGTCGGTACACTCTACATAGCAGGAGGAAGTTACGGTAATGAGAAAAGTAGAAATCATTACAGCTGAACAAGCAGCTCAGCTCGTAAAAGACAACGACACGATTACGTCTATTGGTTTTGTCAGCAGTGCCCATCCGGAAGCCCTGACCAAAGCCTTGGAAAAACGGTTCTTGGATACGAACACGCCGCAGAACCTGACTTACATCTACGCAGGTTCCCAGGGTAAACGCGATGGCCGTGCTGCAGAACACCTGGCACACACAGGTCTTTTGAAACGCGCCATCATCGGTCACTGGCAGACAGTACCGGCTATCGGTAAACTGGCTGTTGAAAACAAAATCGAAGCATACAACTTCTCGCAGGGCACGCTGGTTCATTGGTTCCGCGCTTTGGCAGGCCACAAACTCGGCGTCTTCACGGATATCGGTTTGGAAACTTTCCTCGATCCCCGTCAGCTCGGCGGCAAGCTCAATGACGTAACCAAAGAAGACTTGGTCAAATTGATCGAAGTCGACGGTCACGAACAGCTTTTCTATCCGACCTTCCCGGTCAACGTAGCTTTCCTCCGCGGCACTTATGCCGATGAATCGGGCAACATCACCATGGATGAAGAAATCGGGCCTTTCGAAAGCACTTCCGTCGCCCAGGCCGTTCACAACTGTGGCGGTAAAGTCGTCGTCCAGGTCAAAGACGTCGTCGCTCACGGCAGCCTCGACCCGCGCATGGTTAAGATCCCTGGCATCTATGTCGACTACGTCGTCGTAGCAGCTCCGGAAGACCATCAGCAGACGTATGACTGCGAATACGATCCGTCCCTCAGCGGCGAACATCGTGCTCCCGAAGGCGCTGCCGATGCAGCTCTCCCCATGAGCGCTAAGAAAATCATCGGCCGCCGCGGCGCTTTGGAATTGACTGAAAACGCTGTCGTCAACCTCGGCGTCGGTGCTCCGGAATACGTTGCTTCTGTTGCCGGTGAAGAAGGTATCGCCGATACCATTACCCTGACCGTCGAAGGCGGCGCCATCGGTGGCGTACCGCAGGGCGGTGCCCGCTTCGGTTCGTCCCGCAATGCCGATGCCATCATCGACCACACCTATCAGTTCGACTTCTACGATGGCGGCGGTCTGGACATCGCTTACCTCGGCCTGGCCCAGTGCGATGGCTCGGGCAACATCAACGTCAGCAAGTTCGGTACTAACGTTGCCGGCTGCGGCGGTTTCCCGAACATTTCCCAGCAGACACCGAATGTTTACTTCTGCGGCACCTTCACGGCTGGCGGCTTGAAAATCGCTGTCGAAGACGGCAAAGTCAAGATCCTCCAGGAAGGCAAAGCCAAGAAGTTCATCAAAGCTGTCGACCAGATCACTTTCAACGGTTCCTATGCAGCCCGCAACGGCAAACACGTTCTCTACATCACGGAACGCTGCGTATTTGAACTGACCAAAGAAGGCTTGAAACTCATCGAAGTCGCACCGGGCATCGATATTGAAAAAGATATCCTCGCTCACATGGACTTCAAGCCGATCATTGATAATCCGAAACTCATGGATGCCCGCCTCTTCCAGGACGGCCCGATGGGGTTGAAAAAATGAAACCTATGCGACTCCACCACGTAGGCATTGTCCTGCCGACCTTAGAAAAAGCCCATGAATTCATGCAGAATAATGGACTTGAAATCGACTATGCCGGCTATGTCGATGCTTACCAGGCTGATCTCATTTTCACTAAGTTTGGTGAATTTGCCAGCCCGATTGAAATGATTATCCCGCACTCCGGTGTGCTTACCCAATTCAATGGTGGCCGCGGCGGCATTGCCCACATCGCCTTCGAAGTGGACGATGTCGAAGCTGTCCGCCAGGAAATGGAAGCAGATTGTCCGGGATGCATGTTAGAAAAGAAAGCTGTCCAGGGTACGGACGACATTATCGTCAACTTCCGCCGCCCGACAAACAACCAGGGTATCCTCGTTGAATATGTTCAGACGACAGCACCTATCACCGGCCGCGGCGAAAATCCTTTCGTTAAGAATCTCGGCCCGGAAAAAGGGAAGCTCAACGAAACATGGCATCCCATGCGCCTGCACCATATCGGCATCGTCTTGCCGACCTTGGAAAAGGCCCATGAATTCATCAAGACCAATGGTCTGGAAGTGGATTATTCCGGTTTCGTCGACGCCTACCATGCGGATCTCATTTTCACTAAAAAAGGTGAAAACAGTACGCCTATCGAATTCATTATTCCCCGTGAAGGGGTCCTCAAAGATTTCAATCATGGCAGGGGAGGTATCGCTCATATCGCCTTTGAAGTGGATGATGTCGAAAAGGTACGTCAGATTATGGAAAGCCAGAAGCCTGGTTGCATGCTCGAAAAGAAAGCCGTCCGGGGAACGGACGATATCATCGTCAACTTCCGCCGTCCCAGCACGGACGCCGGCATCCTCGTCGAATATGTCCAGACCGTAGCTCCCATCAATCGCAGCAATCCCAACCCTTTTAATGATTGATTTTTTATAAAGAAAGGTGAAAACTGTGTATACTCTCGGAATCGACGTTGGTTCTTCTTCTTCCAAGGCAGTCATCCTGGAAGATGGCAAGAAGATCGTCGCCCATGCCGTCGTTGAAATCGGCACCGGTTCGACCGGTCCGGAACGCGTTTTGGACGAAGTCTTCAAAGATACCAACTTAAAAATTGAAGACATGGCGAACATCATCGCCACAGGCTATGGCCGTTTCAATGTCGACTGCGCCAAAGGCGAAGTCAGCGAAATCACGTGCCATGCCAAAGGGGCCCTCTTTGAATGCCCCGGTACGACGACCATCCTCGATATCGGCGGTCAGGACGTCAAGTCCATCAAATTGAATGGCCAGGGCCTGGTCATGCAGTTTGCCATGAACGACAAATGCGCCGCTGGTACGGGCCGTTTCCTCGACGTCATGTCGAAGGTACTGGAAATCCCCATGTCTGAAATGGGGGACTGGTACTTCAAATCGAAGCATCCCGCTGCCGTCAGCAGTACCTGCACGGTTTTTGCTGAATCGGAAGTCATTTCCCTTCTTTCCAAGAATGTCCCGAAAGAAGATATCGTAGCCGGTGTCCATCAGTCCATCGCCGCCAAAGCCTGCGCTCTCGTGCGCCGCGTCGGTGTCGGTGAAGACCTGACCATGACCGGCGGTGGCTCCCGCGATCCCGGCGTCGTCGATGCCGTATCGAAAGAATTAGGTATTCCTGTCAGAGTCGCTCTGCATCCCCAAGCGGTGGGTGCTCTCGGAGCTGCTTTGATTGCTTATGATAAAATCAAGAAATAAGTCAAAGGAGAGAACAAAATCATGAGTGAAGAAAAAACAGTAGATATTGAAAGCATGAGCTCCAAGGAAGCCCTTGGTTACTTCTTGCCGAAAGTCGATGAAGACGCACGTAAAGCGAAAAAAGAAGGCCGCCTCGTTTGCTGGTCCGCTTCTGTCGCTCCTCCGGAATTCTGCACGGCTATGGACATCGCCATCGTCTATCCGGAAACTCACGCAGCTGGTATCGGTGCCCGTCACGGTGCTCCGGCCATGCTCGAAGTTGCTGAAAACAAAGGTTACAACCAGGACATCTGTTCCTACTGCCGCGTCAACATGGGCTACATGGAACTCCTCAAACAGCAGGCTCTGACAGGCGAAACGCCGGAAGTCCTCAAAAACTCCCCGGCTTCTCCGATTCCCCTTCCGGATGTTGTCCTCACTTGCAACAACATCTGCAATACCTTGCTCAAATGGTATGAAAACTTGGCTAAAGAATTGAACGTACCTCTCATCAACATCGACGTACCGTTCAACCATGAATTCCCTGTTACGAAACATGCTAAACAGTACATCGTCGGCGAATTCAAACACGCTATCAAACAGCTCGAAGACCTCTGCGGCCGTCCCTTCGACTATGACAAATTCTTCGAAGTACAGAAACAGACACAGCGCTCCATCGCTGCCTGGAACAAAATCGCTACGTACTTCCAGTACAAACCGTCGCCGCTCAACGGCTTCGACCTCTTCAACTACATGGGCCTCGCCGTTGCTGCCCGCTCCTTGAACTACTCGGAAATCACGTTCAACAAATTCCTCAAAGAATTGGACGAAAAAGTAGCTAATAAGAAATGGGCTTTCGGTGAAAACGAAAAATCCCGTGTTACCTGGGAAGGTATCGCTGTCTGGATCGCTCTCGGCCACACCTTCAAAGAACTCAAAGGTCAGGGCGCTCTCATGACTGGTTCCGCTTATCCTGGCATGTGGGACGTTTCCTACGAACCGGGCGACCTCGAATCCATGGCAGAAGCTTATTCCCGTACATACATCAACTGCTGCCTCGAACAGCGCGGCGCTGTTCTTGAAAAAGTTGTCCGCGACGGCAAATGCGACGGCTTGATCATGCATCAGAACCGTTCCTGCAAGAACATGAGCCTTCTCAACAACGAAGGTGGCCAGCGCGTCCAGAAGAACCTCGGCGTACCGTATGTCATTTTCGACGGCGACCAGACCGATGCTCGTAACTTCTCGGAAGCACAGTTCGATACCCGTGTAGAAGCTTTGGCAGAAATGATGGCAGACAAAAAAGCCAATGAAGGAGGAAACCACTAATGAGTCAGATCGACGAACTTATCAGCAAATTACAGGAAGTATCCAACCATCCCCAGAAGACGGTTTTGAATTATAAAAAACAGGGCAAAGGCCTCGTAGGCATGATGCCTTACTACGCTCCGGAAGAAATCGTATACGCTGCAGGCTATCTCCCGGTAGGCATGTTCGGTTCCCAGAACCCGCAGATTTCCGCAGCTCGTACATACCTTCCTCCGTTCGCTTGTTCCTTGATGCAGGCTGACATGGAACTCCAGCTCAACGGCACGTATGACTGCCTCGACGCTGTCATCTTCTCCGTTCCCTGCGATACCCTCCGCTGCATGAGCCAGAAATGGCACGGCAAAGCTCCGGTCATCGTCTTCACACAGCCCCAGAACCGTAAGATCCGCCCGGCTGTCGACTTCCTCAAAGCTGAATACGAACATGTCCGCACTGAATTGGAACGTATCCTCAACGTAAAAATCTCCGACCTGGCTATCCAGGAAGCTATCAAAGTATACAACGAAAACCGTCAGGTTATGCGTGAATTCTGCGACGTAGCTGCTCAGTACCCGCAGATCTTCACTCCGGTCAAACGCCATGACGTCATCAAAGCCCGCTGGTTCATGGACAAAGCTGAACACACCGCTTTGGTCCGCGAACTTATCGACGCTGTCAAGAAAGAACCGGTACAGCCGTGGAATGGCAAAAAAGTCATCCTCTCCGGTATCATGGCAGAACCGGATGAATTCCTCGACATCTTCAGCGAATTCAACATCGCTGTCGTCGCTGACGACCTCGCTCAGGAATCCCGCCAGTTCCGTACAGACGTACCGTCCGGCATCGATCCCCTCGAACAGCTCGCTCAGCAGTGGCAGGACTTCGATGGCTGCCCGCTCGCTTTGAACGAAGACAAACCGCGTGGCCAGATGCTCATCGACATGACCAAGAAATACAATGCTGACGCTGTCGTCATCTGCATGATGCGCTTCTGCGATCCGGAAGAATTCGACTATCCGATTTACAAACCGGAATTCGAAGCAGCCGGTGTCCGTTACACCGTCCTCGACCTCGACATCGAATCTCCGTCGCTCGAACAGCTCCGCACCCGTATCCAGGCTTTCTCGGAAATTCTCTAAGAATCGCCTGATCCATCAGCCATCTGGGCGGGACTCCGAAAGGTGCCTGCTACAGGATAAATTGCCTGCTCCGGCAGTATGGCAGCTTGCAGCCCGCGTTGTGCGGGCTGTGGGCTGTTCATGACGCTTTAAAGACGGCTCTGCCGTTTTTAAATAAAAACCATATATACAATCTTTTAGGAGGAAACTCAATCATGGAATTCAAACTTTCTGAATTACAGCAAGATATCGCAAATCTCGCAAAAGATTTTGCAGAAAAAAAATTAGCTCCCACTGTCAAAGATCGCGACGAAAAAGAAGTCTTTGACCGCGCTATCCTCGACGAAATGGGTACTCTCGGCCTTCTCGGTATTCCTTGGGAAGAAGAAAACGGCGGCGTAGGTGCTGACTTCCTCAGCCTCGCAGTTGCTTGCGAAGAAGTAGCTAAAGTTGACCCCTCCATCGCACTCAGCTTTGAAGTACACACTATGCTCTGCTCCTGGCCGATCTGGAAATTTGGCACAGCTGAACAGAAAGCTAAATTCCTCAAACCCCTCGCAGAAGGCACAAAACTCGGCGCTTTCGGCCTCACCGAACCGAATGCTGGTACCGACGCTTTGAACGGCTCCACAGTCGCTACGAAAAACGAAGATGGCAGCTACACCTTGAACGGCTCCAAAGTCTTCAACACCAACGGCGGCGAAGCTGACGTTACCGTCGTATTCGCTTCGACGGACAAATCCAAAGGCGCTAAAGGCATGAGCGCTTTCATCCTGGAAAAAGGAATGGAAGGCTTTACCTATGGCAAAGAAGAAGTTAAAATGGGTATCCGCGCTTCCGTACAGCGTGAACTCGTATTCCAGAACGTAAAAGTTCCGGCTGAAAACCTCCTCGGCAAAGAAGGCGAAGGCTTCAAAATCGCTATGATGACCCTCGACGGCGGCCGTGTTGGCGTTGGCGCACAGGCTCTCGGCATTGCTGAAGGTGCTTACAATGCAGCTGTTCAGTATGCTAAAGAACGTACACAGTTCGGCAAACCGATCGCTAAATTCCAGGCTATCAGCTTCATGCTCGCTGACATGAAACTCAAAATCGAAACGGCTCGCCTCGCTGTCTACAAAGCAGCTTGGAAAATGGCTCAGCCTGACGTTAAATCCTACTCCGTAGATGCAGCTATCGCTAAGAAATATGCTTCTGACGTAGCTATGCAGGTCACCACCGATGCTGTCCAGGTATTCGGCGGCTATGGCTTCACTCGCGAATATCCGGTTGAACGCTACATGCGCGATGCTAAGATCACTCAGATCTACGAAGGCACCAACCAGGTACAGCAGATGGTTATCTCTGGCGCCATCCTCAGATAGTCAAAGAGTTTCCTAACAGAACTCTCCTCCTTTTGAAACACGTATAGAAATAGTATAAAACAGTATGAGATAAAACCGCTTACAAAGAGAGGCTGTCGCCGATGCGACAGCCTCTCTTTTTCGTATTTGTAATTTGCAGTTTGTAGTGGCTCCCCTGAGAAGGGGAGCTGGCCGCTCCAGGCGGTCTGAGGGGCCTTACTACAGTAATGCGTAAGCCAGCCCCTAACCACTAGCCACGAGCCACTAACCACTTAACGGGGCTTTACACTGCGGCCTGCGGCGCCCGTATGGGCGCCCCTACACCAACGCCCGGTAACATTTCTCCGACATGGGCACGGGCACGCCGTACTGGCGGGCCAGGCGGATGAGGGCGCCGCTGAAGGTATCCAGTTCGCTCTGGTGGCCGGCGGCGATGTCCCGCTCGAGGGAGCTCGTGGCATCCATGTCGTCGCTGCCTAAGATGCGGTCGTACTGGTCGTCGACGATGTCGTCGGGCAGGGGGACGCCGGCGGCCTTGCCGACGTCATAGGCTTCCTGCAGGAGAGCCCGGAATTCTTCCCTGCCATGGAGCTGGGAGAGGGCGCCGCCGATGGATGTCCGATAGTACGCCGTCAGGACGTTATAAGCGCAGTTGAGGATGAATTTGCGCCAGATTTCGACGGTGATGTTCTCGGCGATGCAGCAGGTCAGGCCTGGATGGTTGAGGATGCCGTAGACTTTCTTCGTCGCATCGGCGTCGTCCGAGCCGATGTAAATACGGGCAAAGCGCCCTTCCTGGCGGATGGAGTAGTCTTCTTTATAAGATGACGTGATGTAGATGGCCGAATCGACGATTTTTCCGCGCTTCATGAGGGCCGCTGCCGTATCGTGATAGGTGAAGCCGTTGAGGACAGGGACGACGATCGTATCGTCGCCGATGCAGGGCAGGACCGCCGTCAGAGCCGCTTCCAGGGAATAATTCTTGACGCAGACGAAGATGACGTCCTGGATGCCTGCCGAGGCGGGATCGTCCGTGACGGCCGGATGGGCCGTGTGGTCGCCGAAGAAGTCGCTGTGGACGACGAGGCCCTTTGTCTGGAGCGATTCTTTGCGCTTCCGCCGGGCAATGAGTGTTACGTCATCATAATTGGCACAGAGGACGGACGCGATATATCCCCCGACGCCGCCGATGCCGGTAATCATGATTTTCATAGTATCAACCCCTCTTTCGATAATAAAGTACACCTTATTATCGCACAGGGCTGGATAAACGGCAAATAGGGGAGGGTATGCCTAAAAAGTATGTGTAGATAACATATGAACGCTTGAACATATTTAACTTTAATGGTATCATGAAGGCGAATAAAAAGTGAGTCCCTGAAGGAGGCATATCTATGGCAGAAGAATTTTTGAAAGACCAGGGCTGTTCCTGCTGCAACGGCCATCACGACGAAGACGAAGCCGTCAAAATGGATGCTGTCGGCACTTGCGGCTGCTGCGGTGACGACGATGATGACGAAGAAGAAAGTCCCTTGTGGACCCTCGTCGCCGGGACGGTGCTCTTTTTAGTCACCTACCTGGCCGGCATCATTCCCGATGATTTTTCCCTTCCCGCCTATATCATCGCCTATCTGCTCTTAGGCTACGGCGTTCTGCGGGAAGCTGGAGAAAACATCATGAAGCGCCAGCCTTTCGATGAAAATTTTCTCATGGCCGTGGCTACCATCGGCGCCTTTGCCATCGGTGACTATCCAGAAGCCGTCGCCGTCATGCTCTTCAGCCGCATCGGCGAAGCCATGGAAGACCGGGCCGTCAACCGCAGCCGCAAGCAGGTGGCCGCCGCCATCGATATGCGCCCGGAAGTCGTCCATCGCGTAACGGCCGATGGCTCGACGGTCACCATCCCGGCCAAGGACGCTGCTGCCGGTGATGTCGTCGTCGTCCGCGTCGGTGACCGCATCCCCTTGGACGGTGTCGTCATGGCCGGCGAAAGCCTCATCGATACGTCGGCCCTGACAGGGGAACCGGTTCCGGTCATCTGCCGGGAAGGCTCGGAAGTCCTGTCGGGCAGCATCAATACGTCTGGCGTCCTCCACGTCAAAGTGACCAAGCCCCTGGCAGAATCGATGGTCACGAAGATTTTGGAATCCGTCGAACGGGCAGCGGCGCGCAAGCCGAAAATCGACCGTTTCATTACGCGCTTTTCCCGCATCTATACACCGGCTGTCGTCGCCATCGCCGCGGCTACGGCCATCATCCCGTCCCTGGTGACCGGTCAGTGGCACTACTGGATTTATACGGCTTTGACTTTCCTGGTCATCAGCTGCCCCTGCGCCCTGGTCTTCAGCGTACCCCTGAGCTTCTTCGCCGGTATCGGTGCGGCGTCGAAACAGGGCATCCTCTTCAAGGGCGGTATTGCCATGGAACAGATGAAGCACATCGGCGCCGTCGTCTTCGATAAGACCGGTACCATTACCAAAGGTAACTTCGTCGTCCACCAGGTCGTTCCGGCCGATAACCGCAGTGCCGATGACGTCCTCTGCCTCTGCGCGTCGGCAGAACAGGCGTCGAACCATCCCATTGCCCGCAGTGTCGTCGCCCAGGCCTGTGAACAGGGCCTGAGCCTGACCGAGCCGTCGGAAATGGAAGAAATCGCCGGGCAGGGCCTGAAAGCCCAGGTCGGCAGCCATAGCGTCCTCTGCGGCAACCGCCAGCTCATGGATACCCGCCACATCGTCCTGCCGGCCATGGACGACGTCGAGTACGGCTCGGAACTGTACGTCGCCATCGATGGGGCCTATGCCGGCCGCTTGGTCATTTCGGACACCATCAAAGAAGACGCTGTCGACGCCGTCAAGGCTATTTCCCGCATGGGCATCACGACGGCCATGCTTACCGGTGATTCTCAGAAAGCCGCAGATTACATCGCCTCTAAGACGGGCATCGACGACGTCCGGGCCAAGCTGCTGCCGCAGGATAAAGTCAATCAGATGGATGCCCTGCGTAAGCAATACGGGCCGGTCCTCTTCGTCGGCGACGGCATCAACGATGCACCTGTCCTGGCCGGTGCCGATGTCGGCGCTGCTATGGGCAGTGGTGCCGATGCAGCCGTCGAAGCGGCTGACGTCGTCTTCATGCAGTCCCGGGTCAGCGCCGTACCGGCAGCACTCCACCTGTCCCGGGAAACCATGAAGATTGCCATGGAAAACGTCGTCTTTGCCTTAGGCGTCAAAGGCGTCGTCATGATTGCCGGGTTTGCCGGTTATGCTTCCATGTGGGCTGCCGTCTTTGCCGATTCCGGCGTCGCCGCCCTTTGTGTCCTCAATTCGGTACGCATGCTTTACAAAAAATAAAGTCTTTCTGGAAAATTGGTAATAAAAACGTTTAACTAAATTGAAAATATAACGTTTAACGAAAGAAAATTTAAAAATATTAACAAAAGTCCTTGACAACCAGCCTCTTTTCAGGGATAATAGGCACATCACACAAACAGAGCACTGTGAAAGCAGTGCGGATATAATGACGATGAACGGGTAAAAGACGAATCCTGATCCTCTTCAGAGAGCCGGCGGTGCTGTGAATCCGGCGAGGTGCAATCGTCCGACTTCGCCCGGGAGTTTCTGTACTGACTGTTTTTCTAGGGAATTGAGGTACAGACGCAATCCCGCGTTATAGGATGTCTGTCAAAGACGTTGAGTATAATGACAGGGTGGTACCGCGAATCATCGCCCCTGTTGCTCCACTGGAGCAGCAGGGGTTTTTTATATCCTCTGAGTGTGCCTCGTACAGTATTCATTATTAAATTATTTCTTGGGTATTTTGGTATTCATGTAAAGAGGTATTGGCTATGGAAAAAGCAATGGGTAAGATCATGACCGCTGCAGCTGAAACGCGGGCTGTTGCCGGCACGATGACAAACTTCCGATGGAAAATCGCGTTTTTAATCTTCTTAATCAGTTTCGTCGCTTACATGGACCGCGTCAACCTTTCCGTCGCGACGCCGGTCATCATGCAGGAATTCGGCTTCACGAAAATCGACATGGGCTTCATTCAGACCTGTTTCTTCGCCAGCTACGCTTTGATGCAGGTCCCTGGCGGTATTTTGGCTGAAAAGTTCGGTATGCGCAAGACCGGGGCTTTGGCCATCCTCTGGTGGTCCGTCTTCACGGCCTTGACGGCTTTAGCTAAAGGCAAGATCAGCTTCGCCGCTGTCCGCCTGGCTTTCGGCATCGGCGAAGGCCCTGTCTTTCCGTCCTTAGGGGCCGCTACCTTTACATGGTTCAATAAACACGAAAAAGGCAAGGCCAGCTCGTCCATCCTGTTAGGGACCTTCTTCGGCCCCGTCGTCGGCCCGGTCGCAACGGTCGCTCTCATGGGGCTCTTCGGCTGGCACGCCGTCTTCATCATCTTCGGTCTCGTCGGCGTCGCCCTGGCCTGGGTATGGCACCGCTTCGCCTGCGACAATCCGGCAGACAGTCCCTATGTCAATGCTGAAGAAGCTGCATACATCAACGAAGGCCGTTCGGCTGAATCCCTGAAGAAAGCCGTCGCTCCCTGGCATAAGTTCCTCCGCTCGACTCAGTTCTGGGCTGTCGGCATCCAGTTCATGGTCGTCGACTACATCATGTACGTCTTCCTGGCATGGCTGCCCATGTACCTGACTGAAGTTCACAACATGTCCTTGAAATCCATGGGCTTCTGGGCTTCCTGCCCTTGGATCGCACTGATGGCTATGGTCTTCCTGGCCGGCTTCGTTTCCGACAAGATTGCCAATGGCAGCCACAGCGAAATGCAGTATAAGATGCGCACCGTCACGGCTATGGCCGGCGTCGCCGTTACATCCCTCGGCCTGTACATCGCATCCCATACGGCTGACCCGGCCATGAACATCTTCTGGATGTCCGTTTCCCTCGGTGCCTTGGGCTTTGCTATGAGCGCCAGCTGGTCTTCCGTCATCTCCCTGGGTGGTAAATACACCGGTTCCGTTTCCGGCTGGATCAACCTCTGGGGCAACATCGGCGGCGTCCTGGCTCCTATCGTCACGGCCTTCTTCGTCACCAACTACGGCTGGAACAACGCCTTCACGGCCACGTCCCTGTTCGGCATCATCGCCATCGTAGCCTGGATCTTCGTAAAACCGGGCAAACAACTCGTCCCGCAGGATAAGTAATTTAGTGGCTCGTAGGGGCCGTCCCAAAGGGCGGCCCGCCGTTCGCAGGCCGCCGTTCGCAGACCGCAGAACGCGTTCTTTGCCTCCCTTAACAGGGGAAAAGGGCGGAGAGGTTTCTTTTCCTAGCCCCTAACGGCTAGCTGCTAACCACTAAAAAGTGCTGTCGTTTACGCGACAGCACTTTTTTTGAAATTTTTTATTATCACTCACTTGACAAGAGTGCTAATAGGGTCTATGATATAGCTGTAATCAGGAAGAGGTTACAGAGAGATAAGCAAAAAGGTCAAAAGAACAGAACTGAAAAGAAGGTTCACTCATAGCAACAATGAACGATGTGTTGAAAGAGGGTAATGATTATGATGAAAGGTTTATTTCCAGTTGTAACGAACAGTGATTTTGTATTCCCTGATACGATTTTTGACAACTTCTTCAACAGCTTTGAAAATCCGACAGAAGGCAACTACCGCGTCCCGCAGGTAGATATCGAAGATACCGATAAGGCCTACATCCTGACGACGGACCTGCCGGGCATTGCCAAAGAAGACATCAACGTCAGCTACAACGATGACATCCTGACTTTGACGGCTAAACACGAAGAAAAGAAAGATGAAAAAGACGATAAGAAGAAATATATCCGCAAAGAACGCAGCAGCCATACGTTCTGCCGTCAGTTCACGGTCCGCAACATCCAGAAAGATGGCATCCAGGCAGCCTTTAAAGACGGCGTCCTGACCGTAACCCTGCCGAAAGAAGACCCGAAGAAAGTGGCTGAAGCCCACCGCATTGAAGTCAAATAATTGTAGGGGCGCCCACGTGGGGCGCCCGCCAAACTCCCTTGTATTCAATGTTTGATATATGGTGTTCAAACTTACGTAAAAAGAAGGCATGACTTATGAATAGCTTATTCCCAGTTGTTGATAATGAATTTTCCGTTCCCGATGTTTTTGATAACTTCTTCAATCGCTTCATGTGGCCGAGTGAATTCTCCAGCACGATGCCGAAAGTCGACATTGAAGACAAAGGCAGCGAATACGTTATGACCGCTGATCTGCCGGGCGTCCAGAAAGAAGACATCCATCTGAGCTACGACAACAACGTCCTGACTTTGGCTGCCAGCCACAACGAACAGAAGGATTCGCAAGACGAACAGCACAACTACATCTGCAAAGAACGTTCGAGTTCGTCCTTCTGCCGTCAGTTCCCTGTCACAGGTATTCAGAAAGAAGGTATCCAGGCTGCTTTCAAAGATGGCGTCCTGACCGTAACTCTCCCGAAAGATGCCCAACAGGCACAACCGACCAACACCATTGAAATCCAGTGAGGATGAAAAAAAGACCTACCGCATACACGGCAGGTCTTTTTTTAGTGGCTAGTGGCTAGCAGTTAGTGGCTAGCAGCTCGTAGAGGCAGTCCTCAAGGCTCCCATAATAGGGGAGCTGGCCGCCGAAGGCGGTCTGAGAGGTTGATTTAAAGCTATCTGCTAACCGCTGACTGCTGGCTGCTAAAAATAGGCATCGCTTAATGCGACGCCTATTTTTTTTATAATTGAGAAATTCTATTATCTGTTGTAATTACAACAGACATAATGATGAAAAAAACGTATACTTAACACATCGAAGGGAAAGAAAAAACGAGGTGAGTGGAATGAAAGAAACGAAAGGCCATATCTTTTCTATCAGCCGTGATAATGCCCCAGTGGCCGGCTGTACGATTTCTAAAGAACTGGTCAATGAAGCCCAGTATCAAGTCTTTTACTTTTCCCTGGCTGCCGGTACGGACATCAGTCCGGAAATCTACAGGCAGGCGAAACTCCTCTATGTCGCTGACGGTACGCTGACCGTTCACTGGCCGGGGGAAGAACATAATCTGGTGGCTGGTCAGGCCATCATCGCACCGCCGTCCGTACCCGTTGGCATGAAGAGCCGCGATGGGGCGGTCTATACGGAACTTACAGTAGAGGAGGAATTCCTTATGAACATCGATGCAGGCAAGATTTTCTCTTTGGCAGGCCTCGTGCCTTATCAGGATGGTAAGATCATCAACCGCGACATTATCCAGTCGCCTAAAGTCAAATTCGTCGTCATGAGCTTCGGCGCCGGCACAGGTCTTTCGGAACACGCTGCTCCCGGTGAAGCCTTGATTTTTGCCCTGGAAGGCAAAGCCGTCATCCGCTATGAAGGCGAAGATCATGAAATCAAGGCCGGCGAAAACTTTGCTTTTGCCAAGAACGGCCGCCATGCCATCACTGCCGATGGACCCTTTAAAATGGCATTGCTGCTTACGTTAGAATAATTTTATCATATAGAGATAACTGAAAAGGAGACGATCATCATGGGTAAAAAAATTACAGAAAAAGTGACTTGGGTAGGTAAAATCGACTGGGAATTGAACGAATTCCACGGCCATGAATATTCGACAGAAAAGGGCTCTTCGTACAACTCCTACTTGATCCGCGATAAAAAGACGGTCCTCATGGATACGGTCTGGAAACCCTTTGACGACGAATTCGTCGCTAACCTGAAGAAGGAAATCGACCTCAAAGACATCGACTATATCGTCATGAACCACAATGAAAACGACCACAGCGGCGCTTTGCCGGCACTGATGCGGGAAATCCCGGATACGCCGATTTACTGCACCAAGAAAGGGGAAGCCATCCTGCGCGGCCTCTATCACCAGGATTGGAACTTCGTCAACGTCAAGACCGGCGATACCCTGGACCTGGGCGACAGCCAGCTCGTCTTCATCGAAGCCGCTATGCTCCATTGGCCGGATACGATGTTCACTTATATGACCGGCGAAAACATCCTCTTCAGCAACGACGGTTTCGGTCAGCACTATGCCAGCGAAAGAATGTACAATGACTGCGTAGACCAGGCAGAACTCTATCAGGAAGCCATGAAATACTATGCCAATATCCTCAACCTCTACAGCCCCATGGTTACGCGGAAAATCGATGAAATCCTCAAGATGGGTGTCCCGGTCAACATGATTTGCCCGAGCCACGGTGTCATCTGGCGCAAAGATCCCCTGAAAATCGTCGCCAAATATCAGGATTGGGCCAAAGCTTACCAGGAAAACCAGATCACCATCATTTATGATACGATGTGGAATTCCACGCGCCGCATGGCTGAATGCATCGCCGAAGGCCTGCGCGAAACGGATCCGACGCTGACAGTGAAACTTTTTAACTCCGCTGTCGATGACAAGAACGACATCGTTACGGAAGTCTTCAAATCGAAAGCCATCCTCGTCGGCTCGCCGACCATCAACTATGGCTTCCTCTTCTCCATCGGCGGCATCATGGAAATGATCCGCGGCCTGAAATTCAAGAATAAGAAAGCCGCTGCTTTCGGCAGCTATGGCTGGAGCGGTGAAGCTGTCAAACAGATTACAGCTCTCCTCCAGGGTGCCGGCTTCGACGTCGTCAACGACGGCCTGCGCTGCCAGTGGAACCCGGACCAGGCAACCCAGGAAACATGCCGCCAATACGGTCGTGATTTCGCAGCAGCCGTCAACGCTTCCGAAGCCAAGGAAGATGAAGTCCAGACCGAACTCGGCGATTACAACAACGACGAACAGATCGGCAAGGCTGCTAAAGAACATTTCGAAGATTGGGAAAAAGATGCCCGTGAAGGCGTAAAACGCGGCTATGCCGGCTAAGTAGGGAATGTGGCTCGTGGTTAGTGGCTCGTGGCTAGTAGCTGGCTACTAGCTCTTGCCTCCCTTTATAGGGGAGGTGGCCTGAAAGGCCGGAGAGGTTGCTTTAAATTTAAAGTGATAATACTTGCGAACCGGATTTGTGTGAGCGGGCGCCCCACATGGGCGCCCCTACAAAAAAAGGCTGTCGCACATGCGACAGCCCTTTTTTTATTCTGGAGCGGATGAAGGGGATCGAACCCTCGTACCAAGCTTGGGAAGCTCGTATTCTACCACTGAATTACACCCGCATGAACTTTTACTTATTCATTTTACCAGTATTCATGCGGTTTGTAAAGGTTTTCGAAGAATTTTCTTGAAATACTGGTAAAATAAGGCCTCACGGCCTTTTATAATGGTTAACAATAGGCGGAAAAGCAGATAAAATCTAGCTTTTTCCGCCTTTTTTATTGATTTTCTGAGTAATTGTTTTACTGTACATTTTCGCTGATTTTTAGTGATTTTTCTTCAAAAGGGGTGCAGGAGGGGTGCAGTTTGACCCTGAATACAAGCTCTACATTTATGGAATACAAGCTTTAAAGGGCCTATAAACCGCATGGTTAAGCGATTTTATGGAAAATAAAAAGGGGCAATGATTTATGAATGAAATGGTAATAAAAATACAATTTATAGTATCGTAGCATATCAAAGAGGCTCTCTAAGTGAGCCTCTTTTTTAGGAGGTGTAATTGTTGGCTACTGTAATCAATCGAGGAAATGGTCATTGGAAGCTTCGGGTCTATATAGGTCAAGATAAGGACGGCAACAAAATCCGTAAAGATGGTCGGATATAGACTGGGATGAGAAAAAAATCTGTATTCAGAGGTCTGTGAAATATGTATCATCTCGTTGTACTGAAGTCTCTAATCCAAAGACGGACAAGTCCATCCGGACAGTTTACATCAGTGACTTCCTCAGCCAATTATTAGAACAACTTAAAAGAAAACAAATCAAATCCGCCCTGTGTGTCCTCAATTCGGTCCGCATGCTCTATAAAAAATAACTGACCATCTCCCGATGACAGTTCCATAACAGAAAGCCCCGTCGAAGAAATTTCCTTCGACGGGGCTTTGTTGTAGATGCTACTTGATTTCTATTTCGTAAACTGCAGGGGGACTGTCGATACGACGACGTCTAAGTAAGGCAGGATACGGAGTCTTAGCAGCCAGCCGCTCTGGTTGTGAAGCAGGCGGTGCCATAATTTTTTCGTTTCAAATTCCGGAATGAGGACGGTAATCATATCTTTCGGAGCCGTCTCTTTCCGCAGCTCTTGGATAAAGGTGATGAGCGGGTCCGTCAACTGCCGATAAGGCGATTGAAGCATGATGAGCTCGATGTCGGGTTCCAGTTGGCGCCACAAGGTTTTGATTTTTTTACCCCGTTCATCGTCGCTGTAGACGTGGACGGCATAGATTTTATCTTTCGAACCGCTGATGATCTTGGCGTAGCGAATGGCCTTGGCTACGGCTTGAGTCGGGGACGCGATGGGGATGATGATGATATTGCGGCCTAAGTCGGTGGTCATGACTTTCGTATACTCTTCCGGTGTCAGCAACAGCTGTTCTCGGACGTCATCATAGTGATGATGGACTTTAAGGAACATATAGACCAAGGTCGGGATGAGCAGGACGATGATCCAGGCTCCGTAGATGAATTTGGTGATGAGGACGATGACGACGACGCAGGCCGTGACCAGGGCACCGAAGCCGTTGATGACGGAAAAGAGGCGCCAGTTTCGTTCCCGGCATTGTCTCCAGTAGACGACCATGGCCGATTGGGCAATGGTGAAGGAGAGGAATACGCCGATGGCATAGAGGGAAATGAGGTGCTCAATATTACCCTGGAAGAGGACAATCAAGATGCCGGCCATGAGCGTTAGGACTTGGATGCCGTTAGAATAGCTCAGGCGTTCACCGCGGTTGGCAAAGTAGCGGGGGACGTAGCCGTCGACGGCCATGAAAGAAAGAAGCGGCGGCAGGCCGTTGTAGGCCGTATTGGCGGCGATGTAGAGGATGACCATCATCAAAATCTGGATGACGTAGTAAATCAAGGTCCGGCTGAAGATATCTTCGACAAGGAGGGACAATAGGGTGTAGCCTTGTGTCGGCAAGAGGTGAAGATAAATGATGAGGTAACCGAGGCCGCCGAGCATGATTGCCAGGATACAGGCCATGATAGCCGTCGTTTCGATGGCGTTTTTTTGCTGAGGCGCCTTGAACATGGTGACGCCGTTGGCAATGGCTTCGATGCCGGTCATGGAACTACAGCCGTTAGCAAAGGCCCGCAGGACGATGAGCATCAAGGCGGTCTGATTCAATGGGGCTACCGTTTCGACAGCGACGGTATGAGCCGTGAGGGTGCCGTTCCAGATTTGATAGAAGCCGCCGATTAAGGTGATCCCCATGGCAGCCAAGAAGAAGTACGTCGGCCAGACGAAGACGGTTGAGGCCTCCCTGGTACCGCGCAGGTTGACGATCATCATCAGGATGAGAACGCCGAGGTCAAGGTAGACGTGATAAGGGTGGAGGACCGGAAAGGCACTGACCAGCGCCGCCGTCCCTGAAGAAATGGAAACGGCAACGGTCAGGATGTAATCGGCCAGAAGCGCCGCCCCTGCCGTAAGGGCTGGGTAGACACCGAGGTATTTCATGGCGATGCCATAGGAACCGCCGCCGCCCGGATTGACCCGGACGACCTGGGTATAGGACAGGGCAACGATGAATAATAAGGCAATGATAGCTAAGACGATAGGTCCGAAATAACGGTATGTCGCTAAGGTCGGTACCGAAGCCAGGACGATGGCAATCTGTTCCGGCCCGTACCCGACGGATGACAGGGCATCCGATGAGAAAATAGGCAGGGCCTTCCATTTTGGCATCTGTTCGCCCTCGAGTTTGGTATTCTCCAAAGGCTTGCCGAGAAGGTGGCGATTAATCGTTTTGAATAGCATGATAGCCTCCCTTTTTTATTGTAAGAAACTGCATTTTGCTAAATACAGCTCAGTATAATCCCTTTTCATACTCCTGTCAATAAAGGTTTTTCATGTGTTATTCCTGTTGACCATAAGATTTCAGAAACAATAGCAAAAAGACATCCCTCGCTGCTGCAAGTCAAAGGATGCCTTTTTGTCTAAGGAGGAAATCGTGTTATTTAGAGGCGCCGAGGGCTGCGGCATGTTCGCTCTTGTAGGAGCCGAATCCGACGGCGAAGGAGCCTTTGTCATCGGGGTCGAAATCCAAGGGATGGAGTTATCATCACTATCCCATTATTCAGGAAGAACAGCTGAAGAAATTGCTGAAGGCAATAGATGATTTACCTGATAACTACATGATCATCTAGTTCCTGCAAGTCCTAGTTATCTGAATACATGGCTGACAAAAATGTGCAAAAAGATAGGAATACCCCATATTGGTGTTCACTCTTTGCGTCATATGGCCGCTACGTATGCTCTGAATGAAGGGGCATCTTTAAAATAAAACTGTTGTAATAACGAAAAATCTGCTACAATAAAGCTGTATTAGTCTGTGTTAGCAGATGTTCACAAAGGAGGTTCCTCATGAAAACATTAGATGAATTGTACCAGCAGATGCTTAAACGGGCTGCTGACGGTAAACCGGTCGGTGTCGATGGTGACCCGAAATTGATCGATTGTCTGGCTCATCCCGACGACCATTCCCTGATCTGGCGGGTCAAGCCCTGTCTCTGTCCGCCCGATGAACCACATCACTGCCAGGAAGCCTGTGACTGGGGCGCTATCACGTCCGGTCCCGATGGCATCTCCATCGACGACAGCCAGTGCGTCGGCTGCCAGGCCTGCGTCGATGCCTGCAAGCTCGATACCCTGAAGACGCGGAAAGACCTTATCCCTGTCGTCCAGGAACTGCACGACTACGACGGCCCTATCTACGCCTTGGTTGCTCCTGCCGTATCCGGTCAGTTCGGTCCCGATGTTACCATGGGGAAACTGCGGACAGCTTTCAAGCGCCTGGGTTTCACGGGTATGCTGGAAGTCGCCGTCTTTGCCGATATCCTGACATTGAAAGAAGCCCTGGAATTCGACAAGAACATCAACAATGAAGACCAGTTCCAGCTCACCAGCTGCTGCTGCCCCATGTGGATTGCCATGATCAAGAAGCTCTATCACCAGCTCCTGCCCAACGTCCCGGGCTCTGTCTCGCCTATGATTGCCGGCGGCCGTACAGTTAAGGCCCTGCATCCTAATGCCAAGACTGTCTTCATCGGGCCCTGCCTGGCTAAGAAAGCTGAACGGAAAGAACCGGACCTGGTAGGCGCTATTGATTACGTCCTGACCTATCAGGAACTGCGCGACTTCCTGACGGTTACGGACATCGACCTGGCATCCCTGCCGGAAGACAACGTGCCCCACGCTTCGGAAGCGGGCATCTGCTACGCCTATGCCGGCGGCGTCTCTGAAGCCGTCACGGAAACGGTCCATCAGCTGAACCCGGACCGCAAAGTCGACATCAAGACGCGCAAAGCCGATGGCGTCCCGGCCTGCAAGGCCATGATCAACGACATCCTGGCCGGCAACCGCGATGGCAACTTCTTTGAAGGCATGGGCTGTCTGGGCGGATGCGTCGGCGGTCCCCGGGCCATCATCAAGAAAGAAGAAGGCAAGGTCAACGTCCAGGCCTACGGCAAACAGGCGGCCTACAAGACACCCATGGAAAATCCCTACGTCATCGAATTATTGAAGAAACTCGGCTTCCCGACAGTCGAAGAATTCCTCGAACGGAGCCACCTGTACGACCGTATTTTTGACTGATGATGGGTATGGTCATCATGTAGTGACCTTTTTCGTCAGAGTTTCTGTAGGGGCGCCCCACGTGGCGCCCCTACAGAAAAAAGGCTGTCGCATCTGCGACAGCCTTTTTTTACACGGCCTGCGAACTGCAGCCTTCAAGGGCCATTTACCAATGCCGGCTCTCTTTTAATGCTGCATATTGGGCCAGGAGGTCCGGCTTTTCCGGGCTCTGATAGGTATAGTCGGGCATGGCGGCTTTGGCTTTTTCGACAGCCGCTTTGAAGTCGTAGTAGACCTGCCATTTCGATTCGACCAGTTCGTGGCCGGTCTGGCGCAGGAGAAAGGCCGGGTGATACGTCGGCATGATGTCATAGCCGCGCCACGTGAACCACTTGCCTCGGTTGCGCATGATGCTGGCGGCGCGGCCATAGAAATACTGGAAGGCGACTTTGCCTAGGCAGACGATGACTTTCGGCTGGACCAGTTCGATTTCTTTGACCAAATGGATGTCCGCGCAGTGGCGCCCTTCTTCCAGGGTCGGCGTGTGGTTGTTCTTGGGCCGGCACTTGACGATGTTGGTGACATAGACGTGGTCCCGCGTGAGTCCGACGCTCCACAAGGCCTTGTCGAGGAGCTGCCCCGACGGGCCGACGAGGGGAACGCCGTATTCATCTTCCACACCGCCAGGCCCTTCGCCGACGAACATCAGCGGCGACGCACAATCGCCGGAATAGCGCGTCGGTCCGCGATTGCCTTCGTCCCGTAAGTGACAGGCTGTACAGCTCATGAGTTCTGTCAGCCAATCTTTCATCTTTTCATTTTCTTCCATGATACCCCTTCTTTATGCGATAATTAATTTTACTATAACAAGGCGGCCGCCTCTTTTCAAGTCGTCCAGCGGTATTCTAAAAAATACTTTTTACATACTATAGTATGGTATATAATAAAGCTAAATTGACATGAAAATTAAAGAAAGGGGGAAGTGCAGTGAAAATCTCACTCATTCAATTTCCTATCGTCCCCGGCGACAGGCTGGCCAATTTCGACCAGGTCCGGCGCCGCGTCCAACAGGCGGCCAGGGCTGGTTCGGATATGGCCGTGCTGCCTGAATTGTGGGACCTGTCGTTCTACCCGCCTGATGTTTATGACCTGGCCGATGAAGAGGGCCGCCAGGCCCAGGCGTTTTTGCAGGACCTGGCTGCGTCCTGTCATATCCAGCTCATCGGCGGCTCCATTGTCCGCCGTCACGACGGGTGCCTGTACAATACGACGTATATCGTCGATGAAGAGGGGAATCGCGTCTCATCGTATGACAAATGCCATTTATTCACGCCTGGTGGGGAAGAGAAGGTCTTCGCGCCGGGAGATCACTTGAATACTTTCTTCCTGGGCGACATCCCTATGGCGTCGATTACCTGTTATGACCTGCGCTTTGGCGAATGGGTCCGCATGGCGGCCCTGGCCGGTGCCCAGATCCTCTTTGTCCCGGCCGCCTGGCCTCATCCCAGACTGGCTCATTGGCAGATACTCAATCGGGCCCGGGCTATTGAGAACCAGTTCTTCGTCGTCGCCGTCAACAGCTGCGGTACCTGCGGTGACTACCGCTTCTGTGGCCATTCTATGATTATCGACCCGTGGGGCGAAGTGCTGGCCCAAGGAGGAGACGGTGAGGAAATCGTTACCGGCGAAATCGACTTGTCCGTCATCAAAGACATCCGCAGCCGCATCAATGTCTTTCGCGACCGGCGGCCTGAGTTATATCATTTAGAAGGGAAGCGGTAACGTGGAAGGCGTATTGCACGGTTTACAAGGTATTTTTGAAGTCCTCTTCATCATTTCCATCGGCTTCATCTTGGCCAAGAAAGGCTGGTTCGGGCCGGACATGAGCGCTGTCTTTACCAAACTGGTCATGAAGATAAGCCTGCCCTTATACATGCTCTGCCAGCTGGAAAAGGACTTTACCCATGATTCGCTGCTCCGCATCGCGCCGGACCTGCTCCTGCCCTTTGCGTCAATCCTTTTGGCCTATGCCGTCGGCCGCATAGCGGCCAAAGTCCTGCACATCCGCCAGGACCGGCAGGGCGTCTTCATCACTTGTTTTTTCATTGCCAATACCATCTTCATCGGCCTGCCCGTCAACCTGGCCCTGTTCGGGACGCAGAGCGTGCCGTCGGTCATGCTCTATTACATGGCCAACACGACCATGTTCTGGACCCTCGGCGTCTACCATATCGTCAACGACAGTCTGGGCGGCAAGGGGAATATGCCCTTGTTTTCCCTGCAGACCCTGAAGAAAGTCTTTTCGCCGCCGCTCCTGGGCTTTTTGGCTGGCCTGGTCCTGATTATGGCCAATATCAAGCTGCCTGATTTCCTGCTGACGTCGTTCCAATACGTTGGCAATATGGCGACGCCGCTGTCGCTCATGGTCATCGGTATTGAAATGACGGGCATTTCTCTGGCGTCGGTCCGCTGGGACCGGGACATCATCGGCGCCCTCGTCGGCCGCTTCCTGGTCTGTCCGGCCTGCGTCCTGGTGCTCCTGCCCTTCATCCCGGTCACGCCCATGTCGGCCCAGGTCTTTACTATGCAGGCCAGTATGCCGGCCATGACCCAGATGACAGTCGTCGCCAAGTCCGTCGGCGCCGATGTCCGTTATTCGACGGAAGTCAGCTTTATCACCGTCGTCATGGGCATCGTCATCATTCCCTTATATATGTTTATCATTGGATAGAAGGAGTTTTTTTAGAAAATGAATACCCTCGAAGATTTGAAGAAAGCTTTGAAAGCCCATGAAGCCCAGGCTTTTCAGCTCAACTATACCATTGCTGACGACCCGGAGCTGTCCGGTGAAGAATATCATGCCTGCCGGCACTACGTCGATTTGTGCCGTTCTTTGGGCATGGAAGTGGAAGAACAGTTCACCGGTCAGCCGACGGCTTTCCGAGCCATCGCTCATCGGGCCGATAAACCCGTCTTCAAGATGGCCCTTTTGGCGGAATATGATGCCCTGCCCGGCGTCGGCCACGGCTGCGGCCATTCGGCCAATGGTGCCATGAGCTTCCTGGCCGCTGCGGCCTTAAAGGATTTGAAGGATCTGCCTGTCGACGTCGACCTCATCGGCACACCGGACGAAGAACTGCGCGGCGGCAAGGTCATCATGTGCGACCAGGGCGTCTTCAAGGACTATGATTTCGCCGTCATGGTCCACGTGTCGCCGACCCGGACCAATGCCAATTCCCATTTCCTGGCCCTCGACGACTACCGCATTGCCTTCCACGGCCAGACGGCTCACGCCGCCGGTGAACCCTGGAACGGCCGCAATGCCCTGAATGGGGCCATGCTGGCCCTGCACGCCGTCGATATGCTGCGCCAGCACGTCCGGCCGGAAACGCGAATCGGCTCGTATATCGTAAACGGTGGGGCCGCCTCCAACGTCGTCCCCGATTACGCCGAAGTCGAATGTTGTATCCGCCACAGCGAACGGGAATATCTCGATACCGTCGTGGCCAAGGTCATGAACTGCTTCAAAGGGGCGGCCATTGCTACGGAAACGACATATGACGTCACCCAAATGGGCTGCAAATTCGATAACATGGTCTGGAATGAAGCGGCGACGAAAGCGTCGGAACAGGTCCTCCAGGCCATGGGGATCCCTTACGAAGAACCAAAGGATTGCGGCAGCTCCGACGTCGGCAACGTCAGCCATCAGTGCCCGGCCGTCCACGTCCACCTGGCCTTGGGCGACGTCCCCATGCCGGAACACTCGACGGACATCGCCAATGCCGTCAAGGCCAGGACCATCGAACCGACCATCGTCAAAGGCGCCGAAATCATGGCACGCCTGGCCCTGCTCTTCGCCCAGGACACGGCCCTGCGCCAGCAGATGAAAGATGAGTTCACGGCGAAGAGCCTCTCCTGATAGAGGTAGTTTGTAGGGGCTCGCACATGCCTTTTCAGCCTGTCAGGTCATGACTGCAAGGAATGGCAAGACGGCTGCTGAAACGGACCGCTGTAGAGGGCGAGCCCGTTAGGTATATGTGAAATACTTGGAAAACGGATTTGCGTGAACGGGTCGCCCACGTGGCGACCCCTACAGAAAAAAGGAGCTGTCGCGATGCGACAGCTCCTTTTTTCACGCTCTATATATTCAGTTTCAGGTATACCTTAGAAGACACCTTGTGCCAGCATAGCGTCGGCGACGCGTTCGAACCCGGCGATATTGGCACCGGCTACGAGGTTGTGGCCCAGGCCGTTGCGGGCAGCTGCGTCTTTGCAGTTCTGGTAAATGGTGTTCATGATTTCGTGGAGACGGTCATCGACTTCCTTGGCAGTCCATACCAGGCGTTCGCTGTTCTGGCTCATTTCCAGGGCCGATGTAGCGACACCGCCGGCGTTGACGGCTTTCGACGGAGCGACGATGATGTCTTTCTGATCGAGTAAGAATTTCAGGGCATCGTTGGTCGTCGGCATATTGGCGACTTCGATGTAGTAGCGGATCTTGTTGGCAGCAATCTGTTTAGCCTGTTCCATATGGACGTCGTTCTGCATAGCCGACGGCATGACGATATCGACTTTGCGGCCCCACGGTTTTTCGCCCGGGAAGAATTCGACGCCGAATTTATCGGCATAGTCCTGGACGCGGTTGCGGCCGCTGTTGCGCATTTCGACGATGTAGTCGATCTTTTCCTGCGTAGCGACGCCGTCCGGGTCATAGATGTAGCCGTCCGGACCGGAGAGGGTAACGACTTTGGCACTCAGTTCCGTAGCTTTCTTGCAGATGCCCCAGGTTACGTTGCCGAAGCCGGCAGCGGCGATAGTCTTGCCTTTGATGTCCTGGCCGTCGTCTTTGAGAACGTTTTCCAGGAAGTATACGGCGCCGTAGCCCGTAGCTTCCGGACGGATGCGGGAACCGCCGAAGCTGAAGCCTTTGCCCGTGAGGACACCGTTTTCGAAGCAGCCTTTCAGGCGGCGGTATTCGCCGAAGAGGTAGCCGATTTCACGGCCGCCGACACCCATGTCCCCAGCCGGTACGTCGACATCGGGACCGATGTAGCGATAGAGAGCCTGCATGTAGCTCTGGCAGAAACGCATGATTTCAGCGTCGGACTTGCTCGTCGGGTCGAAGTCAGCCCCGCCTTTGGCGCCGCCGATAGGCAGGCCGGTCAGTGCGTTCTTGAAAATCTGTTCAAAGCCCAGGAATTTGATGATGCCTGAGTATACGTTCTTCTGGAAACGAAGGCCGCCTTTGTAGGGCCCGATAGCGCCGTTGAACTGGAAGCGGTAGCCCGTGTTGGTGTGGTATTTGCCTGCATCATCCTGCCAGACGACGCGGAATGTGAATTGCCGTTCCGGTTCGACGAGACGGTTGAGGAGGTCGAACTTTTCATATTCCGGGTGGCGTTCGACGACAGGGTCCAGGGAGCTGAAGACTTCTTCGACGGTCTGGACGAATTCCGGTTCGTTTGCGTGTTTCGTGCGTACATTTTCAATGACAGATTCCAAATACTTATTCATATGTAATCACCTCATTTAAAATTAATTATACCTAAAACTGATTTCTACAATTACATAATAGCATGTTTTTCCGTCCTTGCAAATACCACAATGAGGAAAAGATTTTTCCATGATGGCACTGCATTGCCACTATGTGAAAGAGGACGTCAAAATTCAAGGATTTTTAAGGTATAAGATAAACGTTATAGTAAGTTAAAGGGAGGTATTCGTTAAAAATAATTGCAATATAAATCAAAATCATGGTATAAATAGAACTATACTTATTGAGGAAGAAGGGGGAAGACGGCCCTTTGTCTTTTGCTGGAGGAATAATTGTATACACCGGTTAAACAAAATGGAGAGGAAGGTGACGAAAATCAGAAAAAGAACCTAGTCACCCTGACAATGATGATATACAATAGAAAGTAAATAAGCCATACAACATATACTATATAAGAAAGAGAGGTACGCAACATGGAAACGTACGATACCTATTCCCCGGAATATTTGCGCTATTTGGAGCTCCTGTCCAAGGAGTATCCCACGCAGGCGGCGACGTTCACGGAAATCATCAATCTGCAGGCCATCGTCAACCTGCCGAAAGGGACAGAACACTTCATGAGTGACCTGCACGGTGAATACGAAGCCTTCTATCACATCCTCAACAACTGCTCCGGCGTCATCCGCGAAAAAGTGGAAATGATTTTTTCTGACAAGATGAGCAAGGCCGAACAGGACGACTTGCTGACTCTTATTTATTATCCTAAGGAAAAGCTGAACATGCTCTACCGCGAAGGCAAGGTCAACGATGACTGGGCCCGGACGACGCTGGAACGGATGATCGACCTGGCCAAGCTCTTGTCGTCGAAATATACGCGGTCGAAAGTCCGTAAAGCCATGCCGGAAGTCTTCCGCTTCGTTATCGATGAACTCTTGCACGCCCAGCCCGATGAAGACCAGAACCAGCTGGTCTATCACATGAAGATTCTCGACACCATCTTGGAAACGGGAAGTACGCGCCAATTCATTTACGCTTTGGCCAATCTCATCAAACGGCTGGCCGTCGACCACCTGCACATCATCGGCGATATCTACGACCGCGGCGCTCATGCCGACAAGATCATGGACACGCTCATGCATCATCATTCTCTGGACATCCAGTGGGGCAACCACGACGTCCTCTGGATGGGTGCTGCTGCCGGCAACGCGGCCTGCATCGCCAATGTCCTGCGCAATAACATCCGTTACCATAATATGGAAATATTAGAAAGCGGCTATGGCATCAGCCTTCGGCCCTTTGCCCTCTTTGCCTTGCAGACGTATAAAGAGGACGACGGCATTGAGCCCATGGTCAAGGCCATCAACGTCATCGTGGCCAAGCTGGAAGGTCAGACCATTTACCGCCATCCCGACTACAATATGGACGACCGCCTGCTGTTCCACAAGATTGATTGGGAAAAAGGCGTCATCACTCTCGATGGCAAGACGTATGAATTGAAGACCAAGGACTTCCCGACGGTCAATCCCCAGGACCCGTACACGCTGTCGCCGGAAGAACACCAGCTCATGAACGACATCCAGGCCGAATTTACCGAAAGCGAACGCCTGCAGCGCCACATCCGCTTCCTCTACAGCCACGGCTCGTTATACCGCTGCATGAATAACAACCTCCTGTTCCACGGCGGCCTGCCCCTCAACCAAGACGGCAGCTTTAAGGAAATCTACCTCGACGGTAAGCCGTATAAGGGCAAAGCCTTCATGGATAAGGCGGAACACCTCATCCGCCGGGCTTATGACCAGCGCGATACTGACAGCCTGGACTATATGTGGTACCTCTGGTGCGGTGCCGATTCCCCTGTATCCGGCCGCATCGTCAAGACTTTTGAACGGAGTTACATCATAGACGAATCGACGTGGAAAGAACCGCAGAATGCCTACTACCGCCTGAATCGCGATAAAGACGAATGCATCAAGATCCTCCACGAATTCGGCATCGACTCGCCTCAGGGACACATCATCAACGGCCATACGCCGGTCAAGGTCAAGAAAGGCGAAAGCCCTATCAGGGCGGAAGGCAAGGAAATCTGCATCGACGGCGGTTTCTGCAAGGCCTACCAGGGGTCGACGGGCATTGCCGGCTACACGCTCATCTTCAACTCCCACGGCATACGCATCAAATCTCACTACCCCTTTGAAGATGTCTACCAGGCGTTGATGAACAACGTCGACATCGATTCCGAATCGACACAGGTCGAACTGGAACCGAAGCGCGTCATGATCGGCGACACGGATAACGGCAAGAAACTCCTCCAGATGATCCACGACCTGAAGGCCCTGCTGGAAGCCTACCGCCAGGGCGTCATCCTCGAACGCCGTCCGAACCCGTAGGGGCCGTCCCAAAGGGCGGCCCGCCCGGTTTTAAGTTTGCAGTTTTTAGTTTGCAGCAAAGCGTAAATAATTTAAAGCCATCTTCTACAAACTACAAACTCTATACTACAAGCTATAAAGAAAAAATCCGTGCATGATATTAGAAACATTCGTGTGACATCACCCAATCAAGGAGAAAATATGAAACGAGAATCGTTAAGCGGACTGTTACTCATTGCCTGTGCGATACTTGCCATGGCCATCTCTAATTCTCCCTTCGGTCCCGCTTATGAACGCTGGCTCCAGGCCCCGCTGCCGGCAGGGACGCACATGTCCCTGCTGCACTGGGTCAATGACGCCGTCATGGCGCTGTTCTTCTTTGTCGTCGGCGCCGAAGTGAAGCGGGAATTCCTCTATGGAGAACTGAAGTCCCGGTCGGCAGCGATGCTGCCCATGGCTGCGGCCTTAGGCGGCATGCTCGTGCCGGCTGCGATTTATGGCCTGTGCAATGCCGGCCTGCCGACGGCTGGTGGCTGGGGCATCCCCATGGCGACGGACATCGCCTTTTCCCTGGGCGTCCTGTCCCTGGCGGCTCCGAAAGCGCCGCGCAGCCTCGTCGTCTTTTTGACGGCCCTGGCCATCGTCGATGATCTCGGCGGTATCGTCGTCATCGCTGTCTTTTATGCCGGTTCCCTCAACCTTCCGGTCCTGGCCGGCGGCCTCATCGTCTGGCTGCTGATGCTGGCTGGGTGCCGCAGGAATTGGCAATCAGCCTGGTTTTACGCTGTGGGAGGTATCCTCATCTGGCTGGCCTTCTTCTACGGCGGTATCCATCCGACCATGGCCGGCGTCCTCACGGGCTTCGCCATGCCGGCCGTGCCCGGCAAGGATGGAAGGGAAGGCTTGCTGCTGCGGGCAGAACACGCCCTGACGCCTGTCTCGGCTTTCGTCATCATGCCCGTCTTCGCCCTGGCCAACGCCGGCATCCGCCTCGACCTGAGCGGCCTGACCGGCCTGGCGTCGGCACCGGGACTGGGCGTCCTGGCTGGCCTGGTCCTGGGCAAGCCCATCGGCATCGGCCTGGCCGTCTGGCTGTTGACGGCCTTGAAAAAAGCGTCCCTGCCAGAAGGGCTGACGATGAAACACTTCTGGGCCGTCGGCCTCCTGGCCGGTATCGGCTTCACCATGTCCCTGTTCATCGCCGGCCTGGCCTTTCCCGGCAGTCCGGTCCTGATGACGGCCAAGACCGCCATCACCGCCGCGTCCCTCACGGCGGCCATCCTCGGCGGCTTCCTGGTCAACCGCGTAAGCCGATAGCCTTCCTGTAATTATCGGTAGGGGGCTCACACGTGGCGAGCCCGCCGCGAATAGTCAGCCATATACCAAGCGGGCCAATGTGGCGTGGTTTTGCGGCCTGCGGCCTGCGGTCTGCGAACAGCGGGCGCCTTTGGCACCCATCATTGACGTAATACGTTCATGTCGTTATAATGAAGAGTAACTTATCATTTTTTATACAAAAGGAGCGAATTCGATGAATATTATTGATGAATTGTCTTGGCGCGGTGCCGTCAATCAGATGACAGATGAAGAAGGGTTGCGTAAGCTCACGGAAGAAAAGAGCATTTCCCTCTATTGCGGTGTCGACCCGACGGGTGACAGCATGCATATCGGCCACTTGATTCCGTTCATGATGCTTAAACGCTTTGCCAATGCCGGCCATCATCCGTATGTCGTCATTGGCGGCGGTACCGGTGCAATCGGTGACCCGAGCGGCCGCAAGACGGAACGCCAGCTCCAGACTCTCGATAAAATCAAGGCCAATGCCGAAAAATTGAAGGCTCAGTTCATGCATCTTTTCGGCGATTCGGAAAACATCACCTTCGTCAATAACTATGACTGGCTCAGCCAGATCAGCCTCCTCGATTTCCTCCGCGATTATGGCAAACTGTTCAGCGTCAACATCATGCTCAGCAAGGAAGTCGTTGCCAGCCGTCTGGAAGCAGGCATTTCCTTTACGGAATTTTCCTACCAGATTCTCCAGTCCATCGACTTTGAACACCTCTTTTCCCATAACGACGTCCAGCTGCAGATCGGCGGCGCCGACCAGTGGGGCAACATCACGGCCGGTATCGACACGATCCGCAAGATGCACGGCAGCGATGCCAAAGCCTATGGCCTGACCATTCCCCTCATGCTGAAATCTGACGGCACCAAGTTCGGCAAGACCGCCGGCGGCGCTGTCTGGCTCGACCCGGAAAAGACATCACCCTTTGAATTCTATCAGTTCTGGCTCAACCAGGATGATGCGGACGTCGTCAAATACTTGAAATACTTCACCTTTCTCAGCAAGGAAGAAATCGACGCCCTGGCCGAATCGGTCGAAAAAGAACCGGAAAAACGACTGGCCCAGCGCCGCCTGGCTGAAGAAGTCACGACTTTCGTCCACAGCCCGGAAGCCCTGAAGGAAGCCCAGAACATCACGGAAGCCCTGTACCACGGCAGCATCGCCGACCTGTCGGAAAGCGAATTGGAACAGGCCTTCGGCAAGATGCCGACTGTCGACGTTTCCAACGAAGATAAAGACGTCGTCAACTGGCTCGTCGATTCCCAGATTTACAAATCGAAACGCCAGGCCCGCGAAGACATCACCCACGGTGCGGTCACCATCAACGGCGTCAAAGTCACGTCCCTCGACGAAATCGTCAAACCTCACAAGAATTCCAACGGCAAGTTCGTCATCGTTCGCAAAGGGAAGAAGAAATATACTTTGGCCCGGGTTCATCAGTAAGGGTAGATTTTAGAAAATTGTTAAAATAGAATATTGACAGAAGTGCTTTGCTATGCTATAATAACTCATTGCAAAATGTTCAATTGATATTATGAGATACATGGAGGAAGCGCTTCCGGTGAGCAAAAAATTAAGCAAGGTTCAAATCGTCTGAGAGCCTTGCTTTTTTGTCGCTTTACACGGCGCTGTACAACGCTATCATAATGATTTACTTTTTATAAGGGGTGAAGAATCAGCATGTTCAAACCTGTACAAGTAGGGAAAAGGACTCGATACACGTATGCTAAGATTAACGAGGTCTTGAAAATGCCTCATTTGTTGGATTTACAGAATAAATCCTACGAATGGTTCCTGGAAAAGGGACTGAAAGATATCTTCAAAGACATTTCTCCCATCGAAGATGCATCGGGTAACCTGTCTTTATCCTTCGAGAATTTTAAATTAGGGGAACCGAAGTACGACATTCGTGAATGTAAGGAACGCGATACGACATACGCCGCACCGCTCCGCGTCCAGATCCGTCTTGTCAACCACGAAACAGGTGAAATCAAGGACCAGGAAGTATTCATGGGTGATTTCCCACTGATTACCGATACAGGTACCTTCATTATCAATGGGGCAGAACGCGTTATCGTCAGCCAGCTCGTCCGTTCTCCGGGCGTCTACTATGGCCACGAAATCGACCCGATGGGCATCCGCCTGTACAATTCGACGGTCATTCCGAACCGTGGTGCCTGGATCGAATTGGAAACAGACGCCAACGACATCGTCTATGCCCGTATCGACCGCAACCGCAAGATTCCTGTCACGGTCCTCATCCGCGCGCTGGGCTGGTCGTCGAACGCCGACATCCTCGAACTCTTCTTCGACGATAAACGCCTGAAGGCTACGTTTGAAAAAGATACGACGGAAAATCAGGACGAAGCCCTCGTTGAAATCTATAAGAAACTCCGCCCCGGTGAACCGCCGACCGTTGAAAGTGCCCGCAATCTCTTTGAAGGCCTCTTCTTCGACCCGCGCCGTTATGATATGGCCCGCGTTGGCCGTTACAAAGCCGGCAAGAAACTCGGCTGGGAACGCCGCCTCTTTGGCCTGACCTTGCACGAACCGATCGTCAACCCGGAAACAGGGGAAGTCATCGTCGATGCCCATACGGAAATCGGCTCGGCTGAAGTTGAAAGGATCCGCGAAAGCGGCGTCTTCCATCGCGAAATCGCCGACGGTGCGCCCGCCGGTGACGGCGGCCTCGTCGAAGCCTTCGTCGAAAAAACGGACGGCTCGGTCTACAAGATCATCTGCAACAACAGCGACCTTCCGTATGACCACCGCACGATTACCCGCGAAGACATCATCGCCCACATCAGCTATCTTCTCAACCTCATGGACGGCTTCGGAACTGTCGATGACATCGACCATCTGGGCAACCGCCGCCTGCGCTGCGTCGGCGAACTCCTGCAGAACCAGTTCCGCATCGGCCTGACCCGTATGGAACGCGTCGTCCGCGAACGCATGACCATCCAGGATGCCGAAAGCATTACGCCTCAGGTCTTGATCAACATCCGTCCTGTCGTCGCTGCTATCAAAGAATTCTTTGGTTCCAGCCAGCTGTCCCAGTTCATGGACCAGACAAACCCGCTGGCAGAAATCACGCACAAACGCCGTCTGAGCGCCCTCGGCCCTGGCGGTCTGTCCCGTGAACGCGCAGGGTTCGAAGTCCGCGACGTCCATCATTCCCACTACGGCCGCATGTGCCCGGTAGAAACGCCTGAAGGCCCGAACATCGGCTTGATTTCGTCCCTGGCCTGCTTCGGTAAAGTCAACGAATTCGGCTTCATCGAAGCCCCGTACCGCCGCGTCGATAAAGAAACGGTCGTCGTTACGGAAGATGTCCACTACATCACGGCTGATGAAGAAGAACAGTACGTCATCGCCCAGGCCAACGAACCGTTGACCGAAGATGGCCATTTCGTCCACGAACGCGTTGCCTGCCGTCACGGTGAAGATACCCGTGAATTCCGGGCTGACCGCGTCGACTTCATGGACGTATCGCCTAAGGAAGTCGTTTCCGTCGGTACATCCATGATCCCCTTCCTGGAAAACGACGATGCCAACCGTGCCCTCATGGGTGCGAACATGCAGCGCCAGGCAGTACCTTTGCTGCGCACACAGGCTCCGCTCGTCGGTACCGGCATGGAATACAAGACGGCTTGTGACTCCGGCGTCTGCGTCCTGGCAAAACACAGCGGCGTCGTATCCCGCGTTACTGGCGACACCATCCAGGTCCGCACGGATTCTGGTTCTGTCGATACATATAAACTCATCAAATTCGTCCGCTCCAACCAGAGTACCTGCATCAACCAGCACCCGTTGGTCTATAAGAACGAAAGGGTCACGGAAGGTCAGCCCCTGGCTGACGGCATGGCTACGGACGGCGGCGAATTAGCTCTTGGTTACAACATCCTCGTAGCCTACATGCCTTGGGAAGGCTATAACTACGAAGACGCCGTTCTCCTCAGTGAAGAACTCCCGAAGAACGACCTCTACACATCCATCCACATCGAAGAATACGAATGTGATGCCCGCGACACGAAACTGGGTTCGGAAGAAATTACCCGTGAAATCCCCAACGTCAGTGAAGAAAGCACGAAGAACCTCGACGAAAACGGCATCATCATGATCGGTGCCGACGTCTTCCCGGGCGACGTCCTGGTCGGCAAAGTCACGCCGAAAGGCGAAACGGAACTGACACCGGAAGAACGCCTGCTGCGCGCCATCTTCGGCGACAAGGAACGCGAAGTCCGCGATACGTCGCTGCGCGTACCTCATGGTGAATCGGGGAAAGTCGTCAACGTCCGCATCTTCTCCCGTGAAAATAACGACGAACTGCCGCCTGGCGTAAACCACCTGGTCCGCGTCTACATCGCCCAGAAACGTAAGATCCACGAAGGCGACAAGATGGCTGGCCGTCACGGCAACAAAGGTGTCGTTTCCCGCGTCATGCGCCAGGAAGATATGCCTTTTCTGCCCGATGGCACGCCGGTCCAGATCGTCCTGAACCCCTTGGGCGTACCGTCTCGTATGAATATCGGTCAGATTTTGGAAACCCACCTTGGCTGGGCTGTCCACGAACTGGGCAAACAGATCAAGGAAATGGATCCGGGCCTGGAAGAAAAACTCCGCGCTGCCGGCTATGATTTCGATAAATACGGCATGCCCAAACCGGACGTCGCCGGTGTCCATATCGCAACACCGGTCTTCGACGGCGCTCAGGCCGAAGACGTCTTTGAAGCCCTGAAGATCGCCGGCCTGCCGGAAGACGGCAAATCCGTCCTCTATGATGGCCGTACAGGGGAACCGATGGACCGCCGCGTCACTGTCGGTTACACGTACTTCCTCAAACTGCATCACCTCGTCGACGACAAGATCCATGCTCGTTCGACAGGCCCGTACTCCCTGGTCACGCAGCAGCCGCTCGGTGGTAAAGCCCAGTTCGGCGGCCAGCGTTTCGGCGAAATGGAAGTCTGGGCTCTGGAAGCGTATGGCGCAGCCTATACCCTCCAGGAAATGCTGACTGTTAAGTCTGACGATGTCGTCGGCCGTGTCAAGGCTTACGAAAAGATCGTCAAAGGTGAAAATATTCCTGAACCGGGCGTACCGGAATCGTTCAAGGTCCTCCTCAAAGAACTCCAGGCCATCGGCCTCGACGTCCAGATCCTGAACGAAGACGGCGAAGAAGTCGTCATCAAGGAACTCGACGATGAAACGGAACCGGAACAGACTGATGAACTCCGCCGCGTCATGGAAGGTGAAAATGGTCCGGAAACACCGGCTGCACCGGCTGAAGACACTCCTGCCGAAGGAGAAGAAGGCGAAGAACAGGAACCCGTCGCCAACGGCGGCGAAGATGACATCATGAGTGCCATGAGCCTCGATGCCGTCGCCGAAGCTGAACAGGCTGACGATGATGAATAACGAGTCGATAGAAGGGAGCGGTATTAGTGCTTGATGTGAATGAATTCGATTCCATGCGGATCGGTCTTGCTTCACCGGAAAAGATCCTCGAATGGTCCCACGGGGAAGTCAAGAAACCAGAAACGATCAATTACCGTACATTGAAACCGGAACGGGATGGGTTGTTCTGCGAACGCATTTTTGGGCCGACAAAGGACTGGGAATGTCACTGCGGCAAATACAAACGTATCCGGTATAAAGGTGTCGTCTGCGACCGCTGCGGCGTCGAAGTCACGCGCGCCAAAGTCCGTCGTGAACGGATGGGCCATATTAAACTGGCTACACCGGTATCTCATATTTGGTATTTTAAAGGCATCCCCAGCCGGATGGGCCTGATCCTCGATATTTCTCCCCGTTCGCTGGAAAAAGTCTTATACTTCGCCTCGTACATCGTCCTCGATCCGGGCGATACGCCGCTTACCAAGCAGCAGCTGATGACGGAAACGGAATATCGTCAGTATCTGGATATGTACGGCGATAAATTCCGCGTCGGCATGGGCGCTGCAGCTGTCAAGGAACTGCTGCAGGGCCTGGACCTGGACCAGCTGGACAAACAGCTCCGCGATGAACTCCGCGATTCGTCGGGCCAGCGCCGCGTCCGCGCTATCCGCCGGCTGGAAGTCGTCGAAGCCTTCCGCCACTCCGGCAACAAACCGGAATGGATGATTATGGATGTCATCCCGGTCATCCCGCCGGAACTGCGCCCGATGGTACAGCTCGACGGCGGCCGCTTCGCTACGTCTGACCTGAACGATCTCTATCGCCGGGTCATCAACCGTAACAACCGCCTGAGCCGCCTCTTGGAACTGGGCGCACCGGACATCATCGTCCGCAACGAAAAACGTATGCTCCAGGAAGCCGTCGATGCCCTCATCGATAACGGCCGCCGCGGCCGTCCGGTCACGGGCCCGGGCAACCGTCCCCTGAAATCCCTGTCGGATATGCTGAAAGGGAAACAGGGCCGTTTCCGCCAGAACTTGCTCGGTAAACGTGTCGACTACTCTGGCCGTTCGGTTATCGTCGTCGGTCCGGAAATGAAGATGCACCAGTGCGGCCTGCCGAAAGAAATGGCCCTGGAACTCTTCAAGCCTTTCGTCATGAAGAAACTTGTCGAAAAAGGCATTGCTACCAATATCAAGAACGCTAAGAAGAAAGTCGAACGCGTCAACAGTGAAGTCTGGGACGTCCTGGAAGACGTCATCAAGGAACATCCTGTCCTCTTGAACCGCGCCCCGACACTGCATCGTCTGGGTATCCAGGCTTTCGAACCGATCCTCTGGGAAGGCCGCGCCATCAAACTGCATCCGCTGGTCTGCACGGCATTCAACGCCGACTTTGACGGTGACCAGATGGCCTGCCATCTGCCTCTTTCCGTAGAAGCCCAGTCCGAAGCGCGGACGCTCATGCTTTCGTCTCATAACATCCTGGCTCCGAAAGATGGCAAACCGGTCGCCGTCCCGACACAGGACATGGTCCTCGGTGCTTATTACCTGACCCTGGTCAAACCGGCTGCCAAGGGCGAAGGCAAGATTTTCTCCAACTACGATGAAGTCATGCTCGCTTACGATGCCAAAGTCATCGACATCGAAGCCCTGATCAAGGTCCGCATCCCTGGCCACGGCCTCATCGAAACGACGGCAGGCAAACTGCTCTACAACTATCAGATCTATGAACCACTGCGCCTCTTCCATACGGATAAAGTCATGGTCTTCACGGACCCGAAGGACACGGTCTTCGCCTATGAAAACGGCCTCATCGACTGGTCCCACTTCGTCAAGATCAAAGACGAAGAAGGCCATATCCGCGACTATGGTTTCTCGCAGCTGAAAGAAAAATTCGGTGTCGACCTCACGGCTACGCGCCCCTTGCCGAAGCGTAAGATCGACGAAGCCGCTGTGGCTGAATTCAAGAAAGATAAAGAATATGTCGACGTCAACTGCCTGGGCGTCCTCATGAGCAAGAAACAGATCGGCAAACTCGTCGATGCCTGCTTCCACCTCGTCGGCAATACCAAGACGGCAGAACTTCTGGACAAGATCAAGGCCATCGGCTACCATTACGCCCGCCAGGCCGGTATGTCCATCGCTATTTCTGATATTCAGATCCCGGCAGAAAAATGGGATATCCTCAATGAAGCCGACAAGAAGGTCCAGAACGCCTATGCCATGTATCAGCGCGGCTTGATTACCGAAAACGAACGCTATAACAAGAGCGTCGAAATCTGGACAAAGGCCACTAACGACGTTACGGATGTCATGATGGATAACATGGACCCGTTCAACTCGATCTTCATGATGGCTGACTCCGGCGCTCGAGGCAGCCGTGACCAGATTCGTCAGGTTGCCGGTATGCGTGGCTTGATGGCTGACCCGTCGGGCCGTATCATCGACTTGCCGATCAAAGCGAACTTCCGTGAAGGCCTGTCCGTACTGGACTACTTCACCTCGTCTCACGGCGCCCGTAAAGGCTTGGCCGATACGGCACTGCGTACAGCTGACTCGGGTTATCTGACCCGTCGTCTCGTCGACGTCTCTCAGGACGTCATCGTCCGTGAAGATGACTGCGACGTATTCGGCATCGACCTCGTCCGCGAACGGGCCCGTCTGGCCAGCTCGTGCCGCCAGGCTGTCAACCTCCTGCGCGACAAGCTCATCGGCCGCGTCCTGGCCCGTGATGTAGCGGATCCGGAAACCGGCGACATCGTCTTCCCGGCAGAACATCTCCTGACCAACGACGATATGGATACGGTCATCGAACACCAGATCCCGAAACTCTCCCTCCGCGGCAGCCAGATGGATATCAACGATGACCTGAACCACACCAACGTCATCGAAACGGTTTCCCTCGGTGCTCCGGAAGAAGGTTTCCGCGCAGCTATCCGCAAATCCATGGCGGAAAATATGCTCGGCAAGACTGTCGAAAAAGCCGTCATCGATTCCAACGGCATTGAAATCTGCGCCAAAGGCACGCCGCTCACAGAAGATGCCATCGACCGCATCCTCAACAGCGACGTCGATGAAGTCAAGGTCCGCAACAACGACATCCGCGGCGTCGAAGTCACGGCTATCGTCGAAGACAGCGGCAACGGCGTCATCGAATCGCTGGAAGACCGCATCGAAGGCCGTACGGCTGCCGAAACCCTGGTCAACCCGGAAACGGGCGAAGTCATCGTTGCCCTCAACGAAGAAATCATGGCAGACCAGGCCAAAGAAATTGCAAAATACTATGATAAAGTCCGGATCCGCAGCGTCCTCACCTGCCGCAGCCGTTATGGCGTCTGCGCGAAGTGCTATGGCCGCGACCTCGGTACGGGCGGCAAGGTCAATGTCGGCGAATCGGTCGGCACCATCGCTGCTCAGTCCATCGGTGAACCGGGCACACAGCTGACCATGCGTACCTTCCATACGGGCGGTGTCGCAACGGCCGGCGATATCACCCAGGGTCTTCCTCGTGTCGAAGAATTGTTTGAAGCCCGTAAGCCGAAGGGCAATGCTATCGTCACGGAAATCAGCGGTACCGTATCGATTACCGAAAAAGAAGACCATCACGATATCAACATCGTCCATGTCACTTCCAAGGACGGTGAAGAACGGAGCTACACCATCCCGTTCGGTTCGCACCTCGTCGTACATGAAGGCGACTTCATCGAAAAGGGCAGCCGCATCACGGCCGGCTCCATCAACCCCCACGACATCCTGCACATCCTGGGTGTCGAAGCTACCCAGCGGTACCTCGTATACGAAGTACAGAAGGTATACAAATCCCAGGGTGTTGGTATCAACGATAAGCACATCGAAGTCATCGTACGCCAGATGCTGCGCAAGATGAAGATCGAAGACGCCGGCGATGCCGATGTATTGCCGGGCGATTATATCGACGTCAACATCTTTGAAGATATGAACAAGCGCATCGAAAGCAATGGCGGCAAGCCCGCTATCGGCCAACCGATGCTCCTCGGTATCACCAAGGCCGCACTGGCAACGGACTCCTTCCTGTCGGCTGCATCCTTCCAGGAAACGACCCGTGTCCTGACCGATGCTGCTATCAAAGGCAAGATCGACCCGCTCCTGGGCCTCAAAGAAAACGTCATCATCGGTAAACTCATCCCGGCTGGTACGGGCATGAGCCGCTACCGCAAGATCAAGGTCGTAAAGACCGTTCCGTCTATCAGCTATGAAGACGAAGAAGGCAACCCCGTAGACGCACCGGAAGGTGCCGATACGACACCGGAAGCCGGACATTAAGAGAGTAAAAAAGGGCTGTCGCATGTGCGACAGCCCCTTTTTTGTTGTTAGTGGTTCGTCGTTCGTAGGGGCTCGCACGTGGCGAGCCCGTTTTGTATATATGGAAAGGCTCGTGGCTCACGAATCACTAGGACACGTGTAATAAAAAATGTACTGATTACGCAGTTTTTACCAAAAAACTCATTGACATATAATAAGCGTGATGATAAAATATCTAAGTGTCGCAATGAAAGTATTGCGTCTAAATTGCAAGACGTAAGGAGTGAGGTTTCGTGAGCTTGGAACTAGCTGCCAGTGTCCGCAAGACCGTGGGCGCGAAGCAAACCCTGAAAGCAATGAAACGAAACGAAGTCACACAACTGTACATCGCCAATGATTGCGATGTACAGGTCGTAGCGCCGCTTATTGCAGAAGCCGAAGGCGCTCACATCCCTGTCGACCGCGCGTATACCATGACGGAGCTGGGCATGGCCTGCCACATCAAGGTAAAAGCTGCAGCCGTCGGCTTGTTAAAATAATTTTCGGTAACATCATCTCATGAGCTCTGCTCGTTGATGATTACATTATAAATCTAATTGTTTGGAGAGGAGGTGCCCAAATGCCAACAATCAGCCAATTGGTTCGTAAAGGACGTCAGGTTGCCGTCACAAAATCGACAGCACCGGCTTTGAAAAACTGCCCGCAGAAACGCGGTGTTTGCACTCGTGTGTACACAGCTACCCCGAAAAAACCTAACTCTGCTCTGCGTAAAGTTGCCCGTGTTCGCTTGACGAATTCCATCGAAGTAACTGCTTATATTCCCGGCATTGGTCACAATTTACAGGAACACAGTGTTGTATTAATCAGAGGCGGTCGTGTCAAAGACCTTCCTGGTGTACGTTATCACATCGTCCGCGGTGCCTTGGATACAGCTGGCGTAGCAGATCGTCAGCAGTCCCGTTCTAAATACGGCGCTAAGAAAGGCAAATAAGATTTGCCTTTTAAGATGAACAAGATGACTTACATAGCATAGAGGAGGAATTAGACATGCCAAGAAAAGGCCCCGTGCCGAAGCGTGATGTGCTGCCGGATCCGGTGTACCATTCCAAATTGGTAACGCGCTTCATCAACAAAGTTATGTTGGACGGCAAAAAAGGTGTCGCTGAAACCATCGTTTATGATGCTTTCGACATCATCCGTTCTAAAATGAATAAAGATCCTTTGGAAGTATTCGAACAGGCTCTCAACAACGTTATGCCTGTCCTGGAAGTCCGTGCCCGCCGCGTCGGTGGTGCTAACTACCAGGTTCCTGTCGAAGTACGTGCAGACCGTCGCCTGTCCCTCGGTATCCGCTGGACTGTCGGCTATGCCCGTAAACGCGGCGAACGCACGATGAAAGAAAAGCTCGCTGGCGAATTGATGGACGCCTTCAACAACACAGGCGCTGCTATCAAGAAAAAGGAAGATACTCATAAAATGGCTGAAGCTAACAAAGCTTTCGCACATTATCGTTGGTAATTTACGATATTTATTATTTTTTGAGGAGTGGAAAAAACCGTGCCAAGAGAATTTTCTTTGGAAAAAACGAGAAATATTGGCATCATGGCTCACATCGATGCTGGTAAAACCACGACAACAGAACGTATCCTGTTCTACACCGGCCGTGTCCACAAGATCGGCGAAGTTCATGACGGCGCTGCTACCATGGACTGGATGGCTCAGGAACAGGAACGTGGTATCACCATCACGTCGGCTGCTACGACAGCTCACTGGAAGGGATACCGCATCAACATCATCGATACTCCGGGGCACGTCGACTTCACCGTTGAAGTTGAACGCTCGCTGCGCGTACTCGACGGCTCTGTTGCTGTTTTCTCCGCAAAGGGCGGCGTAGAACCGCAGTCGGAAACGGTATGGCGTCAGGCTGAACATTACCATGTTCCCCGTATCGCATTCGTCAACAAGATGGATACGACCGGTGCTGACTTCCTGAACGTTGTCGATATGATGAAAGATCGTCTCCAGGCGAATGCCGTTGCTATTCAGCTCCCGATTGGCGCTGAAACAACCTTCCGCGGCATCATCGACCTCATTACCATGAAAGCAGAAGTCTATGACGATGCACTCGGTAAAGAAATCGAAGTTGTCGACATCCCGGAAGACGAATTAGAAGAAGCTAAGAAATATCATGACATCATGGTTGAAGCTGTTTGCGATACCGATGAAGACCTCATGATGAAATACCTCGAAGGTGAAGAAATCACCATCGACGAATTGAAAGCAGCTATCCGTAAAGGCGTCTGCACGAACAAATTGTTCCCGGTCCTCTGCGGTTCTGCTTACAAGAACAAAGGGATCCAGATGCTCCTCGACGCTGTCGTCGACTACATGCCGAGCCCGTTGGATATTCCTCCGGTCAAAGGCACCAACCCCGACACTGAAGAAGAAGAAACCCGTGAAGCTGATGACAATGCACCGCTTTCCGCATTGGCATTCAAGATCATGGCTGACCCCTTCGTCGGCAAACTGGCATTCTTCCGCGTTTACTCCGGTACGTTACAGGCCGGTACCTATGTCTACAACTCGACAAAAGGTAAAAAAGAACGTGTTGGCCGTATCCTCCGGATGCACGCTAACCACCGTGAAGAAGTCCGGGAAGCCTACACGGGCGATATCGGCGGCATCGTCGGCCTGAAAGATACGACTACAGGCGATACACTGTGCGATGAAAAACACCCGATCATCCTTGAAAAGATGGAATTCCCGGATCCGGTTATTTCCGTAGCCGTTGAACCGAAGACGAAAGCTGACCAGGAAAAAATGGGCATTGCCTTGGCTCGTCTGGCTGAAGAAGACCCGACATTCAAAGTCAAGACCGATGCTGAAACCGGCCAGACCATCATCTCCGGTATGGGCGAACTCCATTTGGATATCATCGTCGACCGCATGTCCCGTGAATTCAAAGTAGACTGCAACGTCGGCAAACCGCAGGTTGCTTACCGCGAAACCATCCGCAAAGATGTCAAGTCTCGTGGTTTCTTCAAGCGTCAGTCCGGCGGCCGTGGTCAGTATGGTGACTGCTGGCTCGAACTCATTCCGCAGGAACAGGGCAAAGGCTACGAATTTGAAAACAAAGTCGTTGGCGGCGCTATTCCTAAGGAATACATCGGCTCCGTTGAAGCCGGTGTCAAAGAAGCAATGGAAACAGGCGTTTTGGCTGGTTTCCCGATGGTCGATATCAAAGTCGTCGTATACGACGGTTCTTACCATGAAGTCGACTCCTCGGAAATGGCCTTCAAGATTGCTGGCTCTATGGGCTTCAAAGAAGGTGCCCGCAAGGCAGACCCGGTTCTCCTCGAACCGTACACGAAAGTCGAAGTTGTCGTTCCTGAAGAATACATGGGCGACGTCATCGGCGACCTCAACTCCCGCCGTGGTCGTGTCGAAGGTATGGAAATGCGCTCCGGTGCAGAACATATCAACGCATTCGTACCGCTGGCAGAAATGTTTGGCTATGCAACGGATTTGCGTTCCCGTACGCAGGGCCGTGGCGTTTATACGATGACATTCGACCACTACGAAGAAGTTCCGAAGAACGTAGCCGAAAAAGTCATCAGCGAAAAAGGCTAATATAATTTAACTCACACTGGAGGAACAGCAAATGGCTAAAGAACATTACGAAAGAACCAAACCGCATGTTAACATTGGCACGATCGGTCACGTCGACCACGGCAAAACTACTTTGACAGCTGCCATCACCAAAGTTTTGGCTGAAAAAGGCTACGCTAAATTCGAAGACTATGCTGATATCGACAAGGCTCCGGAAGAACGTGAACGTGGTATTACAATCAACACGGCACACGTTGAATATGAAACAGACAACCGTCACTATGCACACGTTGACTGCCCGGGCCATGCTGACTATGTCAAGAACATGATCACCGGTGCTGCTCAGATGGACGGCGCTATCCTCGTCGTTTCCGCTGCTGACGGCCCGATGCCCCAGACTCGTGAACACATCCTCTTGGCCCGCCAGGTTGGTGTACCGGCTATCGTCGTATACCTCAACAAAGCTGACCAGGTTGACGATCCGGAACTCATCGAACTCGTTGAAATGGAAGTTCGTGATCTCCTCAGCTCCTACGATTTCCCCGGCGACGAAGTTCCTATCGTAGTTGGCTCTGCTCTCAAAGCCCTCGAAGGCGACGAAAGCGAAATCGGCAAACCGTCCATCCTCAAATTGATGGATGCTGTTGACGAATACATCCCGACTCCGCAGCGCCCGACGGACCAGCCGTTCCTCATGCCTGTCGAAGACGTCTTCACCATCACAGGCCGCGGCACTGTTGCTACAGGCCGTGTTGAACGTGGCGAACTCAAAGTTGGCGACGCAGTTGAAATCGTCGGCCTCGCTGACGAACCGAAAGATACGGTTGTTACGGGCGTTGAAATGTTCCGTAAGATCCTCGACCGTGCTGAAGCAGGCGACAACATCGGCGCTCTTCTCCGCGGCATCGACCGTAAAGAAATCGAACGCGGCCAGGTCCTCGCTAAACCGGGTACCATTCATCCGCACACGAAATTCAAAGCTCAGGTTTACGTCTTGACGAAAGACGAAGGCGGCCGTCACACTCCGTTCTTCAACGGCTATCGTCCGCAGTTCTACTTCCGTACAACTGACGTAACTGGCGTCATCCAGCTCCCGGAAGGCACTGAAATGTGCATGCCTGGCGATAACGTCAAAATGGATGTTGAACTCATCACTCCGATTGCTATCGAAGCCGGCCTCCGCTTCGCTATCCGCGAAGGCGGCCGTACAGTAGGCGCTGGCGTCGTTTCCGAAATCGAAGGCTAAAAATAGTTTGAAGTTTGTAGTACCGAGTTTGTAGAAAGAGGTTAAAATTTTTAGCCAATGACTGCAAACTAAAAACTACAAACTTGATACTTAAAAGAGGCTGTCGCATATGCGACAGCCTCTTTTTTGCATGCATTCATGCATGAATCGCAGTTCGCAGTCCGCTGTTCGCAAAACCATGCCACATGGACCCGTTAGGTGTATGGACATTCTTCACAGCGGGCCGTCCAAGGCTCCCTTCATAGGGGAGCTGGCCGCTGAAGGCGGTCTGAGAGGTTAAAGGACGGCCCCTACGCACAAGGCCGCAGGCCGTGAAAGATTTATCGCCTGGCTGCGATTGTAGGGGCTCGCACGTGGCGAGCCCGCTTCTGGCATAATGAGGGAATCGCGGTTACGGTAGCGTGGGGCACCAAAGCCTCGCCTCATAGGAGAGGTGGCCCGAAGGGCCGGAGAGGTTAACCTCTCAGTCAGCTGCGCTGACAGCTCTCCTAGCAGGAGAGCCGGGCCGCTAACCACTAGCCACTAACTGCTAACAACTTAAAAGACTTGTCGTCATGCGACAAGTCCTTTAGCATGATGCAACGACATGGGACCCATGTTAAATTGGTTCGATTATTTCTCAAAAACATAGAAAACTCCTTGCATGATGCGCCTTTTTGTAGTAAACTAAGTAAGTACGCGACAACAGGGTAATACCCTCTGCGGCGCGCTAAACTATGATATAAGATGTTGCCCGCCTTGCGGGGAAACTCTTATGGAGCAGTCTATTCAAGGAAATAGACGTTAGGAGGAATTAAGTAATGGCAAAACAGGAAAGAATTCGTATTCGCCTCAAAGCTTACGATCACAAAACGCTTGATCAGAGCGCGGCGAAAATCGTCGACACGGCGAAACGTACCGGTGCTATGGTATCCGGACCGATTCCGCTTCCGACAGAAAAGAACATCTTCACGATTCTTCGTTCTCCCCATGTCAACAAAGACTCTCGTGAACAGTTCGAACTCCGTACGCACAAACGCTTGATCGACATTCTCGAAGCATCCAACAAGACCGTTGATGCCTTGACAAGACTCGATCTGCCGGCAGGCGTAGACATCGAAATCAAATTATAGGAGGAGGTGCGATTATGTCTAAAGCTATTTTGGGTAAAAAATTAGGTATGACTCAGGTCTTTACTGAAGAAGGCGCAGTCGTCCCTGTAACCGTCGTCGAAGCTTCCCCGAACGTAGTTGTACGTGTCAAGACCGTTGATACGGACGGATACAACTCCATTCAGCTCGGCTATGGTGAAATCAAAGAAAAACATCTGACAAAACCCGTTAAGGGTCAATTCGACAAAGCAGGCGTTGCTCCTGTTAAGTATCTTCGCGAATTCCGTTTGACAGATACGCCGGAATATACGGTAGGCCAAACTCTGGCAGCTGATATTTTCGCAAGCGGCGATCTCGTCGACGTAATTGGCACCAGCAAGGGCAAAGGTTTTGCAGGTACCATCAAACGTCACGGTTTCCACCGCGGACCGATGGGTCACGGCTCCAAATCTCATCGTGAACCCGGTTCTCTCGGACCTATGACCAGTGGTGGCGGCGGTAAAGTCGTCAAAGGTAAAAAACTTCCTGGACAAATGGGTGGCAATCAGGCAACTGTTCTTCATCTCTCCATCGTCAAAGTCGACATGGACAAGAATCTGATCCTGGTTAAAGGTGGTATCCCGGGCGCCAAAGGCAGCCTCGTCATGATTCGCGATACTGTAAAACCCCGCTAATAGTTGTCTACAGGAAGGAGGATAAAATATAATGCCAAAAGTAAGCACGTATAATATTACCGGCGCACAGACCGGTGAAATCGAATTGAACGATAGCGTATTTGGCGTTGAAGTGAACGAAGCCGTTATGCGTCAGGCCGTTCTCCGTCAGCTCGCCAACCAGCGCTTGGGCACACATTCCACCAAAACTCGCGGTGTCGTTCGCGGTGGTGGCAGAAAGCCTTGGAAACAAAAAGGAACCGGCCGGGCCCGTGTAGGCAGCAACCGCAGCCCGTTGTGGGTTGGTGGCGGCACCATCTGGGGTCCCCATCCGCGCTCTTACGCACAGAAAATGCCGCGTAAAGCTCGTCGCCTCGCCGTTAAATCCGCTTTGAGCAATAAAGTCAATACTAACGAATTGTTCGTCCTCGACGAAATCAATCTCGCAGCTCCGAAGACGAAAGAAGTCGTCGCACTCATCAACAACTTCAAATTCGCTGGTGAAAAAGTCCTTTTCATCACCGACAACGATGAAGTCGTAGAACGCTGCGCACGCAACATCAAAGGCGTTAAAGCCATTTCCACTACGGGCGTCAACATCTTTGACCTGCTCCACTACACGAAATTGTTCGTTACGAAGAGCGCTGTAGCTAAGATTGAGGAGGTGCTCGCATAATGAACATGCATGATCTCTTGCTGAAACCGGTCATCACTGAAAAAACGACCATGATGATGTCTGATGGCAAATACACATTCAAAGTACCGCTCCGTGCTAATAAAGTTGAAATCCGTAAAGCTGTTGAAGCCGTCTTCGGCGTCAAAGTTAAAAGCGTAGCAACACTTCGCACGATGGGCAAATTCAAGCGCATGGGTAAATACATCGGCAAGCGCCCGGATTACAAGAAAGCCATCGTAACCCTTCAGGAAGGCGAAACCATCGAATTCTTCGAAGGAGCTTAAGGAATTAACGAATAAGGAGGAGGCACTACAATGGCCATTAAATCATTTAAACCGTACTCCGCTAGCCGCCGTTTCATGACTGTTTCGACATTCGAAGAAATCACGGCGTCTAAACCGGAAAAATCCTTATTGGCTAAAGTAACCAATAAGGGCGGTCGTAATAACAGCGGCCGTATGACTGTCCGCCATCAGGGCGGTGGTCACAAACGCCGTTATCGTTTGATTGACTTCAAACGTATTAAAGATAACATCCCGGCAAAAGTTGCGACGATCGAATACGATCCGAACCGCTCTGCCAACATCGCTCTTCTGTTCTACGCAGATGGCGAAAAGAAATATATCATCGCTCCGAACGGCCTTAAAGTTGGCGACGTCGTCTACAGCGGCCCGGAATCGGATATCAAAGTCGGCAACGCATTGCCGCTCCAGAATATCCCCCTCGGTACACTCGTACACAACGTTGAACTGAAAATCGGCAAAGGCGGCCAGATGGTCCGTTCTGCTGGTGAATCGGCTCAGCTCATGGCTAAAGAAGGCAACTATGCACTGCTCCGCCTTCCGTCCGGCGAACTTCGTCAGGTACACGTACGCTGCCGCGCTACGATCGGCGTAGTCAGCAATACGGATTATGAAAACATTACCATCGGTAAAGCCGGCCGTTCCCGTTGGAAGGGCATCCGTCCGGGCAACCGCGGTGTTGTCATGAACCCGTGCGATCATCCGCATGGCGGCGGCGAAGGTAAAGCTCCTGTTGGTCGTAAACGTCCGGTTACTCCTTGGGGTAAACCTGCTTATGGCGTTAAGACTCGCGACGCTAAGAAAGCTTCCAATAAATTCATTGTGAAGAGACGTAAATAAGTGTTGAGGAAAGGAGATAACTAAGTGTCCAGATCCATTAAAAAGGGCCCATTCGTAGCACACCATCTCTTGAAGAAAATCGACGCTATGAACGAAGCCAACGAAAAGAAAGTAATCAAAACCTGGTCCCGTGCCTCGATGATCCTGCCGAGCTTCGTCGGCCACACCATCGCTGTTCACGACGGCCGTAAACATGTACCTGTCTATATCACGGAAGATATGGTAGGTCATAAATTAGGCGAATTCGCACCGACTCGTACGTTCAAGGGTCATGCTAAAGCCGAAAAAGTAACTAAATAAGGGGGTAACATAAATGGCAGTAAAAGCTGTTACGAAACACATTCGCATTGCTCCCCGTAAAATTCGGATTGTTGCTGACTTGGTTCGGGGCAAAAACGTCGGCGAAGCTTTCGCTATCTTGAAATTCACTCCGAAAGTGGGTTCCCGTGTAGTTGAAAAAACTTTGCGCAGTGCCGTTGCTAATGCGGAACATAACAATGATATGGACGTTGCAAAATTGTTCATTTCTGAAATCTTTGTTGACCAGGATTCCACGATGAAACGTATTCATCCGCGCAGCCGTGGACAGGCCTTCAAAATTCTCAAACATTCCAGTCATTTGACGGTTGTTGTTGACGAAAAAGCATAAGGAGGGAAATGGAGTGGGTCAGAAAGTTAATGCCCATGGATTCCGCGTCGGCGTTTCCAAACCTTGGGACGCAAAATGGTATGCAGAAAAAGATTACGCTGCACTTTTGAATGAAGACGTCAAGATCCGTGAATTCTTAAAGAAACAGTTATACATCGCAGGTGTTTCTCGTATTGAAATCGAACGCTCTGCAAAACGTATCAAATTGATTATCCATACCGCAAAACCGGGCATGGTCATCGGCCGTGGCGGCGCAGGTATCGAAGATATTAAAAAAGCGTTGAAAGCCTTCACCACTAAGACTGTCGACGTAAACATCGCAGAAATCAAACAGGCCGAAATGGATGCAACCCTGGTTGCTGAAAACGTTGCCGGCCAGCTCGAACGCCGTATCGGCTTCCGCCGCGCTATGAAACAGTGCGTTGGCCGTACCATGCGTATGGGCGCTAAAGGTATCAAAATCATGTGCTCCGGCCGTCTTGGCGGTGCTGAAATCGCTCGCAGCGAAAGCCTTCGCGACGGTTCCATCCCCTTGCACACGCTCCGCGCTAACATCGACTATGGCTTCGCTGAAGCTCATACGACATATGGCTGCATCGGCGTAAAATGCTGGATTTACAAAGGTGAAATCCTCCCGGAAGCTAAGAAAGCTCCGAAGAAACGCGAAGGGAGTGAAGCATAATGTTAATTCCAAAACGTGTTAAATATCGTAAACAGTTCCGTGGCCGCATGAAAGGCCAGGCACATCGTGGTAATAAAGTTGCTCATGGCGATTTCGGTCTCGTCGCTCTCGAACCGTCGTGGATTACGAACCGCCAGATCGAAGCAGCCCGTATCGCTATGACCCGTTATATCAAACGTGGTGGTAAAGTCTGGATCAAAATCTTCCCGGACAAACCGATCACGGCAAAACCGGCTGGTACTCGTATGGGTTCCGGTAAAGGCGCTCCTGAATACTGGGTTGCCGTTGCAAAACCGGGCCGCGTACTCTTTGAAATGGGCGGTGTAAGCGAAGAAATTGCTCGTGAAGCAATGCGTCTTGCCGGCCATAAGCTGCCGATTAAAACGAAGTTTGTTGTTAAAGGTCAGGAATTAGGTGGTGAATAAAATGAAGGTTAAAGAAATCCGTGCGCTGAGCGCTGCCGAAATGGATGAAAAAGTGGTTAGCCTGAAAGAAGAATTGTTTAACCTCCGTTTTCAACATGCGACCGGCCAATTAGAAAATCCAATGCGTATCCGCGAAGTCAAAAAGACGATCGCTCGCATCAAAACGGTACAGCGTGAAGCAGAACTGAAAGCGCAGGCGTAAGAAACGTCCATAATTGGAATCTAAAAGGAGGTCACAAGCACAGATGGAAAGAAATGAACGGAAAATCCGCGTAGGTAAAGTTGTCAGCGATAAAATGGACAAAACCGTTGTCGTTGCTGTAGAATATAAAACACAGCACAAGCTGTACAAAAAGCCGATTATCTCGACTGTAAAATTCAAAGCCCACGATGAAAACAACGAATGCCATGTTGGCGACGTAGTCCGCATTGAAGAAACTCGTCCGCTGTCCAAACAGAAACACTGGAGAGTAGTGACAATCGTAGAAAAAGCTAAATAAGCTTCATTAATTAGGAGGTTAAGCCATGATTCAGCAAGAAACTGTGTTGAATGTTGCCGATAACACTGGCGCCAAGAAAATCTTGTGCATCCAGGTCATGGGTGGCTCGTATCGTAAATATGGCAACATTGGTGATATCATTACCGCATCTGTTAAAGATGCATCACCCGGTGGCGTTGTCAAGAAAGGCGACGTAGTCAAAGCTGTTATCGTTCGTTCTAAAAAAGGTTTGCGCCGTGCAGACGGTTCCTATATCCGTTTCGACGAAAACGCAGCTGTCGTAATCAATAATGATAAAAGCCCGAAAGGTACTCGTATTTTTGGGCCCGTTGCCAGAGAATTGCGTGAAAAAGATTTCATGAAGATCATCTCCCTGGCTCCGGAAGTATTATAAGGAGGAGGTGTTCTCAATGGGTAAAATGCACGTTAAAACAGGCGATACGGTCATCGTCATCGCTGGTAAAGAAAAAGGCAAAAAAGGCAAGGTCATCGCAACGTATTCGAAAAAAGACCGTGTCGTAGTTGAAGGCCTTAACCTGGTTAAGCGCCATACGAAACCGAGTCAGAACAATCCTCAAGGCGGCATTATCACCAAGGAAGCAGCAATCCATGTTTCCAACGTAATGCTCGTAGATCCTGAAAGCGACAAACCGACTCGTGTCAAAATGGTCCAGCAGGCCGATGGCACCAAAGTCCGTACAGCCGTAAAGAGCGGTAAAGCTATCTAATAAGAAGGGAGGCCCTTGAGAGTGTCCAGATTAAAAGACAAATACCTTTCCGAAGTCGTAAAAGGCTTGCAGGAAAAATACAATTATAAAAACGTAATGCAGATTCCGAAGGTTACCAAAGTTGTTATCAACATGGCCGTTGGCGAAGCTGTTACCAACTCCAAAGCCTTGGACGCTGCTGTCAATGATATGACCATCATTTCCGGTCAGAAACCGATCATCACGAAAGCCAAGAAATCCATCGCAGCTTTCAAAATCCGTGAAGGCATGAACCTCGGCTGCAAAGTTACCCTGCGCGGCGAACGGATGTATGAATTCCTCGATAAACTGATGAACTTGACACTGCCCCGCGTCCGTGACTTCCACGGCGTCAGTGCCACCGGTTTCGACGGCCGCGGCAACTATACCCTCGGCCTGAAAGAACAGCTTATCTTCCCGGAAATCGAATACGATAAGGTTGATAAAGCTCGCGGCATGGACATCACCATCGTTACCACAGCTACGACCGACGAAGAAGGCCGTGACATGCTGAAAATGATGGGCATGCCTTTTGAAAAGTAATAGAGGAGGATAACATACATGGCAAAGAAATCGATGCTCGAACGTGAAAAGAAACGTGAAAAAATGGTTGCCAAATACGCTAAGCTCCGCGCTGAACTCAAAGCAAAAGGCGACTATGAAGCACTTTCTCAGCTGTCGGCCAACGCATCTCCGGTTCGTCTGCACAACCGTTGCAAAGTAACCGGCCGTCCTCACGGTTATATGCGTAAATTCGGCATCTGCCGCATCACATTCCGTGAACTGGCTTACAAAGGTCAGATCCCTGGCGTTAAAAAAGCCAGCTGGTAACACGTATTCCATGGAGGGAGGTTTTTAGATTATGGCAATGACCGATCCGATTGCGGATATGCTCACAAGAATCCGTAATGCTAACTCGGCATATCACGAAAAAGTAGAAATCCCTGCTTCGAAGATGAAAGCTGCAGTGCTCGACATCCTCAAAGAAGAAGGTTTCGTCAAAAACTACGAATCTGTAAACGAAGGCAAAACGCTGAAAGTTACGTTGAAATATGGTTCTAATAAAGAAAAAGTAATTACCGGCATCAAGAGAATTTCCAAACCGGGCCTGCGCGTATACGCTGGCAAGGAAGAACTCCCGCGCGTTCTCGGTGGTTTGGGGATCGCTGTAATTTCTACGTCCCAGGGCGTTATGAGCGACAAAAAAGCTCGTAAACTCGGCTTGGGTGGCGAAGTTATCGCTTACGTCTGGTAAATCGTTTTGGAGGTGTCAATATGTCCCGAGTAGGTAGAATGCCTATTGATATCCCGGCAGGCGTAAATGTAAACCTCGATGGCCACGTAATTACCGTTAAAGGCCCGAAAGGCGAACTCACACGTACGCTCCACCAGGATATGAAAATCACAGTGGCTGATAACGTCATCACTGTAGAACGTCTGTCTGACGATAAAAATCATCGTGCATTACACGGCCTCACCCGTGCCCTTATTGCCAACATGGTAAAAGGCGTTTCGGAAGGCTTCAAGAAAGAATTGGAAATCGTCGGTGTTGGTTACAGAGCACAGATGAAAGGTAAGAAACTTGCCTTGACTCTTGGCTTCTCCCATCCCCTCGAACTCGACGCTCCGGCCGGCATCACCATCGAATGCCCGAGCGCTACGCAGATCACCATTTCCGGTGCTGATAACGAAGTCGTCGGCGAATTTGCTGCTAAAGTCCGCGGCTACCGCCTGCCTGAACCGTACAAGGGCAAAGGTATCCGCTATGTAGGCGAACATGTCCGTCGTAAAGCTGGTAAAGCTGGTACGAAAAAATAAGTAACATTTAATTAGAAAGGAGTGAATTCCTTGAAGAAGAGTAAAAACACAATCCGTTTGAAACGGCATTGGCGTTTACGCAAGAACATCAACGGCACGGCAGAACGTCCGCGTCTCAACGTTTTCCGCAGCCTTAACAATATCTACGCTCAGGTCATCGACGACCAGAACGGCGTAACTTTGGTTTCCGCAAGCTCTTTGGACAAAGAAATCAAAGGGCAGAACGTCAGCGGCGGCAACGCCGAAGGCGCAAAATTAGTCGGTGCTTTAGTTGCAAAACGGGCTATCGAAAAAGGTATCACGACGGTTGTCTTCGACCGTGGCGGTTACATTTATCACGGCCGTGTTGCAGCTCTCGCAGAAGCAGCTCGTGAAGCTGGCTTGAAATTCTAATCAAGGAGGAAATAACACATGGCAAAAGTTGACCATGCAGGTCTCGAATTACAGGAAAATGTAGTATTCATCAACCGCGTTGCTAAGGTAGTTAAAGGCGGCCGCCGTTTTTCCTTCAGTGCCCTCGTTGTTGTCGGTGACGGCAATGGCAATGTCGGCGCAGGTTTAGGTAAAGCTGGCGAAGTTCCTGAAGCAATCCGCAAAGGCGTTGAAGACGCTAAGAAACATATGATTTCCGTTCCTCTCAAGAACGGTTCCATTCCCCACACGATCACGGGTATCTTCGGTGCAGGCAAAGTATTCCTGAAACCGGCTGCTGAAGGTACTGGCGTCATCGCTGGCGGCCCGGTCCGTGCCGTATTGGAACTGGCAGGCGTCCGCAACATCCTCACCAAATCGATCGGTTCTTCCAACCCGAACAACATGGTTCAGGCAACCCTCGAAGGCTTGGGCCGCTTGAAGGATGTCAACAAAGTTGCTGAACTCCGTGGCAAAACTGTAGAAGAAATTTACGGTTAATAAGGAGGATATAACAAGATGGCTCAGGTTAAAGTTACACTCGTAAAGAGTTTGGCAGGCCGTCCTGGCGACCAGCGCGCAACCATCGTTGCCCTCGGTCTCCACAAGACGAACTCCAGCGTAGTAAAAGAAGTCACCCCGCAGATTAAAGGGATGCTTCATAAAGTAGAACACTTAGTAAAAGTAGAAGAAATTTAATATAGAAGGAGGTGCGCTGAATTGAAACTTCATGAAATGAGTATTGTTCCTGGTTCCAAGAAAAAACGCAACCGCGTCGGCCGCGGCATCGGCTCCGGCAATGGCAAAACGGCTGGCAAAGGTATGAAAGGTCAGCTCTCCCGTAGCGGTGGCGGCAAGCGCCCGGGCTTCGAAGGCGGCCAGATGCCGTTGTATCGTTTGCTCCCGAAACGCGGCTTCAAAAACATTTGGGCTAAAGAATATGCAGAAGTTAACGTTTCTGTACTCAACTGCTTTGAAGACGGCACGACTGTCGATCCCGTCGCTCTCGTAGAAGCTGGCATCCTCAAGAATGTCCGCGACGGCGTCCGTATCCTCGGCAACGGTGAACTCGAAAAGAAACTCACTGTCGTAGCCAACGGCTTCACGAAATCCGCTAAAGCTAAAATCGAAGCTGCAGGCGGTAAGGTTGTAGTACCGGGAGAAGAACCGGTAGCAGAACAGTAGGGGTGAGTTGCGGTGTTAGAAAACATCCAAAACGTACTGAACGTCCCGGAATTCCGGAAACGGGCAGTCTTCACTCTCATCATGTTCATCGTTTTCAGACTCGGCGTCCATATCCCCGTACCGGGTGTGGATTCGTCGGTCATTGAGAATCTCTTCAGCAGCGGCAACTTGTTCGGACTCCTGGACTTGTTCGCCGGCGGGGCACTGAGCAAGTTCTCCGTCCTGGCCATGAGCATCACGCCGTACATCAACGCGTCGATCATCATGCAGCTGCTGACAGCCGTCGTTCCGACTTTTGAACAATGGGCAAAGGACAATCAGGAAGGCCGCGATAAGATCCAGAAGGTCACGCGGTACGGCACGGTTGTCCTGGCACTGATCCAGGCTTTCGCCATGAGCTATGCGCTGAAAGTCAACAATGCCCTCATCGTCGACAGCTGGGCCATGGTCGTCATGGTCTCCCTGGTCCTCACGGCAGGCACATGTTTCCTCATGTGGCTCGGTGACCAGATTACAGCTGGCGGCATCGGCAACGGCATTTCTCTCATCATCTTCGCCGGTATCGTAGCGCGCTTCCCGCAAGGCTGCATGACGATTTACAAGTACATCCAGGCTGGTTCGATCAACATCTTCCAGACCTTGCTTTTTGCTGTCATCGCCTTGTTCATGATCGTCGTGGTCATTGAAGTCACACAGGGTCAGCGCCGCGTCACGGTACAGTATGCGAAACGTATCGTCGGCCGTAAGATGTATGGCGGTCACTCGACACATATTCCGCTGAAAGTCAATCAGGCTGGCGTCATCCCCATCATCTTCGCTTCGTCTGTACTGATGTTCCCGATTACCATCGCACAGTTCGTACAGAATGAAACAGTCCAGTGGATTGCAAGCTTCTTTGCATGGGGCACGGTGACCAACACGGTCATGTACGCTCTCCTGATCATGTTCTTCACCTATTTCTACACGGCTATTTCGCTGAACATCCCGCAGCTCACGGAAAATATGCAGAAGTATGGCGGCTTCATCCCTGGCATCCGCCCGGGCCAGCCGACAGCCATGTATATCGATCGCATCATGACGAGAATCACCCTCGCCGGTGCCTTCTTCCTGGCCTTCATCGCCATCCTGCCGAACTTCATCGGCTGGATCACGGGGATCGAAGGGGTTTACTTCGGCGGTACGGCCATCCTCATCGTCGTCGGTGTTGCCATCGACACGATGAAACAGGCAGAATCCTTAGTTTTGAATAGACAATATCAAGGATTTATGAAATAATAAGGGGGTAGTTTGAGTGTATATTCTTTTAATGGGCCCTCCGGGTGCTGGTAAAGGTACCCAGGCTGAACGATTGATTGAAAAATATGGTATTCCCCAGATTTCGACAGGCGACATGTTCCGGGCAGCTGTAAAAGAACAGACCCCGCTCGGCCTCGAAGCCAAGAAGTACATGGACAACGGCCAGCTCGTACCGGACGCTGTTACCGTAGGCATCGTCAAAGAACGCCTCGCCAAGGATGACTGCAAAAAAGGCTTCATCCTCGACGGCTTCCCGCGCACGACCAGCCAGGCTGTATCCCTTGATGCCATCCTCCGCGATTTGGGCATCAAACTCGATGGCGTCATCAACATTGCCGTCCCCGATGAAGAACTCATCAAACGGACGACGGGCCGTCAGATCTGCCGCTCCTGCGGTGCGACATACCATGTCACATTCAAACCGTCCAAGGTGAAGAACGTCTGCGATAAATGCGGCGGCGAATTGTATCAGCGCGATGACGATAAAGTAGAAACCGTCAAGAAACGCTTGAGCGTCTACGCTGCACAGACGAAACCGCTCATCGACTACTATAAGAATTCCAATCTCTACATCGAAATCGATGGCAAACAGAGCATGGAAGATGTCTACAAAGACATCGTTGCTAGTCTTGAAAAGAGTAAATAAGCATGATTATTTTAAAATCCAAACGGGAAATTGAGTATATTCGCGAAGCTGGCCGCATTACGGCCAACGCCCTTCAGCTCATGAAGAAACTGGCAAAACCTGGCATCACGACAGGCGAACTCGACCAGCGCTGTGAAGAATACATCCGCAGCTGCGGCGCTTTTCCGAGTTGCAAAGGCTATTACGGGTTCCCGGCAACCATTTGCGCCAGCGTAAATGAAGAAGTTGTCCACGGTATCCCGGGGCACCGCAAGCTCAAAGATGGCGATATAATCAGCATTGATTTAGTAGTGAACAAGAATGGCTACCATGGCGATTCGACGGTAACGATTCCCGTCGGCCACGTTCATCCGGCGACCCTCAAGCTCTTGAAGGTCACCGAAGAAAGCCTCTATAAAGGCATCGAACAGGCCGTTGCCGGGAATCACCTCGGCGACATCGGCCACGCAGTCCAGTCGTATGCCGAATCCTTTGGATACGGCGTCGTCCGCGACTACGTCGGCCACGGCATCGGTACGGACATGCACGAAGATCCGGAAGTGCCGAACTACGGCATGGCCGGTCACGGCGAACTGCTGGAACCGGGCATGGTCCTGGCCATTGAACCGATGATCAATATGGGCACGGAAAAAGTCCGCCAGTTGAAGAACGGCTGGACCGTCGTCACGCGTGACGGCAAACCGGCAGCCCACTTCGAACATACAGTAGCCATCACGGAAAACGGTCCTGAAATCCTTACCCTTCCGGAAGAATAAGATGGAACGGACACAGATGATACCTGTCTGCACGGTCGTAGAAAGCCTGGCAGGCAGGGATAAAGGCCACTTGTATGTTGTTGTCGGCAGTCTGGCTTATCCCTACGTATGGATTGCTGACGGTAGAAAGTACAACCTGGATAAGCCGAAAAAAAAGAATTGCCGGCATCTCCGGATATTGGGAACGAGCGTATCCACTGGAAGCGCTGGTCCCGCGAGAATCAGCAATGAATGGATACGGTCCGTCTTGAACCGGGCTGTGAAGAATTGACCAGGGAGGTTACTATGTCGAAGGTAGATGTCATTGAAGTAGAAGGCGTCGTCGTTGAAGCTTTGCCAAACGCCATGTTTAAAGTCAAGCTTGAAAACGATCACATCGTACTGGCTCATGTCTCCGGTAAAATGCGGATGAACTTCATTCGTATCCTTCCGGGCGACCGGGTCACACTCGAATTGACACCGTATGATCTGAATCGCGGTCGTATCACGTACCGCTTTAAGTAAGAGTATTACGCAGGAGGTTAATGATGAAAGTAAAACCGTCAGTAAAAAGAATTTGCGAAAAATGCAAAATTATCAAACGTAAAGGCCGCGTCATGGTCATTTGCGAAAATCCGAAACATAAACAGAAACAGGGTTAATAAGCAGGAGGTGAATGAATAGATGGCACGTATAGCCGGTGTGGATTTACCACGTGATAAACGAGTTGAAATTGGTTTGACTTACATTTTAGGTATCGGTCTTTCTTCTTCCCAGAAGATCTTGGCTAAGACTGGCGTAAACCCGGATACCCGCGTTCGCGACCTGACAGAAGACGAAGTACAGAAAATTCGTGAAGTCATCAGTTCTGAATATAAAGTTGAAGGCGAACTTCGCCGTGAAACAGCACTCAACATCAAACGCCTGATCGAAGTTAATTCGTATCGCGGCAAACGTCATCGTGCAGGTCTTCCGGTCCGCGGTCAGCGCACCAAGACGAACGCACGTACCCGTAAAGGTCCGAGAAAAGCTGTAGCAGGTAAGAAGAAATAAGATTCTTTAAGTAAGGAGGGAAACGATTTTGGCTAAGAACGTAAGAAGCAACAAAAGAAAAGAAAAGAAACACGTAGAATCGGGCGCAGCACATATCCGTTCTACTTTCAATAACACGATCGTTACGATCACTGATGCAAAAGGCAATGCACTGTCCTGGGCAAGTGCCGGCGGCCTCGGTTTCCGCGGTTCCCGTAAGAGCACTCCGTTCGCTGCACAGATGGCTGCTGAACAGGCTGCCAAAGCTGCTATGGAACATGGCCTCCGTCAGGTAGAAGTTTTCGTAAAAGGTCCGGGCTCCGGCCGTGAAGCTGCTATCCGCGCATTGCAGGCTGCAGGTCTTGAAGTCAACTCCATCAAAGACGTAACTCCTATTCCGCATAACGGCTGCCGTCCGCCGAAACGGAGACGCGTATAATCGTAGATAATTAACCAAGGTGTTTTGATTCTGAAATAGGAGGATTTTCCTAATGATCGATGATAACAAGTTTAAAGTTAAAACCGTCGAAATCAATGACGGCGGTACCTATGGAAAATTCGTATGTGAACCTCTCGATCGGGGTTACGGAATCACATTGGGTAATAGTTTGCGGCGTGTCCTCCTGGCATCCCTGGATGGCGTAGCAATCACTTCGATCAAAATCGATGGTGTTCTCCATGAATTTTCGACCATCCCCGGCGTTCGGGAAGATGTTTCGGAAATCATCCTCAACCTCAAACAGGTTCGGATGAAATTCCTGGACGATGATATCAACGAACTCGATATCACTGTCGATATCTCTGGTGAATGTGAATTCACTGCAAACGATCTTAACGTAAACTCAGACATTGAAATTTTGAACCCGGATCTTCATATTGCCACGCTGGATACGGACGCTGAAATCCGTATGCAGTGCCACATTGAACGCGGCAAAGGGTATGTTCCTTCTACGAAGAACAAGAAAGAAACGGATATGATCGGGGTCATCCCCATCGATTCGATTTTTTCGCCTATTGTGCGCACCAACTACGAAGTAGGCAATATCCGGGTCGGCAACGAAATGGATCACGATTCGTTGACGCTTGAAGTGACGACGGACGGCAGCATCAGTGCTGAAAACGCCGTCGCCAAGGCTGCATCCATTATGATCAGCTATTTGAATTACTTCCAGGACATCGCCACCGACGCCAAAGTCAATGACACGTTGGCTGAATTCACCAACAAAGATGGCGAAGAACCGGAAGCACCGACAGAACCGGACCTCAACGACATCAAGATTGATGTCCTCGATCTTTCCGTACGCGCTTCGAACTGCCTGAAACGTGCAAACATCTACACCTTAGGCGACCTCGTAGAACGGACGGAAGACGACTTGTCCAAGATTCGCAACCTCGGCAAGAAGTCTGTCGATGAAATCATTGAAAAGTTGCAAAAAGAAGGTTACGATTTAAAATCGAGTAACGAAGAATAGTTCGAGGAGGATGAACGATGGCTTATAGAAAGTTGGGACGAGACAGCTCCGCACGTAAAGCATTGCTGCGCAGCATTGTCACCTCTTTATTCCAGCATGAACGCATTGAAACGACAGAAGCAAAGGCAAAAGAACTTCGCAAAGTCGCTGACAAAATGCTTACCCTCGCAAAACGCGGCGACCTCCACGCTCGCCGTCAGGTCTTGGCATACATGATGGATGAAGACGTTGTCAAAAAACTGTTTGACGAAATTGCACCGAAATACAAAGATCGTCAGGGCGGTTACACTCGCATCATCAAAACTGGCGTTCGTCAGGGCGATGCTGCTCCGATGGTAATCATCGAATTAGTATAAGCTTGTAAGAAAAAAGGAGCTGTCGCAAGACAGCTCCTTTTTTGCACAAAGGAGTGAATACAAATGCCATATCGTATGATGTTAGCTGTCAACTTTACACCGGAACGGCTGGACCAGGTCAAGCTCCTGGCCCTCTTGACGAAATCGAAGGTCAAGGCCGTTACGGAAGCGGAAAAAGGCGAAACAGTCGGCAAAGTCCTGGGACTGACTGACGAAGAAATCGCTGAAATCGCCGCTATGAAACAGGAAACGGAACAGACCAAGGTTCACGAACAGATGAACGAAGACGAAAAACTTCCGCCTGTCACCAAAGAAGCGCTGATCCTCTGCGGCTTCGATAACCAGGCTGTCAACCTGCTCCTGAGCAGCATCCGCCGGGGCCGCCTGAAGAACGTGCCCCTCAAGGCTATGTTGACGCCGAACAACATTTCCTGGACTATCGAAACGATTTTGCAGGAATTGTCGAAAGAACACGAATATTTTCATAAAAAGAGGTAAGACCATGCGTCCTACGACACTTTGCTTTCCCGTCCGCTCGGACGGGAAACTTTTATTAGGCCGCAAAAAACGCGGCTTCGGCGTCAGCAAATGGAACGGCTTCGGCGGTAAGATCGAAGCCGGTGAAGACTTTCTGCAGTGCGCCGTCCGGGAACTCCGTGAAGAAACGGGCCTCATCGCTAGGGAAGAGGACCTGGAACTCGTCGGCTTCCTGGACTTCCACTTCTCGGCCTCACCGGACCTGGACCACATCGGATTCGTCTACTTCCTCCGCCAATGGCAGGGGACTGTCCAGGAAACCGAAGAGATGGAACCGCAATGGTTCGACCCGGCAGCCCTTCCATATGATGAAATGTGGAAAGGCGACCGGACGTGGATTCCTATGCTGCTGAAAAAAGAAAAAGTCAAAGGCATCATCACCTTTGCTAAAGATAATGAACATGTACAACATATGGAATTGTATCCTATGTCTCGTGCATGATGCAGAGAGAAAAAAGACAGATGGTAAATTCCGGCTGTACACAAGATTCACGGCGGCCTGCGTTATTATCAAGTCTGCTCGTATATGATATAATTAACGTTATAATTGAATTATATTAAGGATACATAAGAAAGGTGGTTCGGTGAGTCGTATGGATCGGGATTTTGTGGTGGCGCAATTTACGCGGTACGTCCAGGGCTTTGACCAAAAGGAAGAAGGCGTCCGGCTGAAGTATGCTCATTCTTTGCGGGTGAGCGGGTTGTGTGAACAGATTGCTCTGAGTCTGGATTTGTCTCAGGATGATGTGGATTTGGCCTGGCTCATCGGCGTCCTCCACGATATCGGCCGCTTTGAGCAGCTGCGGGAGTATCATACGTTCGTCGATTATCGGTCCATGGATCATGCCAAATACGGGGCGCATTACTTGTTTGCTGACGGCCATATCCGCGATTTTCTGGACGATATGAGCCAGGATGATGTGATTTGTATGGCTATTGACCAGCATAATGTCTATCAGCTTCGCCGGGATTTGACGCCGCGGCAGCAGCTCTTTTGCCAGCTCATCCGTGATGCCGACAAAATTGATATTTTCCGGGTTTATGTCATGTATATGCGCCAAAAGAAGAATATCTGGAACGTCGACTGGTCTGATTTTGAAAACCAGCCTATTTCCGATGTCGTCATGGCTCAGGCCCGCCAGGGGAAACTGGTGCGGACGCAGGATAAGAAGACATTTATGGACTTTTATGTCGGTGCGCTCTGCCTCTATTTTGATTTAGTCTATCCCCGGAGCCGGCAGCTGGCGCGGGAACAGGGCTATCTCGATAGACTCCTCGATTTCCATTCAAAGAACGCCGATAGTGAAGGAAAATTGGATGAAATCCGACGATTAGTCCGCGGCAAAGGAACATTGCCTCAGCCCTCGTTTACTGGTACAATATATAAAAATATGTAGTGTAATTGAATTGATGAAAGATTACTATATCCTTGATAGGGGACTTATATCATGAAAGTATTGATTACTGGCGGAGCCGGGTTCATTGGGTCACACATTTTGGCACAGCTCCAGGGACGGCGCGATATGGACGTCGTCGTGTTTGACAATTTGTCCAGCGGATCCAAAGAACATGTACCGGCTGGGATGGAACTGGTAGAAGGCGACGTCTGCGATGAAGCGGCCGTAGACGCCCTTTTTGCCGACCATCACTTTGATGCCGTCATCCATTTGGCGGCCCAGACGATGGTCCCGACTTCAGTGGAACAGCCTGTCCTCGATTGCCAGATTAATCTGGAAGGCGTCCTCCACGTGCTGGAAGCCTGCCGGATCCATGGCACAGGGCACATCCTTTTTTCGTCCAGTGCCGCTGTCTACGGCGACAACCTCCATATCCCCCTGAAAGAAACGGAACGGCTCGTGCCGACGTCCCCTTATGGTATCACTAAGATGACGACGGAACATTACCTGCGGGTCTATCACGAATTATATGGCATGGATGCGACGGTCTTCCGCTTTGCCAACGTCTATGGCGAACGGCAGGGCGAAAAGGGCGAAGGCGGCGTCGTCAGTATTTTCTGCAAGCTTTTGTCCCAGCGTCAGGGAATCACGGTTTTCGGCGACGGCAATCAGACCCGCGATTTCGTCTATGCCGGCGATATCGCCCAGGCCATCATCCGGGCGCTGCCGCTCAAAGGCTGTCACACGATGAACGTGTCGACCGGACAGGAAACGAGCATCAACGATTTGATCCGCAGTTTTGAAAAAGCCGTGGGCTATACGGTCCCCGTCCAGTATACGGCACCCAGGACGGGCGATATCCTGCGGTCGGTCCTCAGTAATGAGACCTTGAAAAGGGATTTAGGTTTTGTGCCGGCAATGGATTTGGAAGAAGGAATCCGTCGGACCTATGACTGGTACCGCAGCCAATGGACGAAGTAAGGCGCTTTTTGCCTTGACAGGCTTCCCAAAACATGACACAATGAATTAGATATGCCTATATACATTTATATACAGGAGGGGTAGCCTATGGCAGATGATCGCATCATTACGGCTTTGGACGTCCATTCACTGGATGATATGAAGAAGCTCGTTGAAACCCTTGGCGATAGTGTTTCTTTTTATAAAGTCGGGATGGAACTCTTTTACAGTGCCGGTCCCGATGCAGTACGGTATTTGAAGGACCAGGGGAAACATGTTTTCCTCGATTTGAAGGTCCACGATATTCCCAATACGGTGGCCCAGAGCATCCGCGCCCTGACCCGTCTCGGCGCCGACCTCATGACGCTGCACGGCACAGGCGGCCGGGCTATGATGGAAGCGGCAGCAGAAGCTGTCCGCGATGAAGCGGCCAAACTGAATATCGAACGGCCGCGCCTGCTGGCTGTAACGGTCCTGACCAGTATCGACGAAGACGCGTGGAAGGAAATCGGCGGCAAGTACAGCATTGCCGAATCGGTCAAGAATCTGGCGAAACTGGCCAAGGAAGCCGGTATCGACGGCACCGTCTCTTCGCCGTATGAAGCTAAAGAAATCCGGGAAATGAATGGTCCCGATTTCCTCATCGTCACGCCGGGCATCCGTCCGACGTTTGCCGTAGCCAATGACCAGAAGCGGTTCACGACGCCGTCTCAGGCTTTGCGCGACGGGGCATCTCATTTAGTCATCGGCCGTCCGATTACCAAGGCCGCCGATCCTAAGGAAGCAGCCCAAAAGATTTTAGCAGAAATTCAGGGGGTATAATCAATCATGATGACAGAAGCAGAAGTAAGACAGTTGTTAGTAGACACCAAGGCCGTCCTCGAAGGCCATTTCCTCTTGACGTCGGGCCTGCACAGCCCGCTGTACGTTGAAAAGTTCAACGTCCTCCAGCATCCGGAATATACGGAAAAACTCTGCAAGGAATTGGCAGAACGTTTCAAGGACCAGAACGTCCAGACCGTCATGGGTCCTATGACCGGCGGCATCCTGCTGGCTCATGAAGTCGGCAAGGCACTCGGTACGCGGGCTATCTTCACGGAACGTGAAAAGGGCGTTATGACACTGCGCCGCGGTTTCCACATCGAACCGGGTGAACGCGTCCTCATCGTCGAAGATATCGTCACGACTGGCGGTTCCGTCCAGGAAGTCGTCAATGTCGTCAAGAAAGCCGGCGGCGTCATCGTCGGTGTCGGCCTCCTCGTCGACCGCAGCGGCGGTAAAGCTGAATTCGGCGTACCGAAAGATAAAGTCCAGGCTCTCCTGCATTTGACCGTCCCGACGTACAAACCGGAAGAATGCCCGCTCTGCAAACAGGGCATCCCCATGACTGAACGGGGCAGCCACCATCTGAAATAATCTGGGTCAGGAGATGTTTTGTTCATGGAAATGTTATCGGCCATAGCGCCTTTCTTCGTGGCTGGCCTGATGGGGACGGTGTTCGCCCGTTTTACGGGTATCAATATGAGCATGTGCGTCCTCCTCATGTTCTTGTACATGGGGGCCAAGCCTGTCGAATGTATTGCCGCTATGTTGATGTTTAATGTCTTTACGTATTTTACGGTGTACTCTCAGCTCCACGTCATGAAGATCAAGAGTTTCACCTTTTTCCCCGGCGTGCGCCTGGCCATCCCGATTTTGATCACCATCGCCCTGGCTGCGCTCAATCCCTTCATTGGCATCGTCTTTTTCGTCTTTACCTTCCTCATGGAAATCTTTGCCAAGATTTATAAGGAAATGGATGCCAAGTCGCGTCCGACGAAAGGGAAAATCGGCCAGATGGTCGTCATCGCCGCTATCCTGGTGACTATCGGTGCGGCTATCGTCCAGTTCATCCCGGAAAATTACTACTACATCGTCGGCGGCGTGACCATCTTGATTTACGCCTTCGTCATGTGGCGGACGGGAGACCGCCGCAAGGGGACGGCCTGGTGGGATAAGATGCTCTACGCATCGACGTTCCTCACCGGCCTGAGCGGCATCGACGGGACCGATTGGCTTACGGCGATGCGCCGCAATCCCGAATCGGTGTTGTCCAAGTGCTATCCCATCGTCATCAACGGGGCCATGATCATCGGCCTGCTGGCGTCGTATGCCATGTACCAGTATTTCTCGCTGGGCGCCCTGTTCGCTACTATCGGCTCGGCCGTCGGCATCCGCCTGTTCGGCTTGTATGAACATAAAGAAAAGGGAAGCTTCTCGTACCTCACCCTGGGCATTGCCGTCCTGGCAGCCCTGGTGTTCATGATCATCCAGCCAGTACCGACGGGATTCCCCGTCGTACCCATGGCCGACCAGACGGGATTCTTTGATTTTTAGTTTTGCAAAAAAGCGCTGTCTTCTATGGCAGCGCTTTTTTTGCAAGGCTCCCTTTATAGGGGAGCCAGGGGCGACCTGCGTTCTTTCAAATATTAGCAGGAAAACGGCGGGATTTGTCGAATATATTATATATGTCCTTATTTATGACTCATTTTTGTGTTTTGGATAAAGGGGGAATCCCTTATGAAGAAGAGTATTATCTTAGCCATGGTCGTGGCGGCTTTGGCTTGCGGGCCGGCCTGGGCCTATGATGAAGGGCCGGTTATGGGGCCGTATACGTCGATTCCGGGGCTGACGGCAATCCAGCAGTGCCAGCTGACCGTTGCCGGCAAGGTCATGGACCCGGCTGATGGAGCCGTATTACAGGAAAATAACGTGGTCATGATTCCTCTGCGTAAAGTGGCGGAACAACTCGGTTATACCGTGACCTGGGATCCTGACGACCAGAGCGTCCGCGTCGAAATGAATATCGCCTATATCATCGTCAAACCCGGTGAAGACTGGTACGAACGGATCGGGACGATCAAGAAGGTCAACTTGAACCACATCTTCCAGTACGGTGCCGGCCCGGTCAATGTCAACGGTACGATGTACGTCCCGGCCCAGCTCTTTGAAGCCTTTTACAACAGCGTCATCATTACGCCCCAGGCCGTGACCATTACGCCGGCGTCGACGGACTGAAGTCGTGAAAAAACTGCTTGACTTTATGGGCCCTGGCCGATACAATATATAGAAGAATATGTGGCAGTCCCGTGAGGCTGTGCGATTCTAATACTTTCAGATTGTACCTTTAATATAGTCCGGAGAGGCTAAAAAGGGACATATTTTGCCATGCTTATAATATGACCTTTGCCCTGCGGCAGAGGTCTTTTTTTACAAGGAGGATTCGATGGTTAGTATACAGGGCAAAAGCCTGTTGGGGCTCCAGGGAGTACCGAAAGAAGAAATTGAATTGATACTGCAGGTAGCTAAGAAGATGAAAGCCGTCGTCAACAGCGGGAATAAAAAATTATCCCTGCTCAAAGGGAAATCGGTGGTCAACATGTTCTGGGAACCGAGCACGCGTACGCGCGGTTCCTTTGAAATGGCTGCCAAGTATCTCGGCGCCGATGTCATCAACTTCACGCCGCGGGGAAGCTCCATCCAGAAAGGCGAAAGTTTCCGCGATACCCTGCTGACGGTAACGGCCATGGGTGTCGATGCCATCGTCATGCGTCAGAAACAGGAAGGTTCGCCTTGGTTTGCCGACCGCTGCGTCGACCCGATCATCATCAACGCCGGTGATGGCGCCCACGAACATCCGACGCAGGGCCTCCTCGACATGTTCACCATTCAGGAAGTCAAAGGCCATATCGACGGCTTGAAGGTCGTCATCGTCGGCGATATCGACCACGGCCGCGTCGCCCGCTCCAATATTTACGGCCTCAAGACCATGGGTGCTGACGTCCACCTCGTCGGTCCGCGGACACTGCTCCAGCCGGAATTGGAAGCCATGGGCGTCAAAGTCCACTACGACTTGAAGGAAGCCATCCAGGATGCAGACGTCATCAACGTCCTGCGCATCCAGAAAGAACGCCAGGGCATCGGCTTCTTACCCAGCGCCGGTGAATACAATTCGCTCTTCGGTATCAACCGCGACCGCCTCAAGTGGGCTAAAGACGACGTCCTCGTCCTTCATCCGGGTCCCATGAACCGGGGCATCGAAATCGAACCGGATACATGTTACAGTGAATTTTCTTCGATTCAGGAACAGGTCAAGAACGGCGTATCCGTCCGTATGGCCGTATTATATCTGACAATTATGGGAGGCGATGACGTTGACACTACTCGTTAAAGGCGGCAGAGTCGTAAATCCGGCCATGCAGCAGGATGAAATTTGTGACATTCTCATTGAAAATGGTAAAATTAAGGAAGTCGGAGCCAATCTGAGCGCTGACGGCGCCGAAATCTTCGACGCATCGGGCCTCGTCGTAGCACCGGGCTTCATCGATATGCACGTCCATCTCCGCCAGCCCGGCCAGTCCGGCAAGGAAACGATTGAAACGGGGACGAAGGCAGCAGCTGCCGGCGGCATCACCCGCGTTGCGACCATGCCGAATACCAAGCCGGTCATCGATTCGGCAATCATCGTCGACGGCATGAAGTATAAAATCGAACGGGAAGCCAAAGTCAAAGTCGAAATCATCGGCGCCATCTCCAAGGGCCTCCAGGGCCAGGAACTGGCCGCTATGGGCGCCATGGCCAAAGAAGGCGTCGCCGCTTTCTCCGATGACGGCCGTTACGTCGAAAACTGCGATTTCATGCGCAAAGCCATGGAATATGCCAGCATGTTCCACAAGGTCATCATCGACCACTGCGAAGAACAGAGCCTCGTCGAAGGCGGCAACATGCATGAAGGCGTCGTTTCCAACGAACTGGGCATCAAAGGCCGTCCGGCTGTCGCTGAAGACATTGCCGTCGCCCGCGATATTTTCCTGGCCGAAGCGACACACACGCCGGTCCACATCGCTCACATCAGCACCAAGAACGCTGTCGAACTGGTCCGCCAGGCCAAGAAGCGCGGCGTCCAGGTTACGGCGGAAGTCACGCCGCAGCACCTCATCCTGACCGATGAAGCCCTGCGCACTTTTGAAACACGGTATAAAGTCAACCCGCCGATCCGCTCGGAAGAACACCGCGCAGCCTGCGTCGCCGGCCTGCAGGATGGCACCATCGATGCCGTCGTCACCGACCACGCACCGCATGAATGGGAAGAAAAGGACCAGGAATTCAACCTGGCTCCCAGCGGCTTCGTCGGCTTGGAAACGAGCGTCGGCGCCATGCTGACTTATATGTATCATACGGGTCATATCGACCTCATGACTCTGGTCAATGCCATGTCGACGGCACAGGCCAAGATCCTCGGCCTCGATGCCGGTGTCATCGCACCGGGCAAGGATGCCGATTTGACCGTACTCGATCTCGATAAAGAATGGACGGTAGATTCCTCGAAATTCTATTCTAAGGGAAAAGCGTCGCCTTTCGATGAAATGATTTTCAAAGGCAAGGCCGCAGCTACCATCGTCAATGGTGAAATTGTAATGAAAAACGGGGAGGTTTTATAATGAAAGGTGTCCTCATATTAGAGAATGGACAGAAGTTTTATGGCAACATGCTGATGGATGAACCAGCTGTCGGCGAAGTTGTCTTCAATACGGGCATGACAGGCTATCAGGAAACGTTCACCGATCCGTCCTATGCCGGTCAGATCATTACCATGACCTACCCGCTCATCGGTAACTACGGTTTGTTCCACGAAATCGAACAGGCCGACCGTCCCTATGCTGCCGGCTTCATCGTCAGCGAGCTCTGTGAAGAACCGAGCAACTGGCAGAACGAAGGCAAGCTGTCTACCTTTATTATGACACACCACATCCCCTGCCTCTACGGCGTCGATACGCGTGCCATTACGCGGGCCATCCGCAGCCAGGGCGTCATGAAAGGCGTCATCGTGCCGGAAACGATGGAAGAAAGCGCTATCAAGGAACTCTTCGATACGCCGCTGGAAACGCAGCTCGTCCGCCGCGTCACGACGCGTGAAATCAAGCACATGGGCGATGGCCGCTTCCACGTCGCCGTCATGGATTACGGCGCCAAAGCCAACATCCTGCGCGAACTGGTCAACAGCGACTGCCGCCTGACCATTTTCCCGGCTGAAACCAAGGCTGAAGAAGTCCTGGCCGTCAATCCGGACGGTATCTTCCTGAGCAACGGCCCTGGCGACCCGAAAGACGTCCCGTACATCGTCGAAGAAGTCAAGAAGATGATCGGCAAGAAACCGATTTTCGGCATCTGCCTGGGCCTTCAGATGCTCGGCCTGGCTCTGGGCGGCAAGAGCCGCAAGCTGACCTTCGGCCACCGCGGTGCCAACCATCCGGTCAAGGATATCCGCACGGGCCGCGTCTACATCACGTCCCAGAACCACGGCTATGTCATCGACGAAGCCTCTCTGCCCGATGACGTCGTCATCACCCATCGCAACCTCCACGACAACACCCTCGAAGGTTTTGAAGTCCCGTCCAAGAAGATCATGTGCGTCCAGTACCATCCGGAAGCTTCGCCGGGACCGACTGATAATTTGTATCTGTTTACACAATTCGTCAAGATGATGGAGGAAAACTAACATGATAGAAGGATTGAAGAAAGTACTCGTTATCGGTTCGGGCCCTATTATCATCGGTCAGGCCGCTGAATTCGACTATGCCGGCACTCAGGCCTGCCGCGCCTTGAAGGAAGAAGGACTGGAAGTCGTCCTCATCAACAGCAACCCGGCGACGATCATGACCGACGAAGACATTGCCGACCGTGTCTATGTCGAACCGATTTCCCTCGACTACGTGACGGAAGTCATTGAAAAAGAACGGCCTGACGGCCTGCTGGCTACCCTTGGCGGCCAGGTCGGCCTGAATATGGCTGTCGAACTGGCTAACGCCGGTGTCCTGGAAAAATATAACGTCCAGCTCCTCGGGACGCATCTGTCGGCTATCGAAGAAGCCGAAGACCGGGCACTCTTCAAGAAAGCCATGAAAGATATCAACCAGCCTGTTCCGGAAAGCGATATCTTTGAAGACGTCCCGTCGGCCATCGAATTCGCCGACAAAATCGGCTATCCGATCATCGTCCGTCCGGCCTTTACCCTTGGCGGTACCGGCGGCGGCATCGCCCACGACGAAGACGAATTGTTCATGATCGCCACGCGCGGCATCAAACTCAGCCCGATCAACCAGATCCTCGTCGAACGCTCCGTTGCCGGCTGGAAGGAAATCGAATACGAAGTCATGCGCGATAAGGCCGACAACTGCATCATCGTCTGCAACATGGAAAACATCGACCCAGTCGGCATCCATACGGGCGACTCCATCGTCGTCGCACCGAGCCAGACCCTGAACGACTTGCAGTACCAGATGCTGCGTACGGCATCGCTGGACATCATCCGCCGCTTGAAGATCGAAGGCGGCTGCAACGTCCAGTACGCCCTGGACCCGAACAGCAACCGGTATTACGTCATCGAAGTCAATCCCCGTGTCAGCCGTTCGTCGGCCCTGGCTTCCAAAGCGACGGGCTATCCTATCGCCAAAGTTGCCGCCAAAGTCGCTACAGGCCTGACCCTGGACCAGATTACCAATGCCGTTACGGGCAAGACGACGGCCTGCTTCGAACCGACCCTCGACTATTGCGTCGTCAAATTCCCGCGCTGGCCTTTTGAAAAATTCGCCCTCGCCGACAAGACCCTGGGCACGCAGATGAAGGCTACGGGCGAAGTCATGGCCCTCGACCGCTGCTTTGAAGGGGCCCTGCTCAAAGCCGTCCGCTCTCTGGAAATCGGCGTCAACTATATTTCCATGAAGAAGCTCGAAAGCAAGTCCCTCATCGACATCGTCGAACTTCTGCAGAAACAGGATGATGAACGGCTCTTCGTCGTCGCTCAGGCCCTGCGCCTCGGCATCAGCGAAGAAAAGATTCATTACATCACGGGCTATGACCTGTGGTTCCTCCATAAGATCAAGAACATCATCGACTTGGAATTCGACTTGAAGCGCAACAACCTGACGGTCGATAACATCCGCCTGGCTAAACGCTACAGCATGCCGGATGCCGTCATCGCCGGCTTCACCAACAAGACGGAAGACGAAGTCCGCCAGTTCCGCCTCGACCACGGCATTACGCCGACCTTCAAGATGGTCGATACGTGCGCTGCCGAATTTGAAGCCGCTACGCCGTATTACTATTCGTGCTATGCCGACGAAGACGAAGTCAAGCCCCTGGGCAAGAAGAGCGTCATCGTCCTCGGTTCCGGCCCAATCCGCATCGGTCAGGGTATCGAATTCGACTACTGCTCGGTCCATTCGGCCTGGGCCCTGCGCAAAGCCGGCATGAACAGCATCATCGTCAACAACAACCCGGAAACGGTCAGCACCGACTTCGATACGTCGGACAGCCTGTACTTTGAACCGCTCACCGTCGAAGACGTCATGGCTGTCGTCGACAAGGAAAAACCGGTCGGCGTCATCTGCCAGTTCGGCGGCCAGACGGCTATCAACCTGGCAGCTCCACTGGCCAAACGGGGCGTTACCGTCCTCGGTACGTCTGTTGACGGCATGGACCGCGCCGAAGACCGCGAACGCTTCGACGAAGTCCTGGCCAAATTGAACATTCCCCGTCCGGACGGCCGCATCGCTACCAGCGATAAAGAAGCCATGAAGGTTTCCAAGGCATTGGAATTCCCGCTCATCGTCCGCCCGTCTTACGTCCTCGGCGGCCGGGCTATGGAAATCGTCTATAACGAAAAAGAATTGGAACGCTATCTCCGTGAAGCCGTCATCGCTTCACCGGACCACCCGATCCTCATCGACGAATACATGGTCGGCCGTGAAGTCGAAGTCGACGCCGTTGCCGACGGTACTGACGTCTACATCCCGGGCATCATGGAACAGGTCGAACGGGCCGGCGTCCATTCCGGTGACTCCATCGCCGTCTATCCGCCGCAGCACTTGGACCAGGATATGATCAACCAGATTGTCGACTACACGACGCGCATTTCCCTGGAACTCCAGGTCAAAGGTTCGGTCAACATCCAGTTCGTCGTTTCCCGCGGCAAGTTGTACATCATCGAAGTCAACCCGCGTTCGAGCCGTACTGTTCCCTTCCTGAGCAAGGTCACCCATTTCCCGATTGTCGAAATCGCAACCCGCATCGCCCTCGGCGAAACTTTGAAGGACATGGGCTATCACAGCGGTCTCATGCCGGCCAAGAAACACGTCGCCGCCAAGGCTCCGGTCTTCTCGTTCAGTAAGATCGGCCTGGCTGAAATCGCCCTCGGGCCGGAAATGAAATCGACTGGCGAAGTCATGGGTATCGGCCATTCGTACTCCGAAGCCCTGTACAAAGCCGTCAATGGCGCTAAGATGAAGATCCCCGCTGGCGGTACGATCCTGGTCACCGTCGCCGACCGCGATAAAGCCGAAGCCCTCCAGCTGGCTGAAGGCTTCAAGGAATTGGGCTATCACATCATCGCCACCGAAGGGACAGGCAAATACTTCAACGACCACGGCATGCCCGTCGACATCGTCCGCAAGATCCACGAAGGCGGCCAGAATATCGCCACCCTGATCCGCAACGGCAAAATCGACTTGGTCCTCAACACCCTGACCTATGGCAAACACCCGGAACGCGACGGCTTCAACCTCCGCCGCATGGCCGTAGAACTTGCCGTTCCCTGCCTGACCTCCCTCGATACAGCCCGTGAAGTCCTCCGCGTCTTTGCCAACAAAGGCAAAAACGAAGGCTATCACCACGTCGCTGCCTTGCAGGATTATGATATGGAATAACTTATAGTTTGTAGTATGGAGTTTGTAGTTTGTAGAAGCTGGTTTTAAATTTTTTACCATTTTCTGCAAACTAAAAACTACAAACTTAAAACTCAAAAAGAGGCTGTCGCACGTGCGACAGCCTCTTTTTTGTCGTATAATAAAGGCATACTTTGAAGGGAGGTTTTTGGTATGAATATGAAACGTGGGTTAATGATTCTATCATTAGGGGCCGCGGTGGCCCTCGGAGGTTTTGGCAGCGGTCAGGCTTTTTTCAACAGTCCTTTGGCTGCGAATAGTCATTACCGGCCGATTAATTTTGGCATGGGTTATGAAATGTACGTCGATTTGAGTTCGCTGGAAACCGTGAAGGATGACGGTCAGGGCTGGATTTTTAAGGTCAATCTCTTCCGGTCGCCAGAGGATTCGGGGAATATTGAAGGGACGTATACCCTGACTTATAAGGTGGCTCATGGCCAGGCCTGGCTGTATAATGATTCGACCCATAGCTGGCAGGAAATCCCTATGCGCAAGAAGGAAATCAAGCACAATCAGATTGCCGATTTCGTCGCCGTCAATCTCTGTTACAAGCAGAAGACGGGCCAATATCTGAATGACGACTATGGCTATGCCAAGGGTATGGAGCGTTATTACAAGGGGGAGTAACGGCGGGAACGGCCCTTCGGGGACCGGCACTGCACCGCGGTGACTGCATCGGCATCGCAGCGCCGGCCACGCACGATGAAGGCCAGGATATTTCTGCGGCCGTAGCCAGGCTGGAACGGGCCGGTTATCGCGTCAAGATGACGCCGACGGTCACTGGGAATTATGGTTTCTTTTCCGGGACCGATGCGGACCGGGCCCGCGATATCAATGCCTTGTTCCACGACGATGATGTCAAGGCCATTATCTGCCTCAATGGCGGCTACGGCTCGGCGCGTATCCTCGATAAGCTGGATTATGACTATATCGCGTCTCATCCCAAACTGGTCGTCGGCTTCAGCGATGTGACGGCCTTGCAGATTGCCCTCTGGGAAAAATGCCGCTTAGTCACAGCCAATGGACCGCTCATGGTCACCCTCGGCGGCTCCGATGCCTATACGGCAGGCCAGTTCTTCCAGGGCCTTACGACAGATGCATGGCGAGGCCCTCTGGCCCTGCCGGCCGGGCGGAAGCTGACGACCGTCGTTCCGGGACAGGCGGAAGGGCCGATTGTCGGCGGCAATCTGACGGTCCTCACATCCCTTGTCGGCACGCCTTATGCCCTCGATGGGACGGGTTGTATCCTAGTCCTGGAGGATACTGGCGAAGATGCTTACCGCATTGACCGCATGCTGAACCAGCTCTGGCAGAGCGGCCTTTTGTCCCGCGTCGCCGCCATCGCCTATGGCGATTTCACCGACTGCCCCAACGACCCGGGCGACTTCACGACGGACCAGGTCCTGGATTATTATGCCCATCTGGCCGGGAAACCCGCCATCAAAGGACTGCCCGTCGGCCATACCAAGGACAAGGCCTTCGTGCCTTACGGCGTCAAAGTCCGCCTCGATGCCGATAGGGAGGGCGCATCGCTTACCTTTATTGATGTTTGCGGTCTACGGCCGTTGTAATATATGCATGTCGAACATAAATCATCGCCTGAGTGCGATTTGTAGGGGCGCCACGCGGGGCGCCCGCTTCTGAACTAGGGGGGATGAACACTACTTGCCAGATGGGTTTACATGTAGTCCCTTTATTCATATAAAGGAGATGTATTCAATTGCAGGCGGGCTCGCCACGTGCGAGCCCCTACTAATATTCATGTAAAAAATCGTGCATAATTCTTGACAAAATATTAAAATGCATCTATAATGAATAAAAATTCAACAAATAGTCAGGGCACAGCCCATGTGATATAGGAGTGATGAAGTGTGAAAACGAAAGTATTCATTGATGGTCATGAAGGGACGACGGGCCTTCGGATTCATGAACGGCTCAGTACCCGCCAGGATATCGAATTGGTTCCCATTGCCGACGATGTCCGCAAGGATCCCGACGCCATCCGGGCCTGCATGAAACAGGCCGACATCGCCTTCCTTTGTCTCCCTGACGGTGCCGCAGCCGAAGCCGTAACCCTGGCTGAAGGTTGTGATGTCCGCCTCATCGACACGTCGACCGGGCGGCGGGTAGCACCGGGCTGGATCTATGGTTTCCCCGAATTATCGCCCCAGCAGGCCGCAGCCATTGCCAAGAGCGACCGCGTCGGCAATCCGGGTTGCCACGCCAGCGGCGCCATTTCCATTTTACAGCCCCTGACAGAAGCCGGCATCGTTCCGGCCGATTATCCGGTGACGGCTTTTTCCCTGACCGGGTACAGCGGCGGCGGCAAGAAGATGATTGCCCAGTACGAAGGCGACAAAGGGCAGGATTTATATGCACCGCGCCAGTACGGCCTGGTACAGCAGCACAAGCACCTGCCGGAAATCGTCACCATCTGCCATTTGACGCAGGAACCGGTCTTTACGCCTATCGTCGACGACTACTACAGTGGCATGGAAGTCATGATTCCTTTCTTCAGCCACTTGCTGGCGAAAAAGGTGACGGCTCACGACGTCTGGCAGGTTTTGGCCAGCCATTACGACGGCTGCCCCTTCGTCCACGTCCTTCCTTTTGGCGAAGACAAGGGCGGCTTCATCGCAGCCAATGATATGAGCGGCTACGACGATATGGAAATCCTGGTCACCGGCAATGACCAGCGCATCATGGTCACGTCCTTGTTCGACAACCTCGGCAAAGGCGCTTCCGGTGCGGCTATCCAGAATATGAACCTCATGATGGGTATTGATCCCACGACGGGGCTGAATTTAAAGTATTAGATGAATCAGATGAAAGGTGGAGTCAGTATGAGTCAGGTTTATGATAGCCTCAGCGTACCGCAAGGATTTCAGGCTGCCGGTACGTACAGTGGATTATGCAGCAGCCGTGTGAAATTGGATGTCGCCATGATCGTAAGCCGACGCGACTGCTCCATCGTTACCGCCACGAGTCAGGGCCTGATGACTCAGTCCGGTAAGGTACTGCTCCTGCACAACGGTACGGCCCTTCCCGATGGGCCGCGGGGCCATGAGATTTCTCAGGAAGTCTGCCAGGCTGCCGGGAAATGCATGGATGAAGCGCCAGACGATATCGCCCTGGTCGCCAGCGGGGCCAAAGGCCAGTATTTCCGCCCGTCCCTGCTCATCCACAGCCTAAAGACGCTGACGGCAGGATTGGGGACCGACAGCCAGCCGCTGGAAGCGGTTCTGGATAATGCCGGCGATGTCACGGCCTATCAGGTAGCCTTGTCCAGTGGGACGCCCGGCTGTTCCCTGAGCGGTGTCGCCGCCGACGGTACGGCCGACAGCGACGGCTTATGTGTCATCATGACCGATGCCCAGGCCGGCAGTGCTGTCATCGAAGGCGCCCTGTCTCAGGCCAAGGCGGCTATCGACACGGAAAACTTTACGTTCATCGTCATGGCCAACGGCATGGCCGGCAGCAGCCCGTGCAGTCAGGAGGCACTGGCTGATGGACTGGAACAGTTATTGAAAAAATTAGGCTTCCAAAATTCCTTGAAGGCCTGCAGTTAATGGGGGAATCTATTGTAATGTTTAAACGAATCGAACTCGTCTCGGAAGATGTCAAATCCGTAACCAATGCCCAGAAGGCGCAGATTTTGATGAACGCCCTGCCGTACATCAAGAAATACAGCAACAAAATCGTCGTCGTCAAATACGGCGGCAATGCCATGATCAACGAAGACCTGAGGAAATCGGTCATGGGCGATATCGTCCTCTTGAACCTCATCGGCGTCAAGGTCGTCCTCGTCCACGGCGGCGGCCCGCACATCAAAGAGACGCTCAATAAATTGGGCATGGAATCGAAATTCCTCAACGGCCTGCGCGTCACCGACGCAGAAACGATGAAAGTCGTCCAGATGGTCCTGGCCGGTCAGGTCAACAAAGACCTGGTCAACCTCATCGGGACCATCGGCGGCAAAGCCATCGGCCTCTGCGGCATCGATGACCAGATGATCAAAGTCCAGAAACAGAGCGATGAACTGGGCTACGTCGGCCGCATTACCGACGTCGACGTTTCCATCATCAAAGATAACCTGGATAAAGGCTATATCCCGGTCATTTCGACCATTGGGACCGACACCAACGGCCAGGCTTATAACATCAACGCCGACACGGCAGCGGCCAAGATTGCCGGTGCCCTCAATGCAGAATGTATGCTGTCCATGACCAATATTGACGGCGTCCTCAAAGATAAGGACGAGCCCGATTCATTGCTCACGGAAATCACCCTCGACCAGGCGCGGCAGCTGGAAAACGACGGAATCATCGCCGGCGGCATGATTCCTAAAGTCCAGTGCTGCACCGATGCCATCAAGGCCGGCGTCAAGCGCGTGTTCATCATCAACGGCACGGTTCCCCATGCCATCCTCATCGAAATGCTCACCGAAGAGGGTCTTGGCACCATGTTCGTAGGGCACTATTCAATCGGCAAATAAATGCGACTAGCACATGAAAATAAATTTTTTTCGTTGGTCGTAGGTCGTTCCTCGTTCATCGTATGGGAGTTAAAAATACCAAGCCATCGCGATGAACGATGAACTACGAACGAAAAACGGTCTCTTTGAGCGGCCTGCGGAGCCGTCAGGCTCCCATATTATAAGAAAGAAGGAATCTCCTAATGGCAGAAGATTATAAAACCCTTGATAAAGAATATATCGTCAATGTATACAACCGGGTCGGTGCCGTATTGGACCACGGCAAAGGCGCAATTTTGTATGATGTGGACGGCAAGAAATACATCGACCTCAGCGCCGGTATTGCCGTCAACATCTTCGGCGTCTGTGACGACGTGTGGATCAAAGCCGTTGAAGCGCAGCTCCATAAATTGAGCCATATTTCCAACGTCTTCTTTACGGAACCCCAGACCGTCCTGGCCGAAAAACTCTGCCAGAAGACGGGCATGAAGAAGGTCTTCTTCTCGAACTCCGGTGCCGAAGCCAATGAATGTGCCATCAAGACGGCCCGCAAATATTCGCACGACAAATACGGTGACGGCCGCTATACCATCGTCACCTTGAAGAACAGCTTCCACGGCCGGACCATTGCCACCTTGACGGCGTGCGGCCAGGACTCGCTCCATGAAGACTTCGGGCCCTTCGTCGACGGCTTCGTCTATGCGGAACCTGATGATTTTGCCGATATGAAGCGGCTCTGCGAAGAAAATAACGTCTGCGCCATCATGATGGAAATGGTCCAGGGCGAAGGCGGCGTCCATCCCCTCGACAAAGAATATGTCCAGCAGGTCGCAGAATATGCGCATGCCCACGATATCCTGATCATCGTCGACGAAGTCCAGACCGGTAATGGCCGGACGGGCTATCTCTATTCCTACATGGGCTACGGCATCCAGCCCGATATCATTTCGACGGCTAAAGCCATCGGCGGCGGCCTGCCCTTGGGGGCTACGATGTTCGCCGATTCGACGCAGCATACCCTGACCAACCATACCCATGGTTCGACTTTTGGCGGCAACCCGATTTGCACGGCCGGCGGCATTTCCATCATCGACCGCCTCGACGACGCCCTCATGGAAGAAGTCCGGAAAAAAGGGAAATACATCAAAGAAGAACTGGAACAGTGCGAACACGTCGACCACGTATCCGGCATGGGCCTCATGATTGGCGTCACCCTCAAGAATAAAGCCCTCATGGACGTCGTAGAAGGCTGCGTCGACCACGGCGTCCTCGTCCTCACGGCCAACGGCCTCCTGCGCCTCCTGCCGCCGCTCAACATCCCCTGGGATGAATTGAAAGAAGCTATCAGCATCGTCAAGGAAGTCATCGATAAATAGAATATAGTTTGCAGTATCAAGTTTGTAGTGAAAAAGGCGCTGTCGCACATGCGACAGCGCCTTTTTGGCAGTCAGCAGCTAGCTGTTAGCCGTTCGCAAAAATACACACGGCCCATGGCCGAACTGTAGGGGCTTCCCGTGGGAAGCCCGCCAGAGAGATTTCATAACAGCCCATTCGAGTATAATGGGTATGTTTTTACGAGCCACGAACCACGAGCCACGAGCCACTATTTTTTCACGAGCCGAGGGTCACTCGAGGCGATGTCGTCATTCTGAGTCTGTTGCCGCGAAGCGGCATTTGAGTCCGAGGCGGCATGCGAACTGCCAACTGCGACCGGCGGGGCCGTCAGGCCCTTATAACCGCAATTGGTAGCGGTATGGCCGTATTTCTTTATTTATCCACAGATATTCTTCAGGAATTTTTTTCAGATGATTGTAGACTGTGTTTTCGGAAATGTTTAGGGTTTCTATGATTTCTTTTACGGAAACGCCGATGTCGGAAAAGATAGCCGCTTGTAGCAGGATATCGCAAATCGCAGCGGTGGTTTTATTTTTCGTTGACAAGGACGGCGTTTGGGTGAGTTTTTCTTTGGCTTTTTGATAAGTTTGATATTTATGTTTGAGTGTATGGTGTGTGAAAAGCGTGGCCTGTTCGATGAATTTCAAGGTTCCTATGATGAAGGGCGTCAAATCTCCGCGATTGATGTCGGCATCGGTATGTGAAAACAGGTCGTAGTATCTTTTGCGGTATTTTTTGATTAAGATAGAAACTTGCAGGGCTATTGCGGGATGTAAATGCAATGCCAACAAATAAGACGTGATGAATCGCGCCATTCGGCCATTTCCATCATAGAAAGGATGGATGTAGCCAAAGAAATAGTGAAAGATAGCAACACGGATTAAATAAGGGATGGTCTTGTCATTCAGCACATCGAGGGCTGCGTCCATCATTTGAATGATAGCTGATTCCGGATAGACTCCTTGATGGATAGTTTTTTGTGCCGGTGAGACGATGTCGACACGATCCTTACGAAAGATTTTCCCATCAGGGAGATTTTTGGGGTCATCTCGTTTAATTTCATCGGCCAGAAAATCGTCGAAAAGCTGGCGGATATCCTGGCTGGTAGTTAAAGGGATGTATTTTTTTTGAATGATTTTGATGTATTTGTTGACGATGCTGCCCAGACGGTAAAATGACTGTTCCGATTCGGGGACGGAAAAAGCCGTCAAGATTTCTTTCCTCGTACTGCGCACGCCTTCGATGTCATTGGTCGATTTGATTTCATCAACTAGGGACGTATGCAAAAACTGCGAGATAGCGGCCGGTGGGACTTGATGTATAATGTCAAGACAGTCCATGACTTCGCTGGCAATTTTTTCCAAGGATAAGGCGATTTCTTCGGTATAGCAGAAAAAAGCAGGATGGCTTTGCCGACGATGATACTGTTTTATCGCCAAAGGCAAATGACGGCTAAAGGGGCTGTGAAACCGTTCCTGATATACTTTTTCCCATATTTGGCTGTCTTTGTAATAGAGTGAATACAGGGATTCATATTTCATGGCAGTTACCTCAAAAAAAGCGATTTTTGCTATCTCATGATTCTGAGACCTCAAAAAATGGAAATTTTGAGGTTTCACTTTTATTATACTCGGCAATTGATAATATGACCAGTATAGAGCTCAGGTCGCAGTTCGCAAAAAAATACACGGCCAACGGCCATGTGCGTAGGGGGCGACCTTTAACCTCTCAGACCGCCTTTGGCGGCCTGCGACCGGCGGGGCCGTCAGGCCCCATATTCGATGAACGACGAACGACCTACGATGAACGGCTTTTTAGGCCCCAATGTACTATTTGCGAAATATTTTTCTTGCTATTCATGGGGGAATTGCGTACAATAGGGCTGTATTTATTAAAATATCAATGCAAAGGAAGAGGATAGGGAGAGAAGACATATGAAACATTTGAAGATAGCTTACAGCTTTGATGTACAGTATTATTTCGTTGACAGCGACCGGGAAATCGTGCCTGTTGAGCAGACGGATTTCACCGATGTGGCCGTAGCGGTTATTTCGGACCAGGATTTTGCCTACATCGACAAGATCGATGAAACGGGATTCGGTATTCCCATCATGGTCATCATGCCGGGCGGCGAGAAGATGCCGGACCAGTATATCGACAAGGTCGATGTCGTCTTTACGGAAGAAATGGTCAATAAGAGCCGCTGTATTTCGACGGCCGAACGCCTGGCCAGCCGCTATGAACATGCTGTGCTGCCGCCGTTTTTTGCCGACCTCGTCGATTACGTCAGTGAAAAGAATACGCCTTTTGACTGCCCGGGCCATCAGGACGGCCTGTTTTTCAAGAAGCATCCGGCAGGACGCTATCTTTATGATTTCTATGGACCTCATATTTTTCAATCCGATATCTGTAATGCCGACGTGACCCTCGGTGATTTGCTCATCCACGAAGGGCCGGCTTTGGAAGCGCAGGATTTTGCAGCCGAAGTCTTCCATGCCGATAAGACCTATTTCGTCCTCAATGGCTCTTCGTCGTCCAATAAGGTCGTTACCAATGCCTTGCTGACGCCTGGCGACTTGGTTCTCTATGACCGCAACAATCACAAGTCCGTCGCTCTCGGGGCTCTCATCCAGGCCGGGGCGACGCCGGTCTATTTGGAAACGGCCCGCAATCCCTATGGCTTCATCGGCGGCATCGACGCCCACTGTTTCGATGAAACGTATCTGCGCCAGCTGGCAGCCGAACGGGATCCGGAAAAAGCCAAGGCCAAGCGGCCTTTCCGCTTGGCTGTCATCCAGCTCGGCACTTATGACGGGACGCTGTACAATGCCCGCTATGTCGTCGACCGCATCGGTCATCTCTGCGACTACATCCTCTTTGATTCGGCCTGGGTCGGCTATGAACAGTTCATTCCCATGCTCAAGGACTACTCGCCGCTGCTCCTCGATTTGCATGAAGACGATCCGGGTATCATGGTCGTCCAGTCGGTCCATAAGCAGCAGGCTGGTTTTTCTCAGGCTTCGCAGATCCATAAGAAGGACAACCATATCCATAACCAGCCCCGCTACTGCAACCACAAGACCTTCAACAATGCCTTCATGGCCAATGCGTCGACGAGTCCTTTTTATCCCATGTTCGCCACTATCGCTGTCAACGCCAAAATCCATGCCGGTGCGGCTGGCCGCAAGATGTGGATGGACTGCGTGAAAATGGGTATCGAAGCCCGCAAGGATATCCTGCGCCGCTGCCACTATATCCGGCCGTTCGTGGCACCGACGGTCTACGGCAAGCCCTGGCAGGATGGCAATACGGATGACATGGCCAACGACCTGGCCTATTTCACCTTTGAACCGGATGCCAAGTGGCATGCTTTTGAAGGATACGGGCCGGGACAATATCTCGTCGACCCCTGCAAATTGTTATTGACGACACCGGGCATCGACGCTGAATCGGGACAGTACGAAGATTTTGGTATCCATGCCAACATCCTGGCGACGTACCTTCGCGGTAACGGCGTCATCCCGGAAAAATGTGATTTGAATTCGATCCTCTTCCTGCTGACACCGGCTGAAAATAAGAATAAGATGCGCCTCCTCGTGTCCCAGCTGGTCCGTTTTGAACGCTTCGTCGACCACGATGTCCCCATGCAGGAAGTCCTCCTCGGCGTCTACAACTCACATCCGGACCGCTACGCCGGCTATACGATTCGCCAACTCTGTCAGGAAATGCATGATTTCTATAAGGCACGGAACGTCAAGGACCTGCAGAAGAAACTCTTCCGTCGGGAATACTTGCCGGAATACGCCATGAATGCCCAGGATGCGCAATACGCTTTCATCCGCGGCCAGGGTGAGCTGGTGCCCCTCGATGAAATCGAAGGCCGCATCGCCCTCGAAGGCGCTCTGCCCTATCCGCCGGGCGTCCTCTGCGTCGTCCCGGGCGAACGCTGGTCCCATACGGCAGTCCAGTATTTCAAGGCCCTGGAAGAAGGCCTCAATGAATTGCCGGGCTTCGCCTCGGAAATCCAGGGCGTCTATCTGGAAAAAGAAGACGATGGACGCATCCACGCCTATGGATATGTGCTGAAAGAGTGAAAAAAAGAGAGACTGTCGTATTAAGACAGCCTCTCTTTTTTTCACTGTAGGGGTCGCCACGTGGGCGACCCGCTAGAGATTTGGCAATGCATTCCCTGAACTTGAGACTCGCTAATGTTCTGGGACGGGCTTGCCACGTGCAAGCCCCTACTATAGAGGTGATGTACAAAGATTTCTATAACAATGTCTTTACGGCTTCGGCGATTTTTTTGGCGATGTACGGGTTATTCATGGTGTAGACGTGGATGCCGTCTACGCCGTTGGCCAGGAGGTCGGCAATCTGGTCGACAGCATAGGCGATGCCGATGTCGCGCATGGATTCGGGAGTGTCACCGTATTTGGCAATGGCCCGCTGGAATTTGATGGGGAGCGTGGCGCCGCACATGGTGACCATGCGTTCGATTTGAGCTTTATTGGTGACGGGCATGATGCCGGCTTCGATGGGGACGTTGATGCCGGCGATTTCACAGCGTTCGAGGAAGCGGTAGAAAAGGGCGTTGTCGAAGAATAGCTGAGAAATGAGCTCGCTGGCACCGGCGTCGACTTTGGTCTTCAAGTTGCGGATGTCGGCAGCCAGGGTCTTGGCTTCGGTATGGCCTTCGGGATAGCAGGCGCCGATGACGTTGAAGTCCGGTTCCTTTTCTTTGATGAAGGCTACGAGGTCGCTGGCATGTTCAAAGACGTGAGCCCGTTCGCGGCCCGGTACTTCGTCGCCGCGCAGGGCCAGGATGTTTTCGATGCCCGCTTCTTTCAATTCTTTCAGGTTCTGCATGGCTGCTTCTTCCGTGAGGTAGATGCAGGGCATATGGGCCGCCGTTTCGCAGCCTAACTGCTTGATGTACGTAGCGACTTCGACGGTACGGTTACCGCCCGTGCCGCCGGCGCCGCAGGTGACGCTGATGAAGTCAGGATGGAGCTGGCTCAGCTCGTCCAGGGTCGGATAGACCGTTTCGACGGGAATGTCCCGTTTCGGTGGAAAGACTTCAAAAGAAAAGACCGTTTTTTTGGCAAAAAGCTCATTCGTATGCATGTATATGAATTCCCCCTCAATATCAAACGTCAAACATCCAACTTTTATTAGAAGCTCGGCAGGATTGCGCCCTGGTATTTGTCTTCAATGAATTTCTTGACTTCCGGAGACTGGAGGGCTTTGACGAGTTTCTGGATTTCCGGACGATTTTCATCGCCTTCACGGATGACGAGGACATTGGCGTACGGCGAATCTTTCGGTTCCAGGAAGAGGGCGTCTTTCAGCGGATTGAGGCCGGCTTCCATAGCGAAGTTGGTGTTGATCAGAGCGATGTCCACGTCATCGATGGAACGGGGAATCTGAGCGGCTTCGAGTTCGACGAACTGGAGGTGCTTATCGTTCTTTTCGACGTCCTGTACGGTCGAGGTAATGTTACCGCCGTCTTTCAGGCCGATGAGGCCGGCGCTCTGCAAGATGAGGAGGGCGCGGCCGCCGTTGGTCGGGTCATTGGGGATGGCGACTTTCGCACCGTCCGGCAGGTCTTTCAAGTCCTTGATCTTATGGGAATAAATGCCCATCGGTTCGACGTGGATCTTGGCGATGGCTTTCAGTTTCGTGCCGTGTTCGCTGTTGAATTTATCGAGGTACGGCGAATGCTGGAAGAAGTTGGCGTCCAGTTCTTTGTCGTTCAGGGCCAGGTTCGGTTTGACGTAATCCGTGAATTCGACGACTTTCAAGTCGACGCCTTCCTTGGCCAGGAGCGGCTTGATTTCGTTGAGGATTTCGCCGTGCGGTACGGGCGTAGCGCCGACGGTGACCGTCGTGTTCTTGGAAGACGAGCCGCTGGAAGCGGAATCACTGCCGCAGCCGGCAGCCAGGAAAGCGACGGCCAGCAGGGCCGAAGCGGCGAGAAGCGAGAGTTTCTTGAGATTTTTCATGAAGATTCCTCCTAACAAAATATAGAATAATATAGACTATCCTGTTCCGTCATTTTATCCATAAAAAAGACCTCTTTCCGAAAGAGAAAGAGGTTGATTGCTGATTCTTTATCTCTCGGAATAATCCGCAGGAATTAGCACCGTCATCGTCGGTTGCCGGGTTTCATAGGGCCAGTCCCTCCACCACTCTGGATAAATGTCGTCTAAAGTTGTCTTGATTCTTAGTTTATCATGGATGGGCGATTTGTCAAGAGGCCAGGCAGGTCATTGACAAAACTATACTGAAAGCGTATCATTTAGGCACAATCTTAAGAGGGGGTATCATTGATGATTCAATGGAAAGTTCCGGCAGCAGCGACAAGGAAATCAAGATCGGGGCCACAGCCGGTCCGCATGCCGAAGTCGTCGAAGCCGTAGCCAAGGAAGCGGAAAAGCAGGGGATTCACAGTGAACGTACTCCCGCCTATAGAGGCGGGAGCTTCCTGCTTCAACGAGAACAGC
>ERZ1023614.7-NODE-7-length-98038-cov-164.930855_pt1 | contig 98038 bp, 96 predicted proteins | sample MGYA00380327_ERZ1023614 | MGnify/ENA primary metagenome ERZ1023614 (study PRJEB33179, sample SAMN07448978) | human gut metagenome | biome: Human-gut; feature: Human associated habitat; material: Faeces | host: Homo sapiens | place: India: Bhopal | collected...
GATGATGATAGTGATAATGATGATGATTGAAAAATTGAATGTATTGATGTGATAGTGAGGCTAGTGAGTATAACCCCCGGTCATGTTAAACTTGATTGACTACCCCCGCCTAAAGTTGATAGAGTTAATGATAATCTTGCTCATTATCAACATTAAATATTTTGAGATTATTCATCTCATTACATTACTAACTATTAATACCAATCATTATGAGAACAAACAAACCATTGTTGTTAGTTGCTATCATACTGATGATACCAGCTATCATACTAGCATTGAAGATAGAACCAACTAGTGATGAACAGATTACTGCTGTTGTGTTTGGAATACTATCGGCTATTGTTAGTTATCTTAGTAGAGATTAATCTCTACTAGATGGTATTGCTCATTATCAACATTAAATACTTTGCAGTTGAAACGAAACAACTGTCAGTAATGCTACTGATTAGCGTAATTAAATACTTAATAGTCGTGCCAGACGTTAAAGATTTTGCACAAGCTGCACAAGGTGGTGCTGCTGCTCCCGAGAATGTTAACGTAGTTAATCCAACTACTAGTGTTAACCAACCTGTTCAACCTACTGTTGATACAGATAACCAAAATTCTGCGCAAGTGGAAACCATTGATGATGTTGTTAAACGCATCTGTACTGATGGTCATAGTTATGTAATGACTACTGTCATTACTAATATTGATTGTCAAGAACGTACAGGTCGTAATGGCAATTCTTATCTCAATGCGTTTGTTACTATTGCTAGTCCTGTTAAAGGTGCTCAAAGTATGCCTGACGGTACACATCGAATGGGTATGCTTGGCGCTATTCAGATGCCATTCAATCAGATACTGCTTGTAATGCGTAAAGACAAGTTCTACGGTAGATTTGTCAACTATGTTGGTGAAGCTGCTGAGGCTGGTTTTGCTAGTATGTATCTGACTGGTGTTGCTGTCAAAGTTCTTTGCCAGTTTGTACCTGCTGGTGTACAAGACCGTAATCCGTTTACTCGTAAAGATAATCTTTACAATGTTGTGGATTATGATAGATATGTATATCATATTGTAGGTATCGAACAGCCTGCTGACCCTGTTCTTGTTGGTGCATATAATGTACTTATCAAGCAGATTATGGAGGACGCTCGTGCTGTCATTGCTGCAAAGCGTGAGGCTAAAGCTAAAGCAGCTAGTTTTGTTGCTACTGCAATGAACGATGATGACGTACCGTTCTAATGAACATGGTGCTACTGACCTTCGGGTTGGTAGCACTGATGTTATCAACAATAGCTTTGTTGATGCTATTGCTAGTGTTCGACATGGAAATGCTCATCATCAACATTAAATAGATTGCAGCAAACGAACTTAACAGTCTGATAAGTCTTATCAGTCATGAACTAGCTGCAAGTTCTGATAAGTCTTATCCTAATATTAAACATCATGAAAGTACATCGTATTATTACTACTATTGAAGTTGAGAATGATGATAATCATTCTATAACTACTGTTGAACTTACTAAAGTTAGTTTTGATAATATTAATCTTCCTCTTGTTATTACTAATTTAATTACTAATGGTAGTGCTAATGATATCAATCAAGTATATCGAGTCATTGATGATTATAGACTTGTTATTCGTGATAAACTAAAAAGTATCGTTAATTCTATTAATGATGGTTTTGATGATTGTAAACATGGTATGAAATGATTTTGATTAAATTGATAGAGGTAGAATAACGAGAGATATTGAATGTGATGAAGATGATATTGAATGTGATGATGTGAATGAGAATGAGTTTGATAATGATTATTATGATAAAAGTGGTGGAGATAAGCATGATGATGAGACTAGTCCCGCTGGTATTCCTTATCCTTCCCATCTTCCTCCTTATCCTTCTATTCCTAATCAATCTAAACATATTGCTCATTCTCACTCTCTCAACCTCCTATAACTTTTCGTTATAACCTCTATAACTTTTAGTTATATTCATTATCATCACAATTCTCAATTCTAGTTCTATCTCTATCATATTCATCATTATCATCTCTAGATTTAATTGTATTATAATTATCATAATCGTTAACTCTAGTTCTATTTCATTGACGTTCGTCATGACTATTAGTCATACAATTACTATCAAGACTAGTCCTAACAGTATTATTAAGTCTAATAAGACTTCTAGTCATAATGACCAATAGTATTAATTCTAGTTAATAATAGCACTATTAATACTATCAGTATTATAATGACTATTAATACTAGTCATGCTAATATTACTGGTGGTATTACTAATGATATTCTTAATATTCTTGATATTACTGATTCTCTTTATACTAATGATACTCTTGATACTGTTGATGTTTATTATACTCGTGGTAAGTTAATTCCTATTGCTATAACTATTTTAATTATTTTAATATAGCTATTGATTATTAGTTAGAATTATAGTATAAATAAATTATAATATATTTGGAGTATTATATTTAATTATTATATTTGTCGTGTTGTTCAGTAGAGTAATATTGCTACTGATAATAATATTAATCTTAAACTTATAAGTGTTATGGTAAATTTTGATAATGTTACTAGTAATGTTCAATCTAAGCCTAGAAAGAAAACTATGGCTGAAAGTTTAGAAGAAGCTAAACAAGAGGGTAAACTTGTTGTTCCTGAAGAAGATAATCAAGTTAATGCTGTTGTTAGTAGTGAAACTATTCAGACTAAGAATAAAGCTAGGAAGAAGAAACAAAGTAAAGTTCGTAAACAGGAAGAACAAACTACTGTTGTTAGTCAAGCTAATGAAGATAATGATTTTAAAGATGCTAAGACTGATAAACGTGGTGTTCCTGTTGGAATTAATGTTCCTCAACATATTCTTGATGTAGTTTGTATTGTTAAATTCAATGCTGCATTTAGACGCCATACTTCTCTTAATATTCTTCATACTCTTGAAGATGATGGAAGAATATGTAATTCTAAAGGTGCTTATGTTGACTTCTTATGGAATAAGTTTAGAGTTACTGCTGATGGTGGACTTCGTAGAGAATATAGATATACAGATGATTTATTCATTGATGCTTTAGTTAAAGCTCATGCTGATGTTGCTAGTGATAGTCAGCGAGTTATTGGTATTATGATTGATACTGAAACTGAACTTCATAAAAAGAATAAAGATTCTGAGGCTAGTTAAGTTTGTAGTATAGACTCCCCGTAGAGGATGAGATAGTGCTGTTGAGCTTATTAAAGCTAATTCTCATTTGCTTGTCATTTTCTACATTTTCTTGCCATTTTGTTTATTGGGTTTGTTATAGTTAACTAGTTGATGATAATCATCCTCTACTCGGAGTTTATTTTATATATAAAGATATGGAAAGAACTGATATTTATTTTGTTGAAGATGATACATATTTCAATAATAATGTTGAAGGTGTTGAAATTCATGCAGAATGTCTAAGTCAAGATTTTGACGATATTGCTTGGGAACCAATAGTTGATGATAGTCCTATTGTTGACCCTGAAAATGATGTTTTTGGTTATTATGATTAAATAAATAAAATTATGGAAAATATTAATATTAAAGTTATTCTTGAGGAAGTTTTTGGTAAATCTTGTGATAGTATTATTTGTAATACTTGCAAATATAAAGAAGATTGCGAACTTATTAATAAATTCATTAATGATATTAAAGATAAAGGTTTATCTCCAGACCAATATGTTAGAGGTTTAGCTTTATTTGTATATGTTCTTAAAGAACAAAAATATATTAATGATTTTGGTAAAACTCAAGAAGATATTATTAAACTTGCTACTGAAGATGGATTTGAACTTGATTGGCTTATTAATCATTGGGATAGTATAATTGAAGATAAAGATATTCTTAAACCTATTATTGCTGTTTTTCCTCAATATGCTAAAGATATGATTATTAATATTGTTAACGCTAATACTGAAATTAATCATCTTATAGCTCAACATATTATTGATACTTCTAATGCAGAATATAAGGAAATTATTAAAATGGTTAATGAACCTATTGATAATAATAAACAAGAGAATAAGTTTAAGAATGTTAGTGATGATGAAATTTATGCTGAACTTAAACGTAGAAAAGCAAATAAATCTGCTAAATAATCCCACATAATTTTGATTGTATTTCTAATGCTATTATCTGTGAAGATGATAGCATTATTTCACTTGCTGATGAGGAGGAATTGAACTCCGAAACTATGATATTGTTATTATCCGTTTTAATTTCTAAAATTGTTAGGTTTGTAATAGTACGGTCTGTGAAGATAGTGCTATTAATATTTATCATAGTCCAAGTGTTATATGTCATATTTTATTTGGTGTTAATGATGTTATTACTGATTGTGAAATTAGTAATATTGTTCGTGTCAAACATTTCGTTTATATGATTTCGTATTTGTAGATGTGCCTAGTATTGTCTGTGAAGATGGTACTAGGCTTTTTAGTATGTATATTATTAACTTTAAATATATAATTAAAATGGATAATTATGATTCTTTTATTTTTGATGGTCTATTAGATAGATACATTGAAGAACAAGCTAAGTTTAAAAAAGGACAAGTAGTTTATATGGAATATACTTATCAATATCATAATCAAACTAAGCTTGGTGTTTGTGTTGGTATTGTAACCGAAGTTGGAATTACTAAAATCGAACGTACAGTAGGTAATAATAAATATATTAATTATCCTATTGTATATGCGGTAACTCATGCTAAAGGTGTTAGTCGTTGTGTTAGTGAATGTAAACTTGGTTCTGTATCTGAACATATTCTTAAAGAACGTCTTAAACGTGATGGTAAAAATAATGAACAGAATAATGAGGCTGCTACAAATGACTAGCTATTTACGTTAATGATACATTCACAGATACGGTTCTTTTGCTCTTTGTTGAATTTTCATATATAATCTGATTAATCTATCACGATTAATATTGAGTTCAATACAGGGCAAAAGAACTAGCTAATAAATGTTAAACTAAAAATTTAATACAGTTATGACAGTTAAAGAACTTATTGATAAACTTAAAGAATTTGATGAAAACAATAATGTTTTAATTGACGATTCTTATTATGGAGAACTTGCAGTTACAAAAATTAAAAATGATGATAATGACGTTATAATTACTACTGTTGCAACTGATATTTTTAATATACTTTTACCATGAACTATATTGCTTATAAACAAATTGATGGTACTATTACAACTGGATTTAAAGTTAAACTTTATGATATAGTTACTTTGAATACTGGTTATTGGAAAGATAAACTTGCTATTGTTCTATATATTAATGAGGATAAAAAACAAATTAAAGTTCGTATTATTGAATGTGGTATGAACTTAACTCTTAAAGTTAAAGATGTTCAATTTGTTAATCATAATAATAGAACTGCTGCTCGTTCTTATATTGATTTATGTAATAAACTATCTAAAACCTTTCGTGATAAATATACTGATAAACAGTATATAAAAGATAATTGGTTTATTGATAAGTTTATTATTAATGATATAACTGCTGATACTATTGCTAAAGGTATTGGTCAATATATTACTAATACTGATAGTGATAGATATTCTGTTAGTGCTATTATGTGGCTTAGTGATATTAAAGATTATATAGATGCTTTACTTAAATATGGTGATTTTGATTTTGTTGCTAAAGCATTTAAAATCTATAATATTACTGATACTAGATTTGAACTTATTCGTAAACTTTATCATTATTTCTATGATTGAAAATGTTTCTCATTTTATACTTGGTATGATATTTGGTTTATCTGTATATCTTTTTATAAGAATTACCATTGTTAGTAAAAAACTAGATAGACTTATTAGAGATATTAATGATACTCAAAATTGGATTAGAAAGATTCAAATTGATATTTGCGATATTAATAAACAATGGGAAGTTAAAAGAGATAGAGATAGAAATAGACTAAGTACCATTGAAGATAGAATTGGTAAACTTGCTAGTGATTTTAATGATATTATTAGAAAGAAAGTTTAATGACTAGCTTGCTTCCATCCTCTACGGGGGGTCGCCACGGAGCGTAGCGTAGTGGCTCTACTAATCTTAATGTTATTAATTTAAATACTATTGATATGAGTGAAAGTATTGATTTGATATTACTTATTGCTATTTGTATTGTTATGTTAGCTATTCATATTATTGCATATGCTCATATACATTTTGGAGAAAATGGTGATGAACAAATAAGTTTGGCTATTGTAAGAGATATTATTGTTGTTATAATTTATCTTTTTCTTAAATATATAATTATTAATCTTTAAAAACGTAAAATACTTATGAAAAAGTATGATGAAGTTTCTGTTGTTCGTCAACTTAATAATACTGACGCTGTTATTGGAATCAATCCTGCTAGTAAAGTTATTAAAGTAGCTAAAAATAGTGCTATTGGTAATGGAACTAGCGGTAAGATTGATTTTCTTTCTCATTATTGTGGTTATCATGTTGAGATTGTTGATGTTATACAACAACAAAAAGAACGTGATGAAGAAATTGCTGCTAAGAAAGCTGCTAAAAAGGCTGCTCGTAAAGCTAAATTTGCAGAGGATAATACTTTTAAAGGTATTACTCGTGCTGTTGATAAACGTATGCGTACTATTAAAAGAAAGTAGTATGTTATGGTTAGCTTTAAATTCTCATTTGGAGTTGTAGGTAAATCCAAAGAGAAAGGAATAGTCAATAAATATGTTATTATAGTTGCCAAGTGTGAAGGTATTATTAGATATATTGATGGTACTTATAAAGTAGAATATAATGGTAAACTATATAGCATTACAGGTGAAAGTTACAGAACTAAAGGAAAGAAAGTTATTTATGCTCGTCGATTAGATAAGTATAATCATAGAATTAAAATTATAAGAGATAGTGAAAATAGAAAAACTGTTGATACTAGATTTTATATTCCTTTTGCTGCTGGACTTATAGCTAAAGGTAAAATTGTTAAAATGCCTTTTGCTAAGGAATTGTTTCATATTACTACGTGTTATAATCGTGGTGATAGTGAATCTACTATTTTAGCTTTTCAAGAATGGAAAGAATATGAAGATAAAGTTAAAAATAATCTTATTGATGTAAACAACGAATTGTAATGATTGGTAATCTTAATATTGCAAATAGTAATAGAAAAGATACTAACATTAAGTTTACTAAAGACCAAGAAATAGCTGTGCATGAACTTATTGAGTTTCTTGCACAGCCTTGGGATGATAAGAAATATATTAATGCTCTTTGTGGTGCTGGAGGTACAGGTAAGACATTTGTTATTAAATATGTTATTAATAATTGCAAATGGTCTGGTGGTGTTATAGGCTGTGCTGCTCCTACACATAAAGCTTGTAGAGTTCTTAGTAATTCTATTGGCGGAAAAGATGTTAATACTATTCAATCATTATTTGGTTTTAGACTTGATGTTAATATTGAAAATTTTGACCCTGAGAATCCTGCTTTTAATCCTGTTGGAAAAGATAAACTAGATGGACTTAAAGTTTTAATTATTGATGAAGCTTCTATGCTTAATGCTAAACTTGTTAAGTATATTAGTAATAAATGTAAGAAACTTCAGATTAAAGTTATAATGCTTGGTGATTCTAGTCAGCTTCCTCCTGTTAATGAAAAAACTAGTCAAGCTTTTCTTATTGCTAGTAATACTTATTATCTTAAAGAAGTTGTACGACAAGGAGATAATAATCCTATTAGTAAACTTCTTAAACTTCTTCGAGAAGATATAGATAGTAAGAATGGATGGAAGTTTCTTGATTATATATCTAAAAACAGACAAGATTATAATGAAGAAACTAAAGGATTTTATGTTTGTGGTCAAACTGAATTTTCTGATTTAATTGATACTTGTTTTAATGATGAAGAATATACTAAAGATATAGATTTGTATCGTATTATAGCTTATACTAATAATCGTGTTGCACAATGGAATAACCATGTTAGACATATGATTATTAAAGATGCTGATAAAAGTCTTATTACTCGTAACGATTTAATAATGAGTTATACTACTGTTGTTAATGTTTTTAATGATATTATTATAAACAATAGTGAAGAATATATTGTTAAAGATATTGTTGATACGGTTGATAATGATTATGAGTTTAAAGGATTTCTTATTAAGTTTCAAGCTATTCATGGTGGTACTATAACTCAACCTTTGTTTATTATTGACCATTATGATAACTATACATTTCAAATGTATTATAAGAAGTTGACTAGTCTTATTGATGATGCTAAAAAAGCTAGTAATTCTGAACGTGGAAGTAAATGGAAACAATACTTTGATTTTAAACGTAAATATCTTCTTGCTTCTAATATTACGAATAGTTATGGCAAGATTTTATTTAGTAGAGATTTAGATTATGGTTTTGCAATTACTTCTCATAGAGCACAAGGTTCTACTTATCGAAATGTATTTGTAGATATTAATGATATGATTTATGATAAATATGGTCATCCTTATACTAATAGAGATGAAATGCTTCGTAGATTATATGTTGCTTGTTCTCGTGCTAGTAATCAATTAGTGTTATCTTATGGCAAGTAAAACTGTGGATGAATATCCTGATTGTACTAGATGTCCAAATCGTATATTTAATACAGGTAGATATATACAAGGTGGTAGAGGAAGTATTCATGGAGATATTGTTTTCCTATTTCCTAGAGGTGATAGAGTTTATTGTGATGATTATCAATTATTCACTGATATTGGTAATCTTTACGATGAATATTCTGGACGAAATAACACTGAAGATGTATATATGACTTATAGTGTTAAATGTATTTGTTCTAATGATTATAATACTTATCTTACTGCTGTTTATAAATGTCGTAATATTCTATGGAAAGAATTAGCTAGAATTAATTACAAATATCTATTTGTATTTGGTGATGCTTATCATAGTATTAGTAATAATCCAATTCCTAGATTTATGGCTACTGGCGGTAAATATGTATTTAGTAATTATTCTCCTCTTATTAAATTTAAAGATGATAATCTTTATCATGTATTTAAACAACGTTTTGCTGATGATATTAATTGGGTTAATCAAAATAGAAATAACTATGGATTAAATTATATAAATGATTAATTGTATAGCTTATGATGTTGAAGTTTTAAGAAATTTCTTTTCTGTTACTTTTGTTAGTATTAATAATTATCTTAAAGTATTTAAAGATTGTGTTAATGCTGATAATAAACCTATTCCTTTAGTTCAAAAACTATCTGTTGAAGAAATTAAGGCTCGTCTTAAAACTGTTGAAAAACATAGTTTTTATATAACATATACAGATGATAGTCAATTACTTTCTATGATAGATTATATTAATAAGACTAGATGTTATAAGGATTCTAATGGAACTATTATTCGTACTGACTTGTATGGATTTAATAATTTCAATTATGATAATCTTATGATTGCTGCTTTACTTAGTTTTTATATGCGTACGAATAGTACGAAAGAACTTATTAATAAGTTATATGAAACTAGTAAAACTATTATTTCTAGTCAAGATGATAAAGATAAATTTAAAACTGATTTTTATCTTAATAGTCTTAGAAAATATAAGCTACCATTTACAGGTGTTGATGTAATGCGTATATTTGCTCTTAATAAAGCAAGTGTAGTTGTAGATAATAAAACAGGTGAACGTAAACCTGTTCCTAAAGGTTTAAAGCAAACTTCTATTAACCTTCAATGGTATGAACTTCTAGAATATGAACTTCCTGATATTAATGAAAAAGAAGCTGAGCTATATGATGAAATTCCTAATCTTAAATGGATGAGTGTTAGTCGGCTTAATAAGCTAGTAGATAAATGGGATAGATTTATTCTTGATGAATATATTGAACCTATGATGTATTATAATCTTAATGATGTTTTCATTGTAGCTGAAATAGTTCGTCTTTATCCAGAAGAAATTAAATCTCGTTATGCTATTAGCAAAGCATATGATGTTGATGTTCTTAATTCTAGTCGTAGTAAAACTGCTGATATTCTTTTTGAGAAATTTTATAGTAAATTTAGTGGTCTTGCTCCTGAACAATGGAAAGGTAAGAAAACTGAAAGAACTGCTATGAGTTTTAAAAAGGTTATTTTTCCTTTTATTAAATTCAAAACTAAACCTATGCAAGATTTTCTTGATGAATGTCTTAAAACTACTATTTATAGAGTTAATAAAGATGCGTTTAGTAAAGAAGTTAAAATTGGAAATGTAACTTATACTGTTGCAACTGGAGGTCTACATAGTCAAGATAATCCTGTTGAACTTTGGAGTAGTGGAAGAGAATTATTTCCATCCTCCACGGGGGGTCAACACGATGTACTTGGCAATGATGATGATTATGTTTATATTCATGCTGATATTAATAGTATGTATCCTAGTATTATTGCTGCTCATAAAGTAGCTCCAGCTCATCTTGATACTAATGCTTTTTGTAATCTTATTGGTTGGCTTAAAAATAAGAGAGTTGAAGTGAAACATAGCGATGAAAATACTGTTGATGGAATTGATAGAGATACTTTAGCTTTAGTTTTAAAGATTGTTATTAATTCTGTTTATGGTAAACTTGGATTTGAAAATGGTAATCTTTATGATAGATTAGCTGTACTTAAAACTACTATTAATGGACAGTTAATGATGCTAATGTTGGTTGAGGAATTAGAGCTACACAATATTCATGTGTTAAGTGCTAATACAGATGGTATTGTTATTAAACTTTATAAACGAGATATTGATGTTTATAATCGTATTAAAGATGATTGGGAACAAACTACTAAACTTAAGTTTGATACTGATTATTATCATTGTCTTGTTAGTAGAGATATAAATAATTATCTTAGCCAATTTAGAGTTATTAAAAATGGTGTTCATAAACTTAAACTTGAATCTAAAGGTGCTCTTAATCCTATGATGTATTCTTTAGATTTAACTAAAGGTTATTCTATGCCTATTGTTGCTCAAGCTATCGAAAACTATTTTCTTAAGAATAAACCTGTTATGGATACTCTTCAAGAAGCTACTAATATTCTTGATTTCTGTCTTACTCAAAATGTGGGTAAACAATTTCATGTAGAAGAAACTAAGATTGAAAATGGACAAGTTACTCATGTTGTTTGCCAAAGATATGTTCGATTTTATGTTTCTAATAGAGGCTATATTATTGAAAAAGTTCATAATGAAAATGGTTCTCGTAGTAGAATGGCAGCTGGTTCTGTTGTAACAGTTATTAATAGTCTTGATGATAAAGATATTTCTCTTAGAGATATTAATTTTAAATTTTATTATCAAGAAGCTATGAAGATTATTAATCCTATCAAACTTAAAATTTCTCCTAAAGGTAAAGGTAAAAGTAAAATTAAAAAATATAGTGGTATGTATAATCCTATTTTTAATGAAGATGATTTTGGATGAGAAATATAGTTGAAGAAACTTATGATAGACTAATTAATAAATGGGGTTCTAAAGAATATAAAGGTATTGGAACTATTAATTGTGTTCCACCTGTTGATTATTGTGAAATTATAAGTAGAATTATTAGTCTTATGAGAAATAAGAATGATAATATTAAAATACTTATTGTTACAGATAATTGGAAAAGAAGAACTGAAATTGTTGATAGTCTTAAAAATCATAATATAAATATAGATACTATTAATATTCTTACTCATACTTATGTTAATAGTAGATATAATTATAATTATGATATTTCTATTGTTGTTGGAGTTAACGAATGGAATTTATCTTGTAATACAGTTTTTAATCATGCTAGATTTAAACTTATGATTCTAACTGAAAAAACTATTGATACTTCTAAGTTAACTAAGATTTATAATAATATTCCGCCTATTAATAATATTCTAAATTCTAGTGGTATGCGAGCCATACTCCCCGTAGAGGAGCACAGAGAGCAGATTTTATTTACTAGTCAAGAAGATATTACTAATTATGATAAATATACTGAGTTTATTACTCAAACTATTCAAGTATTTGGTAATCTTGATAATATTAAATGTGCTCGAAATGGTACTCAAGATGGACGTAGTGCTACTCAATATATTACAGAAATAGCTGAATATAATGGATGGAGTGCTGATATGGATATGACTAATCCTTTTAGTAAACAAATTGATGAATGTTATAATCCTCTTGTTCTTGCTGAACGAGTTAAAACTTTTTATAATATTGTTCGTGAACGTATGCTTATATGTTCTGATAATGTTTGTAAGCTAGAAAGAATAGTTGAGATTATTAAAGATAATCCTGATAAACGATTTCTTATTATTAGTAAGAGAGGTGAATATGCTGCTACTATAACTAAATATATTAATGATAAATTAGGTGAAATTTGTGGTGATTATCACGATAAAATTGAGGATAAAGTTCTAGTTGATGATAATGGTATTCCTGTTTTGTATAAGACAGGGGGCAAAAAAGGACAGCCAAGAATAATCAAATCTAAGGCTATTTCCACGCTGAATTTGAAGTCTTTTAATGACGGCTTATTAAGAGTATTATCTATAAAAAATAATTCAACTGACAGCCTAGAAACAAGCGTAGACGAATGGATTTTAACCTCACCTTTATGTGATACCATAGGTGAACTTATTTATCGTTATAATAATGTTAATTGTAGTCAATCAAAACTTAAAGTACATAAACTTTATATAGCTGATACTATCGAAGAAGCAAGTCTTAAAAAGGAAAAGTTGTCAGCTAACCATGAAGTTATACAGAATGTTAATTCTAATATTAGTGCTCAAAATTTTGATGATATTATTTGCTAGTATAATTATAATAGTTATATTTGTTGTGTAATCAAAATCGCTCTTTGATAGAATGGACGAAGATAAAGAAGTTAAAGTTAATGATACTGCTGTTGCTGTTAGTAATAGTGGTATTGAAAAACAACATGGTGTTCAACATTCTGTTGCTCCTTATCAGCTTAATTATATGAGTGAAGCTGAAATTGCAAGTCTTGAAGTATTTATCAAACGTGTTATGCGTAGTGATAAATGTGGTATTAAGTCTGTTGAAGATGGTCTTGCTATTGCAATGAGAGCTAAAGACCTTAGACTTCCATTTTCTACTTGCATTGAACATATTCATGTAGTTCAAGGTAAAACAGGTATTGATGTTCACATTATTAAGGCATTACTTGTCAAAGGCAGCGTGAGTTGGGAAAAAGTAGATAATTATCGCGCTCTGTACGAATATACAGATGGCTTTAATGCTTATGATGAAGATAAACTTCCATCTGACTGTATTAAGTGTCTTACTCCCAAAGAGGCACAAACTAAAAATGCAGAAGATAAAGACCATGAACATATATATGTTTATCCTGTTAAATATTATAAAGATTATAATGGTAATGTATATAAAGAATATCAACTTAATGGTAAGTTTGAAATAGCTACTAATACTAATGAAGCTAAACAAATTGCTTCTACTGGTAAAGTTCCTGTTTATAGAATACCTGCTGTTCCTATTGATTATATTACTAGTTATCGTTTTTATCGTAAAATTGGAGAACGTAATATGGTTGCTACTGGTGAGTTTACTTATAAAGATGCTATTGTTGCTGGATGTTTTGAAAAAGATACTTATAAGAAATATCCTAAGATAATGATAAGTCATAGAGCATTTGTTTATGGTGCTCGTGAAATTGCTAATGATTTAATTATGGGCTGTTTAAGCACAGAAGAATTAAAGACTATGCAAGGTATTGATTTGAGTAATGAAGATATTATTGATATTACTGAAATTCAATAACATAAACAAACTAGAGAAATTATTATTAAACAAAACAGTCGTATGACTGATATTATTCACTTTTTAAATAATTATAATTATGAAAGATTTTAAGAAAGGTTTGAGTTTTGGTATGGGTATTGTTAATGCTGGTCAAAGAGCAGTTAGTGAAGAACCTGAATTGGTAGTTGTTTCTACTCCTGGTAGTTTCCGTATGACTGCCCAAGTTTCTAAAGCTCTCGGCATTGCTCATGGTGAATATGTAATGTTCATTAATAACTGTGCAAATATTGATAATGCTATTATCAATAAAGTACCCGAAGTTGTTGCTTTCTGTGAAGAACAAGGTTTGGATATTGATTCTCCCGAAGCTGCTATTGCTGTTCATGCTGAATTTGATATTTGGGCTTTGGCTAAAGGTATTGCTGAATTAGATAAGAATGGTAATCCTTGTACTACTCGTGTTCGTATGACTAAGAATGATAAAGTTAAGTATGTTAATACTTACTTCCAAGAAACTCTTGAAGGTGCTTTATCTTCTTCTAATGAAGAACTGAAATCTGCTCTTACTCGTGAAGGTATTACAGAAGATGAACAGAAAGAACTTTTGATTAGCTGTATTCAAGGTGATGAAGTTGCTAAGATTAAAGGTTCTAAATGTGCTAATACTGCTGCTTTGTCTGGTATTGGTGTAACTCTTAACTTTACTGATTCTAATGTTTGGAAACAGTTGAAAGCTGATATGACTGATGAAGAAGCTACTTCTAAGAATCGTGTTTATACAGTAGATATTGATAACTTGCAAGAAGCTGTTGTTAATAACGGTCATAAAGATATTGTTGTTAAGATTGCAATGCTTACCGAATATAAAGATGAAGAACCTATTCGTATCGGTAAGAAAACTGAAAAAGAAGAAACTGCTGAATAATCAAATCTTCGTCCTAGAAATATAGTATCTTGAACATAGAGCTGCATTGTTAGTATTGCTAATAGTGCAGCTCTTATTTTATCTAATAATTCTTTTAATTACTTTAATTATGTCGACAGAAAAAGAAATTAAGAATGAAGCTACTGTTGTAGCAAGTGCTGAACAAACTGCTAATGCAGAAGTACAAACTCCTAAAAAACGTAGAGGTAGAGGTATTAATAATGATTTACGTGATGTAACTCGTAAAAAGTTTGATGAACGTACTGATTGCAATAAAGCCAATGGCTTGTTTATTGGTCATCTTGAAGATGTTAAAGTTGATTGGGCTACATTGAAAGATGATGTTCAAGGTATGCCTTCATTTGCTGGTATGAGTATTCCTTATCTTACATTTACTTTTGCTAGTAATCATGAAAATATTAATGAACGTCGTTATGTAACTCAACGCCTTCTTCCTGCTGAAAGTAATGTTGAAACTATTCCTGGCGGTAAAGGTGCTTGGAAAGTTGATAACATTTTCCGCTTTATGAAACATATATATAATGTATTTGTTCTTAAAGGTCGTGATTTAACAGAAGAAGAAATTGATGCTCTTACTTTGCCTTTTGAAGATTTTGATGAAAATATGCAATATGTACATGTTGAGGCTGAAGAAGTTATAGCTGGTTATAAGACTGTGTTTGAAAATTATGTTAAGTTACTTAACAATAATGGTAAACCTGTTTATAATGATGCTAAAGGTAAACCTATTACTATTTGGATGAAGCTTCTTCGTTTCGTTAAGAATGATGGTAAATGGCGTGCTGTTGTTGGAAGTAAATCTTCATTTGGTGATTTAGGATTTCCTACATTTATCAATGATGGAGTTATTGAACTTTATAAAGAACAATCTGCTCCTAGTTTGCATATTGACCCTTATAAAGAAAGTATTGTTTATCAAAAATCTGCCGAACAAGCTAAACAGCCAAATGTTGCTATGCCTGGTGTTGGTGTAATGCCCGGTGTTCAAACTGCTACTCCTATAAATCCTGTTAGTGGATTTAATGGCGGTGGAGATTTTAGTCCATTTGGCGGTGGTAATGATGCTGCTGGTGCTTTTGTTAATCCAACAGAAGATTTACCATTTTAAAAAATTAAAGTTAGTTAAATAGTTGTATGTAAGAGGATTGGGTACTATTTTAGTACCTAGTCCTCTTTTTTTATATGTTCACGATAAAGGTCAAATTAGAAATATTATGAAAAGAAATATTAGTAATACTATTTTAACTAAAGATTATATTTTCTCTAAAGTTAGTCAAGTAACTATTTTTAGTGTTTATACTGGAATTAGTGTTGAAGATATACAACATTGTATAGATACAGGAGAATTTATATCTAGTCCTTTTCGTGAAGATACTCATCCTAGTTTTGGTTTTAGATATGATAATAGGAATAAACTTAAAGGAAGAGATTTTGCTGGATATTGGTGGGGAGATTGTATAGATGCTGCTGCAACTGTACTCTCTGAAATTGTTCATAAGCAAATTGATATTTCTATTAAAAGTCAATTTCTATTTGTTCTTAAACATATTGCTTATACTTTTAGAAATATTATTTATGGACAAGATAAAGATGAAAACAACGATTATAATATTACTAGGGCTATTAGTAATGTACGTAATCATAAACCTATTATTGAACTTGTTACTCGTCCGTGGAATAATTTAGATGCTAAGTATTGGGGACAATTTGGTATTAATCTTAATTTTCTTAATACTCATTTTGTTTATCCTGTTGACCAATTTTATATTAATCGTTCTACTAATCCTATTCCTAAATATTTTTACGATAAAGATAAAACGGATTTATGTTATGGATATGTTCTTGGGCAAGATAAAAGAGGAATAGTTAATGTTAAACTGTATTTTCCAAATAGGAATAAGAAAACTGAAGTTAAGTTTATAACTAATAGTAATACTATTGAGGGAGTTATTAATCTTGAATTAGATAATTATGATGTTATTATTATAACTAAATCTACTAAAGATAGATTAAGTCTTGAATGTTATCTAAAGAGTATTAATCATTCCATCCTCTACGGGGGGTCTACCCTTGAATCTAAGACTATTGGTGTTGTTAATATTCCACATGAAACTTATAAACTTCGTCAAATTGAATATGATTGGCTTCGTAGTAAACTTAATCGGAATGGTTTTCTTATTAGCCTTATGGATAATGATAGAACTGGTCTTATGGAAGCTGTGATTCTTAAGAATGATTATGATATTATACCTATTATTATTCCTAAAGAACTTGGTGTTAAAGATTTTGCTGAATTGAGAAGTAGTTATTCTACAAATGTTATTAATGAACTAACTCAACAAGTTATTAAATATATAGAAGATAATTATGGAGAAGAAACTGAATTTACTTGGGATACGGAAGAAAGTGATACTTTGCCATACTAAAAGTTTAGCTGGTATTACATATACTGTTATGCGTCCAATTACTGAAGAAGATGAACAAAATCTTGATAAATGGGAATGTATTAATGTAGATGGTAAACGTATTGATAAAAAAGATATTTATTGTTATGGAGAAATTAATCTATCTTCTAATGATGACGTTGAATATATCAAAAAGTTTAGCCTACTTGATACTGATAATGGTGGAACTATTCATAGTAATTTTAATTATCAAGAAGGTTATGCTCTTATTGAAGGAATAGCTAAAACTTATCCTACATTTGATATTATTGAATGGTTTAAATATAATCATTGTCTTATAGGTAAACCAACTCGTATTATTATTTATAAATGTAAGAAAGAAAATCTATGATAATAAAAGGATATGAAGAAAAGCTAGATGATAGAGATATTAGATATATTAATTATGTTATTGATAAATCTACGATGGCTGATGCAATTGAATCTTATATTAAAGATTTAGATTGTACTACTATTTATCCTGATGGTTCTCGTCCTAGACAAACTATTAATTATGGTTATCGTATTGCTCTTTCTAGTATTGAATATATTCTTGATAAACTTTATCTTGTTCTAGAACATCATCCAGAAAAAGCTCAAAGTTATATTGATTATCGTAATAGTATTATTAAAAGAATTATTGATATACATGAAAAAAATCTTGATTTCGAGAGAAGAAACCCAATACGATATTATAGTAAAGAACCAAGGAAACGCACTAGAAGTGCTAGCAGAGTTAATCAATCAAAAGATGTCTTTACAGGTAAACCCATTGATGTTAGCACCGGTATTGCAAAGGCTATTAAGCCTAAAAAGGAAACGATTGCTCAGCGTAAAGCTAAACTTCTAGGTGGTAAAGCTGTTAGTTTTGCATTTAATGGTTTAAAAATAAGTGAACATAATGAATAAACTTTATCGTAGAAATAATAATGGCGCACCTACTGTTTGGTGGGCTGAACTTGACAGTGGTACTAATAGTATCACTGTTTTTTATGGTCTTGTTAGAGGTAATATTCGTAAAGAATTTTATGCTGTTACTCAAAAAGATGGTCAAAAAGAACTTGAAAGTAGATATAATGATAAAATTAAACAAGGTTATACTTATCTTAATGAACTTTGTGATATGCAAGGTTTACCCCCCGTGGAGGATGGAGATAATGATACTTTATTTAATTTTCTAAATACTTATCTGCCTAAAGATCTTAGTAATGGAAACAGTAATCTTTTACTTCCAATGCTTGCTAAAACATATAGTGGTAATGTTTGGAAAAAAGTCAGTTGTATGTATGGTCAGTATAAAATTAATGGTCTTCGTTGTATTGTTACTGCTTATACTCAAAATGATATGTTTAAACCTATTAGGCTTCGTTTTCAAAGTCGTGAAGGTCTTACTTGGCATACTCTTAGCTATCTTGAAGATTATCTTCTTGCTACTATCAATACAAATATTATCGACGATATGATTAATGGATTTGCAGCACTTGATGGTGAAGTTTATCTTCCAGGTTATACTGTTAATCAAATTAATCATTTTGTTAAAGATGCTAATTGTGTTGAAAATAAACTTCTTCAGTTTTGGTGTTATGATATTATGATGGAAGGTAATCAAACTGATAGAAATACATATCGTTATCATATTAAAATGCCTACTCGCTTTAATAATATTAAAGAACATTATAATAATAAAGAACAATTGATTATTCTTCCTAGCGGATATATTACTAATGATAATGAAGCTATTGACGCTAGAAATCATTTTATTAATCTAGGATTTGAAGGTCTTATACTTCGTAATGGTGAAACTGATTATCAATATGGTAGACGTAGAGCTAATTATATGGAGAAGTTTAAAGATGCTGCTGAAGGAGATTTTATTATTCTTAATATTTATAAAGAAAAGAAACGTGATTTACCTATTCTTCTTTGTAAAAATGATATTAATGATGAAAAATTTGAAACTCGTTTAAGCACTAGTCATATCGTTCAACAGGAAGTTTTATTCGATTCTCAATCTTATATTGGTAGAACTGTTCATATAGAATATGGTGAACGAAGTGGTGTTAGTAGAGTTCCATTTCATATTAAAACTGTTGTTATAAATGGAGATACTAGATTATAATGTAATTAAGAATAATAGTTTTGATAGAACTAAATCTTATTTTAGTTGTTATTATAAATCTATTATTTTATTTACTGATTATGATGCTAAAAGTTATAATTTTGCTGTTAGATATAATGATATAACTAAAAGTAATGAACTTTATGTGATTTTATATAATGATGATAAAGTTGATATTGGTATCCCTATTGTTCGAGATGCTAATACTGGATTTAAATTATATATTCCTAATAAAGTTATTAAACTTCTCGATACAAGAATACGTAATTCTTTTGTTATGTCTAAAGATGATTTTAATATTAATGTTAAATTTGTAGAAGAACGTAACGGTTTTTGTATTATTTATCATATAGATATTGATTAAGGTGAAGCCTAGTACATAATATGGTGTGCTAGGCTTTTCTATTTGTTAGAGGTCTAAAACTATACAGAACACGCTCGTAGATATGATTCTTTTTGCCTGTATTCGATTTTATATATCAGAATGATTAATCTATCACAATAAGATTTGCGTGTCATGTTGAGCCTTAAAATGCGTCATTCTCACTATGATATTTAACATTAAATTCAGCATCATTATTACTAGTAAATTCCTATTATATTTTTATATTTGTCTTGATAAACAAAAACAAATTACTATGAGTATTAATAAAGTTTCTATTGTTGGTATTAAAGGATTTAAAGGAAGTGGTAAAGATACAGTTGCTTCTATGATTAGTTATATCCTTCATGATGGTATTATGAAAGCTACTTATGATACTTGGCTTCTTTATCATAAAAATGAGTTTGTTGAAAATGATGAAATAATTATTCATTTTGCTGATAAACTTAAAGATGATATATCTGAATTTTGTGGTATTGACCGTAAGCTTCTTGATAGACAAGAAATTAAAGAAAATTATTATTATAATTTTAAGACTGGTATTGTTACTACTAATATTACAGACTCTTTTTATGTTGTTGATAATTGTAATGATAATATATTAAAATATAATGATTTGGCTGGATATCTTGTTTTATATAGTAATAATGTTAGTATTAAAATTAGAGTTCTTCTTCAATATTATGGTACTAATATTATTAGAAATCATTTTTGGAAAGAAGCTTTTATTCGTTATACTATGAATAAAGCATTTGATATAAGAAATAGTAAAGGTCAATGTATTATAGCTGATGCTAGATTTGAAGATGAATGTATGGCTATTAAATATTATGGTGGAAAAATAATTAGAGTAGATAGAAGAGTTAATAATGATAATCATGAAAGTGAACAAATAAAAATTTGTGATGATGATTATGTTATTGATAATACTGGTACTCTTGTTGGTCTTTTTTATAAAGTTCTTAAATTTGTAACTGATTATATGGTATGAAATTACATCCTATTTTTGGTATAAATGCTCTTGCTAGAGTTTGTATATGTTGTGGTAAAGTTATTGGTTATACTCCACTTGGAAATTCTGTTGAAGAAGATGTTAGTAAGAGTAAACAAATAGCTGAAGCTATTGTATGTAAAGAATGTATAGATAAGCTTGATAGTGAAACTTGTTTTATAGCTTGTGACATGGATAAAGATAATTATATAACTGCTACTTATGATACTTTATGGATTAGAAATAAAGGTCTTAAAGAGTTTTTTAAAGAGCTTGATTCTATACAACCTATTAATATTATACCTAAAGAACATTTTTATAGTATATTTGGAAATGTAATTAAAGATTTTTATAATAATAAAGAAGATGAAAATAATTGAACCTAAAGTTGAACTTTGGCAACAAGGAGATGATGCTAAAGCTCATGTTGCTAGATGCGCAAGAGTTTGTTATGGTAGAGAAACAGGTAATGATCAAGCTACTATTAAAAGACTTATAGATAGTGAACATTGGAGTATGTTTCGTCATGTAACTTATTATATAATAGCTAATGATAGTGATAAAACTTTAGAAACTATTGTTATTAATTATGCTAATACTATTGGTTTTAGTTATCATTATGAAAAACATGTTTATTATATAACTGTTAATGGTAATTGGGTTTTAGACCATAAAACACAATTTGGTTATCTATCTAAATATATTGTTCCTATTGAAGATTTTTGTAATACTGAAATAGGATTTCATATGATGAGATATACTTTTTGTGTTGATACTCAAATTAGTACTTCTCGTGAATTAAACCGTGTTAGTCCTAATAGTATTGCTGAAAAATCAACTCGTTATGTTTATGAAGATGGAACGATTTGTAGACCTTATTGGATGAGTGATGAAATTGCTACGCATTTTAATGAAGAGCCTTTATTTGCTGATTGGATTGATGATAATATAGAACATCAAAAAGCATATCATTATATTAGTTCTTGTAATGATAGTTTTTTTAATTATAAAGCTCTTATTGATGAATTTGGTATGCATCGTCAAGATGCTCGTGGTGTTCTTCCTCTTGATACTGCTACTAGATGTGTCTACACATATTCTATTAATGAATATCGTCATATTATTGATTTACGTTATTATGGTATTACAGGTAAACCTCATCCAAATGCCCGACTTATAGCTGGTATGATTAGAAATAATCTAATGGAACTTGGTTATGACTTCAGAGATTGATAAACTTAAGCACTTTCATGTTGAAAATTATAGTGATACTAATTTCACTGATGACTTAAATGATGGTGAAGAATTTCTTTATACTACAATTAGGTGTAAAGATGATAAAGAAGTAACACTTTTATGTAAATATGTTAAAAATAAACATATTGGAAATTGTCCTGATTGTGTATTTAATAAGTATCTTTGTTATGGTCTTTTATGTAATATTGTTGTTCTTAAAGTAATTAAAGATGAAGAAAAGTAAGCGTTATATTAAAAAGCAAAATAATAAACCTCTTATTAATAAGAAAGTTTTAGCTAAAGTTATTAGAGAAAGTAATATTTGTAAACATGCTATTAAAGAACTTAAACTTGCTGGATATGGTAATGGAGAAGGTGGTCCAAATGATTGGATGTATCAACAAGTAATTGAAGCTGTTGCTGTATTTGCTTCTCATGGTAATAGTGGTAGTTCTGCTCCTTGGGAAATTAATCTTGTTCAAAGACTATGTGATTGGGATATTATTAGTCCTCTTAAATTTACTGATGATGAATGGTGTCAAATAAGTTCTGATGGTACTTGTCAAAACAGACGTAAAGGAGATGTATTCAAAGAGCCAGATGGTAGTATTCATTATAATGGAGCTTTTAATAAACGTCCTATTAGTATATATAATTTTGATACTAAAGAATGGACTGATAATAAAAATCCTATTTGTTGGCATGGTGGATTATTTGAATATAAAGATAATATTCTTACCGGTAGATATTTTAATCAATGTCATTTACTACCATATAAAATTAATAAAGGATGGACTCCTCGTCCTACAATAACTATTGATTGTGTTGAAATAGAAATAGCTCCTGATAATTGGATTATGGCTGTTGATGCTAATAATACTAATTTACTGTTACTTAATGCTTATTATAGTATTCAATGGAAAGAATGTTCTTGTTTAAAAGGTATTCGTCTTGAAGATGTTACTGTTGAACTTGAAGAAGAAGCATATAAAGAAATGAGAGATAATAAATAAATTATTAACTATTTAAATATTAAAGTTATGAGAAGAAGATTTTATGGTTTTAATAACCGTTTTAGAACTACTAAAAATACAGAAGCTATTGTATTTGAAAATGGTGGATTTGTTGGTAATCTTGGTTTAAGTAAAAAAACTATGGAAAAAATATATTGAAGCTAGTTATAAATATAGAACTAACACAGATAAAATGACTGCTAGTGATTATACTCATTTATTTGGTTATTTAAATCCTTATTATCGTTCTGCTTATAGTGTATCTAAACGTAGAAAATAATGGCAAGTATTTATAATATTACTACTGAACTTGAGGATATATTTCTTGAGTTAGAAGAAAATGGAGGTGAATTAACTCCTGAACTTGAAGAACGTCTTGCTATTACACAAGAAAGTCTTAAATTTAAACTTGATAGTTATCGTAAAGCATATACTATGTTTAATCTTGAAGCTGAATCTTGTAAAAAAGAAGAACAACGATTAGCTGTTCTTCGTAAAACTAAAGAAAATAATGCTGAAAGACTTAAAGGTGTTATGCTTGATGCTGTTATAACTTATGGAGATTTAGGTAAATCTGGTAATAAAGTTATTAATCTAGTTGATAGTAAACTCTATACTAAAAATAGTAAATGTGTTGAAATTGATGAAAATCTTAATCAGATATTTATTGATTTAGTTCTTGAACATTTACAATCTCTTTGGGATAACGATATGATTGATGGTAATTTCTCATTTAGTAGAGATGTTCTTCTTGAACAAATTAATGATAAATTTACTGAAAGATATCCTGAACAATCTGCTAGACTTAGAGAAGAAACTGGAAGTTATTTTACTCTTGATGATTTAGATTGTATTAAAGTTAAATTTGAAATTGAAAAGTCTATTGGTGATTTAGCTAATAAAATTAATTTTGATTTACTTAATACTTTCTTTAATCATCAACATGAAATGACGAGAAGTAGTAGTATTAATAAAACTACTATGAAGAATATTCTTAATGATGGTAGAGATATTAGTATAGCTAAATTTGTTGAAAATACTAGTCTTATTATTAAATAACTTGGTTATACTCCCCGTAGAGGACAGAATTAAGTTCTCCTCCACGGGGAGTCAACACTACTAATCTTGTTAATTATGGAACTAGAAGAAAAAGTAAGAGAACTAATAAAATGGTATATGGATACTTATGGTGTTAATAAAGACCAAGCTGTTAGAGATATTGAAAGTGTTATGTTACATATAAGTAATAAATAATATGTATAAAGTAAAAGGTAAACCTTGGGCTTATTCTGGTGCTATTGATGTATCAGATTGTGCTACTGCTAAAGAAGTTATGCTTAAAGCTGGACTTAATTTTGATGTAGCTAAATGTGAACTAGTTGGTAAAATGCCTATTAAACTTACTGGAACTGATGAAGAACTTGACCGAATTATTAAAGAACAAAAAGAAGGCGCTCATGTTTTTGGTACTGACATTTATCGTAAGTGTGATAATGCCTTTGCTACCTATCGTACTGATTTCAATATTCCTTTAGGTGTTGTTAAAAGCAAATACACTATTGTACAAAATAATGATGCTTTTAATTTCTTTGATGATGCTATTGGTAAAAATTCTGCTATTTGGCAAACTGCTGGATTTTGGGGAAATGGTGAAAGAATATTTGTAAGTGCTAAACTTCCTAATAATATTCTTGTTAAAGGTGACCCTGTTGAAAATTATCTAGTATTTACTAATACTCATGATGGTAGTGGTGGAGTTAAAATTTTATTTACTCCTATTAGAGTTATTTGTCAAAATACTCTTAATGCTGCTATTCATACTAGTAGTAATTATGTTAGTTTTCGACATACATCTAGTGTTCATAATAAGATTTCTATTGCACAAGAAATACTTGGAATTAGTAAAATTAAATCTGAAGAATTTGGTCAATATTGTAATTTACTTGCTGATATTAAAGTTACTGATGAAGATGTAATCCAATTTATTGGAGAAAATATTCTTACTAGTGATGAAATTCAACGTCTAAAAGATACAGGTCATACTATTAAAGATATTGCTTATCGTAGTGGTTTAGCTTTAACTGATAGTAAAATAAGTAGTAGAAAAATGAATGTTATTTCTGATACTTATAGTTATTATTTTGATGGCCCAGGTCAAAGAGATATTCTTGGTACAGCTTGGGGTGCAGTTAATGCTATTAGTGGATATTATTCTAATATAGATAATATTGAAGGTACTAAGCGATTTGATAGTATTTGTTATGGTGATAAATCAAGAAAAATAGAAAATGCTTTTGCGCTTGCAGAAGCTCTTTAATTTAATAATTTAATTATATATGGAAGTAAAAGTATTTAAACTGAAAAAGATTAAACTTCTTAGTGGAGATGTTATAAATATAGAACAGTATTGTAATGTTCAACCTATTTTACCTGCTTATGGTAAAGAAGGTGATGCTTGTATGGATATTTATCCTATTCTTTGTGAATATGATGAAGAAAAAGATAGATTTATCTATCATACAGGTTTAGCATTTAATATTGGAGATGATGCTAATGGTGAACCTAATGAAATGTCTTTACGTCCTAGAAGTAATCTTACTAAATCTGACTTTTATATGCCTAATGCTCCTGGTACTCTTGATTGGGGTTATCGTGGAGAACTTCTTATCATTTTTAAGAATCGTACTTCTAGAGATTTAGTTCATGCTGTATCTACTCTTGTTGAAGTAGTTGATAAACTTAGAGAACATATGCATTTACCTGATAGTATGGTTGGCAATTCTAGACTTAAACTTAATAAAGTTAGAACTACAATGACTAACATACTTGCTAAAGTTTCTACTCCACCATATAATTGTGATGGTAAAGATAGATGTTGTCAATTAATTATTAATAGTGCTGAAAGAATTAGTTGGAAAGAAGTTAAATCTATTGAAGAATTAGGAGAAAGTGAACGTGGAAACAAAGGATTTGGAGAAGGAACAGGCGGAGCAGCTAAAGCTTAAAGTTGGTGCTCGTTATATTCATAATAAAACATCTAATGAATATATAATTATTAGTATTACTAAAATGAAACATCCAGATACAGGTGAATGGATTCCTGCTGTTATTTATAAAGTTAATGGACTTGAACCTTTATGGTGTAGAAGTGTTGAAAGTTTTAAAAGTCATTTTAGCGATGCTAAAGTTGAAGGTAATGAAGTTTATCTATGAAAAAGTTAATCTTGTTTTATTTACCTGATTGTAATGTTAGTAAACTTTTTGAAGAAAGGCTTCATAAAGCTCTTGCTCTTCCTGAGTTTGCCGGTAGGTTTAATCTTATTAGGCATAATCTATATACTGATACTGGTAGACAAGAAGCGCGTGGAGTTGGTGTTAATGATGCTCCTGCTACTTACTGTAATGGTTATATTCTACGTGGTATGCAAAGTGATTATACTTTTCGGAGGTATCTTCGCAAGGTGTTAGAATAGCCATAGATATAATTCTTTTGCCCTACATTGAATTTTAATTGTTATTGTGGTTAATCTATCACAATATGAATATCATTCAATCTAGGGCTTTAAAATAGATAATTTTATAAATTCTTATTATATTATACAAATACTATGGTTAAAATTGAATTTTATTATAAAAGTGCTGATAAAGATAAAACAGAAGCTATGCGGGAAGCTATTGATATAGCTTTATTTGGTACTAATGTTCAATGTAATTTTAAGAATCTTCCTGACCATCTTATTCTTGAAGATATGATACTTGAAAAGGCTATTGCTGGTAAGAATATTACTGAATATCCTACTTGTATTATATATCGAGATGATACAGAATATAAAAGATATAGTAATTCTGTTACTTGGGAAGAACTTCGTAATGATATTAATTATCTTACTGGAGATGAACCTACAAGACAAACAAATAATATATTTGTTGAAGCGTTTATTGATGAACATGATTGTATAACTCGTGCTAAGTGTGCTGATGCTATTGCTTGGATGTGGAAATATCAGAATACTAAAGTAGAATATATTCAAACTAATGTTAATAATCCGAATAAGTTTGCTGTTGTAATTAAAGATAGTTGGAGAACTTATGCTACTTATGTATATTCTGATAGTCTTACTACTGAAATGATTAAGAATACTCTTCTTAGAGTTCCTAATACTATTAAAGAAGCTGTTAAAAATAATGCTATTGTGTTATGATACGTATTGATTGTTTTACTAGAGATGGTTGTGACGCTTGTAAAATAGCAATTAAAAATATAACTGATGCTATTAATGAAGCTAATTGTGATATTACTCTTAATATTCGTAATACAAATCTAGATGATATTCTAAGAAAAGAAATTACTAAATTTCCTACTACTGTTATTACTAAAGTCGATAATGATTATAAAAGAAAAGAATTAGCTCGACTTGAAGGTAGTTTTCCTAGTGATTATATTAAAGATATTATTAATAAACTTGAAAAAGAATAAACTATGACAGTTAAATAACTTATAGAAATGCTTAAAACTTGCGATGAAGAATCAATAGTATATATTGAGTATAATGGTGATATTAATTCTATTAATGAAGTATGTGATTATAGTAATAATTGTGGAGAAGTTATAATAGTTAGTGATTAATTAAATTTTAAAGCTATGAAAGTTAAAGAACTTATAGATAAACTTCAACAATTTGATGAAGATAGAGTTGTTTTAGTTGAAGATACTGAATATGGAGAATTTCACGTAATTGATGTTAAACCGGTAGATGATAGATTTGTAATGATTACTACTACGGTTGAATAATTAAATTTTAAAATTATGGCTAAATTTATTGGAGTTAAAATGATTGAAGCTGTTCCTATGAGAGCTTCTATGGCTTTGAGTGCAGGTTATAAAATTGGTAATGCTCATCCTGACGATATGGGTTATGAAGTAACTTATCCAGATGGATATAAATCTTGGAGTCCTGCTAAAGAATTTGAGAAAGCTTATTATAAACTTGAAGACCCTGTTGGAGATGTTCTTAAAGAAAATGATATTAAGAGATTTATTAAAGATATTGAAAATGTAAAAGTTGGTACTAAAACAACTAATACTACTCTTACTTGTCTTACTGGATTTGAAGTTCATGGTCAAGCAGCTTGTGTAAAACCTGAAAACTTTGATTTAAATGTTGGTGCTAATTATGCTCGAATTAAAGCTGAAGATAAAATTTGGGAAGGTCTTGGATTTGTTCTTCAATGGGCTAAATATGGACTAAAGAAGTAAATAGTATTAATGCTAATGGTTTATATGTTATACGTAAAGCTGGCTCTATTAGAGCTGGCTTTATTTAATTTAATGATTAGCTTGGACCCGCTACGAGTGCTACGCACTCTTCGCTATACTCCCCGTAGAGGATGGAATGGTAGTTGTGCTAGTAATATTAGTATAGTTATTAATGATAATGATTATATTGATTGAATGAATACTAGTCTATTCCATCCTCTACGGGGAGTTGAGCGTAGCGAAGCGGAGCGTTCTACTAATCCTTAAATTTATAGTCGTTGGCACGATTGAAACCTCGGTAGATAAGCTAGTCTTACTATCGGGGTTTATTTTTATCTTATTGTTAAACTTAAATATATTATAATTATGGTTGCATTTATTGTTCTTATTGGGATTATATTTGGTGGTGTTAAACTATTGGCTGTTGCTAATAATATTAGTGATAGTGAAGCTATGGATAAGTATAGTGGAAAACTATTTGTTATTGGTATTATAGTTTTTATTATTCTTATGTGTGTTATTGGTAATAATGATGATGGTTTTAATTAAGATAAAAGAAATAGGGCTTGTCTAGGTAGTAATACCATAGGCAAGCCCTTATTTTTTACTAGGTTCAAGTCCAGCTTATTCAAATATATCTTTAGCTATATCTTTATAAGGTATAATACTAAGTATATTTTCATCAAGTTTATAATAACTATTATTATTAGGTAAATCAAGAACACGATTAATACTACGAACAACAGGTATATTACGAATAGCCATAACTTCAAACTTATTCATACCTTTATATCTACCAGTAGTATATTCCTCTGTGAAATCTTCTTCAATAAGGAATCTAGCAGCCATAGCAGTAGTACCAATTAAGTCATTAATAGTTTGTCCAATAGCAACAGGACTAGACCATAGCTTTTTACCTTCAGCATAAGCTCCAAATGGAGTAAATGAAGCAGCTTCAGAAGCAAGACGGTCAGCATGATAAAGCATAAGATTATATATAATACTTTCATCGTCATCACCTCCCATACCAGTTATAGCAATTGCTCCAATAATGGCAGCTCCTACATAAAGTAAATCACCTAAATTACGTCTAATATTTGCTTTTTCATGTTCAGGAAGAAGTTCATAATTAAGTTTGAAATTAACAGCAAATGAAAGCAAATTCTTACCATAAGTTTGGAATGCTTTAAGAACATCACTCACATTATTAACTTCTCCTACGTTAGTTTCTTTAAATGGAATAGTCAAATAATCATAAAGACTAGTATAACTACCTTTTTCAATAGTACCTAGAGTTTCATTATAATAACCGTTCCAACGATAACGTTTCTTAAAACCAGGATAAAGATGTTTATGATATTGCATAACCGTACCACCCAACCAATGTTGTTCTATATTAGCAGAACCAAGTTTATCATAAACACCATGAACTTTCTTATTTACTTCACGAACTTTATCAATAAATTTAGCATATTCTTTAAGAGTAAGTTTACTATCAGATTTTATTTGAGCAATACCATCTTTAAGTTCAAACTGATTATAAATATCTGGAAGTTTAGCAAACTCCTTATCAATATTCTTAATAAGTTCTTTACGTTTAGCAATATATTCTCTTTGTTGTTCTTCATTAAGATAAGTTTTAACAAAATCAAATATAGGATTAGCTTTAAATAGATTATATTTAGCTCGTTTTTTATTATCAGCTTTAGCATCATCCATGAACTTATTGAATTGTTCAAGAAGAGATTGGCTCTCTCCTCCACGGGGAGTATTTATTACAGACATAAGAGCATCTTGTTCAGCTTTACGATGATACATTTCTTTACTCATTATATCATAACCACCTCTACCATTATCAACAAGTCTATGAGATTTAAGCATAGCAAATAACATAGTATTTTGCATATAATGCTCACCAACAGATTGAGGACTAAATAATAATCCACGAACTCTACGAATATTTTCTCTAAGACCTTCAGCAGTACTAACTTCAGTTACTCTATCAAAATCAACTACATGACTAAGTTTAATAATAGCATCTTGAAGTGTACTACTATTTTCACTATACATGTTAGCCATATAACTAACAGTTCCTTTAATCCATTCAGATTTACCAGCTTCCCAATCTTTAAGATTAATATATTCACCAGCAGCTCGTTCCATAAATATATTACTAGAACCAGTAAGAACGTTAGCAATACCACCAGTAATATTCATCATCATATATTTACTACCAGCAATGTTTTGAGCAAGAGAACCAAGTTTAACTAGATTAGGAGTTTTATTATCTTTATATTGTTCAAATACAAGACGACGTATAAAACTTCTAAGATGTGCACTAGTTCTAGTTTGTTGTTCTTGTTTATATTCAATTTCTCCACCAGCACTAGCTTCTCTATTTTCAGTTATACTACCTTTATAATTTATATCATAAGCAGTATTGCTAGTAATAATTTGGTCAGCAGTATAAAGAAGATTTTTAACTGTTTTAATAGCATTATATCTATTACTTTCAATTAAGAAACTATTAAATACTTCTTCCCAATTACGATTAAGAATATCATTATGAATCTTATTATTCTTTTCAATAATCTCATCTCTAGCTTTAATAGCAGCAGCTTTACGTTTACTAAATTCTTCATCACTTTCATTAGGCTCTTTAAATTTAGGTATAGTAGGCAACTGTTTAGTATCTTTATTAACTAATTGAACTAATCTAGGATTAGGAATATCATAATCTTTATCAAAAGTTAAATCTTCATTATTTCTCCATCCAGTATTATTAGGAACATTAGCAGTCCAACCAAGAAAACTAAGAGCTTGCTCAAAGTAATCTTTAACAGTCATATCTTTAGATTTAGGTAAGGCTGGAAGATAACCCATATCAACATATCTCTTATTACTATTAGTAAAACAATACTTTTTCATAAGTTCATTTACTTTATTCATAAGTTCAAGTTGATACTCATTAAGATTAGTATAATTAGGATTATCATATCCTGTTCCTACTTTATACTTATTAACAAAACTACTATATTCTGGATTAATAAGTTCTTCTTTAGGAGTAATGTTCATTTGATTAATACGAGGTTCATAATTACCAACAACAGCTGAACCATCATCTTTAATCATTTGCATAGTAGTCCAAATACGAATAGGTTTAACAGTACGAGTATATGGGTCAAAATAATGATTATCTCTATACCATTGTTTATATTCAACACTATCAATACCATATTTATCAAGAACTTCTTTTTCTTTTATATAATAGTATTGAGTAGTAGTTTCTCTAGTTCTTTTTTGAAGAATATTAATTGCAGCAGTTTTATCAATATCAGTCCATTTATCTAAATCTTTAGGTTTAATAATACCATAAATAGTTCGATTAGGTCTTTCTGCAATAGTTCCATTTTCTTCAACTTGTTCACTAAATACTTCTAGCCATTTATCATAATACTTTTTACCTTTAGCAAAAGCTCTATTTCTATCAAGTTCATATTGCTTCCAATTATAAGTAACATCACATTCACTTTCAATAAATTCAGCAACACGTTTTGCTTTAGCTTTATCAGTACTCTTTTCTCCTCTAGTAATTTCATTAAATACTTCAAAGCCTTCTTTAAGTTTTTCTAAATCTTCTTGACTAACATCAGCAGTATTGAGAGTTCTAGTAGCATTATCAAAATATTTTTCAAGTATTTTATTAATAGCTTCTCCTACATTAATTTCTTCTTCGCTCTTAGATTTATTACCAGTAAGATAATTATAGAAATCAGCACGATAAATTCTTAATTCATCTTCAGCAGAACGAATAATACCAACATAAGGCATACCATTACCTTTAGTATATTTATATTTTCTAACTGTTTCAGCTTTTATAAGAGCTGCACGTTCTTCAGGTATTTTACGTCCATCAACTACATTAAATTCATCTTTAGCTTGAAATTCTTTGATGGCAACATTAAGAACACTATTACCTTTATTAGCATCTTTAAGTTCTTCAAACGCCCAATTTAAATCTTCTATATCTTTAATATCAAGAATATATCTAGTATTCTTACGAATCCATTCTTTAGCTTCATAATATTCAGGAACTTTCATAAGTTCTTCCATACTAATAAGAAGATTACCATTAGCATCACGTTGACTTTCATATTTACTAATAATAGAAAGTTGTTCTTTAAGTTTAGAATCAAACCCTTCTTTAGCTTGCTTATCATAAAACATTTCTTTAACTTTACGAATATTAGTTTGATAAGCACGAAGTCTTTCAGCTACATTCAAATCATGACCAATTTTTTTATTACCATCTTCATCATAAAGACTAGTAAGACTATCCATTTGAGCATATATACGTCCAAGTTCTTCATCTTGACTTTGTGTAGTAACATTATCAGTAGCTTGGCTTAGAATATCTCGTATTCTACTATTAAGTCTTTTATATTCAGCAAATTCTTTAGGAATACCATCATCTCCTTTTTTAAGACCAAGAAGACTTCTTTCAAGATTTATAATATAAGTAGAATATTCAATAGTAACATTATTACCATCTTCATCTTGAACAGTAATTGGTTTAAGCTGATGAATAGTAGTCATATCAATAAACTTAGCTTTATTAGATAGAGCAATAAGATGTTCAACACTATTTATACCAAATTTTTGTTCAGCTTCAATAGCAGCATCTCTATATTTCTTCATCTTTTCTTCCCAAATAGGATTATTAGGTTGAATTAATCTACCATCATCATCAATTATACTATCAAGACTAACAGATTTACCAACTTTAGCAGCTCTAGATTTAAGTTCTTTAAGATAATTTCTAAAGTCATTAGACTCTTTAATACCATTAAGACGACCTTCTTCAACAGTACCCATTACATCTTTAAGTATATTCTGCAATACAAAGTTACGATTAGCACGAATATCTTGTATCCAATAATCCATAAATCCAGTATCTCCATAAGCATCAAATTCTTTCATAAGACCACTTATATAATTAGGATTGGTAGTGCGTAATTGAATCCATCTTTCAAACCAATCTTTTCTAGCAGAATGCACAGTAGTATTAGAATCAACTTGATTAACTAGTTTTTGAATCTTTCTAATATTCTCTTTAGTTTTATCATCAAGATTTGTACTATCAATATCAATTTCACTAATAAGTTTATATTTATTCTTAAATGTATTAGCACTAAGAATAACATCTAAGAAACGATTTTGAAGTTGTTCATCTTTAAGAACTTTACCAATAACATCTTTATCATTAATAGATTTATCAATACCATCAATTTTAATAAAACGATTGATATCGTTAAGAATATTATTAGCTTCAACATCTATATAATTAGCTATAATTGATAATGAAAATTCAGAATTATCAGAAAGACTACTACTATCAAGATAGTTAATTTCAGCATTATTTAAAGCATTAAGAACATTCTGAGCAGCAGGTTGTCCATGACGAACAGCTCTTGAAATAATCAAACTTGCATTTTTAGCAAATCTACCAATAGGAGTTTGATCATCAACACTACTATATCTATCAGTATTACTTGTAACTCTATCTATTTCATTTTCATTAATTTCAATAAATAATCCAAGTTTACTATCTTCAATATTAGGATATTTAGCTTTATATTGCTGTAAATCATCGCTTAAATTAATAGCAGTAGTTCCATTAATGTTAAGATAAAATTTATCATTAATAGTATATATAGTATTATTCTCAAAAGGAGTATTCATAAAAGGTTGGAAATACTCATCAGATATATATTTACCATATAGTTCAGGAACTTCTTTATAACCTTTATTTACAGCTTCATTAATATTATCTTTAATACCATCAATAAACTTATCTCTTTTTTCTTGTTGAGTAAGACCATCATAAAGGAGAACAGCTAATGGTTTATGAATATTATTATTAGCTATAATACTAGGCTCAATACTATTATAAGTTTCAAATGATTCAAGTCTATCAATAGGATAATAAGCTAAAGTACCATCATAAGTTCCTTTAATATATAAATTTCTATTAATTCTAATAATATTAACAGCATCTCCATTTCTTATTATTCCTATATTATCAAGATTTTCTTGACCATTAAAAGTAATAATACCATTATGTTTTAAATTATAATTAATTTTATTATTAGTAAGTCTTTTAAACGTATAACTAGGACAGTTAAAACTATTATAATTCTTACGAATAAAACCAATTATATCTTCAACATTATCTTTATCAACAAAACCATAACTATTAATACCTTTCATAGCTATATCTCCAATAGCTATTCCACCCTCACTCAATCCTCTAAGTGGAGTATTACTTATAAGTCTACTAATATTTCTAGTTCTAAATTTATGACCTTCAACAATAAAAGCATATTTAACTAAATCAAGAGCTGTAAGTTTAATGAAAGGATTAGGATGATTCCAAGCTCTATCAAATAATCTATGAGCTTCATCATTAGTAATATCACCTTGTATATAATTAATATATTGAATATTTATATTACGACGATTGCTTCTTTCATCATTAGCAACTATTTCAATATGTTCAAATATACTACCATCTTGACTAAAGTTACGTTTAATCCAATCAACTTTTTGAGCAGGTGTAAGTCTAGCAAATACATCAATTTCAGTTTGTGTAGGTTCAAATATATTTTTAACTACAACATCATCTGTTTTAATATTAACTAATGTACCACTAACTCGTCCAACTTCTAAGCCTCTAGATTGACCAGTACCATATTCTTTAATATATTTAGGATGAACAAAATCACCATCAACAATAGTAACAGGTAAATTAAGATAAGAACTACCATTATTACCTACTTCTAGTTTATTAATAAGATAATCTTTATAGTCATTATATAACTTTTCAGTCATTATTCCACCTTTAGTCCATTCTGCTATTCTATATACATAATCAATAAATACAGGATTAGCAGTTTCAAACACTTGTTGAGTAGCTTTAACACTAAGAGCAGTACTCATTTGTAAAAATGCAGCTAAACTAGGATAACTACTTCTAGATATATCAGATTTAATAAACGAATTTATTCCACCACTAATATCAGGAAAGACACTTTCTAACAGTAAGGTTTGACCCCCCGTAGAGGATGGAGCATAAATATTACTATTCTCAATAACAGTTCTAGCATCTCTAAATACTTTATCACTAGCATAAAAACTTTGTTTAGCACCATATTTATCAGCACTAAGAATATTAAGATTATTACTTATATCCTGTCCGATTGAGTTTAGCCGATTGAATTGTGCTAGAACATAAAGGTCAAATAAAGCCTGCTGAACGCCATTCATTTCCCCTCTAAGACGAGATTTATATGCGTCTGATGAAAATATAAGGTCAGGTGATGAAAATGCGTCAGAAACGCTTAAATTGAATAATTTCTTGAAAGTTTCACCATAACTTTCATTAATAATATCAATTAGCTTTTTACGTCCAGCAAAATTAACTTTTTCACCAAAACCAAGACTATGAGCAACTTCTCTAATAGCTTCAGTAAGCGGATTTTTAGTACCTTCCGCAAGAACACTATTAGTTTCTTTCCATTTACGAACTAGTATATCAATAGCAGGTTGCCACATAAATCCAATAGCAGTATCATAATTACTTCCAAAATCAACAATAGTTTTAAAAGCATTAAACGTATAAGTATTTTCATTATGTATAGCTCCCTCTTTCATAACATCAAGAATATGAGCAGTAGTTTGAGAACTATAAGGATTAATCAAATAACCATCAACATTCTTATCATCTCCAGACCAACCAAAATTCTTATGAGTAATACGAATATGTTTACTACCAATAGTTTCAACATTTTCTTTACCATATCTATTAACAGCTTCTTGCTCACTAATCACATCAGTAGTGTACATAACTTTAATACCTTCACTATGATTAGCTTTAGTAACATTACCAATACTCATAAAAGTATCTCGATTAACACTGATACCTTTAAGTTTAATACCAGAAGTAGCAGCATCAAACCAATCAAGTTGAGTAAAGAAATCACTAGGAGCAACAGTTGTTTTATTAGCACCAACTATTTCTGCATAAGTTTCATTAGCTTCTTTGACATTTTCAAAATTAGAAGTAGTAGTATTTTCTTCAAATGCAGCAGGATTATTAAGTATATCAATAAATGATTGAATAATAGCATTAGTTCTAGCAGCTTGACTGCTTGTATCCTCCACGGGGAGTTTCAAGTATGATTCGTAAGACTTAAGTCCACCATCATTAGCAATTTTTTCAACAACTTTAAGATTACCATTATAACCTTCAAGAGTAGCATTAATAGCATCTTCACTATTTTTTAAAGAAGCTCTAATATTACCTTGTTTATTATAAGTTTTACCAAGAATCTTACGACTAGCTTTATCTACATTATCTTTAACATAATTAATATATCCTACTTCATCTTTAGTATATCTAGCATGAGTAATTTCAGTTGGAATACCTTTAACAAGATTAAATGTTTTAGACATACCATAAACACTATCAACGTCAAAGTCAGAACCAGTTTGAGTAACCCATTCATCAGGAACAACAACAGTACTACCATAAGCATCAGGAAGAAACTCTTTAACATACATAATACATATAGATTGTTTACCTTCAGTAGGAATACGATAACCAATCATAGTACGTAAACTATCAGGAACTTGTTCAATATTTAATCCTTTAAGTTTATTACTCCATCTAGGAAGTTTAATTTCAGTATAATAAACAGGAGTTCCATCAACTTCTCCAATCTTTTTATATTGAAGTTTACTATCTGTTTGAGTTTGTTTATCAACTTTAAATCCAAAATCAGATAGCTGAGCAGCATGCCAACCGCTAATAAGTTGTCTAGTAATATTAGTATTAAAATAACTATTAGCAATACTTTCTAGTTTACTATTAATATTAGATAAGAATAAAGGAAGATTATTAAATCCAGCACTATCTAAATCAAAAAATTCAAGAAGAGCTTTCTCAACTCCTTGTTGTTGAGCATTTTCTTTAAATCTATCAAAAAATACAAAACGATTAAGATTTTTAATAGTACCATTAGAATTTAAATCAATATGACCATTACTATCTAATTCAATACCAAGTTCAGCACAAGTTTTTTCAAAACTATTTCTAATATTAGCTACATAGTTATTAAATACTTTATTTTTAAGTTCATTAAGTTCAGTTCGATTAGGAAGATTATCAAGCATTTTCTTCATAATCTGAATAGCAGCTTTATTACTAGCATCAACCATATGTTGAGGAACTTCTTGTTGGCGATAAAGATAATTATAACTAAATAGTTCAGAATTATCAAATACATTATTATCAAATTCTTTAAGAGCTTCATCAGTTAGAATCCCATCATTATTCCAAAGTGTCATTCTGTTATGTTGTGTAACTTTAACAGTTTCAACAGTATTAATTTGATGAATATCTCTATTAGTCATTATATTATAAACTTTTTCAAGTTCTGTTCCTTTAATAAGTTTAGGAATAAGAACAAACTCAGCATTTTTTACTTGTCTAGGAACTTCAATACCAACAACAGTATCATAATATAAATCATAATAAAAATTCTTCTGAATTTGAACTTTATTAGCAAATTTAGTCCAATCAATTTTATCTATTAGAGTATCATCCGTAAGACTTTTAATAAGTCCAGCATATTTATCTAATTCACCAGCGGCAGTAATACGACGAATCCATTCTTCAAGAGTAATATAAGATTGAGCATCATTAGCATTAACTCCTCCTTTAAACGGTTCTAGTATTCGTTCTCTGTCTTTTTTATCAAGCCCAGCTTTTTTAAGTTGGTTATCAAGTCTATCAATAACAACTTTATCAGAAGCTTTAAAAGTATTATAAATAGTAACACCTCTAAATTTATCTTGTAGAACTACTTTTTTACGTTTAACAACTCCATTAACTGTATAAGGAACAGTAACAGCATTACCATTAATTGTTACATCATATAAATTAGTAGCTATATCTAAATCATTTTTAGTAAAGTCTGTATTACCAAAAGGATTACCACTAGCTTGTACTTCTTTAATACGTTTTAGAATAGCTTGACCATTCTTATAAAAACTTTGGTCACCACCATACATATCGTACATACTATCTCTAACAAGATAATCATTAACTAGAAATTCAGCTAAAGATTCATTATTAATTCTATCATCAATAAATGTACCATATTTATTTTTAAGTTCTTTATAACCATTAGTTATATATTCATTTAACCAATCAGCAACAGCGTCTTCAAGAGCAATACGTTGTTCTCCATTAAGAACTACTTGATTATTAACATAGCTAAGCCCACGTGTAGACCCCCCGTAGAGGATGTCAATAGTCTTACCATACCCAATTAGTTCATTAAATGCTCCATTACTATTAGGAGTAATTTTACTAACTAATCGTTTAAAACTAAATACTCTACCAGCTAAAACTTTATGTCCATCTTTAGTAGTAAATATATTACCTTTTCCGTCTTTATGGTATTGATTATAAAAATGTTCAGGTTTATTATTATAAGTATCACTAAATTCAAAATCTCCATTCGTTAAAATAGGATTACCATTAGCATTAGTCTTAAACATTACATTAACAGCTTGAGCCATATTAGTAAGTTCTTGAATAGCTATATTATAATATTGTTTAAATAATGGATGTTCTCTATTTATAATTTTAGTTCCATCTTCTAGTTGACTACGCAATCCAGCAAGACTATATCTAGGAGCAGTAATAGTAAAGTTTTTAGGAGCATCACTAGGTATTGGAAGTAAATAATTAGCAGTAGGAGTTTCAGAATTATTAATATCAGTCATAAATAATCCCATAGCAGTAATTAAATAATCACCGTCACTCATACTACGATATAAATCATTACTGTTATTATCTAGTTCACTAATACCATTAAGAAGAGAAGTTTTAAACATACTACGAGCATATTCAGTAAGTTTAGGAGTTCCATTTCCAACTCTTCTAAATAGTCCATAATTAATTATATTACCATTACTATCTCTATGTTCAAGAAGTAAATTACTATAATCATATTGATGACTAGCAAACTTTTGTCTAGCATAAGCTTCAGCCATAGCGTTTTGTTCTTCAACAGTAGATTTATCATCATTGATTATTTTAGCAATATTAGTAATAAAACTTCTATTAATAACATCAGAACTTAAATTACCTTCAGGATTACGAGAATTAAGTTCAACAGGAATATAAATAATATCTTTAAAAACATCAGCCATTTGATATATAATAGAAGTATCACCTCTATTAATAAAACTATCAGGCATTTTAGTTCCTTTATCCTTTTTAAGTGCTTCTACATATTTATTATAGTTTTCAACTGTACGATTAATAACATTAGCAAAGTTAATAAGATTATTAGCCATAGCAACACGACCAATCTTAGCAATAGCTAAATTAAAACTAGCTTGATTAATATCTGGAAATATTTCTTTAAAAGCATCATATAAATAAAGATTAGCATGAGGAGTATTTTTATATCTATCATATATACGAAACTTTTCACGAGCAGCAGGAACACGATTAGTAATAATATTATTCTTAACATTATTATAAAAAGTATTCTGTAAAATAGTACGTGAATCAGTATTAGGATTAGTTACACGAGCACGAACATAACTATTACCATTAGAATCAGTTTGAATATAAGTTTCAATTTTAGATATAATAGGTTTATTAAAAACCATCATATATTTATTAGCAAATACTTTATTTTTGCTAAGTAAATCATGTAATTGAATTAAACATTCGCAATTTGGAATAGTTTCAGATATACGTTTAAGACTAGCTATAAAATTATCTACATTACTAGTATCAGCACTAGCATATAATATTTTAGATAAATAATTAGCATCAGAAAAAGTAACAACTCCTAATTCATTATTAGTATCAAAAGGATAACTTCCATTATCAAGTTTAGAAGCAGCAGTAAGTTTAGGTAAACTTGCAAGATGATACTTAATAATTTCTTCTACGTGTTTATTAAAATCTTTAACTTCACCAATACTTAAATTCCAAAGTTGAGTCATTAAATCAATACCATCATCTATACTATTTTCATCACCTTCGGTAGAAGTTTCATCAAGATAACCGCCTAATTCTTCATAATCAGTAGTTTGATATAATTCATCTCGTTTAATAAGTTTAGCTACATTTTTATTATTAAAAAGAGCTTCATTAAATTCAGTATTAGTTAATGAACGTAGTAATGCACCATAATTAAAATCTTGAGCATTACCATATTTACGAAGAAATGCACCAAGACCATTAATTTTAGTAGCAGAATTTGGATTATTAATAAAACTATTAAGTTCATTACTTCTAGTTTCATCATTTTCAGCCAATTTCTTAGCACGTTTAAGTCCAGCATTAATAACAGTTTCATTAGTACGTTTTTTAATTTCATTAAAATTTAATGGAGCACCATTATATAGAAAATTAAAACTAAGTTTATTCATAATATCAGCCATATAAGTAATGGCTGTATCTCTAGCTTTAATTGTACTAAACAAACCACGTTCTTCTTTTTCAGCAACAGAAGCTATATCATCCATATTACGAAGTTTAATAGCTCTAGCTTCAAGAAGAGCATTATATGCTTGTCTACCAGAAGTTTTAACATTAATACCTTTATCGGCTACAATCTTCTTAAAGATTGGGTCTTCAACCATAGCTATAAGACTATAATAATCAGCATTATTAGAACCATGTTCTTTAATAATAACATTATTAAGATTATTATATCCTACAAGTTTAATATTTCCACAACTCATAAGTTTATATTTAAGTTTAAATTCATTAATAGCAACACCTCTATGACTAATGTAAAGTAAAATTTAATTACATCGTCATAGAGGCTGTTTTCTTTCGTTTTAAGCGACTTTTATCTTTGCTCGATTAATTCTACATACAGCTAAAACTAATGCGTCCTGTGTCAAGCAAAGTGGTAAATTCGGACTGTTGCTGTATTGGCAAACGGCTAGTCAATTCAGCCATATTCAGCACTATATCATCATCAACACTACTAAACATATCAAGTCCATCATTAAGATTATCATTATTATAATTATAATCTTGACTATTATCTTCATTAGGATTTTCAGTTTGTTCTGTACTAGCAGTTTCTTCTTCAAACTGAAAAGTTCCTTGAATAGCCTCTTGATTACTTTCTTTAGGCATTTTTTTAATAGCTTTATAAGCATCTCTAGCAGCAGCTAATAAACTATCTTCATTAATCTTAATACCTAACATATCAGCAATAACTTCAAGAAGTCTACTAAATAAAGTCTTACGTTTATTAACTTTTCTATTATCATATTTAATTTCATTAAGTGCAGTCATAAGAGCATTACTAGTAATACTTTCAACTAGAAATTCTTCAAGAGCTTCACTTGTATTAAAGTTCTCAAACAGATAAGGTTTAAGTCTTTCTTTAGTAGAATCATCTTGAGTATCAAGCCAAGCTTTAAATTTATCATATATAGGTTTAACTAAAGCAAGAGCTTGTTCAGTATTATATTTAGTATAAAGTTGTCTATGTAAACTTTCATGAAGTATAATATTAACAACTCGATAAACTCTTTGACCAGCAATAGCAGAACTACTAAGTTCAATTGTATCAGTATCACGATGATAAACAGCATTAACTTTATTACCATTATTATCAGTAATACTATCTACAACATGAATATTTTTAGGTAATATACCAATTTTTTGAAGAGCATTAATATAATCAATAGCAGTTTGGTCATTAGCAAAATACTTTTTAAGTCCATGAGTTAAATTTTTAGATGTTATAGCAGACTCAAAAGCATTAAAATTAATAGCATTAAGAGTATCATCTAACATGAACTCTGATAGCTGTTCAGGTATTGCTACATCCTCCACGGGGAGTCTACCCTCAAGCTCGTATGCAATATCAAGTTTAGAATGAATATCTATTTGCCAATTACCAGCAGTTTCGTTAGTATTCGTATTAGCTAGTTTAGTTCGAACTAAACCATTACTAATAATAAAATCTTGATAACTATTATAACTATAAGTTTTATCATCAATATTTATAATAGTTTTACCATTTTCACGATAAATATATTTATTGGTTTTATTATCAGTTTTTGTACTATCATTAATAAAATCTTTACTAATAGCAAATTGGGCATAGTTAAACATTTCATCAATAACAGGACGAAGAGCATTATCTAGTTCATCAATAGTACCAGCATTAATACCATAACTTTTACCTATTTTAAAAGCACTATTAACAACATAAGGAGAATTAATAATAATATTACGTTTATAATTACCAGCATCAGAATTAATAGTAAAAGCATAATCTTTACCATTAAAATGTGCACCTTTAACATAAAAACCTATATTAGTAGGATTAATACTAATTTGAAGTCCAGTATTTCTATCACCATTAATAAGTTTATTATTTCCAAATATATCTCCAAGACTTTGTTTAAGTTCACCAAAACTTATTCGCCCACTAATATAATCTCTACAAAGATTATTAACTTCATTCTTAATAGAATTAATAATACGTCGAGCATCACCTTTAAGTAGATTACTATTTAATGGAACTTGTTTACAAAAAGCATATAGAGAAGTACCATCACTACTTGGAATACTAATCACAGGCATGCCATTAGTAGTAAGATTTTCAATAATAGTAGGTTTACTTTCTCCATTAAGATATAATTGACCTTGTACAACTACACCAAGTTTGTTAATATTTTCATCATAGCCAACTACTGTTTCTTGTACATCATTCCATTCACCATTAGTATCATCAATAGTATTAAGAACTCCATATTTAATATTAACAGCTTTAATCTTACCTTTAAAATCACCTTTAACTATTGTAATGGCTTGGTCATAACTATTAAGAAGATTACTAAACCAACGATTAATACTAGCTTCATGACTATTCTCATAAGGTTGATTAAATATATATTTAGTAAGATTAACAAGATGTCCAGCTAAATCAAAACTTGCAATAGGAGTAGTAAAATCTTTAACTATATCAGGATATTTAATTTCAAATTCTTTAAATAGATTAACAAGTTCTTCTTGTGTAACTTCATCCTTAACGGCAAGTTCGTATAAATGACCAATAAATTCTTCATCAAATCTATCACCATCAAGAATACTAATTAAAGCGTCTTTAAGTGGAGAAATAACTTGACCATTTTCAGCATGAATATTATATTTCCAACCTTGATTAACCATATCATAATTACCAAACTTATCAATATTTGGAACTCCTATATAACCAATAATTGTACCATTAGTAAGTATATTAATACGTTTAAGCTTACTATCATATTCAGTTTCTAAATAATCACCTTGTTTAATAGAAGTAAATGCTTTAACATTTTCATTCTCTACTATATACTTAAGATTAACATTATTAGTATGTTCAACTTGAAGTCTTTCAAGACGTTCTTTAGCAATACCATCTACATATTGAACAAATTGTCTAGCATTAAGTTTTTTAATAGTTGATTCATCAGTAGCACGATATTTACCTTGATTATTAGTGCTTGCGTAAAGATAGTTTTTTATTTGATTAAACAAATAATTTTTAATAATTTTATTTCCTGTAATACTATCTATATATTCAACTAATTGACCAATACTAAGATATACTTTACCGTTAACAATTTTACCTCTAGTATTACCTTCACTATCAACACTATTAGCAAAATCATCCATAACAGCTTCAATATTTTTTTCATTACCTGTTATTGTAGCATAAGTAGCATTAAGTAATAAACGTCTTGTACTATCATCTTGAACAGAACTATATAAACTACCACCTGTAAGACCATCAATAATATTATTAACTATATCAGTAGCTTCTGTTTGTTCAAATCCAGCTTGACTAAGTTTATCAATAAAAGATTGTCTTGCATTAAGTAAATCACTACTAGTTGATTCATGCCCAAGAGAATCTTCTAAATCAGCAATACTTTCATAAACTAAATCAGTACCTATTTGACCGCGTTCAAATTCATCATCTGGTAAAGTATTAGTAACTTCAGGTTTAGGAGTGCTAATAGGTTCTTGAGAAACTGATTGTTCAGTTTGAGATTGAGGTTGTTCAATATTAGTAGGCTCACTAGGAACCGCTTCGCTTCGCTCCGCTATACTCCCCGTAGAGGATATAGATGATTCAGTATCATCTGTATTAGTATTATTACTTTCATTAGTATCAGGATTAACAGGAACTATTTCTTCCTCTTTAGGAGTATTATTAACATCATTTTCAATCTCAGCAATCTCAGCTAATTGTTCTATTGTATTTTTAAGATGTTCATTACCTTTAGAACTTAAATCAAGTGCAGCATAAGCATCTCTAATAACTTTATCTATATTAGGTTTATTACCATTATTAGCATCTTTAATAACAGAGTCAACATAATCTTTTCCATATTGTTTATAAGCATTACGTAAATCATCCATAGCTTTATTAACAATCTTTTTACGACTATTATCAAAGAAATTATTAAGATAAGTTATACGAGATTTAATGTTATCATCAGATAAATTAAGTTGATTTTTATTAACTTCAACATTAATTTCAGCATTAACAACTTCTGCTAAATCTTTAAATACTTCATTATATTGTTTTTGAAGTTGAATAGCTGATTGAATATCATTTTTATTTTCAATATCAATAGGGATATAAAGTTTATTAATAGCATCTAAACGTTCATTTAATTGAGCAATACGTTCTTGTTTAACTGAATCATTAATTGCAGCATTATCTTGAATAGTTTTAATATCTCTTTGAATACTATTAATAATATGTTGATAAATACCATTCTTTGCAGAAGTAATATCAACATTTTCAATATGATTATTTGTAATATCTTGATTTAAAACATCATTAGCCCAATTAAGAAGATTATTATAATTTTCTTGACGATTACGAGCATGAACCATTTGGGTAGCTATAATACGACCAACTTCAAATCCGCCACCAAGTCTATTAACTTTATTTAAAGTAGTATTATATTCATTTTTAAGATTATTAATTTCAGTTTTAAATCTATTAATAAGTTCACTACTTTCTTGTTGTTGTAATCCAAGTTTATTAGTAATACTATCATTAAATTCTTTACTATTAATAGAACTTTCAAGAAGTCCTAAATTACCAGCGTTCATAGAATTAATAATAATATTATCCATATATTCTTTTTCAGCTATATTACGAAGTTCTTCTTCAGTACCAGTAATAATATCTGGATTAACCTGTTGACCATTTTCATCAGTAATAATTATAAATGGATTTTTATCATTAGCAATACTATTAAGTCTTTCTTGATAGGCTTGAAAAGTAGCAGTACGACCAAGAATTTCATTCTCTCTTTGTTTTTCAGCAGAAGTCCAATCTTTATCAAGACGTTTATTAATAAATTCACCAGCTTTATTCATAACACTACTAAAAGTAATACCACCAAGAGCACCCCAAAATGCTTGTTCCCATAACATTGGGTCTTGAAGATAATCTTTAATAGTTTGTTGAGGAATATCTTTATCAAATACTTTTTTACCATTATATAAACCATCTTGACTAGCTATATAATTAATAGCTTCTTCAACTCCTTCTGTCCATTCAGCTCTAACACCATGAAGAATATCATTCCCCACATCTTTTAATGTACTAGTAATAGCTTGTTTAGTAGTTTTATTACTTAAAGCATTAGTAATTGCAGCAGCATCATCAATATTACTATTAAATGCAGTATTTAAATTTCTAAGTCTAGAACTAGTTGTATTACCACTTAAAGCATTTTTCCATAAGTTTTTTAAACTATAAACTTGCCATACATCGAAAAGAACATTAGCCCAATCTTCTGCAAAAGTAATATCAGCACTATTTTTAGCAATATCTTTAGCTACTTCTTCATCAGACATATCTTTATATTTAGGATTATTATTATAAAACTCTTCTCTTTGTTTATCATTCATATTAGCAAGTTGAGTTTTAGAATAATCTTCAATATCATTATAAGTTTGTCTAGCTTCTTGATAATTTTCAAGATAACGAGAAGGAACTCCAATAGCAGTAGCTTCTGCTATTCTACTAGTAATTGCTCTACTCTTTTGTGTCATATTAATAGCATTAGCCATTTTATTAGCTAATTTATTAAACTTTATACCTTTACCTAATAAAGAAACACCTTTAGCAAGACCAGTACTAGGAACCATAAGAGTTAAAGAACTAGCTATACTAGGAGCATTACTAGCCCACCAAGCAAAATCTCCAATATCAAATGCAGCATTAGGATTTTCTCGATATATAGCTAATCTTTCATTAATAGATTCTTTTAAAGATTCAAGTCCAGAACTTATTTCAGATTGATAATCATTAGGGCTATCACTAATCATATTATAAAATGCGTCTGCTAAATCAGCAAAACCAATAGCTGTTCCAACAGTAATTTCATTACCAATTTGTCCAATCATTCTTAATCCTTGTTCCCAATTACTTTGATTAACAGCACGTTCTTTATCAAGTTTTTCTGGATCATCAACAGGATTAACATAAACATCATAAGGAGCATATTTATCTATATCATATTGGTTAAGATTATATGATTGTCCAGCAATACGACTAAATAAACGACTACGACCCTGGTCACTAATAGAAGTGCCAGGGTTGTAATCAACTAAAGTAGGAGGCTGTATAGCCCCCTTTTTAGTTTTAGGATTATATTCAGGATTAGGTGTTTTATTACCACCTTGTAGAAACTTTAATACATCCATATTAATATAGATTATTAGTTAATTCATCATAGTAATATTGAATAACATAAGGGTCTGAACTACCACTAAGTTGAGCAAGTTTAGTAGCAACATTTTGTTGAATAGCTTTAACAGCATTTTCATCTACTGTCATACCAGCTTTAACGGCAGTTACAGTTTGTTCCCATTGAGATAAATTATCTACAATATCAACAGCATTTTCTTTACTTACTAAACCAATAGTTTGATTATTAGTAGAATTAATTAAATTAAAACCTCCACCATTGGGTACTAATTTAAATTTATCAATTCCAGTAAATGCAGCATTATTAGTAAGAGAAATAGGTCTATTAGCATTATAATAATTTTCTACTTTACCAGCAGCTCTCCAAGAAGTATCTTGATTCCAAGATTGAATAATAGAACTATCAATAGCTCCACTACCTACAAGTAAAGTAATAGGTTCTCTTTTAAGTTTACCTTCTGTATCGTAATAACCAGCAATATTAATTTGAACTCCAACATCACCAGTTTTTGGGTCACGAACAATAGTAGGAGTAATTTCATTTTCTTTAGCACTTTTAAGATAAGCTGTATAAGCTTTTCTATCTTCAGAAGTCATAGGTTCAAATACTCCATTTTCACTAGTAATATAAGCTTCTCCTTGAGTTAAATCAATACCACTACGAATAGCCATCATAGCTTGTTCTTCTTTATTCTTTTTATAAGCTGAAAGTTTACTAGCTTCTTCAGGATTAGCGTTCATCATAAAATTAATTTCAGCTAATTCTGGAGTTAAAGCACTAATACCAATAGTAGAAGAAGTTATTTGACCACCATCAAGAACAGCATCATTTTTAGATTTAAGAGAATCAACATAATTAACTAAACCAATATAAGGTTCTTTATTACCTGTTGGTAATCCAGCATGATGTTCTTCACCATTAGAATCAACTCTAACAAATTTATCACCATAACCAAAGAATCTAGTTTTAGCAGAATTAAGAAAAGCATTTAAAGGATTTCTAGTATCTTCAGCTTCTTTAACAGCTTTACCAAAACTATAAATAGATTTATGATAATCTTTAGGTAATTCAGCATATCTATAACCATTACCATCAGATCCAAATCTTATTCCAAGACTAGCAGCTTTTTTCTCTCCACCAAGAGCATTAATAAACGAATTATAAACATCATCGTTATTAAAATATTGTCTAATAGAACTACTATCTCCAAATATCTGATTAACATATTTACTATATGTATCAGAATATTTATTACTAGGTAAATCACTTAAACTAATAATAGAATTATATGTATCAAATCCGTCAATACTATCTTGCGATTTACCAACTTTAAGACTATTAATATATTCTTGATTATCAATAATATCATTGAGATAACTAAGAGCATAGGCTCTATCAGATGGATTAGTAATATTAGTCATGATACTAGTTCTAATATCATCTGGATTAGCAGTACCTAAATCAATATTAATATCAGGATTATATTTATTAAGTAATCCAGCTATTGATTGTCTATTACTAGTAATTTCAGCTTGAGCTTGAGCAGGCATAAAATTATCAATACGAACAGGAGTACCTTTATAAGTTAGATTATCAATAGCTTGTTTTCTTTGAGTTGTACTTCCTAGTCCAGCTTGTTTAGCTAAAGCTAATTGAGCTTTCCATGCTTCACCATAAGTAGTATTACTACTTTGATTATAAAAAGTTGCAGCATTATAGAAAGGGTCAATACGTTTAGCAAGATATTGTTCAGGAGTAAGAAGAATACCATTTTTATCTGTTATATCAGGATTACTACCATTTTGGTCATATTTCCATTTAGCAATCTTATAATCTTGTTCAAGACTAGCTTTAGCACCAGGAGTATTTTCAATAACAGCTTTAACAGCTTCAGCAAGTTTAGCTTTACTTAACCTTTGCCAATCGCCTTTAGTATGAGAATAAATTTCTCCTGTAACAGATTTAGTAATATCATCAGTAACTTTACCGTTAGCATCAAGCCATCTTGTCTGACTACCACCACCTTGTTCTTTAGCAGCCCATTGAAGTGCTTGATTAAGTATTTGGTTCATAGGAATTTCAGAAACTTCTTTATCAATAGGAGTCCATTTACTTCCACCAATAACATTACCATTCTTATCAGTTATATCTTGATAATTATATTTATTAATAGCACGATAATAATTCTTATAATCTTCGGATAAATCAGTACGTTTATCAAGATTATCCATATAAGCTTTATAATCTTGTTGAGCACGTAAACGACCAATCATTCCAGGACTTGAAGTTATATCTCCATAAGTTCCAACTATATCATCAAGACTAGAATACGCATTACCATATTGCATATTTTCAGTAAGAGCATTACGAACTTTATTAAGTTGTTCTTGACGCCAAGCATCTTCAGCTTCATTTAAATCTAATTGAGCAAGTTGAGCATCAATCTGAGATTTAGTTTGAATAGCTTGTTGATGTCCTTGTTCAAGAGTATTATAAGTTCTAGCTAAGACATTTAAGTCAATAGGATTAACTTGTTGTCTAAAAGTAGGAGTATAGAAATTTATCGGCATGATTGTTTTCCTCCAAGTTTTCTACGTTTACGAATAATAAATTCATCATAATCAACTCCAGCATCTCTAATAATTCTATCATCTACATTAGGAGCAGATGCTCGCATAGCACCAATAGTATTATTTAAAGCTTTACGATTTTCATATCTACTAATCATATCTTGAATACCAGCATTAATACCGCTAAATAAATTATTAATATTAGTTACTTTAGCTTCTCTAATACCATTATCAAATGCTGCTTTTCTATCTATATATTGATTGTATTGTTGAGCATTAAATTGACGAACGCTTTGTTGATTACGTCTATCTTGATTAATAAGATTAGTTTCTATATTTTCTTTATTACTATAAAGTTCATTAGCAGCTTGACCAGCAGCATTACGAACCAGTTGCTTACGAGCTAAACTTACACGACTACTAGCTGTATTAGAATCAATATCACGATAAGCTTCAAATTTATCTTCTCTAATTCTATCAAGTTGAGGATTAATATTATATTTAGTTTTAAGTTTATTAGCACTAATAAGAGTAGGCTGTTCCGGACCTCTCATTTTATTAATAGCTCTTCTACTAGCAAAATAGCTAGCTAAACTACCAGCTACATTACTACCTAGTCCAATCCAATCAGCAGCAGTAAGATTTTTAAATTTACCTTGACCTTTACCATCATAAGATGTAGTTCCTTTAGCAGGTGTACTAGTAGAAACAGGTAAAGTAGTTGGAATACTAGCTTCTACTTTAGGTAGATTACGATTATAAACAGCAGTAGGAGGTGTTTTAGTAGGAACAGATTGAGTTGATTGACTTGACTTACTACGTCCTCCACGGGGGGTCTTCCCGTTAGATTTAGTTTCAGATAAACTTGGAATATTAGTATTATTTGTACTAATACCTCTATTATTTCCATGACTCCAACCAGCTCTAACTAAACCACTAGTAATACCAGCACCATCTTCAAATAAAGGAAGTCTACGTTCTGCATAATATTGAGGACGACGATTTCCATTATCAATATTAGACTTATTAGTATTAGTATTTACATTATTATTTGTAGTATTATTTTTAGACCATCTACCATTCCTAAAAGTATAATCACTACCAACAATAGTTTCTCCTCTAGCAGATTTATTAATAGAATAAATAGAAGTTCTATTAATAGTTCTATTAGTTATAGGAACATAATATCCATTTTGTTCATCATATTCCCAAGTTCTTCCATGACGATTAATCCGTTTTCCACCAACAGCAAATTTATCGCGTAGACCCCCCGTAGAGGATGGAGAATGAATTAATCCATTCTTAACATTACCACTAATACTTACAATTAATCCTGTACTACCTTTTTTTCTAAGTTCTGGATATTTATTATAAACTTTAGCTTTAACATCATTTCTACCATGTAATCCAGCTAATCTTAAAGCATCAATAGCATCAGCTTTAGTAGGAATAGGATAACTTCTATGCCCACCAGCAAAATCTTTTTTAGCTACACTAGGATAAGGTTTCTTTTTAGAACCATAATCTTTATCTCTACTTAATCCACCCATAGCTTTTTTATTTTCATTTATATTATTTTTATTTATATAATCAATAGTTCTAGGAATATTACTACCATGTTTACCAATAGTTGTTCTATAGACTTCTTTAATCCCTTGATTAATCCAAGTATTATCAATTTTATTAGCTAAATCATAAACTTTTTGTCTACCTAAATTAATAATATTAGTAGTAGTTCTTCCAAATCTAGAAGCTTTTGTTAATCCTTTAATAAATCCATAAGTTCTATTACCAGCAATAGTTGGATATCCACCAATAATTATCGAACCACTTTCAGCGATTTGTCTTTTATATTCATCAGGCGCTTGATAAACTTTACCACCTTCTTTATATTTAGTTCCATCATCATTAATTCTATTTCTATCTTTAAAATCTTCTTGAGCTTTAAATACTTTATTAGGATTAGCTCCACCCATAACTAATTGAGCAGGACTAGCACCGTTAAGAATAGGTTGTGCAGAATAAACTTTAAGTTCATTTCCATTAGTTTCAACTACTTCACCACCTTCTACTTCAATACCAGTTTTATCACTAGGACCAATATCAATACCACCTTGACTATGTTTTCTTCCATTCATATAAAAGAAATTATTACCAAGAGGTTGAGCAATACCGCCAGCAACTACATTTGGTATTTTACCACCAACAGCATATTGTTTTTGAGGAAGATTTCTTCCATTACTTCTAGGAGTTTGAATAATATTAAATGGAAATGTTGGTCCAAGTTCATCATCACTAGGAAGAGATTCTTTATTAAAATCTTTAACATAATTAATAAGTCTACCAGCAGTATTATTCATTAATTTTTCTCTATTATCTTTAGATACTAAATTGTTTACACCATTATAGAGAAATTCATTACCAAGTCTTATTAAACCAGTAGATTTAGCAACTTTATCATAAGCTCCACCAAGTGGAGGAATACCATTCTGAATAAATCTTCCATTACGAGTAACATTACCTCTAAATGTACTAGGTAAATTACTTATATGAATAACTTTATCTTTTCTAGGCATTTTATATAATATAATGAGAAATTGTAATTTGATTGATTTTAAGGCTCTCTGCTGAACGATAGCCTATTAGCCGATTAATAGTTCATACCTATATATAATAATTCAACAGAGAGCAAAAGACTAGCGTCTAAGACCGCCACAGCGATATGTTTTAAGCCTATCTCGATATACTGATTGAGGCATAATAGATGGTTGAACATTACCATTATTAATCCATTCAGGACGTTCAAGACCAGTTTTAGGAGCACTATAACTAGCTTGGTCAGCTTGTTCAACTTTAATAGGTTCTTGACCTTTATTACCAAACATACCACCAATTAAACTTCCAGCAGCTCCAATAGCAGCACCAATCCATGCTTTTCTACGTCCACCACATTTATATTTATTAATAAAACTAGAACGCTGATACATAGTCATTGGATTAGTCATTTTATCAGAAGTAATATTAAGTTGCTGTTGACCAGATTGAAGTTGCTTACGTTGTTCAGCTTCTTGAGCAATACGTTTATTTTCATTAATTTGTTGATTAGCGGAAATACCTTGACCTATTGCAGTACCTAATTCGCCAAGTCCTTGAACTCCTGTAATAGAACTAGCAAGATTACCTAAACCGGGAAGAGCTTGAGCAAATTCAGTACCGAAACCAGCTTTACGTCGAACTCTACCGCCACATTTAAGAGTAAGCTTATCATTATATTGATCAACATAATCTTGATTAGCATAAGCACTAGTTAAAGCTTGAGCATTTTGTAAAGCATCTTTATGGTCTTGTGCAGCTTGAGCTTCAGCTTGAGCTTTTTCTTGAGCTTTCTTTTGCTTATTACCTTTAATAATGCCACCAGCAATACTAGCGGCTGCACCAATAATAGCACCAATAAAAGCTTTTTGTCTTTGTCTATCTCTATACTGTATCATAATTTTCTAAATTGAGTTTGAGCACATTCAAGACTTTCAAATTCAATGCGCTTATTATCTGAATTATTAAATATGAAACGAACTACAAAATAATTACCATATATTCTACGAAGTTTATCACTTACTGTATTAGGATGTTCTTTAATTGCATTACGAAAATAATTAAAGTTATATTGAGTTAGTTCATACCACGGTTTTTTATACTTATTAAATTCATTAAGTTTATCAATATTAATATCTATATCATCAGTATCATTATCTTCATTAAATATACGAAGTATATCACCAGCATAAGGATGTTCTCTTAAATCAACAGGATTATTAATATTATCGCTATAAATAGGAATATATATCTTACGAACTTTATATTTAATAAATTCAAGAAATTTAATAAGTTCATAAGATTCATTAATCATAATATCAATATAACTATTATGAACTAATATAGGTTCATCGCCAACTTCTTGTTTAGATACTAGATATAGACTTCTACTATCATCACCCATATGAGTATTAAATCTACCATAATTATATTCATTAGTAAATACATGGAGAGGACAGTTAAGCCTATCATTATTATGTTCAGTTTGAAAATAACATTTAGTCTTAGTAGACCAAGCATTATTAAAATAATAATCATGTAGACTAATAAAACTACCTATTTTATAATTAAAACTAATAACTTCATTATAATTTTCAATAATAGATTCTTTTGTATTAGGATTGACATTATTATAAGTATAATCAAATTTAATTAGAATACGATTATTAAATTTATCATGAGCAAATCTAACTTTATTAGGATGATATTTATCTAACCATAGTTTAATATCTTCATCCATTATTTTAAGTTGACCATCATCAAATTGATAAAATCTATTAAAATCATCATTATAAAAGATATAACCAAACTCACCAATTATATAAGATAAATCATCTTGCAGTCCACCATAGCCTTTATCACTAGTAAATACTTCTTTATAATCAACTTCAAAAGCATCTGGTTGATATAATTGAACATTTTCATCTCTAGTTTTAAGAGCTGCACTTATATCAAACATGAGCATACTATGTTGAGTATGAACTAAAAGATAATATCCAATTCCAACTAAATTAGTTATACTACCTTTATTTTCAGTAATATTTTTATAACCCTCAATAGGAAATATTCTCCAAGCGTTAACTTCACTCTCATCTTGAATAATATTACTACGTCTTATAGTTTTATCAAAACGAGTAATATTAATAATATCATTACGATATTGAGTTAACAATTTAGGAACATATTGGTCAACATTTCCAATAGGGTCTTTAAATAAATCAACACTATTTTTAGGTTCTACAAATGTACCAAAAGCAACACTTTTCTTTTCAGTTTCTTCTTTAATACTAAAAGCTATCTTACTGGGTTCATTATTAAAACATTTACTTTCAAAGAATTTATCACTATAAAGAGGAAATTGAACATAAACATTAAATGGAATATCAAGCCAACATGGTTCATCACCACTATAATAATATTGATTATTAGTAGGAATATATAATTTATAATTACCTTCATTCATTATAACTCCATTATCATTATAAACAAGAACGCCATCGTAAGTCATTCTACCATTATATCCATGTTCGATAGAATAAGTTCCACCATTATAACAAACGTCATTAAGTCTTATAAGTTCTTTTTCTTTACTAGTATAAATATTTTTAGTACAATTAAGAACTGTTGCAAGAAACATAGTTTCAGCATCAAGCAGTAATTCCTTATAATCATCCATTTCAAGAGCAGTTCCTTTTCCAGCTCTACTATCAGCAACACTATCAGCAACTACTAATTTATAATTATTAATAGGTTTATATTCATTTCTACTAATAACACCTATAACTGGCATATTATAACTATAAGGATAGGTAGTATTAACTACCATATCAACTACATCATGTTTCTCTTTATAAGGTTCAAATTTACATTTACCATCAATACGAATAATATTAAAATCATATTTAATACTATCATCAATATCAAATCGACCACTATATAAATAACATTTATCACTAGTAAAATTATTAGCTACAAAACCAGGTTTTGTAGTCCAACTACCATCTTGCCAAGTAACATTACTAGCTATATTACAATAATCTTTTCTAGTTAATAATCCAGTATATCTAGTAATAGGTTCAACTTTTTCATAACTAATAAACCATCCAACATAACCTAATTCTTTAATTTGATTCCATAAAGTAGTATCAATATTAGCACGAATATAAAACTTATTAAAAGTATTATTCATATTATATACAAAATCTCTAATATGTTCACCACCAACAACTTTAGAATCAAATATTAAATCAGGTATTCTAAATAGTTCATCGCCATTAATATTTTCATAATAGCCAAACTTAGCTTCATTATCAACACCAATAGCACCTATTACTTGATTACTACAAGGAGTATAACTACCACTATTTATAACTTGATAAACATATAAATCGTTATATTTATCTTTATCTTGATAATCAATAAAATAATTAGATATAAGAATATATAGTTCATCTTTATTAGTAGCTTCAAGTTCACCAGAACTATTAAGTAATATATTAGTAGTAGGATTATTTATTGGTTCAGCAGTATAAACTACAATTTTATGATTAGCAATATACCTTTTAACATTAGAACTAATACTAGATATTGGAATATCTCCACTAATAACAGCCCAATATGGAATATTACCATTACCTTGATTATTCCAATTAAAAGTAATTATAGTACAATGAGAACCATCATTAACAATATTATTTATATACTTATCTTTATTTGACAATTTATATCCTCTACTAGCATCACCATATTTATCAACAAAATGAATAAAAAAGTTATATACTTCTCCGGGAATAAGAGTATCATTCTTTTTACGTTCATTAAAATCATAACTAGGCTCAATAATAGAATGAGTAATTCTCATTTTACAATTATCAATATCAAATATAGTATCTCCAAATAATACTTGCCCACTAGTAAATACAGCATCTTCTGTAAATCCAACACCATTATAAACATAACAAGCTACCTTAACTGTACTTGGCATAGTATAAATAGCTTGATTATTTTCATATTTATAACTTGTAGGAATAATAAAACAATGACAAGCAAGATATTCTTTAAGATTATGACTACCTCTACTACCTACTTTTATTTTAGCATTATAATTAATCTTTAAATATTCATGTGCTGCAATACCTTGTATAACTGTATCATTAAATAAAGTTCTAAAAGTACGAAAAGGATATTGATTATTATTAAATACTTTATTAATATCTTTAATTTGCCAATCAGCAGTACCAGTAATTTGAAGACTAGCCATTTTAAAATAAGGGCCTTTTTCACTAACTGCATTGACAGTAGTATAATCATTATAATAAGCATTAACAGCTTTATTACGAAGTTTTATAGTAATATCTTTAACAGCTTCTTCTAATGTTTTACCGCTACTTAAAGTCCTATCATCATTATCAGTATGTTCATTATAATTAGCAATATATACTCTATTTTTATAATTAATAATATTACCAACATTATAATAATTATAATAATCAGTAGTTAAATCAGAAACGTTATACTCAACAAGAATATCTCTACTAAATTTAAAAATATTATTATTTAAATCATCAGTTCTAAATGCTTGTGTACCATCCTTTTTACATACAATAAAACCAAGTTGATAAAGTCCTGAGCGACCTCCACTAATACTTATTTCAAAAGTTTGATTACATATATCTTTAGAATCACTAAATGAATCAGTATTACCATAGCAATAACCATTTGGTTCATCTTTCGGTTCATAAACATTAGTTTTTCTAAAACAAACTTTATTAATAACTTGTGGAATTATAACATCATTAAAAATAGGAAATCCAATACTATACCATTTAGTATAATTAGTTTTATCAATTTTATAACGAATAAATAGAAAATAAAATCCTTTATAAGCACCACCACTAACATAGTTTAGATTACTAATAGTAGGTAATGTTATTTGTGGAATAACAGACATTTCAGAATCAGGACGGTCAGAATCTAAATCAATATTAATAGTTTTAAGAGGAACATCAACAGAAGCATTACTTTCAGCAATAGCTATTATAAAATGATTTTTAACATTATAAGTATATGTTCCTTTAATCTTTCCACCATTATATTTCCAATTACTATTTACTCTATAACAATTATCAGCTTGTTCATTATATCTATAAATATAAGAACTATTAGAATCAGTATTAACAATAAATAAAATAAGTTCAGTACTAGTAGGAATAACACCAACTATTTTAAAATTATTAATACCATCTTCATGAATAGCATTGGCAATTACTTTACAATCTTCAAGTCCTTCTTCATTAACAATCATCCTTCCATCATTACTTACTTTAATATTCTTAGCAGCAATTAATGAATAAGGCACACAATCACCCGGATGTTTATTAAGACTAAGTTTCTTTTGTATATTCATAATTATTTAGGAAAAGTAAAGTTATAAAAGAACTCATTCCAACCACTATCATCATCACTTTGTTCATCTAATAAAATACTAGTCTTAATATCTTTCTTCATACTTTCCCATAGATAGAAAGGATTAGTTCCATATTGACTAGCAGAAAGATTAAATACAGGATGTTTATATCCTCTCATAAGCATACGAGCCATACAATAATAAGCAAGACCTTGAATTAATTTACCATTAGCAGGTATAACAGGAACTTCACAATGATAATTATCACTATATTGAGTTTCAATATCTTTATAAGCAACTGTTATACAAGTATCATTAAAATTAAGTTCAATAGTATTACCTCCAATAAGAATATAATTATGATTTGACTTATCATATCCTCCACGGGGGGTCTGACAATGAGAATGTACTTCATGTTGGCATCTAGGACATTCAGTATTATTATGAAGTGTATAAACAACAGGATTACATCCTACTTTACCAGTATCAATAACCTCTCTAGTTCTAGAACCATTAGGACAACAATCATCAGGCATACCAAGATAGTCTTTATTAGTAGCACGCTCCGGACTTTCGTCCTCCGCTTGACCCCCCGTAGAGGATGGAGTAGATTCAGTATCATTACATCTATACTTACTACTATCAGCTCTAGGTACTTCACAACCATTACTATCATATACTTTAAGACCGTCATCAATAAGACAACATTTACTTTTAGCTATCTTATTAATGACGGTTAGTTTCATTTTCTTATCAACTTTACGAAGAACTTTAAGTTCATTCATAGCATCAACACACCAAGCAGGAACTCTAGGAATCCAATCACTATTATCTGGATTGAAATCATTATCAAGTTTACCAATAATATGTTCTATCGTAATCGTTTTATTATTTGCCATAATATTAGTTTTTATATCTAGTTTTATTACCATTATTATGTGCTCCACGTTCATACTTTTGTTGATTAACATTTCTAATATATTTAAATGGAGCATTAGGTTCTCGTTCAAGATAAACAAGAAGTTTACTTCTTAATCCTAATTTAAGATTAAAAATATCATCAACAGTTTTACATTCAGAATTAAGTTGTTTAGCATCTTTACCACGAAGCTCTCTATTAATATAATTAGCATATTTAAATTTAATAGCACTATAACTATGAGTTCCATTATTAATAAGTTGTATTTCATAAAACTCTTTATTAGTTTTATAAACTACATAAGGAATACCATCATATTTAAGCCCACGAATTTTATATATTTCAGCTTCTTCTTTATCATAAGGTTTAAGACCAGCATCAATAATTTCTTGTTTTTTAAGTCTAGTAGCGTTCCAATCAACATAAGTATCTCTAGGTTTATCTCTATATCTCCAGAAATTAATAACTAAATCGCCAATCTCATATTTAAAATGATAAGCATAACCTTCAAGAACACATTTATGAACACCATAACTATAATACCTATGAATGTATTTCTTATAATCAGTAAGACTTAATTCAGAACGTTTTATAGCAAGTTTAAGAGCAATAATATAATCATTTGCTTTTTTAGCTAAATTACAATAACGCAAAAGTTGGAGAAGAACAATACGTCTTTCTCCAACTGTATAACTAAGTCGATTATTAATTAATCGTTCTAACTTATCAATCAATTCTATATCATCATTAAGAAATTGAAACCCATATTCATTAAGATTTATTTTTAAATCATCTTTAATAACTTGATTTTTACTTTTAATATAAGAACGACAATCAGCCTTCATCTTATTTATAACTTCAAGTTCTTTATTATATTTTGCCATATCGTCATTAGAAGTTTCAATAAACTTTTTATAATAATGACTAATATCTATATCTTTAATCATAGTTTATCTAGTTACAAGATTATCAATAGGAGTTTCATTTGTTTGACGAGGAACTTCAACAAGATTGCGTTTAAATACAATCTCTTTAAGAGCTCCAATCATATCTTCAGGAATAAGAAATTCATCATCATCGTATTTAGCTTCATCATCAATAGGATCGTAATCTACATCTTTAGCTTTTTCAACAGTTTCAGTAGGAACAAGATAAGGAACTTCAAAAGGAGATTCAATAATAATAGAACCTATATTTTGAAACCAATCTTTATTATTACTAAAGAAATAAATATAACCATTAATATAATCATAAACAGGAAGATTACACATACCTGCAAGATAATGATAAAACTTAGCACTAGCTTCTTTAGCAAAAGGTATTTCTATCCCAGAATGTCCGGTAGTTCTAATTGATTGGAAAGGTAGGTTATTAATAAGTCTAACTGGTTTTGGAACTTCTTGTTTAGTACGTTTAATTGCAGGAAGCCCAAGAGTTTGACTATTATATAAGTCACCATCAGGAACATTAATAATAGAAACACGAATACGTTGTTGCAAACCTTTATCAACATATTTATGATTTTCATAACTTTTACGAATTAGTTCATTACGACCATGAAGAATAGCATATCGAAGATTACGTCTAAGAGGAATACTATTAGGATTGCCAACAGCATGAGCAAATTCACTAACTAATTGATTAAGACTAGCCATGTTAAGATTGACTTGCGTTTTCTAATTGATGAACTCTTTGTTCAAGTTCATTAATCTTATTAGAATATGTTTCAACTTTAGTTTTAAGTTCATTAACTGTTTCAGCTAATTCGTTATGTTTTTGTGTTATAACTTTAACATCTTGTTCAAGTTCAGTATTATTAGTATAATCAACAATAGAATTTAATAATTCAATTAGTAATTTTCTATCTTTATTAGATATATCACTATTTAAACAGCATATAGTTCTAATAATATCATCTTTAAGTTTATCTTTAGTCATAATATATTATGTTTGAGGTTTGACATTTTCTTTTCTATTTTTAGCATAAATACGCCAATCATATTTAGTAATTTTAAAATTAATAGGAAAATGATTAAGTCTATGTATAGAATAAAATAGAGTTTTATCTCTACTATCAGCATAATAGGCTTTACCATTTCTAATAAAATTAATTCTAAAATATTTAGTATAATTAATAACTTGAATTATTCTAACGTATTTACCATAATATTTAGCAATATTAGTTCTTTTACCATTCCAATTAGAATATCTAACACCTGTAAGACATTGAATTTTATGAAGAAGATTTTTAGTATTAGCGTGTTTAAGCCAACCATAATAAGCACACATTCTAACTTTAAATTCTCTTTTATCAATATCTTTATTTAAATAACTATTCACAAGTTTTATAATTCTATATTTAATAGATTTTCTAATAAGAGTATGAGTATGATAAAATACATAACCAACAAAATTAATTCCTCTACTATCAACAGGGTATATTTGATAATTATCTTTAACTTTCAAACCAATAGTATTAACATATAATTTAATATAAATAAGAACTTTATGAAGAAAATCTTTATTATTACTTAAAATAACTATATCATCAGCATAACGATAATAGAATTTACATTTAAGTTCTTCTTTACATAAATGGTCAAGTTCGCTAAGATAAAGATTAGCAAAATATTGAGATAGATAATTACCAATAGGAACTCCTAACCCCCCTCCCCAACAATATTTAATTTAGAAGAATCTCTAACATTATCAGTAGAATCAATAATTTCATCAAGAAGAACTAAGAAATCTTTATCCTTAATTTTCTTTCTAATACATTGTTTAAGCATATCGTGAGGAATACTAGGATAAAACTTTTTAATATCTAGTTTAAGACAATATGTAGTTTCATTAGGATACTTTCTTAAATCTCTTTTAAGATTGCTAGCACAAAGATGAATTCCTCTACCTTCAATACAACTATATGTATTATGAATAAAACTTTTTGTCCAAATATCTTTTACAATATTCATTATAGCATGATGTGCAATTCTATCTGGATAATAAGGAAGTCTATAAATAATACGTTCTTTTGGTTCATATATTTTATATAGACTATATTTAGAAGTTTTATATTTAAAATTAAGTAGTTTATCTACTAAATCTTCATTTTCATATTGTCTATTTTTATCATGTTTATTAATACCATATTTCTTATTTTTATTCTTTCTTGCATTATCATCAGCAATTTCTATATTTTCAATAGTACAAAGTTTATCATGTAAACCACTATATCTTTTCATATTTATATAATTTATATAAGAGCCTTCGTAAATATTACTACCAACACTTTTAGTTTCTAAATAACGTTATCTTTTACCAAGTGGTAAGGTTATACTTCCCAAAACAATATATACAATAATATTATATTTATTAGCTTTAGGAATTATATAAAAGAAGCTGACATTAGCATTAGAATCTGACTGAACTCAATTAGAATTAAAGTTACTAGAGCTAGCTTTAGAACTGTTATTAGCGTTACTGCTAAGCAGAAGCACTGTATCTAAAAGTCAATCATTTTAAGAAATATAACCTTTAATATTATTATAATAAACTGTTGCAGGAGTAGTATCGAGAAATACAAAAACAGAAAACAAATTAATTAACCAACTACTCCTAGCAACAGTTCCACGTGGACTTATTTAATCAAGTTTAACCGTAGTAAAGAAGCCGACACCAGCACCAGAATCCGACCGAACCCAACTAGAACGAAAGCCACCAGAGCCAGACCAAGAACCGTAAGAAGCGCGACCGCCAAGCAGAAGCACACGTACAGCTTTGTCTGTATCTTGTCCGTTATTACCCCTTATCCAATTATAATCAGCTTTTTTATTAGTTCCAACTTTATTTGGAATAAAATAAGGACCAAATCTAAAATCAAATTCAGTAATAAAACTACTACTATTAGCTTGGTCACCTATAAGATAACATTTTTCATTAATATTATCTACTGTAACATCAGCATGATTAACACCTTTTTTAAGAAGATATACAGAGTTATAATTTGTATCTTTATTAATAATAACTACATCTCTAATAAATGTCCATATATCTCCAAAAAAGTTTAGAATACCACGATAAACAGCAGGATAAGTACTTAAATTACTTCCATCTGTATTATAATTACCTAATTCATAATGATCACCATTTGTACTACCATTACCAATATTATGTTCAGCAGTCCAATAAGTTTGTACAATAGGATTATTGCCGTTAAAAGCTGTCCATCTATCCCAAGCTAAATTTGTAACACCAGCACCAAGACCACCTTGTTTAAATCCTTCACTAGTTAAATTAACATTCAAAGTAGCTTGATTATCAAAGTTAGCATATTCAATATAACAAAGAGCTTGTATAGCACAATATTCAAGATAATCAATCATTGTAACCCAATCTCCACGATTAGCGCAAAATTCATTAGCTTTATTATAACTAATTCCAGTTCTAGGTCTACCTTGTAATTTAATAGCAGTAATAGAAGAACTTTTATCTCCTCCTAAATATCTAGTATCATCAGGTTTAATACAAGCACTAAATACTTCTTCTTTACCATCTTCTCTAGTTCTAGTCATAGTTTTAGTATGACTAATAATAAAAGGATGAACTCTAGTAAATGTTCCATCAATATTAAAATCACTTATCCAAAGTTGATACTTAGTACCAGTATCTTTAACACACATATAAAACTCTGGAACTCTTACCCCAACATCGCCATCACTTCCATCAAGAGGAGGAATAAGACCATTTTCAAGAGGTTTAGCCCAACCCGTAGGATTAAGGAAATAACTGATTTTCTTTTCATTATAGACACAGCCTTTAAGTCTATTTTGAATAGGAAGTTCTCTATGAAATTTAGCATTACCAATTCTGATTATATCATTATTATCTTTAGTCCATTCAATACCATAAGCAGCATTTTCAAAAGTAGGAATAAATGCAGTAGAACCCCAAGCAGGATTGCCTTGTTCATTAATAATTAAACTATCTCCTTTAGATACTCCATCTAAATTAGGTAGATGTTTAAGTCCTTCTGCAAGTTCATTTAGTATATGCTTGTTAAATCTTAACAAGCCATTATACATCTCTACTAAATTAAAATTCATATTAAGCTTGTTCTAGAGCATTAACTCGACTATCAAGAGAATTAATATTATTAGTATTTTCATTAACTTTAGTTACAAGTCCTTGAAGAGCAGTAATTATAGTATCGTTTTTAGTATCATTACTAGCTTTCATAGCATTAATCGCAGCAACTATATCTGTATTTGCTTTATTAATAGTAGAATTAACAGTATCAAGTTTATTACCAATAGTAGTTTTCATACTATCAACAGCAGCTTTAATACTATCTAATTTAGCATCAATTTTATCAAAACGATTATTAAGAAGAGTTTGAGTTTCATCTGATTCACTTTTATGTTGATTTTCAAATTCATCAAATTCATCTTTAACCATTTGATGTAATTCAGTAATCTTTTGACTAATCTCATCAAGATTAACTATAACATTATTTTCCCCAAGTTCATCATGTTCTTTATTACCAGAAATACTAAGTTTAAGATTATTAATAAGTTTATTAATAGCGTCTAACTTATAATTAACTCTTTTATCATCTTCCATATCTTTAGAATTTAGTTTGTTACAAATATAAATTATATTGTTAATAACAAGTAGTTTAACTATATTATTAACATTTTTTAATTAGGCAGTCTTAGAACTATTAATACCTAGATATTTAGTCCAAGTATAATGTTTACGTTCACTAATATAATTAGCATAATTATCAAAAGCATGAGCTTCTTCTTCAAAACTTATATCTTTATAAGCATCATGTTGCTTAATATGAAATAGTCTTATAATAAGATATTCAATACCATACCATATATAGAAAAAGATATATAACATCTCTTTCATTTGTTCTGTATGAATAGCTTCATGATTAAGTTCTTTATTACTTAATTCACCTTTAGTAAATATAATACCAAAAAGATTAATAGCTTTATAACCATTAAAAGGAAAATGTTTAGTCTTAATAACTCTCATAACTTTACTATTTTGAAATTTAATATTGTAAATATTTATGTACGTCCATAGAGCCACTTTTTAGGCTTACAGTAAGACTTTTATTCAATCGTGTATAACTAATCAGCTAGGCTTAAAACTAGCCAAATTTGGTAAGCTATACTCCCCGTAGAGGATATAGCAGGTCTGAATCAGTTAGTCAAGCCTAGCTAATAATTATCATACAATATCAACCAATAGTATTATCAATATCTTTATAGCCAATACCAAACTTCTTTAGAATAGGACTAACAACCCAACTCCAAAACACAGGAGCAAGAACAGCACTATTAACAAGCATAATAGCATTATCATATCCAGCAGCAATATAAATACCAGTCATAGTAGCAATACTTATAACTAATACACATCTTTTTTGCCAAGTAGGAACTTTATTATCACCATTAAAATAATCAATAGTTTTAATAATAATATAAGTTAGAACATTAACAATAAACATAAATCCAAAGTCAAAATTACTAAGGATTCCATCTACAATTACATCAATAAATTTGTCCATACTAAAATTTAGATAAATAAAAAAGGGAACTATCCGAAGATAATTCCCTTTTATAGTTTTACAATAATGATTAGTTATTCATGTGAAAATATTCCCACACTTTATCACCATCAAAATCTACATCTTTAAACCAAAATGTAATAGCACTTTCAAACACTTTATTATCTATATTACCACCAAACCATTCTTCAAATAATTTAGCATAATCATGATATTGAGCGTTAATTGCAACATAAACATCGCAAGGTTCAACATCATTAGGTAATACTTCTTTATAGCGTTCACAAATCTCATGAGCTTTATTCATATCATATTTTTCACCAATATATTTCTTATTGTCTTTAACATGATACATTTGTTCTACAACTTCTTTAGCTTCATACTCATTAAAATGATAGCCATCGTCATTATATCCACCGCTCATAAGCATAGTTAAAATCTTTTCTTCTCGGTCATTTTTATTAGTAGAGCGACCATAAGTATCGTAAGTATCATAGCCAATACGATTTCTCATACCACCTCTACCACCACGACCGCCTCGTCCTCCACGCGCATCAAGAAATTCACGAAATTCATCAAGAATATTTTGATTACCGCCACGACGATTACCAACATGGTAAGGTTGAATGTAAGGCATTTCTCTCATAATATTACTTTGTTTTTAAACTGATTAATGATTCTTTTAAAACTTCTAAATCAGTTTGATTAAGAGCAACAATTTTATTCACATAAGGAACTTCAAGAGATATAATACCTTTAGAAATATTACCGCCACCAATAAAAGGTATATCAAAATCAAAATTATCAATATTATTAATAATTTCCATTTCTTCATCAAATATACCTTCAATATCAATCATGCCATCTTTATCTGCAATAGGTTTTAAAAACTTATCAAAACTATCAATATTATTAGTAATCGCTCTTTTAGCTAAAGGAGTTAAAAGTCTTATAGCAGGAGAACTCTCACCCATAGATACTAATTGTTTAACAATATAATCTTTAATAACCTCTTTTACACTATTAATTTCAACCATAATATTACTTCTTTAAAAATTCTTCATAAGTTAAATTAGGATTAGTTTTACTAGCTTCTTTAAAAGCTTTAAACAATTCCATCTCTTTGTTAGTAACTTCAACAATTTTACTCTTAAGCAACTTAACAAGTTTAAGTTGTTCTTCAAGTAAATGTTTACCATCTTCACTAGCTTCGATTTTTCCTCTAACTAAATTAAGAACTTCTGCTTGAACCATACTTTGTAAAGCATTATAGTTATTTACATAATCTTGGTTACTAAGAAGCATATTTTGTTGTTCTTGTGTAAGTGGTGCAATTTCAGCATCAATAGCATCCCAAATTCCTTGAGTTACAACTTGCTGATTTTGAGTTGTACCATTATTTGCATTAGGAATAGCATTACGACGATAAGCTTCATTAATTGCTTGTTTTTGACTTTGAAGAAAAGCAATTTGTTCATCAATGCTATTAGTCATTTTTTCACTAGGATATAGCAAAGGGTCACTACTACCTAGTATGAATTGATTAACAGGTATCATATCTCTTTCAATTTAATGTTCTTAATCAAACTTAGTAATATTACTGAGCAGGAGTTCCACTAGCAGGTTGAGTAAAACCATATGGCAAACATCCATAAGCATTACGTCCAACTAGACCAGTAACAGTAGGTTCATTTGGAAGAGTAACTACACCATAGATAACATTACAAGTCTTTCTATCAGTATAGTTGATACCAGCCGTAAACATCTTTTCCATTTCGCATTGGATAAGTTTATCTTGATAAGGACGAATAGCTTTAGTAACAGCCAATTCAGCTTTCAAATCAGATAACTCTTTACGGATATCATCATCAGCATCACGAGTATATTTGTAAAGATTAAAATGGTCAGTGTTATTTTTCTCAATAAGAGCATCAGTACGATTACGCCCATCAATATAAACACCAAACAATTCACTATTAAGACGTTCTCTATCTTCAAAACGTTGATTCTGTTGAGTCAAAGCCCACTGATAAAGACCACCTTGAAGAGCTAAAGTATCTTCACAAGATTTTTCCCATGCTTGAAAAGCAGTAGGAGCACCGCTTCCACTACCAGCAGTAGCACCAAGAACATTAATGTTAGTAGAACCATCTCCTAACATTCCACCACCAGCACCACCTAATACACTAGAACGACGATTACCAAACAAAGCCCAAGCACCAAGTGCAGTACCGATAATACCAAGAGTTAAACCTGCATTAGCTTTACCGTTTACATCACGACGATTACAACCGTCATAATTCATTCCAGCACCATTATAGCCCTCTGGAACAACTTTCACTTTTTCAATTACTTGCATAATAAATTAAGGTTTAAGTTAAAAAAATAGATTAATACTTGTAGTTTGAACTACATAATCCATAGCACTTAAACCGTTATCTTTGTTTGGTCATTAACATTATTTTAACTTTCAATAGGACTATATATTGTCAATTCACCAATTTTATTAAGTTTAGTATATTTTATTTCACCTATTGAAGTCTTACCATCATCAGCTTTGCCACCTTGTGTACCAACATAACATTGAATAGTTTGTTGTCCTCTAAATTCAGAATTACCTGCAACAAAACCAAATCTAAATTTATAGTTATCAGTATAATTATCATTATAAACAGTGTTATCTTCATTTAACAAAACTGTATGATATTCATAACTATAATTATCATCACTAGTTATATTAAGAGTTGGTTTATCAAGAGTTAAAGGAGTACCAGTTGTATTAACTTGATTATTCCAAACTTTATATTTATCATTAGGTTGATTTTCATACCAACAATAACCATCACGATGAATATAACCACCACCATGACGAATTATTTTAATATTATCTAAACCAATAGTTTTATCATTAATAGGATTAATTCTAAAATATTTTACTTCATTATTAGATTTAGCAACTCTTTTAATAACTTCACCATACCAACATTCTTTATAACCACCATGTCCATCAGGCATATTAATAGTTCCATCAGCCAAAGGAAAAATAAACATTCCTCTATTATCAACATCAATTTCATGATTCTTTAATTGCCAAGCATGAACAATAACTCCACCTTTATAAGCAGTACATTCAACAGTAACATGACCTCTACTTAAACTTCCAAACCAATTAGCGCAAAGATTCATTTTCATTATATCAGGCATTTTATCTTCAAGGCTAATCATAGATTCAATATTAAACATAACACATTCAGCACCTGAGTCAGTATTATCACCACCCCAATATAGATAAGGAATTTGACTTAAATTCCAAGACCAACCAACAGCTACATAGTTTAAACTGTTAATAGGAGAATTAACATAATATGATTTAGTATCCAAATCTCGTCCATCATCACTACCCCAAATGTATCTAAGTTGGACACTAGTAAAATCACTAAAATGAATAACAGAAGTAGGCCAAATATGATTAGCACCATCATAAACATGAGCAATATTAATTTGACCTACTGTACGTTTCTTAAGAGGTTGAGCAATTCCTCCTTGACGTCCAAGAGTTAAACTCATTATTCATCAACAATATTATAAGTCATTCCAGCAACTGGGGTAATAGTTGCATATTGGGTAGCAGTTCCTGTCCAAATTGGAAGACTAAGTTTATTATTATTTGCACTAGGCATAGTCATATTAACTCCGCATCCATCATTAATAGCTTTTTGAATCTTATCAAGATTAACACTATTAGTAATAGTTTGATTTATTTCTTCTTTAAAGTTATTAAATGTACTATTAGTAACATATCCATTAAGTAAATTATTAACTTTTTCTTTATTATAAGTTTCAGATTTAGTATAATAATTTTTAAACATATTATTAATCTCTTCTTTAGTATAACTTTCCATAGAAGAAGTATCACCCATTACTCTCCATTCAGTACCATTCCAATAACAAATCTTTCCATTACGATATTCAATCTGACCTTTAGCCCAATTACTACAAGTTACATTAGGAAGATATTCAGACTCTTCACCAACCATACCTGTAAGTTTACATTTATTTAAATTAATAATACCATTCTCAATAATACCACCTTCAAATACAAGTTCACAACCAACAGGCATTGTAATAGTTTTACCACTTAAATCAAAAGCATAACGAATAATATAACGAGTATTTTCTTCGTTAAGTATATCTTGAGTAAGAACAGCTTTATAATTAAGATAAATATTATTCTTAACTTGAACTAGATTTTCTTCATTAAAATAATATTTAATAGTATCTACTGAATTAACATATATAATACCAAGTCTTGGACGTTCATCAGAAAGACAAGTATTATAAATATTATAATCTTCACTATTTCCATAGGCAACAGCCTGTCGAGGTTGAACTCTATCAGTAGGTTCTACAATCTTCCATCTAGTATAATAATTATAAAATCCAACTCCATCATTAATAGTCTTAACTCTAAGAACAAATAATTTATGATAAGTATCATAATAAATACCAGCAGTATTACCTAAATCTGTTCTAATAACTTCATATTTATCAGTATTAAGAATTATTTGACCATATTGTTCACAATAAGTATCATCAAGAAAACCATCAAATAAAAGCTGTTCTGCATTACTTGCATCATCCTCCACGGGGAGTAAAACCTTGCGAACTATTTTATATCCTTTACCACTTTTATATTCAGGCTCATAAGGTCTATCTTTAAGACTAAGACGACTAACATTACAACAACCTGGACTTAATCGAAGAGTAATATCTTCTTCATCAGGATAATTAATAATATTAACTTTACCATCTCCTGCAATCATTTGTTTAAGAGCTTCATTAAGCATATCCCAATCAATAGTTCCATCGGCAATTGGAATCTTAGCACCATTCTCTTCAAGATATTTCTCACTAAGAATTTTTGTCCAATTATCATCAGAAACCCAACTAGTTTCAACACCAGCTTGAAGATTACTACCTATATAACTTTCAGTTATAGATACATTATGTTCAGCATCATAATAACTAATAGTAAGACTATTACGTCTAAAAATAGCAGGAACAGCTTTACGAGTATTAACTCTAGTTCCTTGATATGGAATCCATAAATGATTAAACCTAGAAAGAACAACAGTTAAATCATTATTTGTATCTTTGTCAAGAATATTTTGAAGATAAGTAATAGGAAATACTTTATCATAACTATTCTGACCTAGTTTTTCATATAGTTGTTTATTGTTCATAATTATGTGATTAATTTAAATAACTTTAATAAGTAAATAAACAATATAAGCATTAGTAATATTGTTATATTAAATAGTATTTTCATCATGGTTCAATTAAAACTCTTACATTAAATACTGTACTATTAGAAGTCATAGTAAATTGGCATAATATAGTAAATAAAGAAGTAGTTGTATTAGCAGTAACACTAATAATATTATTACTATTAGATACAGAAACATTATTTGAAGGTGTACTAACACTACTTAAAGTACAAGTATATTTACTGCTACCACCATCTTTATTTTCAAACCAAAATTGCAATTTACCAGCGTTCATTATAGAAATATTAGTAGGAATATATACATAAACACCAATAGGAGTTTTCTTAATATCATTATAACTTGCTTCTCCTTTATATATTGAATCTACATTTTCACTATCTAAATAAATAGGTAATGCAATATTTTGACTAGTAAAATAATCATTTTTAATAACAAATCTACCACGCATTGGATTTGCTCTTTGTGTTCCTTTTGTAATAATATTATGATTTAACCAATTCCATTCAATTTTATATTCTCTTGCTGTATCAGAATTATTTGCAGAAAGTTTAAATGTTATTATAATCATGCTAGCATAATTAAAAGCATTTGCAACAGATACATCACAATTAACTTTATTTGTTACATTTACATGATCAGGATTATAATATACAGTTTCTGTACCACCCGAACCTGCAACACCATTCCAAGTCCAAGGTTGAGTTGTATATAACCTATAATAAACACTTACAGATATGGTATTAGCATCAGCAACTGTATCAATTTCATTAGTATAAGGATAACCTGTAAAATCTAATCCACTTCCATCAGGATTAGTACCATAATATTTAGTATGATATACTTTAGCGCCATAAGATTTAGAACCAGCAGATTGTGTAATATTAATAGATTTACTAACTCCATTATAAGTAGCAGTAACAGTTGTACTTCTACTTGTTGTAGTAGTTCTATTACCATAAGTAAGTTTACTACCGCTAGTAGTACCACTTAATGTACCATCTCCAGATTTACTTAAAGTTGGACTGCCATTTTCAGTTTCAGTATAAGTAGTACCAACTCCATTCCAAGTATAATTTCTAGTACGAACAGCACTACAAGTAATAGTAGAACTACCACCACTAGCAGCAATATTCATAGGACTAGCAGATATAGTTACTTGCCAAGATGTCCAACTTCCAGTAACTTTATTACCGCCATATTGCATAACATCACAATAATCAGTAACTCCATTATAATTAGCAGTAACTCTAGTTGTTCTAGCATCAGGAGATGTGTTATTACTAAAAGTTAAAGTATTACCACTTAAAACTCCAACACCACTTGTAACAGAAATAGTAGGAGTAGCACTATCAGACTCAGTGCCACCAGAACCTGCAACACCATTCCAAGTCCAAGTTCTATTTCTTGAAGCACTACTATAAATAGTTACTGAATCACCTCCTGCCCAAACTTTATAATTACTAGCACTACAACTTACAGACCAACTAGACCAACTTCCATATACTTTAGCCCCAGCAGATTGACTAATAGTTATATCTTTAGTTGTACTATCTATCGTTGCTCTAAATACAGAACTACGAGAACTAGTAGAAGTATTATTACCATAATTAACAGTAGAATCACTTAAAGAAGCAGCACCATTAACTTTACTTAATGTAGGAGAACCACTAGCATTTTCAGTATAAGTTGTTCCTGTACCATTCCATTGCCAAGTACGACTTCTAGTAGCTGAAGTAGATAATGTAGCATTTCCACCAGCAGCAGCAATAGTTGTTACATTAGCACTTAAACTAATAGACCATGCTCCCCAACTACTATAAGTTTTAGAACCAGCATTTTGAGTTACAGTAGTATCTTTAGTTACAGAATCCATTGTAGCTCTAATAACTGTACTTCTAGCACTTGTAGAAGTATTATTATCATAAGTTACTTTATTACTAGCAAAAGAACCAGCACCACTAACTTTACTAAGAGTAGGTGTTCCAGTTCCTGTTTCAGTTCCGCCACTTCCACTAACTCCGTTCCACGTCCAAGTTCTTATTCTACTTGCAGAAGTAGTTATATTTGAACTACCTCCACTAGCAGCAACATTTCCACTATTAGAAATATTAACTGTCCATTCAGACCAAGCACTATATTGTTTAGCTCCAGCAGATTGACTAATAGTTATATCTTTAGTAGTAGAATCAATAGTAGCACGAATAACAGTTGATTTACTACTAGTACTAGTATTATTTCCATAAGTAACTTTAGGACTAGTCCAATTACCACTACCACTAACTTTACTTAATGTTGGAGTACCATTTCCAGTTTCTGTACCACCAGAACCAGCAACACCGTTCCATGTATAACTTCTAGTTCTACTAGCACTAGTTGATATAGTGGCAGTACCACCTGTTGCACCAATACTAGTTTTATCAGCACTAATATTAACTGTCCAAGCTGACCAATTACCATAAACTTTAGCTCCAGCTGATTGTGTTATAGTAACAGATTTAGAAACACTATTGCTAGTAGCAGTAATAGTTATACTACGAGCATTTGTTGTAGTATTATTACTAGCAGTAACAGTTTTACCACTTAAAGTAAATCCGCCAGCACTACCACTAAGTGTAGGTGTAGCAGTTTCAGTTTCAGTATGTGTAGTACCAACTCCATTCCAAGTCCAAGTACGAGAACGACTAGCATTAGTAGTTATCGTAGATGAACCACCACTTGCAGCTATCGTTTGCGTGCTTGCCGAGATAGAAACAGTCCAAGCAGACCACGCTGAATACACTTTTGCGCCTGCCTGCTGCGTTATCGTAACCGTTTTGGACAATCCTACATAACTAGCTGTAAGTGTCGCTGAACGGGCTGAAACGCTCTCGTTTGATGTAAATTTTATTTGATTTCCACTAAGACTAGCACTACCACTAATACTAAGAGTAGGAGTAGCAGTTTCACTATAAACAGTACCAGTATTATTCCATTTATAAGTTCTACGAGCAATATTAGCTGTAACTGTTCTAGTACCACCTTTAGCTTCAACACTAGTTCCATCAGTTTGTAAATCTAGTACCCAATCAGTATAAACTTTAGCACCAGCAGCTTGATTTAAAGTAGCACTAACTTCTTTAGTTTGACTATTTTCTAAAGTAAATACAGCAGTTAAAGTACCACTTTTAGCATTAGTAGATTCATTATTAGGTATAGTTAATACATTATTACTTATACTACCTAAAGTAGTAGAACTAGTAAAGCTAGCAGTAAGATTAACAACAGTTTCAATCCAAGTTCCAGCATAAGTAGAACCCTTGGTTATACTCCCCGTGGAGGATGCATAATCAGTTCTTTTATATCCATTCTTAACAGAACTAGTAGGAAGTTTTAAATCATAAACACCACCAGTATTAGCTATACTACTATTAACTACTATCAACGTACTAGTATCATATGTACTAGCTTTACTACCTTCAAATGTAACAGTATAACTATCTTTAGCTTCTGTGTCATCAATTAATACAACTAACTTACCATTAGTTATAACTCCTTTTTCTATTCCATCAAATAAAACTTTAACTCCATCAGTAGGAAAAGTAACAGTATAAGAAATAAATCTTTGTTCCCATTCTAATTCTACATTATGAATTATAGGTAAATAACCACTATTACCACTAACAGTTTTAGATTTATAATGTTCAGCAGTAATATTAGCAGTATAATCAGTTTTAATAGGAATAGTAAATACAAATTTAGTATTGTTTTCACTTATAACAGGAGTATAACCATTAATAGTAACAGTTCCGGAAACATTCAATTTAAACGTAACAGTAACTTCAGTATTCTCAGGATAAACAAGTTTAGAACCTTGATATATTTCAAATACATCTATACTACCAAGTTTAATATCATGTATTCCAATATCTCCTTGATATATAGCCATAACTTAAGCGTCTGATTTAACTATATAAGTAGTATTGTTATCTTTTTGTGCAATAGCTGCATATTGAGTAGCAGTACCAACCCATATTTTAGGATTAACTATTGGCTCAATAGTAAGAGCAGATAATCTATAAAGAGTTTGGTCAACTATTTGAATAGTATTATAAGTATAAGCACCTTCATTGTTAATAGTAATATGTCCTATATATGTATCTGCGACACATACTATTACAACTACATTTCCACTATATCTAAGACTAAAATTTCCAGCACCATTATAAAATACAGAATTAGGATTACAAATAGCAGTAACAAAATTATCAAAATTAGTAAATATATTATTTATAGCAGCTAATACTTCTGAATCATCAGCACTATCAAGTACTTTATTAATTATTATATCAATATTATATCTATTAATAATTGAATTACTATTTATAGCTACAAAAGTATTAATACTTTTTGTTTCTTCACCACCAACTCTAGCTATACCTTTATCCCAACTTAAATCAATTTTATTAATTCCACCATTAGAAAAATAAGTAATTGTGGCACTAATATCATTATTGCCTATAACAATTCTATCAAAATTAATTCTACTATTGTTATTATCAATAGCAATAATGCTTCCTCCTTTTAATAATATTTCTTTTACTTCGTCAAAAGTTTTATCACAAGTAAATTCTTTTTGTCCATTAGTATATACTCCAGTAGGAACAGTAACAACTACACCATAAACAGGAATAAATCCTTCAGGTGTACTTTTATTTTCATATAATTGTTGATTAATATCTTGCATAACTTTATAAACTTTAAATGGTGGCACTTATTCAGTACCACCATGATTAATATTAAGTTGTTTTCTTTTTAATAACAAGTTCATAACCAGCAGGAATTAAAGCTTTAATAGCATCAGCAATAGCTTTATCAACTTCCGCTTTAGTATAAGTATTTTCTACTGTTGGAACATCATTAAACTTATTATTAATTTCTTCTTTAGTATAAACATTATTACTAAGTTCAGTAATTTGATTAGGTAAAGTTTCATCAAGTTTAACTTTATCAGCAGCAGACATAACCCCAGCTACTGAAGTAGTAGCAATAGGTATATCTACATGTTTATGAGATTGTGCCGTATAATGGTCATCTTTGTCAGTTACAAATTCTTTACGATAATAATGGTATTTTAATTGTACATAGTCTGCGTATGCTTGACCAAATTCTATGGTATCTACAACAGTATTTGGTAAACTATTAGCTATCGCAGTAGTTTTTCTACCTTTACCACCATCATAAGCAGTACCTGTAACTTCACCTAAAGCTAAAGTTTCAGATATAACTGCATATTTAGTTCCAGACCAACGATAAGTTTTACCACTATATTCAGTATCTTCACTTATATCAACATAAATTTTACCTTTTTCAGGAGTATAATATACAGGAGCATCTTCTATATACTTTTCAGCAAAATGAGTTTCATCAACATAATATCCTTCAAGAACATCATCAACATAACTAGGTAATTGACTTGCTGGAACTTTACCATCTCCATCAAGACTAGCAATACCATTTGCTACACCACGTTTAGCTTCAATAGCTTCATTACAGAATTGAATAATCTTCTCTTTAATAATAGGATAATTATCTATATTACTAAGGATATGTTCAACTGTAGATTCAACCTTATTCTCAATAACAACTTTAAGATTAGGATGATTATCAATATTATCAAAGATATTTTCTATATTACCTTTAATAACATTAAGTAGTTCAGTAAAATTATTAATATGTTCAAATATATAAGTAACTCTAGCTTCTACTTTAGTTTCAATAAGATTCTTAAGAATAGGAAATCTATCAATATTATTGAAAATATAATCAACTCTGCTATTTACAACATTATTAATACAAGTAACAAGAGCAGGATAATTATTAATATTAGCAAATATATTCTTAACACAATTACAAACTAAATCAGAAAGAATACTAATAAGTTCAGGATAATTATTAATATTATTAAATATATAATCAACACGTTCATTAATATTATTCTGTATAGCTTCTTGTAATTCTGGATATTGACCAATATTCTTAAATATATCAACTACTTTGTTAACAGTATTAGTAATAATAAGATTTTTAATAGCAGGATAATTATCAATATTATTAAATATATTACCAATAGTAGTTTCTACATGAGAATTAATAGCATTAGTTATGAATTGATTAAGAGCAGGATAAGAAGAAATATTATTAAAGATAGATTCAGTCCATTGTTTAATATATTGATTAAATATCTCTTTAAGTTCAGGATATTCATTAATATTATTAAATATATCTCTAATAATAATAGGTAAACTTTCAACTGTACTATTCTTAATAATTTCAACTAGTTTAGGATAGTTATTAATATTATTAAATACATTAACAACAAATTCATTAATAAAACTAGTAATAATATCAAGAAAGTCTTTATAATCACCTATATTAGTAAATATCTTTTCAAGTGCTTCTGCTAAATCTTTAATAACAGTATCAAAAGACCATCCCTCCCAATTATCTGGATTAGTCCAAGCAGCATCGCTAATATCATCACTATTATATCGTTGTGTCCAATTAATATTAGTTGCATCACGATAAGTAATAATATATCCTTTACGACGATAAATTTTATCAAGTTTATTAACAGTATCAGCAAAAGTACCTTCCCAAGTTAAATAAACACTATTACAAGCAGCAAGTATTCTATCTAGTCTAGTACCAGTTTTACCATCAAATATAGCTTGAATAACAGTTAAAGGATATATATTATATCTAGTATCATTTTCTTCACAATACTTATCTAGTATATGAATTGGCATATTGCCTTCTTTATCACATTGAACTTTACTAGGGTCAAAAGATTGACAATTAGTACCAACAAAAACATTCTCTTCTTTAGACATAATTACCACGGATTAGAAACACGTTTAATATAATGTAAAGCAATAGTAGGCATAAGTTTATTAATAGCAAGATAATTATCTGTCCATCTATTACCACTTATTTGACTCCAAGTCATTTCACCATTATTACTAATATTAGGTCCAGTCATATACCAATTAGTAGAACGATTAATACCAAAATTATCAAGCCTATTTCTATCAGTACCATAAGGATAACCATTTTTAACATCGCCATCTAAATCTCCTGATATAAATCGCCAGTTACTAGGCGTTATAATATGATTACTATTATCACCAGATTTAGATTTACCAACAGCAACAGCATGTTGATGAAGAGGTAAATCTGTGCCACCGATATAAAATGCATATGCATTTATATTACGACCAGGAGTAGCAGGGTCATATGTATCTTTAATATTTTCAAGAACAGTTTTCCAATCAAGATTTCCTTGTTTAGGATTATTATAAATATTAATACCATTAGGTATATAACCCATAACAAAACGTCCTTGTGCAGCAGTATAAACTTCCCAACCAGCAGGAGGATTAGAATTATCCCAAAGCATAATAGAACCAATAGGAACAACAGCAGCAATCCAAGCTTGAATTTGACTAGCAGCAACACCGCCACCTTCTCCACTTCCACCACCTGATCCAAATCCTTCTCCAACTAATTTATTTTTAATATCAGTATAGAGAGAATTAAAATCTACATCAAGTCTACTAGGTTTAGTTTCACTATCTGCAAATTTATTCATAACAAGATATTTACCTGTTCTAGCTTCACCAAGTTGAGTAACAGACATAACATTATGGGTGCCATCTCCACCAGAACCACCACCTCCTTTAAGACCAGCAATAATATCATTAATCTCTTGCTTAGTATAATAATTATTAAGTATAGAATTAATAATATTACGTACTTCTTCTTCGGTTAGTCCACCACCTCCAGAACCTCCACCGGCAGCATTAATAGTAATAGTACCATCATCATTTTCAACAAAAGTAATATTAGTACCCGGTCTAATCTTATTTTTAAACATTGATACATAATTACTCTCAAAATACTGTTTATACTCATTACTAATATTACTACCATTTTGGTTTATCTTATTAAGAATTTCTTCAATCTTATTATTAATATATTGCTCAAGATTATTAATACTACCTTCTATACTACTATTTAAATCTCCAATCTTATTATAAATATCTTTAAACTTAGCATTATATTCAGTAATAAGATTATTAATTCTAGTGTTAATATCAGTTATATCTTGTTGTAATTCAGATATTTGTTGGTCATGAATTTTAAGATGGTCATTAATCTTTTTAAGTTCTGCAAGAAGCCAAGCATAAAACTTTTCCATCTCTTCTCTTAACTTCTCTAAGAAAGCTTCAAATTCAGCACGAGTAAGATATACAGATAAATCAAAACCCATACTTACCCATTTTTCACCATCCCAAAACCAATAAAAATCATTAGTATAAGTTCCACCCCAACCAACAATTTCAACTTGTTTATTATCTTCACCTAAATCAAGAGGATGATAAAGTATTTGACCAACAGCCCAATTTCCATCAAGAGATATAGATTCTTTATCAAACATATCTTCTTGACGATAATTACTAAGAAGTCTACATTGATTTAATTTAACTGCACCATCATACATTCTACCACCTCTCCAAAGAATAATACTATTATCTGGAAGTTCAATAGTTTGTCCAGCTAAACAATAATCATATTGAAGTATATAAATAGTATTAGGCTCGTTAATCATATCTTGAGTAAGAGTATTAACACCACTAATCATATTCTTACGAAGATATTTACGAGCCTTTCCACTATAATCATTTGTATTATAGTCTTTATCTGCAAATTTAAGAAGATTATCAACAACTGTTAAATCTTCTTCATCAGCTGCATTAGTAATCTGTGAAGCAGTAAACATTTGTTTAACAGATTCACTAAGCATTTCAGGAGTAATTTGACCTTCAAGTATTTGAACAGCATTATCTTCAAAATACTGTTTAAGTACTTGTGCCATATAATTAACTACAACATTACGACGAAGATAATTATCTTGAATATTAATACCAAATTCATCAGCAACAGCACGTTCAGCAATGGCTCTTGGAAACATACCACTAAATGATTCTACAAATTTAGAACCAATTTCAGAATCAGCTTCAAGATGCCATTTCTTTGCATTCGTAACAGGAGTTATTTCATCAAGAATATAACTCTTTTTAGTTTCAATAACATAAACTTCACAACCTACTCCAATCTGTTCCCAAGTAAGAGCATCTCTATCTTCCATTGTAGATACTACAATTCTAGCAGCTTTAAGACCTCTTTGAACAACAGCAATAAGTTCAAGTATTTCTTTCTTGAAAGTTTCATAATCAATAACTAAATCTTCTCGAAGTTTAGCAATAGGTTGCCAATATTCTTCATTAGATAAAGGAATACCAGCAGGAACAGCTTTACGAGATATATAGCTAGCATAGAAACCATCATGAACTATACATAGTCTTTCATAAGGTCTATCATTCCATTGACCGTTACAAGTAAGACTAACTTTACCAAGCTCTTCTTCTATTGTTTTCATATGTTCTCTAGGTTTACTAAATTCATAGTGTAGACCCCCCGTAGAGGATGGAATACATTCACATTATTCATTATTATAATCAGCATCACTAAGACTATAAGTTTCATTATATTCTTTACCTTCTTCTTTCTTCTCCCAAAGTTTACCAGTTTCAGGGTCAACATAAAATTTAGGAGCATCTCCACAACTAACTATTGCATGAATTTTACCTTCTTCATCAATAGGAAGCGTAATAGAACCACTATACTGAACTTGTTCACTACCTTCATAAATAATATTAAGTTGACCTTTAATATATTTAAGAAGAGTTTCAGCAAGTTTATCTTGACCAAGTTGATATGCTGCCATAGCAGATTGAAACATATTCCAACAAGTAACAATATTTTTATTATTACCTTTACAAGTAGCAGAACAATCATTAAGCATATCAAGTCCATATTGTGCCATAAGAACTAATAGTTTATGATAAACACAAACATATTTGCTAGGAACAGTCATATAAACATATTGAGGATTAATCTCAACTTGTTCAGTTCCATCAGCTTTTACATAGACACCATTAACATAATTATCATCTATTTGTTCACTCATTCTATCATCAAGTTATTGTATGAATTAATAATTGATTTTTGTTGCTCATCAGAAAGCAATTCTAAGGCTTCTAGTGCTTGAATTAAAATTTGTCCTTGTGTTAGCTTGCACCAATTTTTTTCGTTCAATGGAAAGCCTAATTCTACTATTCTCACCTGTTTTTCAGCCATGCTTGCAATGCGTAATTGCATCTCTTTCGATAGCTGTTTTGGATTATTAATATAACCTCTTATCATAATATTATCTTATTTAAAAGCCTTATTAATAATATATGCAGTATAATCACTAACTCTAATATCAATACGTTTATTAAACGCAAGAATACGTTGATTAGAATCAAGATGTTTATTATAAATTATATTAATAATATCACCATATATATCTTCTTTCCATTCTTCTCTCATATAATGACTAAGATAATCTTCATCTCCACGATACATATTAAGTTTAGAATAAGCATCGTAATAAACGCTATTAACTAAATGTCGAGCATTATATTCGATTTGGTCACGGTTACTATCAACATTATTAGTAATAATAGTAGAAGCAACAAATTTAGCACATTCTGAAGCCGCATTAACGATAGCAATAGAAACTACAGCTTTAGACTTTTCTCTATCTTTATCAATAATATCTTTAGTAACTATATTAAGAAGTTTGGCAATATCATCTAAAGGATTTCTTTTATTGTTATCAAGTATCTTATTAATTATAAGATAAACAACAATAACAATACCAGGAATAAGACCTTGTTCAAAAGCATTTTGTATTAATTCCATTTTTTTATATACAAGAATAGGGACTATCAGTATCAACACTAATGCTAATACCAATAGCCCCTATTTGATTAATATTACCTAATATTTACCTAATCAAGTCGGGTAGTAGGTTATGCTTTTTCTTCAGTAGCAATAGCTTTAAGTATAGTTTCAACAGTTGCAATAGCAGTAGCCCCAGTAGGAAATGCTATTTGTACAATCTGATGAACAACTTCATCTCTAGTTTTCATTTCACGTGGAACAGCAAAACGAAGAGTAAAGATAGTATATCCAGCATCTGCACTGTCAGGTTGTTTCAAAGGATTAATAGGATATGCAGGATACAGTTCAGTATAAGTATCACGGTAAGTATATTCAATACCTGCATCAGCAGCAGCCTTATTAGCTAAATCAATAATATAAGCAGCGTCACCATAAGCAGGTAAACCGTGAGTTGTAACTGTAACAGCTATACCCATTAATTCATCAGCTCCAAGAATTTCATAATCAATACCTTTAGACTCAGCAGTTAGAGTGATTTTAGCATCAGCAACAGTTGCTTTAATACCATGTCCAATAGTATTATTATTAATTTGGTTAGCTAATTTCTTTGCTACATCATTAGCAGTAGGATTAAGACCAGTATGAATGGTAGCAGTCCAACGATTACGTTCATTGAACTTTAATCCTTTTTTCACAATCATAATAGAATAATCAGAATAAGCATTTACATCTCCGATAGTAAGATTAGCAGAGAAAGTAGTAGCAGCTTGATAAGTACCTTTAACAAAAGTAAGATGTTTCTTATAAGCTGGAAGAACTACTGGACCATTTGCTTCACGACCAAGATTAATGTAAAACTTATCGGTAATCTTAGTACCGTCAGCGTCAATAGTTTCCTTGCCATCAGCAAGATAAGTAAAAGCAACCGCTCCAGCAGCAAGAGGTAAGCTCGCTCCATAAGCGACATTGCCCGCTAACAAAAACTGTCTCATTTTTAATTTAATTTAGAGTTTAACTTTGTTTATCAGCTCCATTAGAAGTAGCACCAATACTAGCAAGATAAATCTGTACTGCACGCATAACTATTTCCATATGTAAATAAGGAGGTAAATCACAATTAACCCAATCTTCTTCTCTATCTTCATCAAACTTAACTTTAGCAGGTTCTTTGATATAAAGATATTTAACTAATTGAGGTTTAACTGTATTATTACGTCCAGTATATATATTAACATTAATACCAGATTCATCTCCAAATATAGTAACTATTGGAGCATCTTTCGCAGCACGATTACAAAAATCTCTTAGCGTTTGACCTAAATCTTCAGCTTCAATAATTCTGCAATCATAAATTGTCTTGCCATTATAACTAACTTGAAAGCCTGTATATAGCATTATTCCGTTGCTATCAATATTAATTTTATAAGGGTCAACTTCTGTTCCATTACCTGTAATATCTTCGCCGTTAACAGTACCCGCTGTGTATAAAGTTCTAAGAGCATTAACAGGACTAATAGAAGCATTTTGTCGAGCAACCTTATCATTATAAGGAACTGGTCCAACATTTTCTACTATTACATTTCTAGCTTTTTCAATTATAGCAGCATTAAGACAAATATCTATATCTTCCATGAGAATAGCACGGACGGTCTGCATGCCCATCTGTTGTGCTAGTTCTCTGAACGTCACGTGCATCTCCCCAATGTTCATAATCAAATGTTTTTAAGTTTATTTTTATAAGCACTAACAAGAGCACTATTAGTAGGATTTTTAAACCATATAACAGCTTCCTTAACATTAGCACCAATGAACTCACCATCAGGAGTAGTAATATTCTGATTATGAATTGCTCTGATAAATTCTCCACGAGAAATAAGAACCTCAATTAAAGATTTAATAGTAATATCTTTATCATTGCAAAGTTTATTAAACTTAGCAGGTTCATTTGTACTAAATTTATCAAGATGTGATTGTTTATCAACAATATCCATAGCCATACCGTTAGGAATATTAATATTATTGGCAACACAGTATTGAATAAATACAGCATCAAACAAATCACTATTCGTGAGAAGTTTAACATAATTGCCTTTAGCCGAATTAATTTCCTGACGATGTTTAGCAAGACGCTCAGCTTCTCTTTGGTCATCTTTAAAATAAAATCTAATAGATGGGTCAGAATTAATAAGAGCAATATCTTTGGCTACATCTTTATATAATAAACAATGACGATAAATTAGATAATCATCAAGAACAATAGGATAACCATATTTATACTTTTCACTTTCAAGAAGATTTAACTTAGTAATTTTAGCTTCAAGAGCTTCTCTAAGTTCTTTAACTCCTTTACGGTCACTATTCATATAAGCAGTTTCGATAGCTTCTTCTTCAGCTCTAAAACGAAGATAATCTCGTTTACGATTCCAAAAGAAAGAAATATCAAAAGTCTTACCCAGTTCATCAACTGAAACACTAATATTATTAAGATAAGCCTTAACCCGTGAAATAAAGTTTTCATTATTAGGAGCAAGACCAATTAAAGCAGGAAAATAAGATTCAATCTCACCTTTATTAGAAGAAAGAGTACGAGAACTACGAACACAACTACCAATTTTATCCATTCGTTTAGGCAATGTTTTATCATTAACTCTACGATATAATGAATAATTAGTAACTAAATTAATAGTAATAGTTCGTTTTTCAGTATAAGGTTCATCAAGACTTTCATCTCTAAATCCTACTGTATTAGCAGGCTGTTTATCTACTCCATCCTCTACGGGGGGTATAACCTGTTTATCTGTATTTATATTAGAAGCAGCAGGAGTATTTTCTCCTGCTTTATTAGCTTCATTTACTTTGTTAAAATCCATATCTTAAATAGCTTCTTTTAAATGATTATAATACACATTTCAATAAGAACATCTTAGTGGTATTATCTACCTGCAAACCAATAGAGCCTTTAACTTCATAACGAGCCATATCAATTTCAGTAGCTGCATGATTAGTATTAGGCAATCCCCAGCAAGCAGGAATATCGGTCATACCTTCGATAACTTTAGCTTTATAAGCCTGTCCTTTTTGACGTACTATACGAACATTCTGATTACCTTTATAATTACTCATATCAACCAAAGCAGCTTGATGAGAAGTAATAGGCAAACCAGTAGTAGGATGAATCATACCATTCTGCTTAGCAGCTTCAGCATCAGTACCCTTATCGAAATAAGCATTATGAATAACAGCAATAATATATCCATCTGGAGTTTTATACTTATTAAAGTAACGTCCATAAGAAAGACCATCACCATTATCTTGAATCATCTTTTCACCAAGAGGTGTAATAAATCCGTTTTCTTTAGCATCAGTTCTGATAGCCATTTCAAAGTCACGAATAAATCCTTTACCACCCATAAGAACAACTTTCTTATCTCCATCTTGAGTATCACGGTCAAGAACATCACCAACTGTACGTTCAAGTTTATTAAGAGTCAGAACTTCACCATAAGTATCATAGTTAGATTCACGACAAATTTCTAACATACCAGCAGTACGAGGAATAGGTTTACCATTATCATGGTCTTTCAAAGGAATAGTACCATCAGGTAAACGGTTATATTCAGACTTCCACAAACGTTCTTCGTTCATTACTCTCATGTGCAAGTTGAACTGTCGCATCTCTTCGTTAATCCAAAGATTAGAAGTACCACCATTATCATTTTGGAATTGATATTGAGTAACAACATTAGCAAGATTACCAGCTATTTCTTTAGAATAACGATAAAACTCAAGTTGAGAAGTCATTCCAGCAGGTCCCATAGTATTGCTTCTATTACCTTTAGAATAAGATTCAGAAACAGTAGGAGCACTCATAGCCCAATACATACCTTTAGCTAGCCATTGATGATCAACATAAGCATCAGGATTAGGAGAAGTAAGTTTCAGAAGATAAGCATAACCATAAGCAGATTCTCCTAAGTCTTTCTGAATACGAACTTGAGTAACACCATCAGGAGCAGTAAGACCATGTTGTTCAATAAACCAATGAGTGGAGAAATGAACTTCAAATTCACTACCATTTTGACCTGGTTTAGTAACAGCAGTATTAAAGTAAGTTACAAAGTCTGTAAACTTCATACGACCCATAGTCTTCCAAGTCCACTGTACAGTAGCAACTTCTTTAATACCACGACTACCTTGACCTTCAGTAATAAAACTTAAAGGAAAACGGTCATCATCCATACCATAATTATAAGTCAGAAAACTATTAATTTCTTCTGGCTTTTGAAGCTGAAGATAAGCAATGGATTCTTCATTAGAATAACCTCTATCTTCATAACGAGTTTGTCCAATAACACGTAATGTTTTCATCTACAAATTTACTATTATGTTAATAACCAAAACGCTCATCTTTTAGAGCATCTTTTTTACTATCAGGTTTAGTTATCTTAATAGCTCCTTTTGTAGATTTACGTTGACTAGCAGTAAGTTTCAACTTTTTAGCTTCTTTATCAGAAACAGCCATTTCTATCAAACTATCATAACCTTTACCTGTATATTTAAGCCAAGCTTTAAGCAGTTCTTCATCGCGTCTTTCAGCAGGAGATAACTTCATTAAATCATTTTCATAACGAGAAAGTCCTTTATCATCAACTTGATAAACATAATTGAAGAAATCTTCTGGAGTAGTAGAAATTTGTTTTCCATTACGTTCAATAATAACAGTTTCGGGAATACGATAACCAGCAATCTGTCGCTTATCAATACAATCTTTAACTCCATTCCAAAATTCCACAAGTTGTTTCTCTTCTTCTGCTTTAACTCGCATAGCTTCTTTAGCATTAGCTTCACGCATTTCGTTATCAGCTTTCTGAAGAGCTTCAAGTTCTTCTTTAGCAACATTGAAAAGTTCATTACTATCTTTAAGATATTGAATATACTTATCAACATTACCACGACGATTAAATTCCTTAAACGCCTCACGAACAATAGCTTCTTGTTGACTTACATTATTTTCATCTACTTCAATACCGCTTCTATCTCGAAGTTCACCAAAGCCTTCAAATGAATTACCATTTGCAACATAATAATTAAGAAAATCACCAACGATAGGATAATCTTCAAATAACTTATTAACACCAGCTTGAGCAAATTCGTCACGTTTTAAATCAATAACGGATTGAATATAACTTGCAACTCCTTGAGGAGTATTATCAAAAGTAACTGCTTTACCATCTTCCGAAGTAACAGAAACACCTACAAGTTCTTGAATTGATTTAACATCAATAGTATTTTCTTCTTTAGTATCTTCTACTTCAAATTCTTTAAGATAAGCAGCAACTTCATTTTTAGCTTTAAAGATATTACCTTTATCGTCAATAAGATTACCGTCTTTATCAACAGTATATTTATTATCTCCATCTTCGATAATAGTACCTTCTTCTAAACCATGTTCAGCATCAGCATCATTCGCTTTACTAGTAGACTGACCCCCCGTGGAGGATGAAGATTGGTCATCTTTATTAACATTAGTCTTACTATTCCCATTTCCATTACTGCCACCAGTAATATCATCAATAGGATTACCATCAGCGTCTAACTGTCCTGTTTTACCTGTATCAAGATCTGTAATGTCCTCAGTAGGTTTTCCATCTCCATTAGATGTTTCACCATTAAAACCAAAACTATCAAAATTAGGCATACTTCTTTGTTTTTAATTAATTACTATACCACAAATATAAACTATAATAATAATACGAGTTTGACTTGTATCGTTAAAATATGTTCACCTTTAAGTCGAATCACCAACTAATTTACTATTGCTAACTAGTATATTTAAGTCTAATAACCTAGTCTGTCGCTTTTATGCATGCCCTGTATTAATCAAAATTTATCGAAATGATTAATCTATCACGAAATAGATAAAGTGTTCAGAATAAGCTAAAAATGGCTCATTTAATGTAAAGAAAAATGAAAATGGGCTGAACCTACTTTCACAAGCAAGTCCAGCCCTATTATGAACAAAAATTATAAGTATATCATTTTATTTACTTTTACTATCATAGCGATTTTTATTCGTTTTTGCAATCTTAACTTTATCTTCGCTTTCTTTAAGTTTAACAGCTAATTCTTTTTCTTTAAGTTGTGCTTCAACAGAAGTCTTTTGAGCATCTAAACTAAGTTTACTACGTTCAAGATTAAGTCTAGCATTTTCCATACGTTCTTCAGCTTGACTCTTTTCAGCATCACTAAGACCATTATCAAAACTCATAATATTAGCATTTGCTTTCATAGCTTCAATTTGACCATCAAGATATTTTTCAACTCTAATAGTTTCTCTATCTTGTTCTGCTTTTCTATCAATCTTAGCAAGTTCAAATTCTTGACGAAGTTGTTCTGTTTGTTGAGAAACACGTTCAACATCAAGTTCATGTTCGCGTTGAATATTTTGATATTTATCAATAAGTTTGCTAATTTGAGCAACATTATCTCCACGAATAGCAGCATTAGCCATATCCATATTACCATTTTGAGCAGCACTAAATGCAAGCTGTTTATATTGTTCAAGTTTCTCACGCTCTTTAACAGAAGTTTTACAAGTAACAATATAGTTAGCAAATATATGACTATTAACATCAAGACTTAAATATCTAATATCGCCATCTTTAGTTTTATAAGAAGTATTAAGACCATCAATCCAAGCAAGTTTAGTATAATCCATTTCAGCTTGATAATCTCGTTCTCTCATTTTATCAAATATAAATTCAATAATAACAGAACCCATACTTCCACGAATAACTGCTTCATCAGTAACTCCTTTACCAGCACTATTAGCAATCTCACCATAACGTTGTGGAGTCATATCACATTCCATTTTAGCAGTCTGTTCAATCTCTTGAATAAGTTGTCCAAGTTCAGTAATATAATTATTCATTCGACTTTCAAGATAACGAACATTTTGTGCTTTAACAAGATTAGCATCATCTTCATCATCAATATAAAGTACACCATCAGCAGCCATACGATATATAGTTTCAGCAGGTTTTCTACCAAGAAGAGATTTGGCAATCATAAGAACATTCATCTTATTTTTAGCAATAGCCATTTCTCTATGATAAGAAACTATATTACGAAATACTTGATAAGGAATAACTGTATCTACAATACTAAATCTTCCAAAACCGGGAAGAAGTTCTGCAATACCATTATAAGGAAGTTTACCATTCCTATTATAAGCAATAGGACGAGCCTTATAAGGATATATGCTTGTAGCACGAGAACCAATTCTAACGCTCTCATAAACTTGTGGACGCCACACCCATTCAATACTAATATCACCATTAGCAGGGTTAAGCTGATAAGTTTCATCAACAATTCTTGTTGTAACAAATGCTCCATTACTATATGTAAGAATACCTTCTTTTATTTCACCTCTCCAAACAGTATGCCAAACTTCAAATAAACCATTGTTAGCATCACGAGCCATTATATTAGTGTTCTTAATATGTTGTAAATCATCTTTATTAAATTTACTACATATATCACCAAAATAATACATATACTTATCCCAGTTTAAAAGTGCTCTATCGCTAGAAGTAGTAGCACTATATTGATAATATGTATCAAGAGCTTCACGTTCTTTTTCAGAAAGATATTCATAAAACTCATCTATAATTTGCTGTTTAGTTAGCATACGACGTTCAGCAAACATATCATAATCTTCTGCAAACATACTATCATTAGGAACAGGAAAAGCATCTCTAACACTAACAACACGTTTAATTAATTGATTACCTACAACATCTCTATATGTATAGCAAGCTCCAAAAGCAACAAATTCAAAATAAGCTCTAGCATATATAGTAAAAGCATCAGTAAGGTCATCAATGACATTAATTAAATCCTGTCCTTGTGCACTAATATCATCAATAAAATTTTCATTAAACTCTTTAATAAAAGCTTCAATATCAACAGCTTGTTCAGGATTAAATTGTTCAGGATTATTACCTTCATTAACAAACTGCATATAACTTTCTTGTATCTTCTTAGCAACAGCTTGTTCTGCAAGCATCATAATTTGTTTACCAAGTTCAGCATCTCTAGCAAATACAACTTCTGGATTATTAGCTCCAACAATAAAATCATGTGGATTCTTAATATATTCTCCAATATATCTTCTAATAATACCTTTCATCATATCATAGTTACGCATAGTAGCTGGAAAACGAGTAAGATTTTCATCTTTCTCATTATAAGGATTAAGAGTTTTTCTATAATATTCTCTAGGAATATTACCAAGAAGAATATTAAATTTTTCTTCTACATTAAAATCAGCTTTACAAGCAATACCAGCTTCTATAACATAATCACAGCATTTAGCATACCAATCAACTTCTTGTTTTTCAGCATAACTAACATGCTGATTAGGAAAATCAAGTCTACCAAAATTATACATATCTTTATTTGTTTAATCTTAAAACCATTGTCTATTAAAAATATCTGTTTTATCATTATCTTCTGTAACTTTCTTACGACTAGCAAGTTCTCGTTTACCTTTAATATCAATAGACTTCCAATATATACCCAAAAGTATAAGACTAGATATACGGTCAAAGTTACCTTCAGCATTAAATTTTTTAAGTTCAAGAATTGTTTGATAATCAAGAAATCTTTCAAAAACATAAATATCTTCTCCAAATTCATTCTTACCAATAACTTCATATAAGAATTCTTTAAGTAGACGAAGACCATCTAGTTTCTTAGGACCACTACCAATATTATAACCATAACTAGTGCTAACTTTTTCTTTAACAGCAGAATCCCAAACATATAAAGGTTCATAACCTAGATATTTAGTAGCTTTCCACTTACGAAAATTAGAAACAGTTTCACCACGATTTATTTCTACAAGTCCAGTACCAATACAATTATACCATTTACACAAACGATAAAACTTTTCATCAGCTTCTTCTAGTCTTTCAGTACGTCCATAATATGCAGCACATAATTTAGGTTTAAATCCATTACGTTCTCTAGGCATTTCAATAACAAATATACTATTATGAGAATGTCTATCAGTAATTTCTTTTTTATCTTTATCAATACCAACAGGGTCATAAACTGCAACATAAGTACCAGGAAGAATACTTCTTATAAGTCTATCATTAATATATGTTTCTTCATATTCTGGAGCAAACCAAACTCTTATACATCCATGCGGATCTTCATTACCACGTCTAGGAACTCCTTGAATATAATCATAAGTTTTCATATCAGGATTTTCAATTCTTATACGAGCATTAGATTTAAAATAAATCTTTTTACTTCCATCTTCAAATAACTCACCATCAGTATAAAACTTATAACTATTATCAACTCGAAGTTTATCTTCAAATTTATTAAGAGCTTCACTACTAAATATATTTTCACTAGCACTACTAAAAGATTCAGCAGGAAATAAAGCACGTTGACCAAGATAATTAAGATATTCTGCAAAAGTCTTAGCAGTTTTTTTCTTTTCAATTCTTTCTCGTGCAGCAAGCTGAAGACCTATTCGTAAATTACTATTTCCATTTTCATCAAAACCTTTAACTCCATCTATTTCTCCCTCAAGACCCCAAGCATAAGATTTAAAAAATCCACAAACTTCATTACGAGCATCATTATCAAAAACATTTTCAAAAGCCATAAATCTAAATGCTCTAGGATTATAAAAGTTTTGTTCAAATATTTGCATATTAGCAGCAGTAGCAGTTCCCCAAGCCATAAGAGTACCAGTAGTACGAGTACCAACAGTCATTGTAGGTTCAGTCACATTCATGAACTCATCAAAGTTTTGCATTGTAGACAACTCTTCAACTTTAATAGTAACAGCATCTTTACCAATAGCACAGTCTGGATTATTATTAGCACTAACACTTAAAAGAGAACTAGACCAACTATCATCAGCTTCAACTCCATTCTTCATACGATAACCAAGTTTAAAACTATCAGTAGTAGGACTAAATATTCCTCTTTTAAATGGAGTTTTCTCTTCAAAGAACTTTAAGTTATTAACAGCAAAGTCACTTAAACCCCCTTGCTTAATCAAATATTTATTATCAGCTGCAACATGAATAACAACTTTATGTTTAGATAAGTTAACTTCATTAGAACTATCAGCAGCCATAATATAAGAAAAACCTCCACGTCGAGTTTTATCAATAATAAGATGCAAACCATTACGTCTACAAAATTCTATAATTTGCCAAGTCCAAAATTGAGCATCAATAAAACTAGGAAAACTATAAATCTTTTTAGCAGTGGCTCCATGTTCAGTAACAATAACAGATGATTCATCTGTGCGCTCCATACGAGTATAATTAAGAAAATTATAATGACCACCTGTTATCCAAACATCTTCTATACTTCCATCTGGATTTTGCCAACAAGGAGCAGAAAAACCATTACGTCGTCTATCACATTCTCTACGTCTAAATTGTCTATGAGGAATACTATCAACTTTAAATTGAGTATATCTACCTGTGGCTTGATATGTTCTAGCAGCTTCATTAAAAAGTTCAGTATTAACAAATTTGCCAGGTCTAATATTTAAAAGAAAACCACCACTATCTCCAATTAAAAAGTTATTATGAGGGTCATACCATCCACAATCACTAGCTTTCTTATACTTTTTCTCTTTATCAGGTTCTTCAATGTATTCTAGAAAAGGATATTTACCATCAGCCATAATATTTTATTTAACTAGTAAACAAACAATAAAAGCGATAGCGCAAACAGCACCACCGCTTACCAAATATCTATTATTACGTTTAATACGTTCAATAGATTTATTTAAATTATCATTTGTTTTATTACTATTATTAAGATTATATTGTAAAGTTTCAACTTCTTTATGAAGAGCATTATATTTAATCTTATGAAGATTAATTATACTATCTTGTTCATTAATAATATCTTTATAAAGTTTAGCTTTGATAATTTTAGTATTAGCAATCTTAATCATATTAATAGGAACAAGAATAGTTGTATCAGTAGTGTTGACCCCCCGTGGAGGATGCACTATATTATCAATCTCACTCTGACACCAACCTCTTGAATAACTCCCAAGTAGCACTATCATTAAGACTAATAACTTTATCTTCAATATTTTTCTCATGTTCTTTAAGTTTATAAACTACACTTTCTCTTTCAGTTATAATTAACTGTATAGAATCAATCCGAACATGATTAATAGCAGTGTCACTTTTATTATATGAATTGGCTTCTACACTAAATCGACTTATTGATAAATACAAAGTTAAACACAAATTGATAATCGCTATTATAAATATCGCTATTAATATCTTCTTCATGACTCTATACAGTATTAAGTTAATCTTTTATTTCGATAAGTTTATTAAGCAAATCAAGATTCCATCTACCAGTTTCTTTAAGACCAAGAACTCTTTGAGCCATCTTGATAGCTGCAACTTGACCACAATTCACATTAGTATCAAATAGTTGTTCAGCAACTCTCTGACTATTAAAATCATCAAGTTCAAATACATCCCAATAACCTATTTTATACTTTTCCCAAACAAGTTTCTGAAGCTGAACATCATTATCAAGTTTAGACTTAAACTCTTTACTACCAACAGTATAATGTTTCTTATAAGAATCAATCATAGTCCAACCTTGCCAAGTAGGATTATATTTACGACTGATACCTCTATAAGTTTCTCCACCAGCATCATCTTTATCGTTTACATAACCACCTTCTTTAATAGATAGTTTTTTAAAAGCATCTCCAAAGTAAGCCATAATTTAATTTATATAAGGATTAGTACAATATCTAAAACAATCAACAGCATCATAATATTCATCTTCATCAAATTCTTTAATTGTAACCCAAAACCAAAGAACTTTAACTTGTACTTTATAAATTATAAATATAAGTTTATCATCAATAGCGTGTTCATTGCCAATTAATCTTATATTTTTTCTACGATTAATAATATACATAATACTTTATTCTTCAAGAGTTCTACGAATCCAACCTCTAAGAAATTTGATATTGTTTCCTTTTCCGGCAATATCATTATAATATCTAATACGCTCAAGTTTATATTTAGCTACAAAATAATCAGCACTAATTGTAGTATCAGATTTATAAGCGTTAAGAGAATCTTGAGTTCTACGAAGTAATTCTTTAGTTAAAACTAATTCATTAACAGCAGTAGAATCAGTAACAGGAACATAACGAATTTCAGGAACTGGAGTAATACGTTTAGTACATCCACTAGATAAACAAACAGCAAATATAACTAAAACAATAAATCCAATAATTACTCCAATTAAATTATCTTTATTCAATTTCATATAGCAAGTTTAAATTGAGTTTGAACACCACTAGCTTTAATTTGTAATTCTCTATCTTTAAGAACTTTATTAATATCATCACGTAGATAATTCATAGTAAAAAACTTAGTAGTTTCAATAGGATTCTCTTTAATATGATAAAGACCATCAGAAAATCTTTTTGGCATACCATATTCATTAAGTTCAAAATCACTATCAATATGACATAACCAAATACCTTTAATAGTTAAACCAAGTATATATTCAACAGCAAAAGCATACATACTAAGTTGAAGATTATATATAGCACCATTACAATTAGGAAGATGATTAAGAGGAGCTAAAAGTCGTTCATCTTTATCAACCCAAACATTAGTTTGTTGTGCAGGTTTAACTGTTTTATCTTTCTTATAATAACCACTACTAAATTTTAATCCACCACGATTAGTTTTCCAATCACCTACAACAGCACAATTAGTATCTTCATTAACTAGAAGAATATCAATAGTTCCACTAATTAACCAATCTATAAGAAACATACCAATCTCACTATAAATCTTATACCCTCTTTCAGTGTACATTTTAAATGCATCATAAATAAGAGGATAACGATTATTAGTAAGTTCAATAAAATCTTTAAGATTAAGTAATTTATAACTAGCACCAAAATTTGGTATATCAGCAATAGTAACCATTACACCATCTTCTCGTTTATCAAGATAATTAATAGCTTGTTGAAACATAGATGCTCCTTTAACACCATCTTCAAGACCATTATGAGTATTAGTTCCACGTTCACAAGCTTCTTTAGTAATAGTTGACCATTGTTCCTCTAGTTTCTTCTCACTTATTCCTAGTTCTTTAGACTTCTTTCTCAACCAATAGTTCTTATCAAATTTAGGAGCATAATTATGAAGAATAGTAGTAGTAGAAATATAATCATTACCAAGACTATCGTTATACTTATGTTCTTCTTCATGAAAAATAAGTCTAATATCATTATATCTTTTATCTCTAAGTTCCATATTAATAATATTAAGTTCAACACTAGTTATGACCCGCTTCGGCACTACGTGCCTACGCTATACTCCCCGTGGAGGATGGAGTGGATTAGCATCAGCTTATTCTTCAATCATACTACTAGTAATTTCAACTCCACCTCTACCAGCAACATTCTCTTGTTCATACAGAAGATTTTCTTCAGCTACATTAAGAGCTTTAATCGTATTTGGAAACTGATTAGCTAAATCATTAATTTGTTTCATATAACTAATAACAACTGGAACATCTTCTAGACTAGCACCATCAGATAACTTGTCATTCAGCAACTCATTTAATTTGCTAGCAGCTAAAGCAACATTATGAATACCACGCTTAATATTAAGTACAGCTTCCATACCAGCTCCGGCTTTTTGATTATAATATCGTTTAGTAAGTTTCCAAACAAGAATATCAGGTTGATAATTTTTAGGTAAATCAAAATTCTCAATAGCTTTTTTAAGAGCTTCTTTTTCACTAAGACCTTCTTGTAGACATGGACCTTTAGGGTCACCTAGATAATAAATAACTCCAACTTCTTTAACATACATCTCTTTATTAGGAGATTTATCTCTAGTATAAAGAAGACTAACATCTCTATCAAGAAGTTGTTTAAGTGTAGGAGCTTTTGGCATACCAGTTTCATCTATGGTCAGCATCCAATCCAATTCCAAACCGTTCATATATTTCTTCTACTTCTTCATCAAATTCAATAATTTCAAGTTGACTCATAGCATATAGCCAAAGATTAGCATAAGTCGCACTATGTTTTTTACTTAGTTTAATCCAAGTAGGAAGAAGTTTCTTTTTAAACTTACGTTCATTTTTAATTTTATCTTCTTCTTCATAATGTTTTTGCTTTTCTTCTTCCATAACTTTAGCAGTATATTCTTTATACTCTTCTTTAGTCATTGTTTTTCTAGCTTCTTTAAAGTCTTTATAATGACTAATGAGTTTGGTACGATACCAGTTCTTTTGAATAGTACCAATATGAGGAATAGCAACACATTTATTTTGGCGTATATTAATACTAGCTTCTTTTTCAAGACTTTCAATAATAGACTTACATAATATTCGTTCTTCATCTTGAAAACCAATATCATCTAGTATATTATTTAAATCTTTATATATAAGAATATAATCATCATCAAAATCTTCTTGAGAACTAGTATTAGCAATATTAAAATTAGTATTAGTTTTAAAATCCATAATTGAAAGTTTAAGAACTCTTCTTGATTTACTGCTATAAACAGAACACAAGTACCTAATAATTTTAAATTATACATAAACAGTTTCAAGAAGAGTTCAATTATTTAGACGAAATGGCTAATTAACTTGTTCGGCAGTATGATAAATAAAAGGATTAATAGCTTTATGTTTATCAGTAATAGCAGCTCTTAAATCATTAATAGCTATAACTTTAAATTCAACAAACCAAACTTTCTGTCCTTTTGTATATCCTTGATTTTGTCCAAAAGTACCAACAGTAATAGAACGAGTTAGTTCAGTATCATTAGTAATATACTTATTAACAAATTGAGGACTAAGAACATTATGTTTAAGATAAAGATGATAGCCACGTTCAAGAGTAGAACGGTCAATAATAATCTTATCCATTTGATTCATACCAATAAGTTCAGCATCTTCTTTACTAATCTTAGCAATAATTGGCATAACCTCAACTGTACTTACTTTACTATTAATAACACCAAAAAGACTTTCGTTTTGACAAAGAGCAACAACACAATAATGTTTAGCAACAACTACATTAGTAAGAATAGCGTCAAGTGCTTCACTTGTTATTTCGCTAATATTAGTAGGTATTTGAATACCAAAGTCTTTAAATTTACTTTCAATCTTAATCATAATACTAATTTATTTAGTTTTAATAATACTATCAATACCAATATTTCCAAGTTTAAGTTTACTTGGAACTTTAATCTCTTTTTTATTCCTTTCACCACTATGAAATTCTCTAGTGTATTTAGGTTTAGTTTCACTTTTATCTTTACCCATAACTTAATTGTTTTCAGCAAATGTAAGAGTTTAGATGAATCTACCAAGAGAAAAACTATTTTTAACATTTACATCATAGAGGATTATATGATTATAAATATGCAAGTCATACTCCCCGTGGAGGATGGAGATGAGTTAAACTTAACCATATTAGTATTGATAATATTAATAGAGATAATGATAATAATTATAGTATTAATTAACTTGATATGATTGATACTGATTATATCCATCCTCTACGGGGAGTATAGCGGAGGACGAAAGTCCGGAGCGGGTCACAGTGAATCTATATAATATCTATATAATATATCTTTATAGTAATTATAATACATTGATTATCAATAAGTTATAATACATATTATGTATCATGCTGAATACCTAATTCTCCATCAGTATGCAAATTAAGTGGCAAAAATGACTACCTTTGTGCACGAAATCTATTCCATATTGGAATACATTTCGCTATTTCCTAGAGTAATATATTTTTATGTTGAACTTAATACTATTATTGTTATGACTTTTAAAGAAGATTTTAAACCTAGTAGAGTTTATAATAAACTTGTTATTGATGCTATTAATAAAGATATAGCTAATGATAGAAGTATTATTATACCTAATACTTTTGATATTGATGTTAAAAATAATAATAAAAAATATCTATGTGGTACTGGACGTATGGAATGTTTTGATACAGGTAAAATTATTAAAAGATATTATTCTAATGTTGGTATTAATGCTTGGAGAGAAATAGTTGAATTAAGAAGTATAATTCTTCATGAACTTTTTTATTTTATTAATTATACTATTTGTTTTAATTCTAATGTTGTTAAAATTAGTAAGGATTTATTTGATGCTGTTTGTAGAAATGGAATTAGAAGTGGATGTAATAAACGAGATTTTGCTAATGCTATTGTTACATTAGAAAAACTTAATATTATTCGTAGAACAGATAAACGTAGTATGTTTGAAGTTAATCCTAGAGTTATATTTAAAGGTGATATTAATAAATTTCATGAAATTATTACTAAAGGTAAACTTGATGATTCTAAAATAAAACTTGATAATAATGTTAATTATATAGATAGAATAGGATTAGTTAAAGATGATAATTGTATTATAATTAAAAATAAACAAGTATATAAAAGTGAACTTGATTATTTATATGATGATAATGAGAATAATGTAGATAAAGCAAATAATGAAAATAATGAAACTGAAATAATTGAAGCAGAAGAAGTTGATACTGGTAAAATTGATTGGGATTGGTAATGATGAAAGTAAAAGAATTAATAATGATGATAAAGATGAAAATGATAGTATTGAAAAAGAAGGTTATAAATATAATGAAGATAAATGTAATAATAAGGATAATAACGATGATGATAGTGATAATGATGATGATTGAAAAATTGAATGTATTGATGTGATAG
>ERZ1023614.11-NODE-11-length-88353-cov-12.097397_pt1 | contig 88353 bp, 76 predicted proteins | sample MGYA00380327_ERZ1023614 | MGnify/ENA primary metagenome ERZ1023614 (study PRJEB33179, sample SAMN07448978) | human gut metagenome | biome: Human-gut; feature: Human associated habitat; material: Faeces | host: Homo sapiens | place: India: Bhopal | collected...
GTTTTTGCATACATAAAAAGAGCCTGTGCACGATTACGTGCGACAGGCCCTTTTATTATTTATACTTTCTTTACCTTGCAGGCTACGGTGTAGATGACGGCACACATGACTAAGTAGGCGACGATGCCGAGGTAGGTGGCTCCCGGCGTGACGACCCAGTCTTTGAGGAACCAGTCGATGCCGCCGATGTGCAGGACGGCGCTGATGAGGCTGCCGATGGCGCCGCCGGCGACGAAGCCCGAAGCGACGGTGCTGCCTTCACTGAGGCGCAGGGCGTTGAGGGCGTCGTCTTTGCTGCTGTGGGAGACGAAGTACGATACGAGGCCGCCGATGAGGACAGGCGTGTTGATTTCCATGGGCAGGTAGGCGCCGAGGGCAAAGGCCAGGGGCGGGACCTTCATCATCCACAAGAGGAAGGCGAAGAAGGCACCGGCCATGTACAGCGGCCAGGGAGCGGCACCGCCGTCCATCATGGGTTTGACGATGGCTGCCATGGCGTTGGCCTGCGGCGCTGCCAGGGCGCCCGGTCCCGTGTAGCCGTAGGCGTGGTCGAGGAGGAAGATGACGCCGACAGCGATGAAGCTGGAGACGATGATGGACAGAATCTGCCACTGCTGCATCTTCTTCGGCGTTGCCCCGGTCAGGTAGGCGACTTTCAGTTCCGACATGAAGTTGCCGGCTACGGCCAGGGTCGAGCAGAGGAAGGCGGCCATGAGCAGGATGGCGATGATGCCGGAGCTGCCGCTCATGCCGGCATTTCCCATGAAGACGGCCGAGACGATGATCATGAAGATGGTCATGCCCGAAACGGGTTCGTTCCCCGTAAAGGCGATGGAGCTGATGCCGACGACGGAGAGGAGGAACGAGAAGATGAGGATGATCGCCCCGGCCAGCAGGGTCTGGGTGATGTTCTGCGAGCAGGTGACGTGGAAGAAGAGCGTGAACAGGGCGCACATGGCCAGGGTTCCCGTGACAATCTGGCTCATGGGCAGGTCCTGCTGGGTCCGCAGGAGGCCGGCCGACGAAGCCGGGCCCGACGTGAACAGGTCCGAAGCGGCCCGGCGGATGACCCGGCCGACGACGCCTGCCATGGAGACCAGGCCGATGATGCCGGCCATGGCCAGCATGCCGATGCCGATGTGACGGACGTACTGCGAGAAGACGGCGTCGATCGGCGCATCGGCCAGGAGGACGGCCTGGCCGTGGAGGGTCATGACGTGTTCGCCGCCGAGGTAGTAGACGACGGGGATGCAGACGAACCACGAGAAGAACGAGCCCGCTGCGATGATAGCCGCGTAGCGCAGGCCCGTGAAGTAGCCGATGCCCAGGAGGGCGGCGTCGTTATCCAGGCTGAAAGCCAGCTTGTATTTCGCCGCCGCGGCCTGGCCCCAGGAGAAGGTCAGCGTCGACAGTACTTCCTGCCACCAGCCCAGGGTGTTGAGGACGAAGTCATAGGCCATGGCCAGGAGACCGCTGAAGACCATGACATGGGCCTTGGAACCGCCGTTGCAGCTGAGAACTTCGGCAGCGGCCCGGCCGGACGGGAAGGGGTAAGCCGCATCCATTTCTTCACAGAAGTAGCGGCGGAACGTCGTCGCCAGGAGGACGCCCAGGACGCCGCCGAGGACGATGGGGATGACCATTTCCGTATAGGTCAGCTGGCTGTCGAGCTGCAAGATGAACAGGGCCGGCAGGATGAACATGACGCCGCCGATGATGTTGGTCCCGGCACTGGCGATGGCCTGGATGTGGACCGTTTCCGGGAAGGCATTCTTGCGCTTGAAGAGGACGGCCATGCCCATGGCCAGGACGGAGACGGGCGCAAAGGCATCGACGGTCTGGCCGATTTTCAGGCAGAGATAGCCGACGGCCAGGGAGAAGAGGGCGGCGAAGAACAGCCCCCAGCCGACGACATAAGCATTGATTTCAACGTAATTCTGGTCCGGAGACATGGGCGGATCATAAGGGCGCCGCTCCGGATGGGATTCAGACATGATAAAAACCTCCTAACCTCCTAAAAGTATAAAGATTAGCTGGAAAATCAAACGATTAACCTGTTTAATACTATTTAATTTTAAAAGAATAGCCTAGGGCTGTCAATGGGAAGATACGTTAGATATAGATTCTGTAAATAAAAATAATTATCCGTTGATAAATTGTTGAATATGGAGTATAATAGGTGACATAAGAAGACGAAAAAAGGAGGCTTACTTATGAATATTGTAGTTTTGGTAAAGCAGGTTCCTGCGATTTCTGATATCGAAATCGCCAAAGACAACAACTTGGTCCGTGTCGGCGCTCCGTCGATGCTCAACCCGGTTGATAAACACGCCATCGAAGCGGCCGTAGCCGTCAAGGATGCCATCGGTGGTACGGTGACGATCCTGACCATGGGCAACGCCCTGGCTGGTGAAATGATGCGTGATGGCATTGCTATCGGTGCCGATAAAGGTGTCCTCGTCTCGGACGAACGCATGGCTGGCTCCGATACGCTGGCAACAGGCCTGGTATTGGCCAAGGCCATTGAAAAATTGGGCGGTGCCGACCTGGTCTTCACGGGCAAGCGCTCGACGGATGGCGATACGGGGCAGATCCCGCCGGCTATTGCCCAGCGTTTGGGTATGGCCCTCATTTCCTATGCCAATTCGGTCAGTGTCGACGGCACGACGGTAACGGCTACGCGCCTAAACCACGACGGCATTGAAACGGTACAGGCTCAGCTCCCGGCTGTCGTCTCGGTTACGGAAAAGAGCAATACGCCGCGTTCTCCGAAGATCCGCGGCAAGATGGCTGCCAAAAAAGCCGTCTTCGATGTCTGGAAAGTGGAAGACCTGGGCCTCGATGCAGCAAGTGTCGGGAAATCTGGTTCGGCGACGAAAGTCACGGAACTCTTCGCACCGGAACCGAATCCGGTCGGCGTCATGATCGAAGGGGCTACGCCGGCAGACGCTGCGGCTAATCTCGTCAAAGAACTGACTGCCAAGAACTTGCTGTAAGGAGGGCTGAATTATGGAATTGAAACAGAACATCTGCGTATATATAGAAATCGCCGGCGGTGCCCTGAGCCCGCTGAGCATCGAATTGTTGGGTAAAGCCCGTCAGCTGGCCGATGCCAAGAGCAAACAGGTCGTCGCCTTCGTCGCCGGTGCCGATACGGCCAAAGCCAGCCAGGAAGCCATTTCCTATGGCGCTGATGCCGTCGTCGCTGTCGAAGACAGTGCCCTGGCTGCCTACGATTCCGTCTTGTACACCAAAGCTATCGCCGCTTTGGCTGAAAAATATGAACCCAGCGTCATCCTCATCGGCGGTTCGCCCGATGGCCGTGACCTCGGCGGCCGCCTGTCGGCTCAGCTCGGCGTCGGCCTGGTCGCAGACTGCACGGACGTCCGCTTTGAAGGCGATGACGATACGCTGACCTGGATCCGTCCGGCTTATACGGGCAAGCTCTTCGTCAAGATCCAGACGACGACGCGCCCCCAGCTGGCTACCATCAGCGACAAGATTTTCCACGGCACGCCGGCTGACCCGGCCCGGAAAGGCGAAATCATCAAAGAAAGCGTCGACTTCGCCGGTGCTGCTCCGTCCGTCAAAGTGACGAACTTTGAACCGGTCGAAAAAGAAGCGGAAGAACTGACCATCACGACAGCCGATATCGTCGTCGGTGCCGGCCGCGGCGTCCAGACTGAAGACGGCATGAAAGCCGTTCAGGCCTTTGCCCAGCGCATCGGCGCAGCCTTCGGCGTATCCAAGCCTCTCGTCGACAAAGAATGGGCTCCCTATGAATGGCAGATCGGCATTACAGGCAAGAAAATCGCCCCGAAGATTTACATCGCCCTGGGCATTTCCGGCGCCATCCAGCACAAACTCGGCATCCAGGACGCCGGCCTCATCATTGCCGTCAACAAAGACCCGGATGCACCGATCTTCAAATTCGCTCACTACGGCATCGTAGGCGACCTCTTTGAAGTCATGCCGGAACTGGAAAAACAAATTAAAAAGATCCGTGGCTAGAAAATAGTTTGTAGTACGGAGTTTGTAGTTTTTAGTGAAAACCTTTAAATTTAAAACCATCCGCTAACTGCTAAAAAAGGTGCTGTCTTCATGCGACAGCGCCTTTTTTATGTTATAATACCCTTATCATATACGAAAATGTTGTGAAAAAATACGGAGGTGGTTCCATGGATTCTTTTGCTGCCCGCCAGGCCTGCCGCGACGGCCGCTATGACGAGGTACTGGCTATGTATGGCAAGGCGGCACCGGACCGGTCTTGGACGTGTTGGGATTATTATTACTATGCCTATGCCCTGCGCAAGACGAAGCAGTACAAGAAGGGGCGGGAAATCGCCCGGGCCGGCATGATCGCCTTCCCCGATTTCGTCAATCTCCACGGGATTTACTGCTGGTGCCTCTATTATTTATATATCCAGAAATTCGATGAACGGACGCAGGCACCGGAGGATTTCCGCCGCGCCGTCGACGCCATCTTGAAATACAGTCAGCAAGGGCCGTATACGCCGTATGCCCTGGCTGTGTGGCGCATGGTCGATGTCCTCAAGAACCAGCCCGGTCAGGCCGGACTGATGGGGGCCTACTTGCGCCGCCTCGACCCGGACCAGCTGCCGGACCAGGAGAAGACCGTGACTTTGAAGGGGCGGGAACGGATCATTGCCTCGGACCGGGAACGCTGGTATTCCCTCATGAGCCGCATCCTGGTCAAGGAAGAGAAGTACGACGACTGCATCACCTTGTGCCAGCAGGCCCTGAACTATTTCCCTCAGCTCCATCACGACAACGACATCTGGTTTTCTTACCGCATCGCCCTCTGCCTGCTGCGCCAGGGCCGCGTCGGGGAAGGGCGGCAGCGCCTGGAGAACCTGCTGAAGTACAAGCAGCACTGGATCCTTTTCCGGGGCCTGTTCTTTGCCGCTCAGGCCGAGGGCGACAGCGCGGCCATGCGCCGCTATGGGGCGTCGGCCTTCCTGGCTGGCGGCGAGTTCAAGGCCAAGGTCAATTTCATGGTCCAGTTCGCCCAGGCTTTGGAGAATATGGGCGGTTATGAGAAGATGGCCTATTTCCATTACCTCCTGGCCAAACGGGTCCGCATGGACCAGCATTGGAAGGTCAAGGCCGAACTCCTGGCCAAGACCGACAGCTATGCTTTTCCCGAACCGGACCGGCAGGAGCTGATGGACGGGCTCCATGGTTTCTGGATGGACGAGAAGCACGCCGGCCAGACGCGCCACAAGGGGACCATCGAAAAAATCCTGCCCGGCAGCAAGGCCGGCTTCCTCCGGGAATACGGCGGCAATCAGTATTATTTCCGTACCGCTTCGCTGTACCGCGTCCGCCCGGAGGAAGGGGAGAAGGTCACGTTCTATGTAGAGGACTTCTTTGAGACAGGGAAAGAAAAACCGGCTCATCGCGCCGTGGACATCGAACCGGTTTTGCTATATGATAAGAAGTGAATTTACTAGAGAAAGTGAGTGGCACTCATGATTTTATCAGGCAAGGAAATTGTCAAGCATTTAGGTAAGGAAATCATCATTGAACCTTTCCATCCGGAACGGGTCAATCCCAATAGCTATAACCTGTCTTTGTACAATGAACTGATGGTCTATGACCACCAAGAACTGGATATGGCCAAGCCCAATCCGGCATCGACCATTTATATCCCCAAGTCGGGCTACGTCTTGCAGCCTAACAAGCTCTATCTGGGCCGGACCAATGAATATACCCGGACTGACGGCTATATCCCCATGCTCGAAGGCCGGTCGTCCGTCGGCCGCCTGGGCGTCTTCATCCACGTCACGGCTGGCTTCGGCGACGTCGGTTTTGCCGGTTACTGGACGCTGGAAATCTTCTGTGTCCAGCCCATCCGCATCTATCCGAACGTGGAAATCTGCCAGATATACTATCACGATATCGACGGCGAATACGATACGTATCAGCACGGCAAGTACCAGAACAATACGGGTATCCAGCCCAGTATGCTCTGGAAAGACTTTGAAAAGATGAAATAAAGGGAAGTGTCTTCATGAAAGAAATAGATATGTTAGCCATGGCCCGGACGAACGGTTTCCGCCTGGGCAATGCCCAGGACCGCCAGGGCGGCACGGGCTGCACGGTCCTCGTGTTCCCGGAAAGTGCGCCCTGTGCTGTCGACGTCCGCGGCGGCGGCCCGGCCAGCCGGGAATCGGAACTGCTCAGTCCTATGGCGGCTGCGTCGGGCATCCACGCCATCCTGCTCAGCGGCGGCAGTGCCTTTGGCCTCAATGCCTCGACTGGCGTCATGCAGTATTTGGAAGAACAGCACATCGGCTTCGATACGCGCATCTGCAAGGTGCCCCTCGTCGTCGAATCGTGCATCTATGATCTGGGCTGCGGCGACAACGTCCGCCCTGACGCCGCCATGGGCTATGCGGCCTGCCAGGCGTCGGAAAGTGGGGACTTCCGCCAAGGCTGTTACGGTGCCGGTACGGGGGCGACGGTCGGCAAGCTCTGCGGCCCGGACTATATGATGAAATCCGGCCTCGGCGCCTATGCCGTCCAGGTCGGCGACCTTCAGGTCGGTGCCGTCGTCGCCGTCAATGCCGTCGGCGATGTCCTCGACGAAAACGGCCAGATCCTGGCCGGTATGCGCAGCCGCGATGGCCAGGGTTTTGCCGATACGCGGCGGGTCATGCTCGAAGAAGCCGGCCAGACGCCGACCCTCTTTTCCCAGCGCGCCGTCGGGACGACGACCAATACGACTATCGGTGCCGTCGTCACCAATGGGCAGTTCGACAAGGCCCAGCTGAAAAAAATCGCCGCCCTCGGCAGCAACGGCCTTGTCCGGACCATCCGTCCCGTCAATACGACGGCGGACGGCGATTCTCTCTATGCCGCCAGTGTCGGCAGCGTTTCGGCCGAATTGAGCCTGACCGGGACCATCGCCGCCTACGTCGTCGAACAGGCCATCCGCCGCGCCGTCCGCCAGGCCGAAAGTATGTACGGCGTGCCGGCGTACCAGTAAAAGGGTAGCCCCTTACGCCAGGCCGGGTTTGTCCTGCCGGTTGTAGTATAGAGTTTGTAGTTTGTAGTGGGGGTATAACTGCGAACTGCGACCTGCGGCCTGCGAACCAGGGATTCCCGCAGGCCATTAATAACGAAATGAGGAACTAAATTATGTACGATTACGTCATCGTCGGCAGCGGCCTCTTTGGCTGTGTCTTTGCCCACGAGATGCATCAGGCCGGCCAACAGTGCCTGGTCCTGGAACGGCGGGGCCATGTCGGCGGCAATGTCTATTGTGAAGAGAAGGACGGCATCCATATCCATCGCTATGGTGCCCACATTTTCCATACGTCGGACCGCCGGGTCTGGGACTATGTCAATCAGTTCGTCGAATTCAATCATTTTATCAATGCGCCCATTGCCAATTATAAAGGCGAACTGTACAATCTGCCTTTCAATATGAATACCTTTGCCAAGATGTGGGGCATCATCACGCCGGAACAGGCGGCGGCCAAGATCGAAGGCCAGCGCCGGGCGGCAGGGATTACGGAGCCTAAGAATCTGGAAGAACAGGCCATTTCCCTCATTGGCACGGATATTTATACGAAATTAATCAAAGGCTATACGGAAAAGCAGTGGGGCCGGAGCTGTACGGATTTGCCGGCGTTCATCATCAAGCGCCTGCCCGTGCGCTATACTTTCGACAATAATTATTTCAACGACTGTTGGCAGGGCATCCCCGAAGGGGGCTACAATGTCCTCATCGACGCCCTTCTGGAAGGCATCGAAGTGCGGACTGGCGTCGATTATAACCGCGAACGGGCGTCGTACCTGGATATAGCCCGTAAAGTCGTCTATACCGGTCCCATTGACGAGTATTTCGGCTATCGCCTGGGCCATCTGGCCTATCGGGGCCTGCATTTTGAAACGGAACGTTATAACGAGGTCAACCATCAAGGTGTGGCCGTCATGAACTATACCGACCGGGAAACGCCGTACACGCGGACGATTGAACACAAGCATTTTGAATTTGGCAGGCAGCCTGTGACGTATGTCACCAAGGAATACCCGGCTGAATGGCAGGCCGGCGAAGAAGCCTATTATCCTGTCAACGATGCGGTGAACCAGAATTTATACCATAAATATGCGGCCTTAGCCCGCCATGAACGCAATGTTATATTCGGCGGCCGACTGGCAGAATATACGTATTACGATATGGACGATGTCATCGCCGGCGCCCTGGCTGCTGTAGAAAAGGAAGGATACCATGCAGAAACGAATTCGTAAGGCCGTCATCCCGGCGGCAGGCTATGGGACGCGCTTTTTGCCGGTCACCAAGGCCATCCCTAAGGAAATGATTCCCATTGTCGACAAACCGGTCATCCAGTACATCGTCGAAGAAGCCCTGCAGAGCGGCATCGAAGAAATCCTCATCATCACGGGCCACGGCAAGCGGGCCATTGAAGACCATTTCGATACCAATATCGACCTGGAGCTGCAGCTGCGCCAGCAGGGGAAGGACCAGCTGCTGCATCTGGTCCAGGACATTTCGTCCATCAATATCCATTATATCCGCCAGAAGCACATGCGCGGCCTGGGCGATGCCATCCGCTGTGCCGAATCGTTCATCGATAACGAGCCCTTTGCCGTCCTCTTGGGCGACGACGTCGTCTACAATCCTGAGCAGCCGGCGCTGAAACAGATGATGGATGCCTTCAGCCGCCTGGGGGCTACTATGCTCGGCTGTCAGGAAGTGCCGCAGGAACTGGTATCGCGCTACGGCATCGTCCAGGGCCAGCCGACGGACGACGACCGCGTCGTCAAGCTCATCGACATGGTCGAAAAGCCGGCTGTCGACGAAGCGCCGAGCCGCCTGGCCGCGCTGGGCCGCTATATCCTGACGCCGGATATCTTTGAAATCCTGCGCCGCGTCCAGCCCGGCAAGGGCGGGGAAATCCAGCTCACCGACGCCCTGCGCCTCATGGCCGACCGGGAAGCGGTCTACGCCTACACCTTCAGCGGCCGCAGCTACGACACGGGCAACAAACTGGGCTTTTTGAAAGCCACCGTCGAATACGCCCTGCGCCGGGAAGACTTGGGCGAAGCCTTCCGGGAATACCTGCGCCATAGCCTCCCCTGAGAAGGGGAGGTGGCCTGAAAGGCCGGAGGGGTTCTTCACGGAGCGAGTCTTTATAGTTTGTAGTACAGAGTTTGTAGAAGATGGCTTTAAATTTAAAAGCATTCACTACAGACTACAAACTGCAAACTTAAAACTTCCCAGAGGCTGTCTTAATGCAACAGTCTCTGGGATTTCTTCCTCCTTTGACGGAAGAAACTCTTCATCAGGGCCGCACATTCTTCGGCCCGGACACCGGCTGTGACTTCGGTCCGGTGGTTGAGGCGATCGTTGTCGACGAGCTGGAAGAGGGAGCGCACGGCACCGGCTTTCGGGTCGTCGCAGCCGTAGACGACGCGGTCCAGGCGGCTGTTGACGATGGCGCCGGCACACATGGGGCACGGTTCGACGGTCACGTAGAGGGTACAGCCTGTCAGGCGCCAGCGATTGAGGGCGCGGCAGGCTTTTTCAATGGCCAGCAGTTCGGCGTGGGCCGTCGCACAGGGCAGGCTTTCGCGCAGGTTATAGGCCCGGGCGACGACTTTCTTTTCATAGACGATGACGGCGCCGATGGGGATTTCTCCGACGGCATAGGCCGTCTTGGCTTCGGCCAGGGCTTTGCCCATATAAAATTCATCTTTAGTCATAGTGGATGGAGTCTCCTTAGCAAAAAAATTTATGTCTATCATAACACGAAAACAGGGAAGGGGAAACTATTATGGATGCCATTTGGTGGCAGATTTTCGACTTATTAGGGACGACGGCCTTTGCCGTATCCGGCGTCTTCGCAGCCATTTCACGGCGCATGGACCTCTTCGGCATCTTCGTCCTCAGTGCGGCGACGGCTGTCGGCGGCGGTATCATCCGCGACATCCTCATCGGCAATATCCCGCCGGCTGCCTTTAAGAACAGTATCTATTTGTGGATCATCCTCGGCTCCATGGCCGTCATCACGATCATCGTCCGCTATTTCAATATCCGCATGTGGCGCCGCGTCGTCGGCAAGCTCTCCATCTGGTATCTCGTCTGCGACGCCATCGGCCTCGGCTCCTTTACGGTTACCGGGACCCTTTTGGGCTGCTTCTATTATCCCGACTACTGGATCCTCGACATCACCCTCGGCGTCCTGACAGCTGTCGGCGGCGGCGTCATCCGCGACGTCCTGGCCGGGCGTATCCCCGGCGTCCTGCGCAAGGAAGTCTACGCGACGGCGTCCCTCCTGGGCAGTATCTTCTTGTACGGCGCCGTCATCCCCTTTGAGGTCCCCTTGGAAGTCGGCGCCATCGTCGCCTTTTCCGTCACCGTCGCCATCCGCCTGGTGGCCATCCGACTGCACCTCAATATCCCAAGGATTCGCCGGGCCCACCATCGGAGGGCGTAGGGCGCCCCTACAAATTTTCCCAGGGCCGTGATATAATAAAGGGTACAATTTTTTTCTTCATAATAGGAGTGATAACGTGAATCTGTTACAGAAAGCAGTCAGCCTGGCCGTAGCCTCTTTCTTTTTATGTGCCTCGCCGGCTGCACTGGCAAAGACGATTTTATATGTACCCCAGGATGACCGGCCTGTCGATTATGAATACACGGTCAGTACGGCCGAAGCGGCGGGCTATCAGGTCCTGACGCCGCCGGCCCAGTATCTGTCGGGCATGAACTTCCACGGTTCGCCGGATAAGCTCATGGCCTGGGTCAATGCCAATGCCGGCAAGGCCGATGCCATGGTCCTGTCCATCGATTCCCTGGTCTATGGCGGCCTCGTCGATTCGCGCAAGCATAACCTGCCGATGGAAACGCTGACAGCGCGCCTGGAAAAGGTCGAAGCGCTGCATAAATCGCACAAGAACGTGCCCATTTATGTCTTCAGCACGGTCATGCGCAGTCCCTGGGCCGGCGGCAAGGGCGTCGAACCGGACTATTACCTGACCATGGGCTCCGACATCTATCAGCTGGCATCGCTCCAGGCCAAGATGGACGAAGAAGGCCTGAATCCGCAGGAACGCAATGACTGGTTCGCCATCATGCGCCGCGTGCCCATGGAATACCTCCAGGACTGGTATAACCGGCGCCGCAAGAACATGAGCATCAATTACCGCCTCATCGATGATGCCCGCAAAGGCGTCTTTACCTATTACAGCCTGGGGCACGACGATAATTCCGTCAGCACCCAGTCGTCGCTGGAATCGAAGTACCTGAAAATGGCCGGTACGGGCATCCCCAAGACGGTTTTCGGCTCCTTCCCCGGTGCCGACCAGCTGGGCCTGCTGCTCATCACGCGGGCCAGCAACGATTTCAATAATTATCATCCCAAGATCACCGTCATCTATCCCTTGGGCGGCGGCGAAAAGACCGTGCCCCGCTATGACGGCCAGGCCATTGGCAAGACCATCGCGTCCCACGTCGAAGCCATCGGCGGCACCATGGTCGACAACGAACGGCCGGACCTCTTGCTGGCTGTCAACACGCCGCTGACGACGTCGACGACGGAATCGGCGAACTTTGAAAACTTCCCGATCATGCTCCAGTCGACGCGGGATTTCCTGACGCAGATCGAAAAGGCCGTCAACCTCGACATCCCGGTCAGCATCGTCGATATGGCCTTTTCCAACGGCTCCGACAACACCCTGGTCTACGGCCTCTATCAGGATAAGATGATGTACCGCCTGGCTGCCTACAACGGCTGGAATACGGCCAGCAACTCCGTCGGCTACGGCATCGCCCAGGGCGTCTTGTCCAAGTATATGACGGCCGATGCCCACCGCGACATGCTGACCACGCAGTATCTCGACAACTGGGCGTACCAGGCCAATGTCCGCGATTACATCTACCGTATGCAGCAGAAACTGGAAGCCGGCGTCGTCACTCAGTATTACCCGACGCTCAACGAAGAACTCCAGAGCCGCACGAAGGAACAGCTCCAGCGCTATGCGTCGACGTATCTCGGCATCGACCCCAAGACCGTCGATGTCACCCTGCCGTGGCAGCGCCTGTTCGAAGTCTATGTCGATGTCAAGCCGACGCCGTCTGTCCCCCTGGAAGCCGACGTGCGCCACAATATGAATGACCGCGAACTCCAGAACCTGGCCAATGAAGTCTCGGCCGCCCAGGCCCAGCTCGATGCGGCCCAGACCGTCAATGCCGACGGGACGGTCACGCAGGCCGACCCGGCCGTCCAGGCCCAGCTCCAGGCCGCCAAGGCCGCTGCCCAGGCCCGTTACGAACAGGAAAAACAGGCCCAGGCCATCAATCACAGTGAAGAAAAAGCCCAGCAGAGCCGTACCTGGACTGCACAGAAATAGGATACCCCATGGAACAACAGAATCATACAACGACACAACTTCATGAGAAACGCCGCGTTCCGCTTGGAAAGAAGGGCCGCCGTATCGCTGCCGCCGCAGCCGGGCTGGTCTGTCTCGGCATCGCCGTCGTGGCTTACGGCTATTTCGGCCCCAATTTCCTCCTGCCCTATAAGAGCGGCTACGTCCACGTCCGCAGCGACATGACGGCTTCGGAAGTCGGCGATGTCCTGACCGATGAAGGCTATATTGCCAGCCCCTTGTGGTTCCGCGCCGTAGCGACCGTCACGGGACAGGCCGGTGACATCCATGCCGGCGAGTATACCTTCGATTCGCGCATGAGCCTCCATACGCTGCTGGAAAAACTAACCAGCGGCAAGTCGGAAGCGGACCGCCTGGTCGTCCCCGAAGGCTATACGGTCCGTGAAATCGCCAAGGCCGTCGCCGCCAACGGGCGCATCAGCGAAGCCGATTTCCTCAAGGCTGCCTCGTCATCGGACCAGCTCCTGCCGTATATGAAGGGCAATCGCAAAGTGACCTTCCCGACAGAAGGCTTCCTCTTCCCGGACACGTATTTCATCCCTTATGACGCGACGGCCGACGACGTCGTGGCCATGATGCTCAAGAACTTCGACGCCCACTTGACGGATGCCATGAAAGCGGGCATTGCCAAGCAGAACCTGTCGATCTACCAGTTCGTCACCTTGGCCTCGCTCATCGAAAAGGAAGCGAAATACGAAAAGGACCGGCCCCTCATCGCGTCGGTCTTCGAGAACCGCCTGAAGATCCACATGAAACTCCAGTCCGATGCCAGCATTTCCTATGCTATGGGGACCCACAAGGCAGCCTACAGCATCAACGAGACGCAGTACGATTCGCCGTACAATACGTACCGCTATGAAGGCTTGCCGCCGGGACCGATCGGCAATCCCGGCATGGACTGCATGGAAGCCATCCTCGAGGCACCACAGACGAACTACCTCTATTTCGTCGCCGATAAGGACGGCCATAATTACTTCGCCGCCACCTATGAGGAGCACATGAAGAACGTCCAGGAGCACATGCCATGATGGAGGCATTGTTCCAGGATATGAAAGCCTGTGCCCGCGAGCGGAACCTGCCCATCCTGCGCGACAGCGAGCTGCCCTTGTTCACGGGCATCGCAGCGTCGTGCCGGCCGAAACATGTCCTGGAAATCGGAACCTGCATCGGCTATTCGGCCCTGCAGATGGCACCGTTCCTGGCACCGGGCGGGACGATCACGACCATCGAGCTCGACCGTGAGCGCTATGACCTGGCCTGCCAGTTCTTCCGGCGCTCACCCTATGAAAAGGTCATTACGGCTATCCACGGCGATGGGACGGCGCTGGCGGAACAGCTTCCCGGTCCGTGGGACTTCGTCTTCCTCGACGGGCCGAAAGGGCAGTATGTGCGCCAGCTGCGATATCTCCTGCCCAAGCTCCTGCCTGGCGCCATCGTCGCAGCGGATAATATCGACTACCACGACATGTTTTATATCGAAGGGACCCTGCCGCACAAACACCGCACGGCCGTGACCCGTTTGCGGGAATTCATGGACCTCGTCGGCGACCGGTCCCTTTTTGAGACTGTATTTTTTGAAAATGGCGACGGCATGACCGTTTCGCAATGGAAAGGATAAGAGAATGGGAAAAATGGAATTGCTGGCTCCTGCCGGCAGTATGGATAAGATGAAGATGGCCTTTTTATACGGCGCCGATGCCGTATACCTGGGAGGGAAGTCCTTCGGCCTGCGGGCTTTCAGCGACAACTTTTCCAATGAAGAACTGAAGGAAGCCGTCGACTATGCCCATGCCCGGGGCAAGCACGTCCACGTGACGGTCAACATCTTCCCGCATAACGACGACCTCAAGGGCTTGCCGGAATATCTCGTCTACCTGCGCGATATCGGCGTCGACGCCATCCTCATCGCCGACCCGGGCATCTTCGCCCTGGCCCGGCAGCTCGTGCCTGACCTGCCTGTCCACATATCGACCCAGGCCAACACGACCAACTGGGCATCGACGAAATTCTGGCGCGATAACGGCGCATCGCGCGTCGTCATGGCCCGCGAAGTGAGCCTCCGCGACGTCAAGGAAATCCATGCCAAAGTCCCCGATATCGAACTGGAAGGCTTCATCCACGGCGCCATGTGCATTTCCTATTCCGGCCGCTGCCTGCTGAGCAATTACTTCACCCAGGGCGACCGCGACTCGAACCGCGGTGAATGTGTCCAGTGCTGCCGCTTCAAGTACAACGTCGTCGAAGAGAAGCGGCCAGGCCAGTATTTCCCCGTCGTCGAAGATGAACGGGGGACGTATATCTTCAACTCCAAGGACCTCTGTCTCCTGCCGTACCTGCCGGACCTCTATGACGCCGGCTTTACGAGCCTGAAAATCGAAGGGCGCATGAAGAGCATCCACTACGTCGCCACCGTGACCAAGGTCTACCGCCAGGCCTTCGACGCCTACGAAGCCGACCCGGAACACTTCACGGTCCGCCAGGAATGGCTCGACGAATTGGAAAAGATTTCCCACCGGCCCTACACGCGGGGCTTCTCCGTTTCCCGGCCGACGGCGGCCGACCAGGTCTACAGCCAGTCGAGCAATACCCAGACACATGATTTCATCGGCCTCGTCAAGTCCTATGATGAAGAAAAGGGCCTGGCCTGGGTAGAACAGCGGAACCACTTCAAACTCGGCCAGACTGTAGAATTCCTCCAGCCCAAGGGCCATCTGGTCCGCTATACCATCGACCGCATCGTCGGTGAAGACGGGCAGGAACTCGACGCCGCCCGCCACGCCCAGCAGTTCGTCGGCCTGGCCGTACCGGAACGGCTGGAACCATATTCCATGATGCGCCGCCAGGTGAAGAGCCATGTTTGATGAAGACTGGGTCTACTTCCAGGCCCTTCCGTCGGAAATGACCTTCATCAACCGCATCATCGAAGGCTGTGACTACCTGGGCGTGGTCACGGCCCTGGACGGCAAGAAGGGCATCGGCTTCGTCCGGACGACGAAGGACACGGCAGGCGAGACGATTGAGGTACTCCAATCGCTGCCCATCCCGGTGCGCATCCTGAGCCGCCAGGAAGCCTTAGCGCAAGCTGAACAAAAGTAGTGTATGAAATTTACAAGATTTATAGTTATACGATTTAGTGAAAAGTGCTGCCCCTGACGGCAGCGCTTTTTTTGTAGGGGCTTCCACGTGGGGAGCCCGCGTGAATCCCGGGCATAGCTCATACTGGTCATGCTGTTTGTCGTCCCCATAGTCTGACGGGCGCCCCACGTGGGCGCCCCTACGATAGAGCAATTCCATGCCGGTTCAAAACGTTACATTTTAAAAGATAGCAGTCCTTGTTGTAATGTGTAAAATAGTTGTTTCTGCTAATCATTTTTTGGCGGTTAGCCCTTTAAATTCTTGACAGAATTGGTGTATAATTAATAATATAATCATAAAATACTTTATAGCGTATATTATATGCGTATACGGTACGCTATTAAATCCAAGACCCGCCGTCTGACGACACGATGTCCATTATCATACATACTGAAACCATAAGCGAAGCGGCCGGGTCCCAGTCAAGTGAGGAGGAGCTTCTATGAAAAAATCTAATTGCCTGGCCATGATTTTGGCCGGCGGGAAAGGAAGCCGTTTGGGCGTCCTGACCAAAGACCAGGCTAAACCGGGCCTTTTGTTCGGCGGAAAATATCGCATCATCGACTTCCCACTGAGTAACTGCCGCAATTCCGGCATCGATACGGTCGGCATCCTGACCCAGTATCAGCCGCTGGAACTGAACTGGTACATCGGCAACGGCAGCTCGTGGAACCTCGACTCGACCAAGGGCGGCACGTACGTCCTGCCGCCGTATCAGAGCGACGGCGGTTCCAACTGGTACCGCGGCACAGCCGATGCTATTTACCAGAACTTGAACTTCGTGGAAATGGTCGGCGACGATTACGTCCTCATCCTGTCGGGCGACCACATCTATTCCATGGACTACGACAAGATGCTCAATTTCCACAAGAAACACCACGCCAAGGTCACCATCGGCACGATCCGCGTCCCCTGGGATGAAGCCAGCCGCTTCGGCATCATGGTCGCCAATGAAAACATGCGCATCACCAAGTTCCAGGAAAAACCGGCCAAGCCCGAAAGCAACCTGGCGTCCATGGGCATTTACATCTTCGACCGCGACGTCCTGGAATCGTACCTCAAGGCCGATGCCAAGGATGAAAAGTTGGAACACGACTTCGGCAAGAACGTCATCCCGGCGATGCTGGCCGACCAGGTCCCGCTGTATGCCTATCCCTTTGAAGGCTACTGGAAGGATGTCGGCACCATCGACAGCCTGTGGCAGGCCAACATGGACCTTATCGCCGACGAACCGCCTATCGACCTGCGCGACAGCAAGTGGCGCATCTATTCGGGCAACCAGAGTTTACCGCCGCACCTCATCGGGCCTAACGGCTCGGCTAAGAGTTCCCTCATCGCTGAAGGCTCGGAAATCTTCGGGACTGTCAGCAATTCAGTCATCTTCTACGGTGTCACCATCAAAGAAGGGGCGAAAGTCACCAATTCCGTCATCATGCCCGGCTCTGTCGTCGAAGAAAATGCCGTCGTCGACAAGGCCATCCTGGGCGAACGCTGCCACATCTATCCCGGCGCCGTCCTCCACAATGAAGACGGGTCTGTCGCCGTACTGGGACGCAAAGGGGAACTGAAACCAAAACAAGTTACAGCGAAAGGGGAACACTAGTTATGAATAGTAATATGATCGGCCTCATCAATATGCGCGAAGACCATCCCTTGCAGGAAATCAACGACACGCGCCCGCTGTCGACGCTGCCCATCGGCGGCAAATACCGCCTCATCGACTTCACGCTTTCCAATATGGTCAACGCCGGCATCGAAAACGTCGGCCTCCTGCTCTCCAGTCAGTCCCGGTCGGTCCTGGACCACATCCGGTCCGGCAAGGAATGGGGTCTGGCCCACAAGGGCGACGGCTTGTTCTATCTGCCGGAAGAACGGGCGGACATCGAACATCCCGTAGAAGGGGACATCAGTGCTTATTATAAGAACCTCATCTTCGTCCAGCGGGCCAACAAGCGCTACGCCCTGCTGTCGGGCTGCGACATGGTCCAGAACATCGACTATGACAAGGTCCTCCACTTCCATCGTCATCACAACGCCGACGTCACCCTCATCTATCAGCAGCAGAAATACGACTTCGACCGCGAAGGCTATGTCCTGACCATCGACGATGTCTGCCCGGACCGGGTCACGGCCATCGAAGCCAAGCCGGAAGTCAAAGCTGGCGATAATTTATACCAGCGGGGAATCCTCATCGACTGCGATGTATTCCAGCATTGCATACGTCGGGCCTATGCCCGGGGATATACCCATTTTATTACCGATGTGCTCCAGCGCAATGTAGACCGCCTGCGGATTTTCGGCTATAATTATCAGGGATATGCAAAACGGATCGATTCCGTCAATTCCTACTTCCAGGTCAACATGGACCTGCGCGACAGCCGCATCTGGCATGAACTGCTCCTCAAGGATATGGATCACCGCATCTATACCAAAATCAAGGACGAAGCGCCGGCCAAATACATGGAAGAATCGCATGTCTCCAATTCTCTCGTAGCTAATGGCTGCATCATCGAAGGCCGCGTAGAGAATTCGATTCTTTTCCGCCGCGTCAAGGTCGGAAAAAATGCTGTCATTCGCAACAGCATCATCATGCAGCACTCGGTCGTCGGCGATGACGCTCAGCTCGATTACGTCGTATGCGACAAGAATACGGTCATCCAGCCGGAAGCTGTGTTGAGCGGCAGCCACGACAACCCGTTGTGCATTGGTAAACGTTCAGTCCGCTAAACGCAACTATGAAGGGGTTAGAGACAATATGAAAAAATGGCAGGATAAGGAAGAATTCAAAAAGTTATTTACCGAGAAAGCTCACATCTTGTGGGAAAAAGATCTGCGGGACATGACCTTGAATGAAGTCTATCAGACCATCGCCTATATGATCCGCGATCTGGTAAGTGAAGATTGGATCCGCACGAATGAAATCTATGCCGAACAGAAGGTTAAGCAAGTCTATTATTTCTCCATCGAATTCCTCATCGGCCGCCTCCTGGAATCGAATCTCCTGGGCATCGATATGGACGACATCTGTCGCCAGGGCCTGGAAGACATGGGCTGGGACCTGAATAAGGTCATCCCGGCCGAACGCGATCCGGGCCTGGGGAATGGGGGACTGGGCCGGCTGGCTGCCTGCTTCATCGATTCCCTGGCAGCGCTGCAGCTGCCGGGCCATGGCAACAGCATCCGCTATCAGTACGGCTTGTTCAACCAGCGCATTGTCGACAACCAGCAGGTCGAACTGCCCGATAACTGGCTGGTCAACGGCTATCCCTGGGAAGTCAAGAAAGTCGACAAAGCCGTCTATGTCCGCTTTGGCGGCAACGCCTACATGCGTCCTGACGAAGACGGCAACCTGGAATGTGTCCACGAAAAGTATTCGTCTGTCCGCGCCGTACCGTACGATGTGCCTATCATCGGCTACCACAACAATACGGTCAACACGCTGCGCCTGTGGCGGGCGGAATATTCGCGGGAACAGCTCTACCAGGAATTGTCCATCGGCGACCGGCGCCGGGCCTTCCGCTACAAGGACAGTGTCCAGCAGATTTCCCGTTTCCTCTATCCTGACGACAGCAATGAAGACGGCCGCCGCCTGCGCCTGATGCAGGAATACTTCTTCGTATCGGCCGGCCTCCAGAGCATCGTCCGCCATTATAAGAAGAAATATCACGAAAGCATCTATAAATTCGACCGCTATGTGGCCATCCACATCAACGACACCCATCCGGCCCTGGTCATCCCGGAACTGATGCGCATCCTCATGGATGAAGAAGGCATATCGTGGGATGCGGCCTGGAACATCACCGTCCGCACCGTGGCCTATACGAACCACACCATCCTGCCGGAAGCCATGGAAAAATGGTCTATCCCCATGTTCAAGGAACTGCTGCCGCGCATTTACCTCATCGTCGAAGAAATCAACAACCGCTGGCTCAAAGAAGTCCGCAGCCTCTATCCGGGCGATGAATCGAGAGCCCGCGACGTCGCCGTCCTCTGGGATGGCCAGGTCCACATGGCTCATCTGGCCGTCCTCGGCAGCCACAGCGTCAACGGCGTCGCCGAAATCCATTCGCAGATCCTCAAGGATTCGACGCTGCACCAGTTCTATACGTGCTTCCCGCACCGCTTCTCCAATAAGACCAACGGCATTTCCCATCGCCGCTGGCTCATCGAAGCCAATCCGCAGCTGGCGTCGCTCATCGACGATACCATCGGTGACAGCTGGCGCCGGACGCCGTCAAAGCTCCAGGACCTCATGCCCTTTGCCGACGACCCGGCCTTCCAGGAACAGCTGACGCGGGTCAAAAAGGACCGCAAGGAAATCCTGGCCCGCTACATCCGCGACCGCTACGATACGGACGTGCGGACGGACTCGATCTTCGACATCCAGATCAAGCGCATCCACCTGTACAAGCGCCAGACCTTGAACATCCTGCACATCCTGCACTTGTACTACCTCTTGAAGGACAACCCGAAACTCAAGATCACGCCGCGGACCTTCCTCTTTGGCGGCAAGGCCGCTGCCGGCTACGGCGAAGCCAAGGAAACGATCCGCCTCATCAACGTCGTCGCCCATATGGTCAATTCCGACCGTAAGGTCAACAAGCAGATGAAGGTCCTGTTCCTGGAAAACTACAATGTTTCCTTAGGCCAGCTCCTCTTCCCGGCTGCTGACGTGAGCGAACAGATTTCGACAGCCGGCAAGGAAGCGTCGGGCACGGGCAACATGAAGTTCATGATGAACGGTGCCATCACCCTGGGGACCATGGACGGGGCCAACGTCGAAATCCACCGCAAGGTCGGCGACGAAAACTGCGTCATCTTCGGGCTGCGGGCTGACGAAGTCATGAACTACTACATCCACGGCGGCTACTCGTCGTGGCAGATGTACAGCGACGCCGCCGCCATCCGCCGCCTCATGGATGCCCTCGTCGACGGCTCTATCGACGGCTCTATCGGCGGGGACCACTTCGGTATGCTCTACTCGGCCTTCCTCGACCGGAACGACGAATACTTTGTCCTCAAGGACTTCCAGCCCTACTGCCAGGCCCAGCAGGAAATCGCCAAACGCTACGGCGACCATACGAAATGGTGTCATTCGAGCGTCGTCAACATCGCCCAGTCCGGCTACTTCTCCAGCGACCGGACGATTCAGCAGTACGCCGATGACATTTGGCGCATCAAGCCGGTCAAACACTAACTAAGAATCAGGAGGATAAGATATGAAACTCAGTGCAATCGACGAGTACAGTACCTTCTTGTATCATCAGGGTACGAACTACGCCAGTTATCGTCTGTTCGGGGCCCATTTCACGGTCCTGCGCCGCAAGCCCTGCGTGCGCTTTGCCGTCTGGGCGCCTCACGCCCAGCAGGTCAGCGTCGTCGGTGATTTCAATCACTGGGACGCCGATGCCAATCCCATGGAGCGGAGCAGCTGCGGCAACGGCATTTGGGTTATGCATATTGCCGGCCTCCAGGAAGGGGACATCTACAAGTACGCCATCACGACGGCGTCAGGCGAACGCATCTTAAAGAGCGATCCCTATGCCTTCTGGTCGGAAGTACGTCCCAATACGGCATCGAAACTGACCAAGCTCCACTACACGTGGCGCGACAAGAAATGGATGGACAGCCGCAGTGCTTACGATTCGTACCGTAAGCCCATGCTGACCTACGAAGTCCATCTCGGCTCGTGGCGCCGCGGCGAAGACGGCGAAATGTTGTCGTACCGCGATATCGCGCCCCAGCTGGTCGATTATGTCAAACAGATGAATTATACCCACATCGAGCTCATGCCGCTGTGCGAATATCCCTTCGATGGTTCCTGGGGCTACCAGGGGACGGGGTATTTCTCGGCGACCAGCCGCTATGGCAGCCCGGAAGACTTCATGTACCTCGTCGACCTCTGCCACCGCAACGGCATCGGCGTCATCCTCGACTGGGTACCGGGGCATTTTTGCCGCGACGCCCACGGCCTGCGCCATTTCGATGGCGAACCGTGCTATGAATCGGGCAACCCCATGCTGGCAGAAAACAAGGAATGGGACACGATGAATTTCGACTACGGCCGGACGGAAGTCCAGTCCTTCCTCATTTCCAGTGCCCTGTTCTGGATCAGCCAGTTCCACATCGACGGCCTGCGCATCGACGCCGTCGCCAACATGCTCTATCTCGATTACGGCCATGCCGACGGCGACTGGCAGCCCAATAAGTACGGCGGCCGGGAAAACCTGGAAGCCATCGACTTCCTGCGCCATCTCAATACGGCCGTCTTCAAGGAATACCCTCAGGCCCTGATGATTGCCGAAGAATCGTCGGCCTGGCCTCTCGTGACCAAGCCCGTCGACGTCGGCGGACTGGGATTCAATTACAAATGGAACATGGGATGGATGAACGATATGCTCCGCTACATGTCGCTGGACCCGCTGTTCCGCAAGGACAATCACAACCTGATTACGTTTTCGTTATGCTATGCTTTTTCAGAAAACTTCATCCTGCCCTTGTCGCATGATGAAGTCGTCCACGGCAAACATTCCCTCCTGGACAAGATGCCTGGCGACTACTGGCAGAAATTCGCCGGCCTGCGCGCCTTTTACGGCTACTGGATGTCCCATCCGGGCAAGAAGCTTCTGTTCATGGGCAGCGAGTTCGGCCAGTTCATCGAATGGAAATACGATGACAGCCTGGACTGGCACCTCCTCAAGTATCCCATGCACAAGGCCATGCACGACTACGTGCGCAGCCTGAATACGTACTATGTGGACCATCCGGAATTCTGGGAAGAAGACTGCGACTGGTCGGGCTTCTCGTGGATCAGCTGCGACGACTGCGACAACAGCGTCATCGCCTTTTACCGTACGGGTAAGGACGAAACGGACATGACCGTCGTCGTCTGCAACTTCACGCCGGTTGTCCGCCATTCGTACCGCTTCGGCGTCCCCCGGAAAGGGACGTACGTCGAAGTCTTCAACAGTGACGCCACGGCCTTCGGCGGCTCCAACGTCCTCAATGAAGGCGAATTCGAGGCCCAGGATGTGCCCATGCACGGCATGGACCAGTCCCTGGAACTGACCTTGCCGCCGCTGGCGACGATTTACCTGCAGCTGACAGGGAGTGTTAAAAAAAAGCAGTGACCAAACCGCGGCGCCGCCGGACAGTGAAAGCCGATAAGTCTGCCGACGATACGGTAAAGAAAACGGCCAAGGCGCCGGGAAAGAAGGCGACGACCCGTGGAAAAGGGAAAGCCAAGACGGCAGCGTCTGAAAAGAAGACTGCTGCAACGAGAAAGAGAAGAACTGGGCGTCCTGCCAAAAAGGAAGCAGACGCCTGATACGGTACTTAGGGAAAGTGGGGGACATACGATGAATGTATTATTTGTGGCCTCAGAAGCAGTGCCATTTATCAAAACAGGCGGGCTGGCCGATGTCATGGGCGCACTGCCCAAGGCTTTAGCCAAGAAGGGCATGGACGTCCGCCTGGTCATTCCGAAATACAGCCGCATCGCTGAAGAAGCGAAGAAGCAGATGAAAGAAGTGACGACAGGCATCGTGAACCTGGTCTGGCGCCAGCTCTACTACGGTGTCGAAGAAATCAAGCAGGACGGCGTGACCGTCTATTTCATCGACAACGAATGGTATTTCAAGCGCGACGGCCTCTACGGCTACGGCGATGACGACGAACGCTTCGCCTATTTCTGCCGCGCCGTCCTGACCATGCTGCCCAAGATCGGCTTCAAGCCGGACATCATCCACTGCAACGACTGGCATACGGGCCTCATGGGCGTCTTCCTCAAAGAAGATTTCTGGCACGATGATTTCTACAAGGGAATCAAAGTCATCTATACCATTCACAACCTGAAATACCAGGGCATCTATCCGCCGTCGATCATGCGCGACATCATTGGCCTGCCGCAGGAACTCTTCGACAACGGCAGCCTGGAATGTGACGGCTGCGTGAACTACATGAAGTCGGGCATGGTCTACGCCGACCACATCACGACGGTCAGTCCGTCGTATGCCCAGGAAATCACCTATCCGTACTTTGGCGAAGGCCTGGATGGCTATATCCGCGACAATGGGGAAAAGGTGACGGGCATCATCAACGGCCTGGACATCGACGTCTACAATCCGGAAACGGACCCGTATATCAAGCGCCAGTATTCCGTCGCCAACGCCCGGGCTGGCAAGCGGGAAAATAAAGATGCCCTGCGGGCCGAACTGGGCCTGCGCATCAAGCGGGGCGTCCCCATGATCGCCATGGTCACGCGCCTCGTCGAAGACAAGGGCCTGGACCTGGTCACGCGCATCATGGATGAACTCGTCGACGACGACGTCCAGCTGGTCCTGGTCGGGACGGGCGATGCCGGCTATGAAGAAGCCTTCCGCGAACTGGCCCGCCGCCATCCGACCAAGGTATCGGCGAACATCACCTTCAACGAAGCCCTGGCCCACAAGGTCTACGCCGCTGCCGACATGTTCCTCATGCCGTCGCGGTACGAACCGTGCGGCCTGAGCCAGCTCATCGCCCTGCGCTACGGCGCCATTCCCATCGTCCGCGAAACGGGCGGCCTCAAGGATACGGTCCATCCCTTCGATAAATACAGCAAACAGGGCAATGGCCTGACCTTCCCGAACTTCAACGCCCACGAACTGCTGTTCACGACGAAACGGGCCATGGGTTACTATGAAGACACGGCCCTGTGGGATATCCTCGTCCGCAACGCCATGACCAGCGACTACAGCTGGGACCGCTCGGCCGAAGCCTACCAGAACCTGTACGAAAAAGTATTACAACAATAAAAGACAGTTTGTAGTTCAGAGTTTGTAGTTTGTAGAAATTGGCTTTGCATTTCCAGCTATTCACTAAAAACTAAAGACTGCAAACTCAAAAGGGACTGTCGCATGAAGGCTTCTGCCATTATGCATAGTCCCTTTGACTTATAGTTTGCAGTACGGAGTTTTTAGTTTGTAGCAGATGACTTTAAATTTAAAACCATTCACTACACACTGCAAACTTAATACTCAAAAAGAGGCTGTCTTCATGGACAGCCTCTTTTACTTTCCCCAACCACGAAAGGACCGCTTATGGACTTACGATTGTACCACAACTCTCACGAATTCTATTACCGCTCGTCTTTTGGGGCCGTTCCTTCCGGGAGCCGGCTCATCCTGCGCCTCCGTGCCAGCGGCAGCGATGCTCAGAACTGCCGGGCCCGCATCCGCCTGTGGCAGATCAATGTCGGCGAATCCTTTGTACCCATGAGTTATGAAGACGGCATCTTCACGGGCATCGTCACCATTCCGCCCAAGGGCTGTCTGCTCTGGTATTATTTCATCATCGACGATGGCCATAGGACCTTCTACTATGGCAACAACTACGACCGCCTCGGCGGCGAAGGGGCCAAATATCCCGACGTGCCGCCGGCCTATCAGGTCACGGTCTACGATAAGGACGCCCATACGCCGGACTGGTTCAAGCACGCCATCGTCTACCAGATCTTCCCGGACCGCTTCCGCCACGGTACCCATACGTCGGGCCGCCTCTACGGCAAGAAGGGCGCCGTCATCCACAGCGACTGGGACGATGTGCCCTATTACTGCAAGCGCGAAGGCCAGGGCGACATCGTCTATTACGACTTTTTCGGCGGCAACATCGCCGGCATCCGGGAAAAATTGCCCTATCTCAAGGAACTGGGCATTACGGCCATTTACCTCAACCCGATTTTTGAAAGTTCCAGCAATCACCGTTACGGCACGGCCGATTACTTCCGCGTCGACCCCATGCTGGGGACGAATGAAGAGTTCGCCGAATTCTGTCAGGCTGCCAGGGAAGAAGGCATCCATATCATCCTCGACGGCGTCTTCAGCCATACCGGTGCCGACAGCATCTACTTCAACCGCTTCGGCAACTATCCCGGCGTCGGCGCCTACCAGTCGAAGGAGTCGCCGTACTATGAATGGTACCGCTTCAAGCATTATCCCGACGACTATGAATCGTGGTGGGGCGTATCGGACCTGCCGGACGTAGAAGAAACGACGCCGTCGTACATGGATTTCATCATCAACAGCGAAGACAGCGTCCTCAAATACTGGCTGAACGAAGGCATCAGCGGCTGGCGACTGGACGTCATCGACGAGCTGCCCGTACCCTTCCTGCGCCAGTTCTACCATACCCTGAAAGAGGAAAAGCCCGATGCCGTCCTCATCGGCGAAGTCTGGGAAGATGCGTCGAACAAGGTCAGCTACAGCGAACAGCGGGAATACCTCTGCGGCTACGATATCGACAGCGCCATGAACTACGCCCAGCGCTCCCTGATGATCGACTTCATGACCGGCGCCAAAGATGCGCGGCGCATGAATGCCGAACTGACGCGGCTCATCGAAAATTACCCGCCTGAAAATTTCTATGCCATGCTCAACCTCATCAGCAGCCACGATATCGAACGCATCCTGACGGTCCTCACCCGGGCCGGCGGCACCGACGTGGCCACAGCTGAAGAAACAGGCCGGAAGCGCCTGAAACTGCTGGCAGACTGGCAGATGACCATGCCCGGTGCGCCGTGCATCTACTACGGCGACGAAGTGGGCGTCACGGGCGGCAAGGACCCGGACAACCGCCGGACCTATCCCTGGGGCCATGAAGACCTGGACCTCCTGGCCTGGACCAAGGCCCTGACGCGGCTGCGGACAGCACACGACGCTTTACAGACGGGCCGTTTCATCCCGCTCTACGCCGATGGCGACGTCTTTGCCTTTGCCCGGGTCATCGAAGGGGGAAAGGATGTCTTCGGCAAGCCCGCTGAAGACGGTTTCTTCATCATCGCCATGAACCGCAACCCGTCGGCCCTGCGGAACATCAGCCTCTATACGGACGGCTTGGCCTACGGCAAACTGACCAATGCCCTCCATCCGCGCATGACGCCGGTCACGACCGTGAACAGCCGCTTCACCCTAACTTTGCCGCCGTTGAAAGCGGTCATCCTCCAGGGGAAAGATGCCGGGACCAAGCGGGCCGGTGTCCTCCTGCATCCGACGTCCCTGCCGGCTGCCTGCGGCAACGGCGTCTTAGGGCCGGCAGCGTACCGCTTCGTCGACTTCCTCAAGGCCGCCGGCCAGCGGGTCTGGCAGATCCTGCCCCTGACGCCGCCTCTCATGGGCGATTCGCCGTATCTGTCGGAATCAGCCTTTGCCGGCAACGAAGCCCTCATTTCCCTGGAAGTCCTGCGCGACTGGGGCTGGCTGAAACAGGAAGCCTTAGACGATTTCCTGGCACAGGGGAAAAAGACGGCGTCCTGGCACAGCCTGGCAGCCTATAAGGCCAAACTCCTCTGGGATATGTCACATGATCCGGACCTGACCATTCCCTGGGAACCGTTCCGGGCCTTCTGTGAAAAGAATGCCTACTGGCTCGATGACTACGCCCTCTTCCGGGCTGTCCGCGACTTCTTCGGCGGCCGTTGCTGGACGGAATGGCCCGAAGACATCCGCCATCACAGCCGGGAAGCCCTGGCCCAGTATGGCAAGGAGCTGGCCGGCGCCGTATCGCATGTCAAATTCATGCAGTACATCTTCAGCCGCCAGTGGCACGATGTCCGGGCCTATGCCGCTGAAAACGGCGTGTCCATCCTCGGCGACGTGCCCATGTTCGTCGCCCATAACAGTGCCGACTGCTGGGCCCATCAGGACCAGTTCGACCTCGATGAAGCAGGGAATCCGTCGTCCGTCGCCGGTGTCCCGCCTGACTACTTCAGTGCCGACGGCCAGCTCTGGGGCAATCCCCTCTATGATTACCAGGCCATGGCCAGGGACAACTACCAGTGGTGGACTGACCGCTTCCGCCGCATGATGGACCTCGTCGACGAAGTCCGGGTCGACCATTTCCGCGGCTTTGCCGCTTACTGGGCCGTACCGGCCGGTTCGGAAACGGCCAAGAGCGGCGCTTGGAAAGATGGCCCCGGCCTGGACCTCTTCCGGGCGGTCTATCAGAAAATCGGCAGGATCCGCCTGGTCGCCGAAGACCTGGGCGTCATCACCGACGATGTGTGCACCTTGAAAGATGCCCTGCACCTGCCGGGCATGAAAGTCATCCAGTTCCACCTCAAGGACCGGGCCGACGGCCGCCTGGCCTTCGATACCGAGCCGGACTGCATCGCCTATACCGGGACCCATGACAACAACACTATCCGCGGCTGGTATGAAGACGACCTGACGCCGAGCCAACAGCTCCACGTCCGCCAGATGCTAGGATTGTCCGATGAAGCGGCACCGCAGGAAATCGTCGGCGCCCTCATCGCCTATACCTACTGCCGCCGGGCCGAAACAGTCATCATCCCCATGCAGGACCTCCTGGCCCTGCCGTCGTCGGGACGCATGAACACGCCCGGCGTCGCCGACGGCAACTGGCACTGGCAGCTCAAAGAAGGCCAGACGACCTTCGACATCGCCCATTGGCTGGCCAAAGTGTGCCGCGAAAGCGGCCGTTGATCGTAGGTCGTTCGTCGTAGGCCATTCATCGTAGGGGCGACCACGTGGGGCGCCCGCCAAAGATTGGTCACATCGTTTTTCACGATGTTTGCTGAACCCATAGGCCGTTCATCAAACCATGAACGATACGTAAAAGGAATAACGCGCTGCTCTCGAAAAGAAGGGAGTAGCGCGTTTTTTGTCGAATACGTATAGTAAAAGTAATGTTGAAAAGGATGTGATTTTGTGTATATTACTTACATGCGTATTCAAAATTACCGGAATCTACAAGACGTCGAAATGACTTTCCACGAAAGGGCCAACTACATCGTCGGTGAAAACGCCATTGGCAAGAGCGGCCTGCTGCGCCTCATTTCCTACATGAGTGCCGGCCGCAATGTCGAAGAAGACGACTACGCCGACGTGACCCGGCCCATCATCATCACCTTAGACCTGCACCTGCTCCAGAGCGAGAAGGAGTATTTCGCCGATACGCCGGGCGAGCACCGTCAGAGCCTGCGCGTCCGCATGGAAATGCATGTCAGCGACATGTATCCCCATCTCTACGACGACAACAGCGGCGAAGAACTGCCGTTAGAACTCATCCGCCGCCTGCGCTACGTGTCCTATTCGGCGGCCATGCCGGAAGAACAGCGCGTGCCGCCGCGTATTTACCGCGCCCTGGAACAGAAGCTCTCCCAATGGAGCGAAGCTCACTGGGACGGCCTGTCGGAAGAAGCCAAGGCCTTCATCCATCACGAAGTCGCCGTCGGCAGCCTCGATTCATCGTATTTCGTCAACATCTTCCTCTTGTCCCGCATGCTCTGCCGCATGGACCGGCCCAGGGCGGACAACATGAAATTCATTTCCCTGGCCGCCCTGTGCGTCATCACCCAGGTCTACATGATGTCCATCAGCCGCGCTGTACCGTTGGAACACAACGTCATCGTCGACGAAGAAGGGAAGCGCTACCTGCCCCTCATCATCTCCATCGATGAACCGGAAATGCACCTCCATCCCTACATGCAGCGCTCGGTCCTGCATTATTACCAGCAGCTCCTGAACAATGAAGACCCGCAGTTCTGTGCGCTCCTCAAGGACCTTTTCAACCTCGACGGCCTGCGGGGGCAGTTATTCGTCGTCACCCACTCGACGGATTCCCTCATCGACGACTACCGCCACATCATCCGCCTGTACCGCAACAAGCAGGGCCTGGTCAAAGCGGCCTGCGGGGCTGGCTTCCACTTCAGCGAAGAAATCGAAAAACACCTGATCATGCACTTCCCGGAAGTCAAGGAAGCCCTCTATTCGCGGAGCGTCCTCATCGTCGAAGGGGAAACGGAATACGGCTGTTTCCAGCACTTCGCCAAGACCCTGGACCTGCCCTTCGACTACTACGGCATCTGCCTCATCAATGCCCGCGGCGAAAGTTCCATCTCCAAGATCAAGAAACTCCTGGAATACTTCAAGATTCCCGTCGTCGCCCTCTACGATGCCGACGTCAAGGGCAGCCACAAAGGCAAACGGGGCGTCTACTTCACCAACGAAATCTGCTTTGAAATGGACCTGGCCAAGACCATGATCGACCACGGCCAGCGCCGCGACCTGGACCGCATCATCAACACGGCCTGCGGCGAACACGCCCGGGCCACGACGGACATGATCAAAAAGGCCTGCCGCAAACTGGACGTCAACTTCCACGATTACCCGGCTCGCCTCTTGTGGCACGTCAACCCGCGTAATAAAAAGGCCCTGTACATCTATTACTTCGCCTGGCTCTACAGCAACAAAGGCGTCATCCTCGGCCGCCTCATCGGCCAGTCCCTGAAAAAAGAAGACATCCCGCCGGCCTTCGTCCAAGCCATTGAAGCCGCCGGCCAGCTGGCCAAAGTCACCAAAGCCGTGTAACGGCTTTGGTGACTTTCGTAGGGGCTCCCCGTGGGGAGACCGCTGTGAATAATGGGAATAAACGCGGACCGCAGGCCGCCGCGGTCCCATGGACCGCAATCGTAGGCGTCCCGCCCAAGGCTCCCTTTATAGGGGAGCTGTCAGCGTCAGCTGACTGAGAGGTTGAATTTGCATTCACGTGTAAGGTTCAAGTTTGTAGTTTTTAGTTTGTAGACCATGGTTAAAAATTTAAAACCATCTCCTGCAAACTACAAACTCCGTACTACAAACTATAAAGAGAAGGACCACGAACCACGAGCCCCTAGCCACGAGCCACGATTCGACGGGATTCCCACAAGCGGGCCGCCTTTACAGGACGGCCCCTACTAGCCACTAATCCCCAACCATGGTATGATATAAGGTACAGTCTATTTCAGAAAGAGAGATGCCTTATGAAACTTTTTATTGCCGAAAAGCCGAGCATGGCCCGGGAATTGGCGAAGTGCCTGCCTGATCCGCACCAGCGGGGGAACGGCTGTATCCGCACGGGCGGCGGCATCGTGACCTGGGCTTATGGCCACGTCCTGCAGCAGGCCGAGCCTCAGGATTATGATCCCAAGTACAAGCGCTGGAACGCCGACGACTTGCCGATTATCCCCAAGCAGTGGAAGCTCCTGGTCAGCCCGGCCAGTAAGGACCAGTTCAAGGTCATTACGGACCTCATCGCCAACCCCGACGTCGATACTATCGTCAACGCCGGTGACCCGGACCGGGAAGGGCAGCTGCTCATCGATGAGATCCTCGATTACGTCGGCAATAAGAAACCTGTCGAACGGATCCTCTTGAATGCCCTCGACGAGAAGAGCATCCACGAATCCCTCGACGATTTGCGCAGCAACGGCGATTTCGTCCATCTCAAGGAATCGGCCCTGGCCCGCAGCCGCGCCGACTGGCTCATCGGCATGAATCTGTCCCGGGCCTATACCCTGGCCGCCCGCCGTCAGGGACACCGCGTCGTCTTTCCCATCGGCCGCGTCAAGACGCCGACCCTGGCCCTCGTCGTCCGCCGTCAGCGGGAATTGGACAACTTCGTCCCCGTCACGTATTACGTCGTCAAAGCCGATTTCCTTCATAAGAACGGCCTCATCCGCGCCCAGTGGCAGCCCAGGGATACCCAGAGCGGCCTCGACCCGGAAGGGCGCTGTGTCGATGAAAAGACGGCCCAGTCCATCCTCGAACGCCTGCAGGAACGGCCTGACGGAACCATCGTCGAGCATAAAAAGACCAAGAAAAAAGAAGCCCAGCGCCTGCCCCTGTCCCTGTCGTCCCTGCAGGTCCTGGCAGGCAGGCGTTATGGCTATACACCGCAGCAGGTTCTCGATACGGCTCAGGAATTATATGAACGGAAACTGACGACCTATCCCCGGTCGGACTGCGAATACCTGCCGGTGAACCAGCGCAAGGATGTACCCCATATTTTGGCCAATCTCGGGAAACTGCCGGCAGGGAAGCTGGCTGAATGGGTCGCCGGTGCCGACGGCAAGATACGCAGCCGCGCCTGGAACGACAGCAAGATCACGGCCCATCACGCCATCATTCCGACGACCGTAGCCTGTCCCTTCGATAAATTGACGTCTATGCAGCAGCATATTTATTACCTCGTCGCCCAGGCCTATATTGCCCAATTCTATCCCATCCATGAATATGACCAGACGCGCATGGTCATCGAAGCGGCTGATGAACGCTTCGTCGCCCATGGCAAGACGGTCACCGTGCCGGGCTGGAAGGTCCTCTATCAGAGCGACAAGCACGATGACGACGAAGAAGAGAAGGGGACCCTGCCGGCTGTCCGCAAGGGCGATGGCGTCCATTATCAGAACGGCCAGGTCGACAAAAAGGCGACTAAGCCGCCGCCGCGCTTCACGCCGTCGACCCTCTTGGCAGCCATGAAGGAAATTTATAAGTACGTCAAAGACGAGAGCCTGAAGAAGAAATTGAAAGAAGTCCAGGGCATCGGCACAGAAGCGACGCGGGCGACGATTATCCAGGAGCTCATCCAGCGCAAATTCCTGACGACGGAAGGCAAGAAGAAGTACCTCAAGCCGACAGATGACGCCTACCTCCTCGTCGATTCCCTGCCCGATGAAATGCTCTATCCCGACGAAACGGCTGTCTGGGAAGAACGGCTCTATCAGATGAGCCTGGGCAAGGATAAACTGGACACCTTCCTCCACGACCAGCTGTCCTTCCTGGATACCCTGGTCACGGCGGCCCGGAAAGTCGTCATGCACATGGCCGGCATCAAGACCTGCCCCGTCTGCGGCAGTGCCATGGTCAAGCGCCACGGCAAATACGGCGACTTCTACGGCTGCAGCAACTACCCGTCGTGCCGCCACACCGAACCCGTCGACGGAGAAAAGAAACGGCCCGACGCCAAACCGTCGCCGTACCCGTGCCCGCGCTGCCACAAAGGGACCTTCCAGAAACGCAGCGGCCCCTACGGCCCCTTCTGGGTCTGCAGCCAGGAAGGCTGTAATACCAAATGCGCCGACGTCGACGGCGTACCAAGTTACTATGCCAGACACTAGTCTGGCATAGTAACTGTAGGGGCTCCCACGTGGGGAGCCCGCCGCGAATCCTGTGGATAACGCAGCCGCGAATAATGGGCCGCCAGCAAACGGGATTCCCACAAGCGGGCCGCCCTTTGGGACGGCCCCTACGAACCACGAACCCCTAACCCCTAGCCACCAACAACTACCTATGGTATTATAAATAATAGGCTATTTTTTATAGCTATTTTGTCAACTTTGGAGTCAAAATCATCAATGAAACGAATTTATTTAGATAATGCGGCAGCGACGCCCATGGACCCGCGCGTCCTGGACGTCATGATGCCGTATTTGACGACGGCTTACGGCAATCCGTCGAGCCTTCATTATTTCGGCCAGCAGGCCCGGTCTGCCGTCCAGACGGCGCGCAGCCAGGTCGCCCACTGCCTGGGCGTCAAAGGGGAAGACCTGGTCTTCACCAGCGGCGGCACGGAAGCGGACAACCTGGCCATCCTCGGCTTCCTGCGGGCCAATTACCCCCACGGCGGCCACCTGGTCACGACGGCCGTAGAACACCACGCCGTCCTGCGGACTTTCCAGGCCCTGGAAGGGAAGGGCTATGACGTGACTTATGTCCCTGTCGAAGCCGACGGCCGGGTCACAGCCGACGCTGTGGCCCAGGCCCTGCGCGATGATACGGTCCTTATTTCCGTCATGTATGCCAATAATGAAACGGGCATGGTCCAGCCCATCGACGCCATCGGCGCCCTGGCCCGGCAGAAGGGCATCGCCTTCCACGTCGATGCCGTCCAGGCCTTTGGCTACGTGCCTATCCGGCCGCTGGAACAGGGCATCGACATGCTCACGGTCTGCAGCCATAAGATTTACGGCCCCAAAGGTGTCGGCGCCTTGTACATCCGCCACGGACTGCAGGTCGCTGCCGAAGCCTATGGCGGACCCCAGGAACACCGCCTGCGGGCGGGCACGGAGAACGTCGCCGCCATTGCCGGATTCGGCAAGGCTGCCGAACTCCTGGAGGCCGAACGGGACGACCGCGTCCGGGCGGCGCGGCGCCTGACCGATGCCGTCCATGACCGGCTCATCAAGGGCGACGCCCGCTTCCACCTCAACGGCCGGCGCAACCACGTCCTGCCCAACATCATCGACTTCAGCGTCGACGGCGTGGACAGCGCCATCCTGCTCATCGCCCTCGATCTCCAGGGCCTGGCCGTATCGGCCGGTTCGGCCTGCGAAGCCGGCGCCGTCGAAGCGTCCCACGTCCTCCAGGCCATGGGCGTTGAGGACAAATGGCTGCGCAGCAGCATCCGCCTGTCCGTAGGCAAAGAAAATACCTTAGATGAAATCGAAGCAGCCATCGCCATCATCGGCGACGCTGTCCGTAAAAGCAGAGGAGAGTCACTATGAAACGAGTTGCCGTAGCTATGAGCGGCGGCGTCGACAGTTCGGTCACGGCCGGCCTTTTGAAACAGCAGGGGTATGACGTCATCGGCATTACCCTGCGCCTGTGGGAAGAAGACCCGGCCTGCACCATCGACAATGTCCACGCCTGCTGCTCCCTCAGTTCCGTCGACGATGCCAAAGCCGTCGCCTCGGTCCTGGGGATTCCCCATTATACCCTGGATTTCCGCGATATCTTCCGGCGCGACGTCATCGACTACTTCGTCGATGCCTACGTCCACGGCAGGACGCCCAATCCCTGCATTGCCTGCAATAAATTCATTAAATTCGGTCTGCTCTGGGAAAAGGCCAAGCAGTTCGGTGCCGACTTCCTGGCGACAGGCCATTACGCCCGCATCGTCAAGGACGAAGGGACGGGAATCTATTCCCTGCTCCGCGGCACAGACCGCCGCAAGGACCAGTCCTATGTCCTCTATCAGCTGACACAGGACCTGCTGCCCCATCTCTTATTCCCCATGGCCGGCCTGGAAAAGGTCCATACGCGGGAACTGGCTAAAGAATGGGGCCTGCCGGTCTTCAACAAGCCTGAAAGCCAGGATATCTGCTTCATCCCGGACAACGACTATAAGGGCTTCTTGCAGCACGAACGCAAGGGCATCTTCAAGCCCGGCGACTTCGTCGACCAGAGCGGCCGCGTCATCGGCCGCCACAAGGGCATTGCCGCCTATACCATCGGTCAGCGGCGGGGGTTGAACCTCGGCGGTCCCGGCGGTCCGTATTATGTGACGGCCCTCGACGTGGCCCATAACCGGGTCGTCGTCGGCTCGGAACAGGATTTGTTCTCGAAGACTGTCCATGCCGGTGAAGCGACGTGGGTCGAACAGGCACCGTCCGCACCGTTCCGGGCCCTGGGCAAGATACGCTATGCTGCCCGTGAAGCGGCCTGCACGGTCTATCCCGACGGCGACAGCCTGCGGGTCGAATTCGACGATGCCCAGCGCGCCGTCACGGCCGGCCAGGCCCTGGTACTTTACGACGCCGAAACAGGCGAACGCGTCCTGGGCGGCGGCGTCATCCAATAGGAAAAAAGAGGAGGATTCCTGTGTCTACAGATCATATCAGAAACTTTTCAATCATCGCACATATCGACCATGGCAAATCGACGCTGGCCGACCGGATGCTGGAAATGACCGGCACCGTGCCCAAACGGGAAATGGAAGACCAGCTCCTCGATACGATGGATCTCGAACGGGAACGGGGCATTACCATCAAAGCCCAGTCGGCCCGTCTCATTTACGATGCCAAAGATGGCAAACAGTATACGCTCAATCTCATCGACACGCCGGGGCACGTCGACTTCAACTACGAAGTATCGCGCAGCCTGGCGGCCTGCGAAGGGGCCCTGCTCATCGTCGATGCCACGCAGGGCGTCGAAGCCCAGACCCTGGCCAACGTCTACCTGGCCCTGGAACACGATCTGGAAATTATTCCCATCATCAATAAAGTCGACCTGCCCAGCGCCGACCCGGACCGGGTCTGCAAGGAAATCGAAGACGTCATCGGCCTGGACGCATCGGACGCCATCATGATTAGCGCCAAGACGGGCTACGGCGTCGACAAGGTCCTGGAAGCCATTGTCCAGCGCATCCCGGCACCGGCTGACGAAGGGGACAAGCCCCTGCGGGCCCTCATCTTCGATTCCCATTTCGATGCCTATAAAGGGGCCATCGCCAATATCCGCATCATGGAAGGCAGCGTCAAGCCGGGCCAGCGCATCCGCATGATGGCGTCGGGCAAAGAATTTGAAGTCATCGAAACGGGCGTCTTCCTGCCCCAGATGCATCCCGTCCCGTCCCTGGAATGTGGCAGCGTCGGCTATCTGGCAGCCAGCATGAAGAATGTCCGCGACTGCCGCGTCGGCGATACGGTTACCCTGGCCGACAATCCGGCCAAAGAAGCCCTGCCGGGCTACCGCAAGGCTGTGCCCATGGTCTACTGCGGCCTCTACCCGGTCGAAACGAACGACTACGACAACCTCCGCGATGCCCTGGAGAAGCTCCACCTCAACGATGCGGCGCTGCTCTTTGAACCGGAAACGTCGTCGGCCCTGGGCTTCGGCTTCCGCTGCGGCTTCCTGGGACTCCTGCACATGGACGTCGTCCGCGAACGGCTGGAACGGGAATACAACCTGTCCCTGATCACGACGGCGCCGTCGGTCATTTACCACGTCTACTGCACGGACGGCACCATGGTCGAAGTGGACAACCCGTCGCAGATGCCGGACATGACGAAAATCGACCACATCGAAGAACCGCTGGTCAAGACGACGATCATCATCCCCAAGGACATGGTCGGCACGGTCATGGAAATCTCCCAGAACCGCCGCGGTCAGTACGTCACCATGGATTACCTCGACGACACGCGCGTTTCTTTGATCTACAACCTGCCCCTGTGTGAAATCCTCTACGACTACTTCGACGTCCTCAAGTCGGCGACCCGCGGCTATGCGTCCCTCGATTATGAGCTCAACGGCTACCAGGCCTCGCCTATGGTCAAAATGGACATCCTCATCAACGGCGACGTCGTCGACGCCCTGAGCGTCATCGTCCACAAGGATTTCGCCGCCCGCCGCGGCCGCGCCCTGGTCGAAAAACTGCGCAGCCTCATTCCGCGCCAGCTCTTCCAGATCCCCATCCAGGCCGCTGTGGGCAATAAGATCATTGCCCGCGAAAACGTGGCAGCCCTGCGCAAGGACGTCCTGGCCAAGTGCTATGGCGGCGATATTTCCCGTAAGCGCAAGCTCCTGGAAAAACAGAAGGAAGGCAAGAAGCGCATGAAACAGTTCGGTACCGTCGAAATCCCGCAGGAAGCCTTCATGGCCGTCCTCAAAGTCGACGAAGAATGACGCTGGGCCTGTACGTCCACATCCCGTTCTGCCGCCATAAATGCCTGTACTGCGACTTTCCGTCCTATGCCGGCCTGGAGCGATACTGCCAGGGCTATGTCGAAGCCCTGTGCCGGGACATCGCGGCCTCGCCCTATACCGGGGAAGGGGCTGATACGGTCTACGTCGGCGGCGGTACGCCGTCAATGCTGGAAGCCGGCGACGTCAGCTGCATCCTGAAGACCCTGCGGCAGACCTTCTGCATTGCCAGCGATGCGGAAATCACGATAGAAGCCAATCCGGACAGTCTCGATTATGATAAGGCCGCGGCTCTGGCCGATTGCGGCGTCAACCGCCTGAGTCTGGGCGTCCAGTCCTTTTCCGACGCCATGCTGGCCTTTCTGGGCCGGGTCCATACGGCAGCCCAGGGCGAAGCGGCCATCCAGGCGGCCTACGCGGCTGGCATCCATAATTTGTCCCTGGACCTGATGTACGGCCTGCCCGGCCAGCACCTGGCCGACGTCCGCCGCGACGTAGAGCGCCTTTCCCAGCTGCCCGTGGTCCACGCGTCCATTTACAGCCTCATCGTCGAAGACGGGACGCAGCTCAAGGCGGGCCTGGAAAAGGGGACATGGCACCTGCCGCCTGACGGGACGGTCGAAGCCATGGGGAAGGCCGTCCACGACGCCATGCACGGTTATGGCTTCCATCACTACGAGATTTCCAGCTATGCCAAAGGGCCTTTCGAGTCGCGCCATAACAGCAAATACTGGACTTATGAGCCTTATATCGGCTTCGGCGTATCGGCCCATTCCTTCGATGGGACGACGCGCTGGGCCAATATAGCCAACATCCCGGCGTATATCCATAAGGCCGGCAGGGAGAGTGTCGTCGCCGAATCCGTCGCCATCGACGCCAAACGGGCCGTCGAAGATTACTGCTTCCTGGCCCTGCGCCGCCGGGTCGGCATCGATTACGGCGATTATGCCAGACGCTTCGGGAAATCCATCGAAGCCGACTTCGGTCCTGTCATCGACGGCCTCATCCGCCAGGGCCTCCTGGAACGCACCGAGCGGGGCTGCTGCCTCAGTGAAGACGGTTTAGGATATGGCAATTATGTATTCAGTAAATTTATACGCTGAACCTCAGAAATTGTTGACAAATGACACTAATCTGAGTATAATTTCATTGTGTGCAGTAAAAGCACTCCCTATCATACCTTGGAGGGAGGGATAATAGAATGGCAGAAATCAGAGTTGGTAAAAACGAAACGTTAGACAGCGCACTTCGCCGCTTCAAACGTTCTTGCCAAAAGGCAGGTGTTCTTTCCGAAGTACGGAAACGTGAACACTACGAAAAACCGAGTGTACGGAGAAAGAAAAAATCCGAAGCAGCACGGAAACGGAAGTACAGAGCATAATCGTCAAATGTAAGAAGGGTGATAGCATGTCTCTTAAAGAAGAACTGCTTCAGGACATGAAAGCGGCCATGAAAGCCAAAGAATCCGGTAAAACGGCTTTATCCGTCATCCGCATGGTCCGTTCGTCCATCCGCAATACGGAAATCGACGGCAAATGCGAACTCGATGACGCTGGCGTCGGTGCCGTCATTGCCAAAGAAATGAAACAGCGCAAGGAATCGTTGGCAGAGTTTGAAAAGGCAGGCCGCAGCGACCTCGTCGAAGAAACGAAGGCCGAAATGGCCGTACTGGAAAAGTACATGCCCAAACAGCTCACAGCCGATGAAATCCACCAGATCGTCAACGATGCCGTTGCCGGTCAGAGCGGTCTCAAGATGGGCGACGTCATGAAGCTCGTCATGCCCAAGGTCAAAGGTAAGGCCGACGGCAAGCTTGTTTCACAGATTGTTCGAGAAATTTTACAAAATAATTAGTTTTGTTAGATTTTTCTAAAAAATCTATTGACAAATAGACTGATTGATTGTATTATTTTAGCATGATTTGAAAATAAAATAGGTCATGAAACAAGAGTCAAAGAAGACTCCGAACCTTAACCACAGGGGCGGAGTCTTTTTTTTCACCCAAAGGAGGAGTCATGATGGCTAAAGATGATTTAGTATATGTAATCCCTGCAGGTCAATATGGTAAAGAAGGTGTGCTGGCTTTACTCGAACAGCACCCGGAAATTAAATTTGTATCTCTCGTAGGCATCGACCTCGCCGGTAACGATACGGACGAAAAGATTCCTATCAGTGTATTCTTCGATGAATACGATAAATTCTTCAATGCTACGGCTTTCCAGACAGACGGTTCTTCCGTTGTCCTGCCGGGCATCGCTACCTTGTCCAATGCTCGTGTCGACATCAAAGCCGACCCCGGCGTCGACTGGTTCGTCGATTACAATGACGGCAATATCGATTCGGAAACGGGCAAACCCGTCGGTACGCTCCGTATCCCGAGCTTCCTCCGCCATGCTACGGGCTTTATCGACTCCCGTTCCATCCTTCGCAACACCTGCGACTACGTAGGCGACCAGATTTTGGCTCTTGTCAAGAAATACGGCATCAAAGGCACGTCCATCAATCCTGATGACATCGAAAAGATCGTCTTCACGACGGCTACAGAATTGGAATTCTGGGTCAAGACCCCGAGCCAGGACGTAGCTACCCGACTCTTGTCGGCATCCCAGAAGATGCAGGAACAGTACTGGCAGCGTACACACGGCGTCGTCCGCACGGCGCTTGAACAGACCGTCGAACGCCTTGAAAAATACGGCCTCGAACCGGAAATGGGCCATAAAGAAGTCGGCGGCGTCAAAGCCCAGATCGACGATTCCGGTAAATTGACCTTCGTCCTCGAACAGCTCGAAGTCGACTGGAAATACGCCAGCGACCCTGTACAGACAGCCGATAACGAAATCGCTGCCCGTATCATCGTCCGCGAAGTCTTCCGCGAAAACGGCCTCGAAGTCACCTTCCAGGCAAAACCGATCCACGGTGTTGCCGGCTCCGGTGAACATACGCATCTCGGCATCGGCGCTATCATGAAGAATGGCAAATTCGTCAACCTCTTCAACCCGGATGACATGAAGAGCGAATTCCTCTCGGCCGTCGGCTATGGCGCTATCATGGGTATCCTCAAACACTACGAAGTCATAAACCCCTTCGTATCGTCGACGACGGACTCCCTCAACCGCTTGAAACCGGGCTTCGAAGCTCCTGTCTGCATCGTTACGGCTCTCGGCGGCGAAACACCGGACGTTCCGACTCGTAACCGTTCCGTCCTGGCCGGCCTCATCCGTGACATCACCAGCCCGGCAGCTACGCGTTTCGAACTCCGCGCTCCCAACCCGTTCACCAATACGTACATCGCCATCGCTATGTGCTACCTCGGCGCTCTGGACGGCATCAAATACGCTCTCTCCAGCGGCAAATCGACGGCTGAACTCCTGGCTGAACTCTCCAAGAAACCGGGCGAAGACGCAGATTACCTGGAAAAAGACCGGGCATACCGCTCCGAAGTCGACGTCTTCGAAAACTTCAGCGACGAAGAACGCAATGCCATGTTCGGCAAAGCTCCGCGTACGGTATGGGAAAACTTCAAAGCCCTTACGACGTATCCGGAAAAACTGGACGACCTCGCTTGCGACGCTTTCCAGAAACGCATCATGGAATCCTTCAAACTCGGCGCTCTCAGCCGCTGGGCACTGGAACTCCAGTACCGCATCATTCCGGAAAACCTCTCGAAAGTCATCGCTGCCGAACAGCTCCATGCTGATGGCGACAGCAATGCTCTCGAAGTCGAACGCTGGACCAAGATTAACGCTCTCCGCACGGAATTAGGCCGCGACACCGAAAAGAGCCTGTCCATCTTCTCCAAGATCAAACAGGCCCTGGCTGCTGACGACTACGATACCGCATCGGACCTCATGGTCGAAATGAGCGACAAAATGGATCAGCTCACCGACATGTACTACGAATATTCTCATAACGCTTTCTAATATATCGTTTGGATGTAAAAAGGAGCTGTCGCATTGCGACAGCTCCTTTTTGAGTTTTAAGTTTATAGTTTTTAGTTTGCAGCAAATGGTAAAAAATTTAAAATCAGCTTCTACAAACTACAAACTCCACACTACAAACTATAAAGAGAAAGGGATATCACATGATGGCAAAAGCCTTCGTGCGACAAGCCCTTTTTTATAATGACAAGCAACCCCTCAGTCAGCTACGCTGCCAGCTCCCCTATAAAGGGAGCCTTAAGCCTATCCTGATAGGAGAGGTGGCCCATAGGGCCGGAGAGGTTGCCTTTTGCCGCCCCTGGGACGGCACTTACGATGCGGCCTGCGAATGCGAACTGCGGCCTGCGAACTGCGTCCTTTAAAAATGGAAGGTCACGCCGGCGCCGACGCCGTGTTCGTTGTCGCCGTCTTCGGGCATGTAGTTATGGTAATTGACGTTCAGGCCCCAGCCGAAGGCGATGTTGTAATTGAGGCCGGCCTGGGCTTCGGCAAAGTGCGAGCCCTTGACGTAGGTCGCATAGGGCTGGAGGCCCAGGATGTGCGGCGCAGCGACGCCGATGCCGCCGTAGAAGGACGTCGAGCTCGACTGTTCGTCGATGTTGTTGCGCCAGCCGCCGAGGAGCTGGACTTTCGAGCCGATGACATTGTATTTGGCATAGATGTCGTTCTGGTTGCCGTACTGGTCGCGGTCGGCCCGTTTATAGCCGATGGTCGTCCGCGGCAGGACTTTGGCTTCGGCGTACTGTTCTTTCGTGCCGACGCCGAGGCTGACACCGGCTTCGGGCAGGACGGACAAGGCGAAGGCCTGGGGCAGGGCAAAAGCCGTGCAGGCCAGTAAGGCTGTGGTCAATTTCTTTAACATACGTATCGCTCCTTTGCGAAAAAATCATTTCAATTCCAGACCGACCGGGCAGTGGTCGCTGCCGGTGATGTCGGTGTATATGGCGGCTTTTTCCAGCCGGTCGTCGAGGTCCTTCGTAGTCAGGAAGTAGTCGATGCGCCATCCGGCATTGTTCTGACGGGCTTTGAAACGGTAGCTCCACCACGAATAGATGCCCGTCACGTCGGGGTAGAAGTGGCGCCACGTATCGGTGAAGCCCGCTGCCAGGAGGTCCGTCATCTTCTGCCGTTCTTCATCGGAGAAGCCGGCGTTCTTATGGTTCGTCTTGGGGTTCTTGAGGTCGATTTCTTCGTGGGCCACGTTGAGGTCGCCGCAGACGATGACCGGCTTGTCCCGGTGCAGTTCCAGCAGGTACTGGCGGAAGTCGTCTTCCCATTTCATGCGGTACGGCAGGCGGGCCAGTTCGCTCTGGGAATTGGGCGTATAGCAGGTCACGAAGTAGTATTCCGGGAATTCCAGGGTGATCAGGCGTCCTTCGTGGTCGTGCTCGTCGATGCCCATGCCGTAGCGGACGGACAGGGGAGACAGGCGGGTGAAGATGGCCGTGCCGCTGTAGCCTTTGCGGTCGGCATAGTTCCAGTATTGTTCATAGCCCGGCAGGTCCAGGTCGATCTGGCCGGCCTGGAGCTTTGTTTCCTGCAGGCAGAAGACGTCGGCGTCGAGGGCTTGGAACGTATCCATGAAGCCTTTCTTCATGACAGCCCGCAGGCCGTTGACGTTCCAGGAAATAAATTTTGTCATGCAAATCACCTTTCTTCCTTATATATCTAGGATATTGATACATTTTTTGTTATAATGAATGTAAACTATAACAATGATGACGTACAGCCATGGGGAGTGGGGGATGGAACCCCGCATACTCGTCCTTATTGTATAAAATCGCTGTGCGATTGTCAAAATAATGAAGCAGGTGATAGTATGGCAGTACATGAATTGGCAGGTACCAAAGTAAGAAAAGAAGACTACATTGATTTGAAAGCCATCGCTGCGGCATATCATACGACGCATCCCGATGTGGCGGATCCTCATCAGCAGGTCCGTTTCGGCACATCAGGCCATCGCGGCCAGGCCGGCAACGGCAGCTTTACCCAGGACCACGTGGCGGCTATTACCCAGGCTGTCTGCAACTTCCGCAAGCAGTTCGGCGCCGAAGGGCCGCTGTTCGTCGGCGAAGATACCCATTATCTGTCGAAACTGGCTTATGAAACGGTCTTGTCCGTCCTGGCAGCCAACGGCGTCACGGCTTACGTCGATAGTGTTGGCGATTTCGTACCGACACCGTCTGTATCGCGGGCCATCCTGCGCTACAACAGCCATCGTGGTGAACGCCTGGCCGACGGTTTGATCATTACGCCGTCCCACAATCCTCCGGAACATGGCGGCATCAAGTATAACCCCATTACCGGCGGGCCGGCCGGTTCGGATATCACCAAGGCTATCGAAAGGGAAGCCAACCGTCTCCTGGCCGGCCACAACGAAGGCGTCCAGATGATGGCCTATGACCAGGCCAAGGACAGCGCATTTGTCGTCCCTTATGATTACAAGGGCCTCTACGTGGCCGAACTGGACTCCATCATCGACATGGACGCCATCCGCGACGCTAAATTGCGCATCCTGGTCAACGCCCTGGGCGGGTCGGGCATGAACTACTGGCACCAGATTTCCGACACGTACCACCTGGACCTGGATTTCGTCAACGATACGTATGACCCGCAGTTCACCTTCATGAATTACGACCACGACGGCAAGGTCCGCATGGACTGCTCGTCGGCCTATGTCATGTCGGCCGTCACCGGCCAGGCCGCAGACTATAACCTCGTCCTGGCCAATGACCCGGACTACGACCGCTTCGGCATCGTCTCCGGCGCGGAAGGCATGATTTCGGCCAACGCCTTTTTGACCGTCGCGGCCCATTATCTCATGACGCACCGCAATTTCGAAGGCCTGGGCATCGCCAAGACCGTCGTCACGACGGATATGCTCGCCCGGGCAGCCAAGCTCCTGGACATCCCGCTCTATGAAGTCCCGGTCGGCTTCAAATATTTCGGCCCCCTCTATACAGATGGCAAGATCGCCTTTTCCGGCGAAGAAAGTGCCGGCGGCTCGTTCATCGCCAAGGACCGCAGCGTCTGGACGACCGACAAGGACGGCATGATCATGTGCCTCCTGGCCGCTGAAATCCGCGCCGTCACGGGCAAATCGCCCATCGAATATTACAACGACCTCTGTGAAAAACTGGGCCGGCCGTACACCATGCGCAGCGATGCACCGGCGACGCTGGAAGAAAAAGACAAGATCAGCGCCCTCACCGAAGCCGACGTCACGGAAAAGACCTTGTGCGGCAGCCCCATTACGGCCGTCCTCTCCAAGTCCCCGTATGGTGATTTCGCCATCGGCGGCGTCAAGATCACGACCGACGACGGCTGGGTCGCCGCCCGCCCGTCCGGCACCGAAGACCTGTACAAATTATACGCTGAAAGCTTCGTTTCGCCCGACCAGGCCGGCAAGCTCCTGGAAGAAGGCAAGGCCCTCATCAGCAAGGCATTGAATAAATAGCTCAGAGTTGCAAGTTTGTCGTCAATTCTATCATTTCGTATGCAGACAGTGGAATTCAGTACGCTACCTGTGCTATAATAGGGAAGCATGGAATTTAATAACGAAAAGGAGTGGACAGCTGTGAAAGTTGTAATCACCGTAGTTGGCGTGGACCGCACTGGTATCATCGCCGCCGTCAGCCAGATCATGGCAGAAAATAAAGTCAATATCTTGACGATCAACCAGGTCATCTTAGATGGCATTTTCAACATGGCCATGATCGTGGACATGGATAATTCCGATATTACCTTAGATACCTTACAGGATTTGCTCAAACAGAAGGGCGATGCCCTCGGCGTTGAAATCCGGGCGCAGAACCAGGCTATTTTTGACGCAATGCATCGTGTAGGCTAAGGAGAAATGATATGCTGACAATCCAAGACGTACTTGAAACGAATCAGATGATTCAAAAGAACAACCTTGACGTCCGCACCATTACCATGGGCATCAGCCTCCTCGACTGCTGCGCCAGCGACGGCAAGACCTTGTGCAACAATATTTACGATAAAATCACGAAATACGGTGAACACTTAGTCGAAACGGGAGAAGCCATCTCCCGCGAATACGGCGTGCCCATCATCAATAAGCGCGTCTCCGTGACGCCCATCAGCCTCGTCGCCGGGGCCAGCGACCTGACGAGTTACGTCGACATCGCCCGGACCCTCGACAAGGCAGCTAAAGAAATCGGCATCAACTTCATCGGCGGCTTCTCGGCCCTGGTCGAACGGGGCATGAGCAAAGGCGACCGCATCCTCATCGACTCCATCGCCGAAAGCCTGGCTGTGACCGACCTCGTCTGCAGTTCCGTCGCCGTCGGCTCGACGAAGGCCGGCATCAACATGGATGCCGTCGCCGAAATGGGCCGCGTCTTCAAGGACCTGGCCGAACGGACGAAGGACCAGGATGCCTTAGGCTGCGCCAAACTCGTCGTCTTCTCCAATGCCGTCGAAGACAACCCCTTCATGGCCGGCGCCTTCCACGGCGTCACCAATGGGGATTCGTGCATCAGCGTCGGTGTCAGCGGCCCGGGCGTCGTCAAAGTCGCCCTGGAACAGGTCAAAGGCCAGCCCTTTGACGTCGTCGCCGAAACCATCAAGAAGACGGCCTTCAAGATTACCCGCGTCGGCCAGCTCGTCGCCATGGAAGCGTCGAAGCGCCTCAACATGCCCTTTGGCATCATCGACCTGTCCTTGGCTCCGACACCGGCAGTCGGCGACAGCGTCGCATCGATTTTGGAAGAAATGGGCCTGGAAAGCTGTGGTGCCTGCGGCACGACGGCAGCCCTGGCGCTCCTCAACGACGCCGTCAAGAAGGGCGGCCTCATGGCTTCGTCCCGCGTCGGCGGCCTGTCTGGCGCCTTTATCCCTGTCAGTGAAGACAAGGGCATGCTCGAAGCCGTCGGCCGCGGCAGCCTGAGCCTGGAAAAACTGGAAGCCATGACCTGTGTCTGCTCGGTCGGCCTCGACATGATCGCCATCCCCGGCAATACGCCGGCCTCGACCATTTCGGCCATCATCGCCGACGAAGCGGCTATCGGCATGATCAACAACAAGACGACGGCCGTCCGCGTCATCCCCGTACCGGGCAAGGACGTCGGCGACAATGTTGAATTCGGCGGCCTCCTCGGCCATTGCCCGATCATCAATGTCAATAAATACAAGTCAGATGAATTCATTGCCCGCGGCGGCCGCATCCCGGCGCCCATGCGCAGTCTGACGAACTGATAGATTAATGGAAAGTAGGCGTGTGTTGTGCTCCAATATGTTGTACCCTTTGTAATTGCATTAGTCGTTTCTTATCTCCTGACGCCGAGCGTCAAGAAACTCGCTATCAAGATCGGCGCCGTGGACCGGCCCAATGCAAGAAAGGTACATACTCATGTCATCCCGCGGCTCGGCGGGCTGGCAATCTATATCGGCTTCATGGCAGCCGTCTTGTTCTGCGTGCCTTTGCAGCATGAACTGGTCGGGATGCTCCTGGGCTGCACGGCTATCGTCGCCGTCGGCATCTGGGACGACATCTGCAACATTCCGGCCAAGGTCAAGCTCGGCGGCCAGATCCTGGCCGCCTGCATCCCCATCGCCTTTGGCATCCAGATCGAATGGCTGACCAATCCTTTTGGTGATATCATCGTCCTGCCAGAAATCATTGCCATTCCCGTGACGATTTTCTGGATCATCGGCTTTACCAATACGGTGAACCTCATCGATGGTCTTGACGGCCTGGCAGCCGGCGTCGCCTTCATCGCATCGATTTCGATGTTCCTCCTGGCTTATAACCTGAACCAGTTCCTGCCGGCTCTGGTCATCGTGTCCATGGCCGGGGCGGCTTTGGGCTTCTTGCAGTACAATTTCAACCCGGCCAAGATTTTCATGGGTGATACGGGCAGTATGCTCCTGGGCTATACCCTGTCCGTCGCCGCCGTCTTAGGCCTGGTCAAGACGGCAGCCACCGTGGCTCTCGTCGTACCCATCATCGCCCTGGGTCTGCCGATCCTCGATACGACGTTTGCTATCATCCGCCGCAAGATGAGCGGCGTTCCGATTTTCCAGCCTGATAAGGGCCACCTGCATCATCGCCTGCTGGCTCTGGGCATGACACAGAAGCAAGCCGTATTAATAATGTATTTTGTCAGCATGATTCTCGGCATCGTAGCCCTCTTTGTAGCCAACGTGAGCTATAAGACGGGTATCGTGACTGTCCTGGTCGTTCTTGCCGTCATCATTTATTCGGCAAAACGCATTGGCATATTGCGCAAATCAACGACCGATTCTACCCACAAACAGTAGTGGGTGGAATCGGTTGTCTTATAAGGAGGTTTTTTTTATTATGATCAAGGTAATGACTGTATTCGGTACGCGGCCGGAAGCCATCAAGATGGCCCCTGTCGTACTGGAATTGCAGAAACATGCCGACCGGATCCAGACCATCGTCGCCGTTACGGCCCAGCACCGTCAGATGCTCGACCAGGTACTGGATCTCTTCCAGATTACACCGGACTATGACCTGGATATCATGTCCCAGGGGCAGACGCTGTACGACATTACGACCAAGTCCCTCATGGGCCTGAAAGATGTCCTGGCCAAGGAAAAGCCCGACCTGGTCCTGGTCCATGGCGACACGACGACGACCTTTGCCGGCGCCCTGGCCTCGTACTACCAGCAGGTCCCGGTAGGCCACGTCGAAGCCGGTCTGCGGACAGGGGACATCTATTCGCCCTTCCCGGAAGAAATGAACCGCAAGCTGACCGGTGCCATCGCAGCCATCCACTTCGCACCGACGGCGACGGCCAAGGCCAATCTGCTCAAGGAAAATGTAAATCCTTCTCATATTTATGTGACGGGGAATACCGTCATCGACGCCTTGATGACGACCGTTGCCGGCGACTATGACTTCGGCGACGACCTGAAGGACGTCGATTTCCATAACCACCGGGTCATCCTCCTGACGACGCACCGCCGGGAAAACCTGGGTGAACCGATGCGCCATATCTATAAGGCCCTGCGCCGCATTATCGAAGAGATTCCCGATACGGAAATCGTCTTTCCTGTCCACCGTAATCCGCTGGTGCGCAAAGTCGTCGAAGAGGAACTGGCCGGTGTCGACCGCATCCACCTCATCGACCCCATGGAATATGAACCCTTTGCCAATCTCATGAGCCTGAGCAGCCTGGTCCTCACCGACTCTGGCGGCATCCAGGAAGAAGCGCCGTCTCTCGGCAAGCCTGTCCTGGTCCTGCGCAATACGACCGAACGGCCTGAAGCCGTCGAAGCCGGCACGGTACGCCTCATCGGCACGGACAAGGATGTCGTCTATGCCGAAACGAAGCGGCTCCTGACCGACCAGGCCGCTTACGATGCCATGAGCAACGCTGTCAATCCCTATGGCGACGGCAAGGCTTCGCAGCGCATCGTCCAGGCTATTCTCCACGTTTTTGCCGGGGAAGAAGCCGTTCCGGATGATTTTAGCCGCTAAGTATTGTCTTAGGCTATACTGAGAATCGTTTTTAGCTATAACGTTTAAATTTCTTTCATTTTGTATTGATTTTCCAGATTTTCCGTGCTAAAATAAGCCAATAATCGTTGCTGGCAGTATATAACTGCTATACCAAACGATTATGGAAAACTGCCATCGCCCGAGCAGGAGTGTATGTAGTATGAGACATCATGATGATCCTCACGATGACAAATTAAATCACATGAGGCTTTGGGATATTGTTGTCATTGCCGGTTCCTTAGGTTTGTCTCTCTTCGTCTGCATCTGTGTCGGCGTCGCCATAGGGCACTTCATCGATGTCCATGCCGGGACGTCGCCGTGGGGATTGATTCTTTTTTCCTTCATCGGTGCCATCTCCGGATTCTGGACCTTATATAAAAAAGCCTTGTCCTATCAGCAGGACGAGGCGCGCCATGGCCGGCATCTGCGCAAGTGAAATGTCACGGAGGATAGCCTATGGAAGCGTTTTATGCTTATGTAAAGGCAACAATATACAAGCTCGTTGGTTTTACGTGTATCGTCACGGCCGTCCTTTTTCTAGGAGGCTGGTGGCAGTACATAAGTGGCTGGTGTATCGGCAGCGGCTTGAACATCGTTTATTTCTTCATGCTCAGCAGCCGTTCGGTACGGGCCTTAAAATTGCCGCCTGGGCAGGCGGCGTCATTCATCCGCGGCGGTGCCGTGTTTCGGCTGGTCTTCATCTGCCTGGCCGTCATCGTCATCCTGCAGTTCCCGTCCATTTCCCTGGGGGCTGCCGTGGCCGGTATCTTTTCGTACCGCGTCCTCGTCTTCGCAGATGTACTGACTGCGCGTCTCAGACGGTAAAGGAAAGGAGGTATTGCGTATGGAATTACATGCAGGGCATCATATGGTCGTCCAGCTCCTGGGTCTGAATGTCAACTTGGATACGCTCATGATGACCTGGCTGGTTGCGGCTTTGGTCATTATCGTCACTGTCGCTGCGACAAGGGGCCGGTCCCTCGTCCCGTCAGGACTTCAGAACGCCATGGAAATCGTCATCGAAGCATTGCTCGATCAGTTCAAGGAAACGTTGGGGCCGAAATACGGCCAGGTCGTTTCGGTCTTGCTGACGATGTTCCTGTTCATCCTCTTCGCCAACGAATTGGGCATGCTGCCGAATCCGCATGTCCTGGCTTCGCCGACGAATGATTTGAATACGACTGTCGCCCTGGCACTGGTTTCTTCCTTTATGGTCCACTTCATGGCCTTGAAGAACCAGGGGTTCAAAAAGCATTTCAAGCATTTCTTCGAACCCTTTGCGCCGTTTGTCGTCATCAATCTGATGGAAGAAATCACCAAACCGTTGACACTGGCCTTCCGTCTCTTTGGCAACATCCTGGCCGGTGAAATCCTGTTGGAAGTCCTGTACTTCCTCGTGCCTGTCGCCATCCCGATGATTTGGATCCTCTTTAGCTTCGTCATCGGCCTCATCCAGGCATTCATCTTCACCATTCTGACTACATCGTATCTGGCACCGTCCTTTACGGAAGACTAAGAAAAGCTCAGATACCGTTACAACTTAGGAGGTTATTTATTATGGAAAAAGCTCTCGTATTGGCATTATCTGCATTTGGTGCATGCTTAGGTATTGGTTTGGCAGCTCTCGGCGCTGCTATCGGTGACGGCCATGCCGCATCGAAGATGCTTGAAGGTACGGCCCGCCAGCCGGAAATGGGCGGCAAACTCCTGGTCAACATGCTTATCTCCATCGGCCTGATCGAATCCATGCCGATTATCGCAGCTGTCATCGCTATCGTATTGGTCTTCGCCAATCCGTTCGTCAGCCTGCTCTAATCCGAAGATTCTAATATACAGCCGGGGAGGGAAGTACATTGGTTAGTATTAATGGTACCTTGCTGTTCCAGTTCATCAACTTCTTCGTGTTAGTTGCCATTCTGGCAAAGTTCGCTTATAAACCGCTGCTCAAAGTCCTGGAAGACCGCCGCAACAAGATTGCGTCGGACCTCGACAACGCAGCCAAAGCCCGGGAAACGGCTGAAAAGATGAAAGCCGACTATGAAGCCCAGATCCGCGATGCCCGTGCTGAAGCCCAGGCCATTGTCGACAAAGCTGTCAAGCAGGCCGACAAAGAAGCCCAGGCCCAGCTGGAAGCCATCCGCGCCCAGATCGCCCGGGAAAAACAGATCGCCCAGACGGAAATCGCCAACGAACGGGAAGCGGCTATCCGGGAAATGCGTAATGAAGTAGTCACACTGTCCATGGCTGTGGCAGAAAAACTGCTCCAGAAAAACATGGATCCTGACATGAACGCCAAACTGGTAGCCGATTGCATCGACCAGCTCCAGACGCACCGCGTAAAGGGGAACTGATCTTATGATACCCGAAACGATCTATAGCAAATACAGCCAGGCGATGTTCGACATCGCCAGCGAACAGAAGAAGCTTACCGAGTTCGGAACAGAACTGAAAGGCGTACGGGACACGTTCCAGGAAAATCCCGATTTGTGGAAATTCCTGAATCATCCCCTCGTACCGCCGCAGTCTAAAAAAGACACACTTGCAAAGATTTTCAAGGACAGCCTATCGCCGATCGTCCTGCAGTTCATGTACGTCATGATCGACCGGCGCCGGGAAGCGGCCCTCTTGCTTGCCATTGACGGGTTCATCGATTTGGCCCGCAAGGCCCAGCACATCGAAGTGGCCAAGATCCGCGTCGTCAAACCACTGTCCAAGAAAGAAGAAACGAAACTGGTTGCCAGCCTGGAAGCCATGACGGGTCAGCACATCGAACCGCTGTACTACGTCGACCCGTCGCTCATCGGCGGCATGGTCATCCAGATCGGCGACAAACTAATAGACGGCAGCCTCCGGCGGCAGCTGCGCGATATGCAGCATAAACTGCTCCAGGCTGACGTGACGAATGGGGTGACGGACGAATAATGAAAATGAAGCCAGAAGAAATAACGGCTATAATCAAGAAACAAATCGAAGATTATAATGTGGAAATGAATGTCGACGACGTCGGCACCGTTCTGGAAGTCGGGGACGGCATTGCACACATTTACGGTTTGGACAAAGCCATGTCCGGGGAATTGCTGGAACTGCCTCACGGCGTTTACGGCATGGCCCTGAACCTGGAAGAAGACAACGTCGGCGCCGTACTGCTCGGCGATGACGCCCTCATCAAGGAAGGCGACACCGTCCGCCGTACAGGCCGCGTCATGCGTGTCCCTGTAGGCGAAGCCATGGTCGGCCGCGTTGTCAACCCCTTGGGGATACCTATTGATGGCAAAGGGGAAATCAAGACCAAAGATTCACGCCTCATCGAAGTCAAGGCTTTCGGCATCGCCGACCGCCAGCCGGTCAAGGTACCGCTCCAGACAGGCCTCAAGGCTATCGACTCCATGGTTCCTATCGGCCGTGGCCAGCGTGAACTCATCATCGGTGACCGTGGCACCGGCAAGACGGCCATCGCCATCGATACCATCCTGAATCAGAAGGACACAGGCGTCATCTGCGTCTACGTCGCTATCGGCCAGAAGGCATCGACCGTTGCCCGCGTTGTCCGGACCCTGGAAGAACACGGCGCTATGGCCTATACCATCGTCGTCGCCGCTACGGCTTCCGACGGCGCACCGCTCCAGTACCTGGCCCCGTATTCCGGCGTTTCCATGGCCGAATACTTCATGCTCCAGGGCAAGGACTGCCTCTGCGTCTACGATGACTTGTCCAAACACGCTCAGGCTTACCGCGCCATGAGTCTGCTCCTCCGTCGTCCGCCAGGACGTGAAGCATACCCGGGCGACGTATTCTACTTACATTCCCGTCTCCTCGAACGCGCTGCCAAGCTGTCCGATGAACTCGGCGGCGGCTCGATTACGGCCCTGCCGATCATCGAAACCCTGGCCGGTGACTTGTCGGCCTATATCCCGACTAACGTCATTTCCATCACAGACGGCCAGATCTTCCTGGAAACAGAAGCCTTCAACTCCGGGATCCGCCCGGCTATCAACGTCGGCCTCTCCGTTTCCCGTGTCGGCGGCTCCGCCCAGATCAAGGCCATGAAGAAAATCGCCGGTACCCTCCGCCTGAGCCTGGCCCAGTACCGCGAATTGGCCGCTTTCGCCCAGTTCGGCTCCGACCTCGATAAGAGCACGAAAGCCCAGATCGACGCCGGCGAACGGACGATGCAGCTCCTCATCCAGCCGCAGTATCAGCCGATGCCCGTCGAAGACCAGGTCATGCAGATTTACCTGGCCGTCAAGAACTACCTCATGCCTGTACAGGTTGAAGAAGTTTCTCAGTTTGCTGACGGCTTCATCAAGTTCATGCACAGTAACTATCCGGAAGTCGGCGAAAGCATCAAATCGACGAAGGAACTCGGCAAAGACGCAGAAGCTACGCTGCAGAAGGCTATCGCTGAATACACCAAGCAGTACGGCGCTTCTCACGAACTGATCAAAGAGGAGGAATAAGCTATGCCGAGTGCACGCGAAATAAACAGACGTATTAAATCCGTCACCAATACCCAGCAGATCACTAAGGCCATGAAGATGGTTTCCTCCGTACGACTGCGCCGTGCACAGGATCGGGCCGTGGCTACCGCCCCGTATACCGAAAAGATGGAAGGCATGCTGCAGCGTCTGTCTGCGGCTTCGCCCGATGCGGGCAACGCCTTGTTCACGCCTCATGATACGGTCAAGAAGATGTGCTACATCATCATCGGTTCGGACAAAGGGCTGGCCGGTGCTTTCAATTCCAATGTCAACAAGGCCATCGTGTCGGTCCTCAAGGACAAGCCCCGCGATGCATCGATGCTCCTGGTCGCAGGCCGCAAGCCCCTGGAGTACCTCAAGCACCTCCACCTGGTACCGGAAAAGAAGTGGTCCGGTTTTTCCGACAAGCCCCAGTTCAGCCACGCCCAGCAGATAGCCCACTTGGCGACGCAGAAGTTCCTCGATGGCGAAGTCGACGAAGTCTATGTCATTTACACGCACTTCAAGTCGGCCCTGTCCCAGGATACGCGCATCGTCAAGATGCTGCCCATTACCCAGAAGGAAGGCCAGCAGGAAGGGGGGCCGCGGGAAGAATACCTCTTCGCGCCGGATCCGAAGCTCGTCCTCGACGCCTTGCTGCCGCAGTATCTGGATCTGTTCATTTACAACAGCCTCCTTCAGTCCGCTGCCAGCGAACTCGGTGCCCGTATGACGGCCATGACGTCGGCTACGGACAACGCAGGCGAACTGATCGACAAATTGACTGTTACCTACAATAAAGTCCGTCAGGCTGGTATCACCAACGAATTGACGGAAATTGTCAGCGGCGCCAACGCTTTGCAGTAAGCCGCCTGGCGATCATTCTGAAAGAGAGGAGTACCTCTTCATGAGTAATAATATTGGGAAAGTAGTCCAGGTCATCGGCCCGGTCGTCGACGTGCGGTTTGCCTCGGAAGCAGATTTGCCCGCCATTTACAACGCCATCCATATCACCGGTGGCGAAGGCGACCAGAAGATCGACCTGGTTGTAGAAGTCATGCAGCACTTGGGCGACGACGTCGTCCGCTGCGTTGCCATGGACTCGACGGACGGCCTCGTCCGCGGCATGGCAGCTGAAAATACGGGCGGTCCCATCAAGGTCCCCGTCGGCAAAGGTGTCCTGGGCCGTATCTTCAACGTCCTCGGCCAGACTGTCGATAAAGTCGACGCTAAAGTCGAAGCCGATGATTACTGGCCTATCCATCGTCCGGTCCCGAAATTCCAGGACCAGGCGACGGAAACGGAAATCTTTGAAACGGGGATCAAAGTCGTCGACCTCATCTGCCCTTATGCCAAAGGCGGCAAGATCGGCCTCTTCGGCGGCGCTGGTGTCGGCAAGACCGTCCTCATCATGGAACTCATCCACAACGTCGCTACCGGCCACGGCGGCTATTCCGTCTTCACCGGCGTCGGCGAACGTACGCGTGAAGGCAATGACCTTTGGAACGAAATGAAGGAATCCGGCGTCATCGACAAGACGGCCCTCGTCTACGGCCAGATGAACGAACCGCCTGGAGCCCGTATGCGCGTCGGCCTGACCGGTCTGACCATGGCAGAATACTTCCGCGATAAAGAACACAAAGACGTATTGCTGTTCATCGACAACATCTTCCGTTTCATCCAGGCCGGCTCCGAAGTTTCGGCTCTGCTCGGCCGTATCCCGTCGGCCGTTGGCTACCAGCCGACACTGGGTACCGACGTCGGCGCCCTGCAGGAACGCATTACGTCGACTAAAGACGGGTCCATCACGTCGGTCCAGGCTGTCTATGTCCCGGCCGATGACTTGACTGACCCGGCTCCGGCAGCTACCTTCGCCCACTTGGATGCGACGACCGTCCTGGCCCGTGAAATCGCCGAACTGGGCATTTACCCGGCCGTCGATCCCCTCGATTCGACGTCGCGTATCCTCGATCCCCACGTCATCGGCGATGACCATTACAACATGGCCCGTGCCGTCCAGGAAATTCTCCAGAAGTACAAAGACCTGCAGGATATCATCGCCATCCTGGGCATCGACGAACTGTCCGAAGAAGATAAGCTGACCGTTGCCCGTGCCCGTAAGGTACAGCGTTTCCTCAGCCAGCCTTTCGCCGTCGCTGAACAGTTCACCGGTCAGAAGGGCCGCTATGTGCCGTTGAAAGAAACCATCGAAGGCTTCAAGGAAATCTTGTCCGGTAAATGCGACGACATGCCGGAACAGGCCTTCTACATGGTAGGCAATATCGAAGAAGCATACGAAAAGGCTAAGACACTGAAAGGGGAATAGTCTATGGCAGAAGCAGGAAAGACCCTCCATCTGGAAGTCATTACACCCGATGCTGCCGTACTCCATGAAGATGTGGATTTCGTCCTCGTCCGCGCATTGGACGGCGACTTGGGCATCATGCCCAATCATGCGCCGCTCATCGCGTCCCTGTCGATTTGGCCCCTGTGCTATGATAAAGGCGGAAAGCGCCAGTGCGTCACCGTAGCGTCGGGCTTCCTGGAAGTCCATGACAATACGGTCACAGTCATCACGCCAGCTTCAGAAAAACCGGAAGACATCGACGTAGCCCGCGCCCAATCGGCGGAAAAACGTGCCGAAGACCGCTTGGTTGCACACGCTGCCGACCTCGACGTGACCCGCGCCGAAGCGGCCCTGCAACGAGCCCTGCGCCGCCTGGACGTCGCCGAAAAATACGGCAAGCAATGATAGTGAGTTTAAAGTTTTTAGTATAGAGTTTGTAGTGAATCCATTCAAAGTATTGATTACTGCAAACTACAAACTGCAAACTCAAAAGGAGCTGTCTCTACGAGACGGCTCCTTTTTATTGACTTTTCCCCCCATCTCTGCTATGATAAGGTTTGTACAAATCAATAGGCGATGCAGGAGAGTAAGTACGTATCATCCTCAGCGAAGCAGGGACAGTGTGAGCCTGCTGCCGATGCGGAAGGCGCTCTGAAGGCCGCGGCCGGAAGTCTTTTCGATGTGTATGGCCGATGAATCAAGCGGGTCTTTGGACCAATCAGGGTGGAACCGCGGGTACGTATACTCGTCCCTGTAACATGTCATGTGTTACAGGGACTTTTTTGTATTTAGGAGGGAATACGATGAATTTTCAAGACATGATATTTGCATTGAAGAGCTTTTGGTCTTCTCAGGGCTGTATCATCTACGAACCGTATGATGTAGAAAAAGGGGCAGGGACCATGAACCCGGCTACCTTCCTGCGCACGCTCGGGCCGGAACCGTGGCACGTTGCCTATGTCGAACCGTCTCGCCGCCCGGCTGACGGCCGCTATGGCGACAACCCGAACCGCCTGTACCAGCATCATCAGTTCCAGGTCATTTGCAAACCGTCGCCGGACAACATCCAGGAACTCTATCTGAAGAGTCTGGAAACGTTGGGCATCAACCCGGCAGAACACGATATCCGTTTCGTCGAAGACAACTGGGAATCGCCGACCCTCGGCGCCTGGGGCCTGGGCTGGGAAGTCTGGCTCGACGGCATGGAAGTCACGCAGTTCACCTACTTCCAGCAGGTCGGCGGCATCGACGTCGCTCCTGTTTCGTCGGAAATCACATACGGTATGGAACGCCTGGCCATGTATATCCAGGGCGTCGAAAACGTCTATGACCTCAAATGGAATGAAGACGTCACTTATGGCGACATCTTCCATCAGAACGAAGTCGAACAGTCGACGTATGCCTTTGAATTGAGCAACGCCGACCTCTTGTTCCACCTCTTCGATGAATACGAAAAAGAAGCCATGCGGGTCATCAAAGCCGGCTTCGTCCTTCCGGCCTATGACTACGTATTGAAATGCTCGCACACGTTCAACCTCCTCGACGCCCGCGGCGCCATCAGCGTCAGCGAACGGGCTGCCTTCATCGGCCGCGTCCGCAACATGGCACGGGCCTGCGCCAAAGCGTACTTGGAACAGCGTGAAAAATTAGGTTTCCCGATGCTGAATAAGGAGGAAAAATAAGATGAGCAAAGATTTGTTACTTGAAATCGGTACTGAAGAAATCCCGGCTCATTATATGCCGAGTATCCTTTCCCAGGTCCGGGACCTGGCCGGGAAATCCTTTGGCGAATCCCATATCGCCTATGAATCGATCCGCACCCTCGGTACGCCGCGCCGCATCGCCCTCATCATGAAGGGCGTCGCTGAAAAACAGGCCGACGTATCGGCCAAACATAAAGGCCCGTCGGTCAAGATCGCTTACGATGCCGACGGTAATCCGACGAAAGCTGCCATGGGCTTTGCCCGGGGTCAGAAAATCGATGTCAAGGACCTCGTCGTTGAAGACGGCTACGTCTATGCCAACGTCACCAGCGTCGGCGCTGACACAGCCGGCCTCTTGCCGGACCTCATGAAGGGCATCGTCACGGGTCTTAATTTCCCCAAGAGCATGCACTGGGGCAGCCTGGACTTCCACTTCGTCCGTCCTATCCGCTGGTTCGTCGCCCTCTTCGATAAAGATGTCATCCCCTTTGAACTGGCTAACGTCAAATCGGGCAACGTCAGCCGCGGCCACCGCTTCCTGGGTACCGGCGATTTCACCATCGAAAGCCCGGCAGCCTATGAAGAAACGTGCAAGGAACATTTCCTCATCGTCGACCCGGAAGTCCGCAAGCAGATGATCCTCGAAGGTCTGCAGAAACTGGCTGACGAAAAGGGCGGCACCATCATCATGGACGACGACCTCCTGGAAGAAGTCGTCTACCTCGTCGAATACCCGACGGCCCTTTGCGGCGAATTCGATGAAGACTACCTGAAACTGCCGGAAGCGGCCATCATCACGCCGATGAAGGACCACCAGCGCTATTTCCCTATGCGCGATAAAGACGGCAAGCTCATGAACCTCTTCCTGACTGTCCGCAACGGCAACGACTACCATCTGGAAACGGTCCAGCACGGCAACGAACGCGTCCTCCGCGCCCGCCTGGACGATGCCAAGTTCTTCTTTGAAGAAGACAAGAAACATAAGCTCGCCGATTACACGGAAAAATTGAAGAAAATCGTCTTCCAGGACGGCTTGGGCACGCTCTATGACAAAGCCCAGCGCCTGGAAAAGATTACGGTCTTCCTCAATCATAAACTCGACCTCGGCCTGGATGACGCCAAGCTGCAGCGCGCATCGCTCCTGGCCAAAGCCGACCTGGCTACGCAGATGGTCATGGAATTCACGGAACTCCAGGGCGTCATGGGCAAGGAATATGCCCTCATCGACGGCGAAGATGCTGGCGTGGCCGAAGCCATCAACGAACAGTACCAGCCGCGCTTTGCCGGCGACGTCCTGCCGCAGACCGACATGGGTAAAGTCCTGGGCATTGCCGACAAGTTCGATACCATTACGGGCATGTTCAGCCGCGGCTTCATCCCGACGGGCTCGCAGGACCCCTTTGCCCTGCGCCGCCAGACCATCGGTACCCTCAACATCCTCATGGATGCCGGCTGGAACCTCAACTGCCATGAAGTCTTTGCCTTCGTCCTCAATCTCCTCGGCGTAGAAGGGGAAGACGCAGCCAAAGTCATGGGTCAGCTCGACGACTACTTCACGCTGCGCCTGAAGAACATCTTCCAGGATAAAGGCATGGATTACCACATCATCGACTGCGTCCTGGCTTCGGATACGCTCAACGCTTATGAAGAAGCCCGCCGTGCCCAGGCCCTCATCGATGCCGACATCATGGGCAAGACCGACCTCTTGCAGGCCTTCACCCGCGTCAGCAACATGATCAAAGGCGCCGACGATACCGACGTCAATCCGGACCTCTTTGAAACGGAAGAAGAAAAGGCCCTTTACAGCGCCTGCCAGGCCATGCAGGTCAACTTGCCGCAGAAATACGCCGTCTATGACTACGAAGGCGTAGCCGAAGTCCTCTCCGAAGGCATTGCCGCCATCAATGACTTCCTGGACAACGTCCTGGTCATGCACAAAGACGAAGCGGTCAAAGAAAACCGTCTCCACCTCTTGGCCCTGACCTACAGCCTCATCCAGCCCTTGGGCGACATCAAGAAATTGGCGTAGGGGCCGTTCCGACGGACGGTCCGCAGGCCGCTTTGGAATCAGATGCCGCTGCGCGGCGACAGACTCAGGTGGACAACGACGCTTCGGGACACCCTCGGCGCGTAAAAAGCCTCCCCTGAGAAGGGGAGGGGGACCGCTTGCGGTGGAGGGGTTCTTTACGACATACCCTTAGCGTATTGTAGAGAAAGAACCCCTCAGTCAGCAGAGCTGGCCCAACGGGCCGGAGAGGTTGATTGTACTTTCGCGGCTCGCCGCGAATCCCGTGGATAAAGCGGAAATTCAATGGCCAAAAATGAAAAATATGATATAATGAATAGTGTCCAAGTTTGTAGTGTAGAGTTTGTAGTTTGTAGATGACAGGATTGAATTTGAGTTATTTACTGTAAACTAAAAACTACAAACTTCAAACTCGAAAAGAGGCTGCCTTCGTGTGACAGCCTCTTTTCCGCATCTACCATAAAGGAGTGATCATTTATGAAATTGAAGAATCTCGTCATGTTGGCAGCAGCCCTTACCTGTATTGCCGGTTCGACCGTCATGGCTGAAGAAAAGGTGGGCCTCAAGAGCGCCAGTGCCGACAGCTATGAAGTCGTCCAGGTCATGACGACTAAAGACAAGAATTACTATCAGTACTATAACAGCGCCTATCAGTATGCCGTCGATATCCCCCGGGCTGCGACGACAGCCGACATGAATGCCGACGGCGATGGCTGCTATTTCCAGGATCCCAAAGACGATGCCGTCTACATGACCTATGCCGCCAAGAACACCATGGGCTTCACTATCGACGAACTCTACAACATGGCTTTGGGCATGAACGGATCGCCGACACTGACGACCAACATCAAGACCAAGAACAGCTATGCCATCGGCTGGACGGACGGCAAGAAGTCTTACTACCACGAACTCTACATCAACGACAAGAACAAGACTTACACGGCCTTCACCGTCACCTATCCGACCAGCAAAAAAGATAAGTACCAGGCCATCATCGCCCACATGTCCCGCAGCTTCATGCCCAACGTACAAATGTAATGATAGGGGATGCCCAATGGGCATCCCGCCGGTCGCAGTTCGCAGGCCGCAGGCCGCCTCGGAATCAGATGCGGCGTCCCGCCGCGACAGACTCAGGTGGACAACATCGCCTCGAGTAACCCTCGGCTCGTAAAAAATGCCCCGGCTGGGGCCTTCGTAGGGGCCGTCCTAAGCCTTTTTGGCCCGTCAGGTGCCGACCAACGAGAGGCGCAAGACGGTTGCCAAAACGGACAGCTGTGGCTAGGCGGCCCGCCGTGAATCCTGTGAATGCAGGGGAGGTGGCCCGAAGGGCCGGAGAGGTTGCTGCGCTTTCAAGCAGCCCTTTACGGAAGATGCCTATAAAATGGAAAAATCCCCCTTTACAGGACCGCGGCTTTATGGTATAATTCCCTTGTTAATTTAGGCAGTCCTCTGCTCGATACACGATTGTCGTGAAAGGTGGCGGCAACGGGGGCACGAATGTCTTATAGGAGGAAAAAAGAAATGAACATTATCAGCGTACTTGAACAGGAACAGCTTCGTGACGATATCCCGGCATTCCGCCCTGGTGATACAGTCAAAGTTCACGTAAAGGTTGTCGAAGGCAATCGCGAACGTGTACAGATTTTTGAAGGTGTCGTTATTGGCCGTCAGAACGGCGGTGTCCGCGAAACTTTCACTGTCCGCCGCGTTTCCTACGGTATTGGTGTTGAACGTACTTTCTTGGTACATTCCCCGCGCCTCGCTAAAATCGAAGTCGTTCGCCACGGTGTCGTCCGTCGTGCAAAACTGCACTACCTCCGTGGTCTTACAGGCAAAGCTGCCCGTATCCGCGAACGTCGGTAATTCATTGGCAAGAACACTTGAAAAAGAGGTTGTCCCACGAAGCATGGCTTCGCGGGCAGCCTCTTTTTTCATGACTCCATCGTAGGGGTCGTCCCCAAGGGTGGCCAAAGGCAACCTCTCAGTCAGCTGCGCTGACAGCTCCCCTATAAAGGGAGCCAAAGCCTCTCCTCATAGGCCCTTTTTGGCCCGTCAGGTGCTGACCGCAGGGAAGTGCAAGACGGTTGCTAAAACGGAGAGCTGAGCTAGAGGTGGCCCGAAGGGCCGGAGAGGTTGGTCTTAAACAAATGGGCCGTCCTGCGATTCAGGATATCGTGTACTCATATTGTTAACCTTGATACAAACGAAATAAAGTTGACTGCAATCGCCGCAGCGAGTATAATAATCCCATAGTTCACAATAAAAATAGGGAGTGGGTTGACAATGAATACGATAGCAGCACTGACCGATAGCATTATACAGGGGTACCGCATCCAACGCGGCGATGATTTATCGATTTTCCTGGAAGCACCTTTGGAAGAATTGCAGCAGGGAGCCGGCGTTTTACAGCGCCATTTTTGTGGCAATCATATTGATTTCTGCACCATCATCAACGGCCGCAGCGGCCGCTGTGGGGAAGACTGCAAATACTGTGCCCAGTCGGCCTGCCACCATACGGGCTGCGAAGAATACGGTTTCCTGGCGAAAGAAGAAATCCTGGCCAACGCCAAGGCCAATCAGGATGCCGGCGCCAACCGCTTTGCCATCGTCACGTCGGGCCGGGCTCTGACAGGGGCGGATTTTGAAAAAGCCCTGGATACGTACCGCACGATGAAGCAGACGCTGCACATCGACCTCTGTGCATCGCACGGCCTGCTGACGCCGGAACAGCTGCACCGCCTCCACGAAACGGGCGTGACCAGTTATCACCATAATATCGAGACGTCGCGGCGTTTCTTCCCATACATCTGCACGACCCACACCTATGACGACCGCATCCGCACCATCAAGGCCGCTCAGAAAGAAGGGCTCTGCGTCTGTTCCGGCGGCATCATCGGCATGGGGGAAACCTGGGAAGACCGCCTGGACATGGCCATCAGCTTGGCCGAACTGGGCATTCAGTCCATTCCCGTCAACGCCCTCATGCCCATTCCCGGCACGCCCCTGGAACATCGGCCCCAGCTCGACGGCCGCGATGTCCTGCGGACCATCGCCTTCTTCCGCTTCATCAATCCTGAAGCTAACATCCGCCTGGCTGCCGGCCGCAAACTCCTGCCGGAAAACGGCGCCACGGCCCTGCTCCACGGCGCGTCGGCCTCGATTACGGGCAACATGCTGACCACGTCGGGCTCGACCATCGCCGAAGACATGGCCATGCTCCAGCGCCTGGGCTTGACTAATTCGTAGGTCGTAGGCCGTAGATCGTTCGTCGTTGATGGTACGATTAAAAATCATAACTAATACGACGAACGATGAACGAAAAACGTTTGAATCTGCGAGGGCTATGTGCATGATAGTCTATACTGGTGTATGACAAGCCCTGCACTAGCCTTCATCCTTTGTCTATGATATAATGTTAGGGATATAGAAACATACATATACTTTTCAATGAGGTGATTATCGTGGCAAAACAGATTTTTGTTACCGGTCATAAGAGCCCGGACACGGACTCCATTTGTTCTTCCATTGCCTATGCAAAATTAAAACAGTTACAGGGTATCGACGCTACGCCGATCCGCGCTGGCGAACCGAATAAGGAAACGGCCTTTGCCCTGAATTATTTCCACGTTGCTCCGCAGCCACTGGTCAAGGACTTCTACGTCAAAGTCAGCGAAGCTGTCCACACGGAAGTCGAAGCCCTTCCGGTCAGTGCCAGCCTGAAAGATGCTGCCAAATGGTTCGCATCCCACGAAAGCGATGTCGCTCCCGTTGCCGATAACGGCCAGTTCGTCGGCGTCATCGAAAAAGGCCAGCTCGCCGATGAATTCGTCAAGACCGTCATGGGTGAAGAATTGAGCACGGTCAAAGCCTTGGCTCACGATCCGGAATTGTTCTTCAAGCCGACCGATAACGGCCATGATATCCCGGCTGATGGTAAATACGCTGTCGTCGAAAACGGCAAATACGTCGGCATGATCTGTGCAGACTGTGTCGCTGCTGTCGAAAAACAGCAGGTCATCCTCGTCGACCACAACGAAAAGAAACAGATCATCGACGGCATCGACGAAGCATCTATCGTCGGCGTCATCGACCATCACCGCATCGGCGGCACTTTGGAAACAGCCGGCCCTATTTCCATCCTCTTCAAACCCGTCGGCTGCACGGCAACCATCGTAACGGGCTTGTATGAACAGGCTAAGGTCGACATCCCCAAAGACATTGCCGGCCTGCTCTTGTCGGCCGTCATTTCCGATACGGTCCTCTTCCGTTCGCCGACCTGCACGCCGGCTGACCGCGAAGCTGCCGAAAAATTGGCCAACATCGCTGGCGTAGACGTCGAAAAATACGGCATGGAAATGCTCAAAGCCGGTGCCAACGTCTCCGATTTGACGCCGGACCAGATCGTCCACAACGACATGAAAGAATTCTCCAGCGGCAATACGACCTTCACCGTTGCCCAGGTCCAGGTCATGGATACGACGGACCTCCTCGACCAGAAACAGGTCCTGCTCAACGCCTTGGAAAAATTGCGCGCTGAACACGATTACGCCGCTTCCTTCCTGATGATCACCAGCATCATCGACGAATCGACGAACCTCATCTTCGCCGGTAATATGGACGACGTCGTCAGCAGTGCCTTCGGCAAGGACGTCCTCGATAAGGAAGTCTACCTGCCCAAGGTCATGAGCCGTAAGAAACAGGTCATTCCGCCTATCCTTTCGGCAATGAAATAAGTGATGATTTTCAGAGGCCCCATCGACACGGTGTGGGCCTTTTTATCTATAAAGGGGAAGAATGCATGAATCCTATTTTTGATACCCTCAACGACCGCCAGTGCGAGGCCGTCAAGCATACTGAAGGGCCGCTGCTGATCACGGCCGGTGCCGGATCGGGCAAGACCAAAGTCCTGACCTGCCGCATTGCCCATCTCCTGGAATTAGGCGTCGCGCCGTACCGCATCCTGGCCATTACCTTTACCAACAAGGCCGCCAAGGAAATGAAGGAACGTGTGACCAACCTCGTCGGTGCCCAGGCCGACAGCATCTGGCTGAGTACGTTTCACTCGTTCTGCGCCAAGCTGCTGCGCTTTGAAATCGACGGCTTCCATGGCTATACGCGCAATTTCACCATCTACGATTCGTCGGACCAGTTGGTCCTGGTCAAGGACTGCCTGAAAAAACTCAACCTCGACGACAAGCAGTTCACGCCGCGCTCCGTGTTGGGGACCATTTCATCGGCTAAGAACGTCCTCATGGATGCCAAGGCCTTTGCGGCGAAAGCCTCCGATTTCTACGAACAGAAAGTCGCCGACGTCTACGCTCTGTATCAGGAAAAATTGCGGGAAAACAATGCCGTCGATTTCGACGACCTTTTGTTCCTGGCCGTGCGCCTCTTGCAGGAAAACGAGGAAGTCCGGGAAAAATACCAGTCCCGGTTCCAATATATCCTGGTCGACGAATATCAGGATACGAACCATGCCCAGTATGCCCTGACCAAGATACTGGCCGCCCGCTGGCGCAATATCTGCGTCGTCGGCGATGCCGACCAGAGTATTTACGCCTGGCGCGGTGCCGATATCCGCAACATCATCGACTTCACGCGGGACTATCCCGATGCGGCGTCGATCAAACTGGAACAGAACTACCGCTCGACGAAGACTATCCTCCATGCGGCCAATGCCGTCATCGACAATAACGAAAGCCGGCCCAAGAAGACCCTGTGGACAGAGAACCCGACGGGGAACAAGATCATCCATTACCAGGCCCAGACGGAACACGACGAAGCCGATTATATCGCCGGCGTCATCTACAATCGCCATGAAATCAGCCATGAACCGTATGGCGACATGGCCATCCTCTTCCGGACCAACGCCCAGTCCCGTGTCCTCGAAGAAAAGCTCATGCGCTATGCCATTCCCTATACCATGGTCGGCGGCACCAAGTTCTATGACCGCAAGGAAATCAAAGACGTTCTGGCCTACCTGCGCCTGCTCTATAACCCGGAAGACAGCCTGAGCCTGACGCGCATCATCAACGTGCCCAAGCGCAACATCGGTGCGACGACGATGGAACACGTCGCGGCCTATGCCGAAGCACAGGGGATTTCCTTATTTGAAGCCCTGTCGTCGACCGATGAGATCCCCGTCACCAAACGGGCCAAGGCATCGCTGGAAAACTTCGCTGCCATGATTTTCGACCTCCTCAACGACATCGAGGGCAAAGACGTCCTGAGCCTCATCGAAACGGTCATCAAACAGACCGGCTACGGCGACATGCTCGATAAAGAAGCGGAACACGACCCGCAGGGCGAAAGCCGCAAGGAAAACGTCGGCGAATTCCTGTCCGTCGCCAAAGACTACATGGACAGCAATCCCGAAGGCAACCTCCAGGACTTCCTGGAAAACGTCGCCCTCGTCAGCGATGTCGATGATTTTGAAAGCAGCGACTCGAAAGTCACCCTTATGACCCTCCATGCCGCCAAGGGCCTGGAATTCCCGGTCGTCTTCCTGACCGGCCTCGACGAAGGCCTGTTCCCGCACAGCCGGACCCTGATGGACCCAGCGCAGGTCGAAGAAGAACGGCGTCTGGCCTATGTCGGCATTACCCGGGCCGAACGGCAGCTCTACGTGACCAATGCCGTCACGCGGACCATGTACGGCCGCATCTCGGCCTATATGCCCAGCCGTTTCCTGGCCGAAATCCCGCCGCAGTTCATGGAAGACTACCATCGCAAGAGCGCCATGCCCCAGAGCCGGACGACGGCGGTCCCGGGGAAACAGCGCGTCTCCATCCTGACCAAGCCCGTCGCGTCGAGCCTGCCCAAGAAACATGCCGTTACCGATACCTTTGCCAAAGGCGATAAAGTCCGCCATAAAATCTGGGGCATCGGCACCGTCCTCGACGTCATCGGCGAAGGGCCGAACATGCAGATGAAAATCCAATTCCCGACCAAAGGCGTCCGCCAAGTCGTCGTGAAATACGCCCCCTTAGAGAAAGTACAGTAGGGGAGCCTAAGCCTCCCATATTAGGCCCTTTTTGGCCCGTCAGGTGCTGACCGCAGGGAAGAACAAGACGGTTGCCAAAACGGAGAGCTGAGCTGGAGGTGGCCCGAAGGGCCGGAGAGGTTGCTTGCACTTTTGCAGGCCGCTTCGGAGAGCTCTCGGCTCGTAAAAATGCCCCGGCCGGGCTTTCGTAGGGGTCGCCACGTGGGCGACCCGCCACAGAACTTGCGATGAGATTCTTTGCAGGACGAATGGAAACGATTTTCATGAATGAAGGAGAAACCCATGGATACTGAAAAAGCGCGGCTCTTGGAGCTGCGGAAAAAAATAGATGAATTGAGTTATCAATATTACACCCTCGACAAGCCGACAGTGACTGATTATGAATACGATATGATGTACCGGGAACTGGAAAACATCGAAAAAGCCCACCCCGACTGGGTCACGCCCGATTCGCCGACGCAGCGCGTAGGCTCCAAGATTTCCGGCGGCTTTGAAAAATATACCCATGACCGGCCCATGCTCAGCCTGGGCGACGTCTTCAGCGACGATGAATTGCGGGAATTCGACCAGCGCGTCCGCGATGACCTGGGCGGCGAAGATTTGGAATACGTCGTCGAACTGAAAATCGACGGCCTGGCAGTCAATCTCATTTATGAACAGGGTCAGTTCATCCGCGGCGTCACCCGCGGCGACGGTGTCGTCGGTGAAGACATTACCAACAACGTCCGGACCATCCGCACCATTCCCCTGCACATCGCCAGTGATTCGCCGCACATCGAGATCCGCGGCGAAGTCTACATGCCCATCACGTCGTTTGAAGCCTTGAACCAGCAGCGCCGCGATGACGAACTGGAACCCTTTGCCAATCCCCGTAACGCCGCAGCCGGCTCACTGCGCCAGCTCGACCCGCGTATTACGGCCCAGCGCAAACTGGCTTTCTTTGCCTACGCCTTGGGCGGAAACAGCGGCATCACCATCGAGAGCCAGGAAGAACTGCTCCAGGACTTGGCCCAGTTCCATTTCCAGGTCAATCCGGAATACCGCAAGTTCACGAATATCGAAGACGTCATCGCCTTCATCCACAGTTGGGACGACCGCCGCGACAGCCTGCCTTATGCGACGGACGGCATGGTCGTCAAAGTCAACTCCTTTGCCCAGCAGGCCCGCTTGGGCAATACCGTCAAGATTCCCCGCTGGGCCATTGCCTATAAATTCCCGCCCGAACAGGCGCGGACGAAAGTCCTGGACATTTCCGTCAGCCTCGGCCGGACAGGCGTCCTGACGCCGGCAGCCGACCTCGAACCGGTCCACCTGGCCGGGACGACAGTCAAACGGGCGACGCTGCACAATGAGGATTACATCAAAGAAAAAGACATCCGCATAGGCGATACCGTCGTCATCCAGAAGGCCGGCGAAATCATCCCCGAAGTCGTCCGCTCCCTGCCGGAACTGCGCGACGGCTCGGAAAAAGTCTTCGCCATGCCGACGACTTGTCCTGCCTGCGGCAGCCCTGTCGTCCGCCGCGATGGGGAAGCGGCCTGGCGCTGTACCAATCCGGACTGCCCGGCTGTCATCGGTGAAAAAATCGCCCATTTCGTCTCCCGCGATGCCATGAACATCGACGGCCTGGGCGACGCCATCGTCCAGCAGCTCCTGGCCCAGCATCTGATCCACGACGTAGCCGACATCTACGGCCTGACTAAAGAAGAACTGGTCGACCTCGAAGGCTTTGGCGACAAATCGGCAGACAACCTGCTCAAAGCCATCGAAACGAGCAAATCCGTCGGCCTGGCCCGGGTCCTCTTTGCCCTGGGCATCCGCTTCGTCGGCGCCAAAGCCGGCCGCGTCCTGGCCGAATCCTTCGGCTCCGTCGATGCCCTCATGAAAGCCAATGCCGATGACCTGACAGCTATCGACGACATCGGACCGCGCATTGCCGACAGCATCGTAGCCTACTTCAGCGACGCCAAGAACCAGGCCCTCATCGAAAAACTGCGCGCTCACGGCGTCGATATGACGGCAGAAAAGAAAACACTCATCAATACGACCTTTGACGGCGAAATCGTCGTCCTCACCGGCAAATTGCAGATGTTCAGCCGCAAAGAAGCCGAACAGGCCGTCGAAGCACGAGGTGGTAAATGCACGTCATCGGTCACCAAAAAGACGACCCTTGTTGTCGTCGGAGCCGACCCGGGCAGCAAATACGAAAAAGCCAAGAAACTGGGGACCCCCATCATCAGCGAAGCCGAATTCAAAGAATGGCTCGAACGCTAAATAAGCCACCTCTCAGTCAGCAGAGCTGCCAGCTCCCCTACAAAGGGAGCCTTAAGCCTCCCCTCATAGGCCCTTTTTGGCCCGTCAGGTGCTGACCGTAGGGAAGCGCAGGGCGGTTGCCAAAACGGAGAGCCGAGCTGGAGGTGGCCCAACGGGCCGGAGAGGTTGATTGTACGTTCGCAGGCCGCCGGTCGCAGTTCGCAGTTCGCAGTTCGCAGGCCGCCTCGGACTCAGATGCGGCTGCGCCGCGACAGACTCAAACTAACAACGACGCTTCGGGAAACCCTCCGCGCGTAGCGGGCCGCCCTCTGGGACGGCCCCTACGGATGCCGCGGCGCGGCGACAGTAGAAATGCCCCCGGCTGGGGCGTAGGGGTCGCCGCGTGGGCGACCCGCCACAGAACGAATGGGAATACCTAAACAGACTGAATGGAGATGATTTTATGCGTGCTATGGATAAAGTAATGAAAGAATTACATGCATTTATTGCTAAGAAGGCTCCGAACGGTGTTAAGAGCGAAGAAGAGATGCAGCAGATTATTGAAGAATTCATGATGCAGCATAATGAGGCTGTCCAACACTTGCAGGACTTTTTGCAGGAGAATGGGCAGGACGATACAGTACCAGCCGATGTCTATGATTATTTAGACTTAGCTGAGCAGGCGAGCCGAAAAAAAGACAAACGGGAATATTTGGCTAAAGCAGCCGAACTGGAGCCGGATAATGTGGAAGTCAAACTGGCCCAAGCTGAATTGGATTCGAAAGGCCCCCTGGATATGCTTGAAATCCTTCCGGGCATGATTGCAGCCGAAGAAAAACGGTTAAAAGATCAGGAAATTTACCAGCGTAGCAAAGGTGATTTTTGGCTGGACTTTGAAACACGGCCTTATATGATGCTGCTTCAAGAATATCTATCGGATCTGACTGAATGTGGTATCTACAACAAAGCCATCCAGATAGGGGAAGAAATGCTTCGCCTCAATCAAAACGACAACTTGGGAATCCGTTTTCTGCTGATGCCGCTGTATGCTAAAATGTGCAATGAAATGAAGGCTTTGAAACTGTATAAACGGGGAAAATACGAACAAAAGAGTTCCTTTTATCTCTTGGCCTTAGCCTTGTTGTACTTCAAACTCGGCGATTGGCCCGAGGCGAAATCATACTTGGAAACCTTGAAGCAGGAATACCCTATTACGAAAAAGCTCATCCGTTCCATTAAAAAGGGTGACCAGAGCATCTTCCAGCCCTACCTTGACAACCCGCCATACGCCCCATTTTCCGATGAAGAACTCATCACTGCCTATCTGACGAACTATGCCATTTACGCAACCGAACCGTACTTCTTCGGCTGGGCCGACGAAGCCCTCATCGTCCATCGTAAAAAGAAGAAATAAGCAGTTCCTGATAGGAAAGGTAGTCCAACGGCTGGAGAGGCTGCTTGTAGTTTTGCAGACTGCAGGTCGCAGGCCGCCGCGGATTCAGATGCCGCTGCGCGGCAACAGACTCAAACTGACAACGACGCTTCGGGAAACCCTCAGCTCGTAAAAAATGTTCCCGGCTGGGGCGTAGGGGTCGCCACGTGGGCGACCCGCTACAGAACGAGTAGTACGGAACTTATCTTTGACACTCTTTCCAGTGGCTATGCAGCCGTTTTAGACATCGTCGTCGATTGATGATGTGGATGGAAACGAAAGCGGGTAAGTGTTATAAAATAGGAAGAATTGACTATCTCTTTGGGGAAGTCTATATCACCCGGAACGTTGGAAAAGTGGACAGATATTTAAATTTTCGTTATAATTAAAAATGTAGATGTCTGCATGGGAAGAGTGGTCTATATGCCATTTTCTGCCTTTGGGCAAGATCCCTATTTTTTTTAGCTAACGACGTAAAAGGGACTGTCGCACGGAGACTTCTACCATCATGCGTGGTCCCTTTACTTTATAGTTTGTAGATACTGCAAACTTAAAACTCCAAAGAGGCTGTCGCACATGCGACAGCCTCTTTTGCTATGACTTATTATCAGGGGAGAATCAGAGGAGGAGCTGTTTTGGAGACGCTATCGACGAATGGGTCTATTTCTATCAAAAATAAATACAGCAATGAATTGTTGCCGATTGTTATGGTTATTGCTGATTATATTGCTATCTGGCTGGCCGAGTATGCATCTTATGGACTGCGGGATTTTCTCGTTCCCGAAACGCATTTCCATCTCTCCTGGCTCAGTATCCACGTCATCATACCGGTCGTATATATCCTTTTTTTGCAACTACATCATCTTTATACGCGACGTATGCAGTTCTGGCAGGTCATTTCCGGCCTTTTTAAATCCGTCTTTTATGCCGTCGCTTTACTGATCTTTTTTATCTATATCGCCCAGACGGCAGCCTCGACGTCGCGACTCTTTGTGGCCTTATTGTGGCTGACCTCTTTCTTTTTCCTGGTAGCCGAACGATACCTCGTCAAACATATCCTGGGGCATTTCAAACTGCTCCAGCTGCCGGTCCTCATCATGGGAGCCGGTAAGACAGCAGCCATCGTATTGGATTATTTTAAGCACGATACGGGCGTCAGCTATGATTTCATCGGCTATCTGGAAGACTATACGCCAGAAGCGAAAGTAGTGGCCATGATGCCGCATTTAGGCCGTTTTGAAGATGCCGAAGATGTTATCCGCCAGACCGGTGTCCAGCACGTCATGGTCATTGCACCGGGCCTCAGCAGTAACGCTGTCCAGAACATCGTCTATCGCGTCCAGCCCTTGGTCAAGAAAGTCGCTTTTATCCCCGATATGGGCAGCCTGCCGTTGGCGACGCTCGACACGGAAAGCCTCATCGACGGCCATATCGTTTCTTTCAGCTTCCGCAACAACCTGGCTCTCTGGTACAATCGGGCTGTCAAACGCGTCTTCGATGTCATCTGTACCAGTCTGGGGATTATCTGCCTGTCGCCGTTCTTTTTGGCCATTGCCCTGTGGATTTACAAAGATTCGCCGGGACCGATTATCTTCAAACACCGCCGCGTCGGAAGGGATGGCAAAGAGTTTAACTGCTATAAATTTCGCAGCATGTGCGTCGATGCCGACGTCAAACTGAAAGAACTCTTGGTACGGGACCCGCAGGCCCGGAAAGAATGGGAAACAGAATTTAAATTGAAAAACGACCCGCGCATCACCAAAAGCGGGGCCTTCCTGCGCAAAACCAGCTTAGACGAATTGCCGCAGCTGTTCAACGTCCTCAAAGGCGAAATGAGCCTCGTCGGGCCACGGCCCATCATCCAGGCCGAAGTCCCGAAATACGGCCCATACATCAAGGATTTCTACATGGTCCGCCCCGGCGTCACCGGCATGTGGCAGACCAGCGGCCGCAGCGATACGACCTATGAGGAACGCGTCCAGATGGACACCTGGTACGTCCGCAACTGGAACGTTTGGTTCGACATCGTCCTAATCTGGCGCACCATCGCCGTCGTCCTGAAACACAAAGGAGCGTATTAACGATAAGCCTCCCCTACAAAGAAATCCTTAAGCCTCTCCTCATAGGCCCTTTTTGGCCCGTCAGGTGCTGACCACAGGGAAGCGCATGGCGGTTGCCAAAACGGAGGGCCGAGCTAGAGGTGGCCCGAAGGGCCGGAGAGATTGCTCTTGATTTCGCAGGCCGCAGGCCGCCTCGGAATCAGATACCGGTGTGTGGCAACAAACTCAAACTGACAACGACATTCCAGAAAGCCGCCAGCATGTGAAAATAACCTCTCTTGGCCGGGGACTTGCAGAATAGTTACGTAGCAAAAAAGCAAAAAATATGGTAAAATAAAGAGTCTTTTCATATCGAAATATAGAATGCATTTAACATATGGAGACTGATGTGATGATAAGTAAAAGAAAAATTGAAGTAGTGATTCCTACTTATAATGGTGGTAAAAAGTTTTATCAAGTGGCTGAGATGCTAAAGCAGCAGGTTGGCATTACGCCCAATGATGTTTTGATTATTGACTCTTCTTCTAGTGATCAAACTGTACAGGTTGCTAGAAATGCTGGTTTCCGCGTACAGATCATCAATAAAAAAGATTTTGGACATGGAAAAACGCGGCGCATGGCCGCTGAACAGTCGACTGCCGAGTATATCGTTTTCATGACTCAGGATGCTATTCCGGCTTCGAACGATTCCATCATTCAATTATGTAAACCCTTGATGGAGAATCAGAATATTGGTGTTACTTATGGAAGGCAACTTCCAACCACCGAAGCAGGAGCTATTGGGAATCACGCAAGATTATTTAACTATCCAGCACACAGCCAAATGAAGACAAAAGCTGATATCCCTGTATTAGGAATTAAAACTATTTTTTGTTCAGATTCTTTTGCGGCATACAATAGGAATACATTGTTAGCTGCGGGTAATTTCCAGAATGTATCTTTTGGGGAAGATACATTAATGGCTGATAAAATTATTCATATGGACTATGCGGTATATTATAATAAAGACGCATGCGTTTATCATTCACATTATTTGACATTGAGAGAAGAATTTAAACGTAGTATTTTTATAGGCAGATTACATCGCCAGAACCATACCGTTTTTGATTCTTATGGGAGAATTTCAGGTGAGGGAATGCGCTTTGTTAAATCGGAGATGTATATGTTAATTTCTCAAAATCAAATTAAATTATTACCCAATGCATTATTTCACACTTTTTCAAAATTTTTAGGCTATCAATTAGGTAAAAGCGGGATGTACTAGTGTTATATTAAAGGAGCAATGAACGTGTCGGATTCGATTTTGGTTACAGTGGCTATGGCAATATACAGACCTAATATAGAGTGGTTAAAAGAAGAACTGTCATCTATTGCTGCACAAACATATAAACATTTTCAAGTATATGCTTGGAATGACGACCCTAATGATGAGTACGACTATGATTTTTTGTTTTCTCAATATTTGAAGGATATTCCGTTCAGAATATATCATGGTTCACAAAATTTGGGGTCAAATAAAGTTTTCGAAAAGCTGACGACATTGGTTGAAACACCTTATATCGCATACTGTGATCAGGATGACGTGTGGATTGACGATAAAATGGAGAAACTTTTTGTGGCATGTCAATATTCAACAGTAACTATGGCATTTAGTGATATGTATGTGATTAATCGACATTCTGAAATTATTGCCGATAGTATTACAAAGATACGCCCACGTCAAAAATATTATATGCAGGATAATATATTAGAACATCTTTTAGCAAAAAATTTTGTTACTGGATGTACGATTTTAATGCCTACACAAATTGCAAAAAATGCAATTCCGTTTCCCACTGTAGTGTATCATGATTGGTGGCTTGCTGCTTGCGCTATATTGCAAGGTAAGCTATATATGGTAGATAAACCATTAATAAAGTATCGAATTTATGAGGGCAATCAAAGTGGAATTTTAAAAAATATTACTGATAAGGTCAGTTATCGCCAAGTCTATATTGAGTCATATCATTCTTTCATTTGGTTACTTCATCAGAAGTTTCAATCTTCTAGAATTGTCCAAAAATATTTACACTGGAGCGAGTTGCGAATTCAGTATATTGATAACCCGTCTATTACAAATGCATGGCTCTTATGGAAATGTCGTAATTTCCAACCCAAGACTGTTTATTTTGAACTATGCATTCCATGTATTCCGAATTGTCTTTTTAAAAAGTTGATCAAAGTGGTAATTTATAATGGTGAGAGAAGGTGATTTGTTGTTAGCAGGCGTAGTTGTTTTATATCATCCTGATGAAGAAGTCTTTGATAATATAAAACGATATAGAAAGGCTTTGGATATTTTGTTCGTTTTAGATAATACGGAAGAGCCGTCGGAATATACAGCTCAGTTTTTCTCCACCTTTTCTAATGTCCAATACATTGCATTTCATCAGAATATGGGTTTATCATATGCATTGAATTATGCTTTAAAAGCAGCTTCGAAATATACCTATTTATTAACTATGGATCAAGATAGTTATTTTTCTGAGGAGATGTTGGCAAAATATAAATTATATATTACGCAATGTGAAAATGACCCGTTTTTTTCTAACATAGCTATGTATTCTGTTCATTATTCGGGATTAAAAGTTAAAAGTAATGAGAATAAAAAATATGTAATTTCTGCGATTACTTCGGGATCTGTTTTAAATGTTAGAATAGCGAAAATGTTAGGAGGATTTGACGAAAATTTATTTATTGATGAGGTAGATGATGAATTCTGTTATCGTGCAAAGGATGCTGGGTATAAAGTCTTATTTTTTGGTGATATTGAACTCATTCATCACTTAGGCAATCCTCGGCAATATTCCTTTTTTAAGTATCAATTTACAGTATTGAATCATGGACCAATAAGAAAATACTATATAGTACGAAATAGGTTATATGTCGCTAAAAAATTCCCATGGATAAAACGCTATTATATGAAATCAATTTTAAAAATGCTTATTAAAATTATACTTTTTGAGAAAAATAAGGGAAAGAAGATAAAATATATTATGCGAGGTATTGAGGATTATAAGAACAAAAGAATGGGAAAATATAAGGAGTAATTTCAATGAGAGTATTAGTTACAGGCGCTGATGGACAATTAGGCTATGATGTTTTAAATGAGCTACGTCGGAGAGAAATAGATTCAATTGGAGTAAATAGAAAAACATTTGACATTATTGATTTTGAAAAAGCAACACAATATATTACTCAATATCATCCTGATGCGGTTATTCATTGTGGGGCATATACTGCTGTTGATAGAGCTGAAATTGAATCTGAACTATGTAAGAAAGTCAATGTTGAAGGAACGCAAAACATTGCAAATTGTTGCAAAAAAATTAGCGCAAAGATGATATATATAAGTTCTGACTATGTATTTGATGGAAATAAGATAGGGTGTTACGAAGTTGATGATATGGTAAATCCACAAAATATATATGGCCTTTCAAAATTAGGTGGAGAAAATGCAGTAAAAAATACTTTAGAACGATATTTTATTGTTAGAACTTCATGGGCATTCGGTATTAATGGAAATAATTTTGTTAAAACGATTTTAAATTTAGCAAAGAAAAATAATGAACTAAATGTAGTTTGTGATCAAATTGGCTCTCCTACGTATACGTATGATTTAGCTGAATTGCTTTGTGACATGGTAAATACTGAAAAGTATGGAGTTTATCACGCAACAAACTCTGGAAGCTGTAGTTGGGCCGAATTTGCTGAAGAGATACTTAAAGATGCTGGAATTCCAATAAAAATAAATTATTTAACTACTAACCAATATCCTACAAAAGCCAAACGGCCTAAAAATAGTTGTTTAAGTAAAAGAAAATTAACGGATAAGGGCTTTAATCAATTGCGTGACTGGCATGAAGCATTGTTTGATTATATTAAAATATTGGAGGCTCAAAGGTAATGGCTGAACATTTGAAATATATTTGGTTATTGGAAGAATTAGTTAAACGAGATTTGAAAATAAAGTATCGCCGATCTATTTTGGGATATCTTTGGAGTATATTAAATCCATTGCTAATGATGATCGTTTTAACAATTGTATTTTCAAACTTATTTAAGTTTGATATTCTTAACTATCCCTTATATTTACTTACTGGGCAGTTACTATTTGGCTTTTTTTCTGATGCGACACTTCAATCAATGAATTCAATTGTTACTGGAGCTTCGCTTATAAAAAAAGTATATTTACCTAAATATATTTTTCCTGTTTCTCGTATTTTATCCAGTTTTGTAACTATGATCTTTTCTCTTTTAGCTTTAGTAATTGTAATGATAGTTACTAATTCATCATTTTATATTACTTTAGTTATGTTGCCATTAGCTTTGCTCTATATATTCATTTTTTCGATGGGAGCTGGATTAATTTTATCGGTTTTAGTGGTATATTTTAGAGATGTCGAATATTTATATAATGTTTTTTTGACAGTATTTATGTATATGTCGCCTATCATTTATCCAATATCAATTGTGCCGGATTGGATAAAAAATATTATTTTATTGAATCCTATGACTAGTTACGTTGATTTTTTTAGAGATTGTGTCATGTATGGACAATGGCCCTCTTTTCAACTACATTGTATATGCATTACATGGAGTTTGGCATTGTTCTTTGTTGGTATATTGATATTTGAAAAAAAACAGAAAGAATTTGTATTATATATATGAGGTAACATATGAAAAATGCAGTAACGATACAGAATGTTTCAATGAAATTTAATTTGTCAAGAGAACGTGTTGATAGTTTAAAAGAGTATTTTGTGCGTCGAATTACAGGAAACCATCCTAAATCAGATGATTTTTGGGCGCTGAAAAATATTAATTTAACTATACCTCAAGGTGATACAATAGCACTAATAGGCTCGAATGGCAGCGGAAAAAGTACATTGTTGAAAATAATTAGTGGTATTTTAACCCCGACAACAGGTAATGTTACTGTAAACGGCTCTATCGCCCCTTTAATTGAATTGGGGGCTGGGTTTGATATGGACTTGACCGGACGAGAAAATGTATTTTTGAATGGTGCGGTTCTAGGTCGTAGCAGAAAAATGATGCAATCTAATTACGATGACATTATGGATTTTAGTGAGTTAAGAGAATTTGAAGATGTACCCGTAAAAAATTATTCGAGTGGTATGTTGGCACGCCTAGGGTTTGCAATAGCTACGGCTATTAAGCCTGATATTTTAATTGTCGACGAAATTTTAGCGGTAGGTGATTTTTCATTCCAGAATAAATGTCATCAGCGAATTGCTTCGATGATGCAAAATGGAACAACTGTTATTCTTGTTTCGCATAGCGCAGATGATGTAAGGAGAATTTGCAAACATGCTGCTTGGATTAATAAAGGTCAGCTCATGTACGTTGGGACTAGTGAAGATGCATTGAAGCAATATGAGCAATTTAGACAGTGAAGGAGAGAATATTATGAAAAAAGTTGTTGTGACTGGTGCAGGCGGGTATATTGGCCGTTATGTTATTCATGAACTTTGTGATCAGGGATATGATGTTACAGCTGTGGATTTAAGAAAGAAAGACTGGGATTCAAGAGCTAAATTTTGTCCGGTGTCTATTTTTTCGGGAGAAGCAGATATTTATGAACAACTAGGCAAGCCTGATGTATGTATCCACTTAGCATGGCGAGACGGATTTGTACATAATTCTCCGGCACATATGGATGACTTGTCTAAGCATATCATTTTTTTGCGTAATATGATTTCTGGTGGATTGCCATTATTAACTGTTATGGGAACAATGCATGAAATTGGATATTGGGAAGGGGCAATTGATGAACATACTCCTTGTAATCCTATGACACAATATGGAATAGCAAAGAATGCGTTACGGCAAAGCTTATTATTAACTGCGCAGAATAGTCAATGCAAACTTCACTGGTTAAGAGCATATTACATTACAAGTGATGATGAACGAGGCAGTAATATTTTTTCTAAAATTGTAAAAGCAGAAAAAGAAGGGAAGAGAACTTTTCCATTTACTACGGGAAAAAATAAGTATGATTTTATTGACATCAAGGAATTAGCTAAAATGATTGTTGCTGCTAGTGTCCAAGATGAAGTTAATGGAATCATTAATGTATGTAGTGGTAAACCAATTTCTTTATCTGAGGAAGTGGAAAGTTTTATTAAAGAACATGGTTACAATATTAAATTACAATATGGTGTATTTCCCGAACGGGCATATGATAGCCCAGCAGAATGGGGAGACAATTCTAAGATTTCAAAAATAATGCAATTATTTGATTGTTGAAAATAGGGGGGACATTAGCATGGGAAAAATAATTATTGTAGGCAGTGGATTTTCAGGTTCAATAATAGCCAGAGAAATTGCTGAAAAATTAAATAGAGAAGTGCTTGTAATAGAGAAACGTGCTCATATTGCTGGAAATATGTATGATAAGGTTGATAAACATGGGATACGTATCCATATGTATGGTCCCCATGTTTTGGTAACAGACCGATGGTTCATTATGAAATACTTACAACGGTTTTCAGAATTTTATAAGCATCCAGTTAAAGAACTTAGTTATATTGACAGAAAGTATGTTCGATTACCTTTTAATTTTGAATCTGTTCAACAACTTATTGGGGAAGAAAAGTCTGAAATACTTATAAAAAAATTACGAGAAAAATTTAAAGGAGAAGATAGAGTTCCAGTTTTACGACTATCTAATGACCAAGATGAAGATATATCTTCTTTTGGCAATTTACTTTTTGACAAAGCATATAAGACATATTGTGCAAAGCAATGGGATATTCCAGTTGAAAAATTAGATAAATCCATTATGGATAGAGTCCCAATGGCAATGAGTTATACAGAGAGATATATGAATAGAGATTTTCAATTCTTACCTAAAAATGGGTATACTCATTTATTTAAAAAGATATTGTGTCATCCCAATATTACGGTACGTTTGAATGAAGATGCTAACAATCATCTAAAATTGGATTACTCTTCAAAGAGTATATTTTATGATGGTCATCATGTTGATTTATTAGTCTATACGGGACCTGTAGATGAACTTTTTTCATTAAAATTTGGTGAGCTACCTTACCGTTCATTAAATATCGAATATACTTGGTACGATAAAGCAAAAGTTTATCCAGAAGAAATAATATCATATCCACAAGCACCTGGATATACAAGAAGAACTGAATATAGGTCTATGATGGAAGATTCTTCTCATTGCGAAGGTTCCGTCATAGCTACAGAATATCCTATTGCCTATGTTAAGGGAGGTAGTCATGCTCCTTTTTATCCTGTTATAACAAAACAAAACCAAAGCATTCATCGAAAGTATTGTGAAGAAGCTCAAAAATTTGGAAACATTTTTTTAAGTGGTCGTTTAGCTGATTTTAGATATTATAACATGGATGATTGTATTATTCACGCTTTCGAGATTTTCAGACAAATAAAAGCTTGGTTCAATAAAAATAATTAAAAGGAGAATCCTATGTCTATAAACAATCATAGTGAAGAAAAAAAGAAGAAAAGAATTGCGTTATATGTTATATATGATCCTGATGGTAAACTTGACGGATATAGAAAATATTATTTACAAGAGTTACGTTCAGTAGTAGATTATATTGTAGTCATTATATCGGGCATTATAACTCCAGAAAGTCGCGAAGAATTGGAAATTTATTCTGATGAAATATTGGTTAGAGAAAATAAAGGATTATTGGCAGGAAGCTGGATTGATGGTATTAAGTTCATAGGTTGGGATTGTTTATCACGGTATGATGAATTATTAATGCTTAATGATAGCTTTTTTGGACCATTTTATCCGCTAAAAGATATGTTTGAAAAAATGGAAGAGTCTAATGCAGATTTTTATGGAGCATTTAAAAATTATGAAGAAAAAAAGTTGCATGAGATTGCTGGAAGAAAGTTGAAGCATAATTATTTTCGTGGTAGTATCTGCTATTTTTATATTATAAAAGAACGCTTGCTTCATTCTCCAGAGTTTAAAAAATACTGGAGTCAAGCACCAAATATTAAAGAAAACTGGGATACTTATTTTTTTGCGGAAATGGATTTTTATGATTATGTTCTTGACTCAGGTTTTAGAATTGATGCTTATCAAAGTGATAATTTAAAAGGATATCTTTTTGATAATTTAACACATAATATGTATAAATTAATTAAAGATGATAAAATTCCTTTTGCTCGTATCCGTCCTTTTGGTACAGATGTTAAAGGCCAAAGTTTATTAGTCAATTATGGAAAAGATCCTAGGGAGACTCTTAATTATATAGATAAATTCACAGATTATGATATTAATTTAATATGGGACTTTCTTTTACGTACTAAAAATTTAAGTCATATTTGGAATCAATTACAATTAGAATATGTTGTTCCAAAAAACTCGATTGAAAAAGAATTTACTTATACAGATCGTATTGCCGTAATAATTCATATCTATTATGAAAATTTAGTTGAAAATATTACGAATTACTGTGAAAATTTTTTGCCGAATACTGATTTTTATGTCACTACAACTGATGAAAAAGTCAAAAATACCATTGAAAATGCTTTTAAAAACAGAAATTTAAAATGCAAATGTGTAGTTCGTCCTAATGTTGGCGTAGCTATGTCGAGTTTATGGGTTACATTTTCTAACATAGTATTATCAGGGAAATATAAATATATTTGTTATTTTCATGATAAAAAATCTCCTTATACAGATTATGCAGTTACAGGAGAACAATTTGCAAAACGTTGCTATGATAATTTATTTGGAACGACAGAAATTGTCAAAAATATAATTAATATTTTTGAGGATAACAATCGTCTTGGTATTATAGGTCCTCCTATGGTCTATAATGGACCGTATTTTTTTGTTTCATGGAGAAGTTGGAAATTAAATTATAAAAACACAGTTAAGTTAGCTAAATTTCTTGATTTGCACGTAAATATTGATGAGTCAGTTATGCCTGTTGCTCCATATGGAGACATGTTCTGGTTTAGAACGGATGCATTGAAAAAAGTAATTGGTAAAAATTTGGATTATGATTTTTTCAATATTAAGTATGAAAAAGATGGGACAATACTGCATGCAATGGAACGTATTTACGGTTTTGCTGCACAAGATTCAGGATACTATTATGCTGATGTAATCAATACTGATGATGCTCGAAGTGATTTGGTTAATTATCAATACATGCTATATGGATTATGTAATGAAATGCTAAAAAATGGTCTTGATCCGTATACCTATAGTAGAGCCTGTGAAATTGTCAGAACCTGTAAAAATAATTCAATAGGGCTTCGTCATGCTTTAAAGCAAACAATGAAAAAACATTTACCAAGCCCTATATGGTTTATTGGTAAAAAAGTTTACAGAACATTTAAACCAATAAAATGATTTTTATGAATAATATAGAAAATTTGAGAAATTATAAATTATATAACAAAGGAGAGAATTAGTGAAGGAAAGACTCGTAAATTTAGATATTATAAGAATATTTGCCTGTTTATGTATTTGTATAATACACTTCAATGCTTCTGTTAGTGGGTATGATTTAACAGGTAAATTTGTATATGAAAGTAATAGTTTAATACCTAATATTTGGGGAGAAGTTTATCTTGGCGATATTGGCACTGGATTATTTTTTTTATTATCTGGTGCCTCGCTGGAATATGTATATCCTAATTTAAATTTATCAATTTCAAGTTTAAAAACTTTTTATTTAAAACGCATTAAGGCTATTTATCCACTATATTTGCTAACTTTTTTAGGTGCTACATTATTATTGTTTCATTCTTTTAATCCGCATTCTCTTTATTACCTTCCTTTTAGCTTAATCGGTTTAGACGGCTTTTTAGCAACGGTTGGTTTTCACCAAGCTGGTATGTATTACAAGGTCGGCGAATGGTTTTTAGGTTGTATTATTTGTATATATGCATTTTATCCATTTATATCTTATTCTTTTCATCGTAATCCTAAAATGACGGCTTTAATTATTTTTGTAATATATGCCGTCTTTATACATCATATGAACCCGGCATGGTTTTTTTTCCAATTCCCATATATTATTTTGGGAATGGCTTGGATACGCTATTGGAAAACAGCTAAAAATGGTTATTTATGGGTTTTCACTGGCATAGCTATTATTATTCGTATTGCATTTTCACTTTATTTAGCATCTTGGACTAAAGCATTAGTAATGAATTGGACAATTTTCATGTTTTTTACTTTAATCTATGAGTATTGTCCCATTAAAAATAAATATGTTTTGGATAAAATAAAATGGTATAGTTTTCTAACGTATCCAATTTTTTAGTTCATCACCAAATAATTTATCATATTTGTCAACATTTAGATTTAGTTTATTGGGCTTATTGGAAAACGCTCATCTTATTTATCTTATATATGTTATGTACTATTATAACATCTTCATTTGTTGTATATATTTATAATCGTATGGGGCATAGCGTACGAAAATATAGTTTAAGTAAATAAGTACACTATGTAAGTCCATGTTTTTCAGATAAAATATCATTGTTTAATTGAGGAGTGAGTTTTTTGAAAGGGATTGTATTAGCTGGGGGCAGCGGGACGCGGCTGTATCCGCTTACGATGGTGACGTCTAAGCAGTTATTGCCGGTGTATGATAAGCCGATGATTTATTATCCGTTGTCGACGTTGATGTTGGCTGGCATCCGAGATATTTTGATTATATCTACGCCGACGGATTTGCCGAATTTTGAACGACTTTTGGGGGATGGGTCCCGTTATGGTATCCATTTGAGTTATAAGGTGCAGCCGTCGCCGGATGGGCTGGCCCAGGCTTTTATTTTGGGTGAAGAATTCATAAATGGAGAATCTTGTGCCATGATTCTTGGTGATAATATTTTCTATGGCGCCGGATTGACGAAGCATTTGAGAAAAGCCGCTACTAATACGACTGGAGCCACTGTATTCGGTTATTATGTCGATGATCCTGAACGCTTTGGTGTCATCGAATTCGACCAGAATGGCAAAGCGATTTCTATCGAAGAAAAGCCAGCAAAGCCGAAAACCAATTATGCGGTTACGGGACTTTATTTTTATGATGAAAATGTTTGCGACTACGCCAAGCAGGTCAAGCCTTCTGCCCGTGGGGAATTGGAAATCACCGATTTGAATAAAATATACTTGGAAAAAGGTAATCTCAATGTTGTTACTCTGGGACGCGGATATGCCTGGCTAGACACGGGAACGATGGAAAGCCTGAGTGTAGCTGGAGAATTTGTCCGCGCTGTTGAAAACCGGGCAGGAATCCATATAGCAGCACTGGAAGAAATTGCCTATCAGCAAGGCTGGATTGACCTGTCTACCTTGGAAGAAAGTGCCTCGAAATACGGTAAAAGTCCTTACGGCCAATATCTGCGTAAAGTAGCCGAAGGGAAAATTTGCCAGACGAGTAAAAGATAGTTTGTAGAATCAAGTTTGTAATAGACAGAAAATGCATAAGATTTACTAGATCTAAAAACTGCAAGCTATAAACTGAGGATAACCTATGTATTCGCAAAGGAGAGATACGTAGCATGAAAATAATCATCACCGGCGGTGCCGGTTTCATTGGGTCGAATTTTGTGTTTCATATGTTGAAGGAACACCCGCAGGACCGGGTGATTTGTTTGGATAAGTTGACGTATGCTGGGAATTTGTCTACGTTGGCACCGGTTATGGATCAGGATAATTTCCGTTTTGTCAAGGCTGATATTTGTGACCGCAATGCGGTTTATCGGTTGTTTGAAGAGGAGCATCCTGATGTGGTCGTCAATTTTGCGGCGGAATCGCATGTCGACCGGTCTATTGAGAATCCGGCGATTTTCTTGGAAACGAATATTATGGGGACCGCTGTCCTCATGGATGCCTGCCGCAAGTACGGTATCCAGCGGTATCATCAGGTATCGACGGATGAAGTTTATGGCGATTTGCCCTTGGATCGGCCGGATTTGTTCTTTACGGAAACGACGCCGATCCACACGTCCAGTCCGTATAGTTCCTCCAAGGCTTCTGCTGACCTCCTGGTTCTGGCTTATCATCGGACTTATGGCCTGCCGGTGACCATCAGCCGCTGCTCTAATAACTATGGTCCTTATCATTTTCCGGAAAAGCTGATTCCCCTCATGATCATCAATGCCCTGCATGACAAGCCGCTGCCTGTCTATGGGGACGGCCTCAATGTCCGCGACTGGCTCTATGTCGAAGACCATTGCCGGGCCATCGACCTCATTCTCCAGAAGGGCCGTGTCGGCGAAGTCTATAACGTCGGCGGCCACAATGAAATGAGGAATATCGACATCGTCAAATTGATTTGCAAAGAACTGGGCAAACCAGAAAACCTCATCCACTATGTCACGGACCGTAAAGGCCATGACCGCCGCTACGCCATCGACCCGACGAAAATCCACGAAGAATTGGGCTGGCTGCCGGAAACGAAATTTGCCGACGGCATCAAGAAGACCATCCAGTGGTACTTGGACCACGAAGATTGGTGGCAGCCCATCATTTCAGGGGAATACCAGCAGTATTACCAGAAGATGTATGGGGAGCGAGAATAGGAGATAGTGGTTCGGTGCGGATTCAAATGCCGTTACGCGGCGACAGATGTCAAATGTATGGTTTATCGTAGGTCGAAGGGATTACATTGCCTTGCAAAGCTATCCCTGAGAAGGGCCTTCTTTGTCTGTCAGGTACTGACAGCAAGGAAGCGTAAAACGGAGAGCTAAAAGGGGACCACGTGGCGCCCTTACGAAATCGCATGTAGGCTATGGAAATGAACGCAGTTCGCAGGCGTCCTGTAAACTGCGGCCTGCGTTTAATTAATATGTTATAATAAAGGAAATATGCATGAAGGGAGATATAACAATGGGTCAGATAAAGGTTGAAAAGAATGTGGGCGGCATTGACGGGCTTTGTGTCATTATGCCGACGGTTCATGGTGATGGCCGTGGATATTTTATGGAAACGTATAATCAGAAGGATATGGAGGAAGCGGGGTTCCATATTAATTTTGTTCAGGATAATCAGTCCATGTCGACAAAAGGGGTCTTGCGGGGGCTTCATTTCCAGAAACATTTTCCCCAGTGCAAGCTCGTCCGTGCTGTTCGCGGCAGTGTTTTCGATGTGGCTGTCGATTTGCGCCGTGATTCCAAGACGTATGGCAAATGGTACGGTGTTGAATTGACGGAAGAAAATAAGAAGCAGTTCCTCATTCCCGAAGGCTTTGCCCATGGGTTCCTGGTTCTCAGCGACGTGGCGGAATTCTGCTATAAGGTCAATGATTTCTGGCATCCCAATGATGAAGGCGGCATGGCCTGGAACGACCCGGAAATCGGCATCCAGTGGCCCCAACTCGTCGGCGAATATCAGGGTTCGCCCAGCGCCGCCGGCTATCACCTCGAAGACGGGACGCCGCTGAATCTGAGCGATAAAGACCAGCAGTGGCTGGGGTTGAAAGATACCTTTTCCTTCTGATTGCCTGAAAGCGGGGTGAGCTTCATGCAGAACATCATTGCTGTGATTTGGGATTTCGACAAGACTTTGATTGACGGGAACATGCAGGACCCGATTTTTGAGGAATATCATATTGATAAGGCAAAATTCTGGCAGCATGTCAATGCCTTGCCGGCGTATTATGCCAAGGAAGGCGTCAAGGTCAATGCCGACACGATTTATCTGAATCAGTTCATCAAGGACGCACAGAATGGGATTTTCAAGGGCCTTAATAATGAAAAGCTGAAGACCTTTGGCCAGAAGCAGAAGTATTATCACGGCGTCCCGGAAATCTTCAAGAATCTTCAGCGCGTCGTCGAAGAGAACCCCAAGTACCGCGAGTACAACATCAAGGTGGAGCATTACATCGTCAGTACGGGCATGTCGGCTATCATCAAAGGGTCGGCCGTCATGCCCTATGTTGAAGACATCTGGGGCTGCGACCTCATTGAAGGGCTCGATGCAGAAAAGCATAAAATCATCAGTGAAGTGGGCTATACTATCGATAATACGACCAAGACGCGGGCCTTGTTTGAAATCAATAAGGGCGTGCCGCAGCATCCGGAAATCGACGTCAATGCCAAGATGTCCGATGCCCTGCGCCGCGTCGCTTTCCCCAACATGATTTATATTGCCGACGGGCCCAGCGATGTGCCGGCCTTTTCGGTAGTCAAAAAATTCGGCGGATCGACCTTTGCCATTTATCCCAAAGGAAACAGCAAGGCCTTCCGCCAGGTCGAACAACTGCGGGAAGATGGCCGCATCGATATGTATGCCGAAGCCGATTACCGTGAGGGTACGACGGCCTACATGTGGCTGACCCACAAAGTCGACGAAATCGCCGAACGCATCTACAAAACAGAAAAAGAAAGCCTGGAAGGCGCCGTCTCGGCTGCTCCCAGACATTTGGTGTGAGGTGTTTGAGGCTTGATGAAAGGCTCTCCTAATAGGAGAGCTGGCCGCCAAAGGCGGTCTGAGAGGTTTCTCTTTAAAGTTAGGGATTTGGATGATTCTTCTAGCAAACAGGTCGGGAAATCGTACATAGGTGGCGGCCGATGGCCGTGGCGTGGCGGTGGTGGCGGGCGATGCCAGCCCCAGTCATTATAAAAAGGGCTGCCCCAACCCCAATTCCAATAGGTATCCATATAAAGCTGGGTCATGTAGGCGTTGTAGGCCATGCGCTGCAGGTCGGCCTGGGTGACGACGGAGATGCGGCGCGATGCCGTTTCTTTGACGTCGCCGACGGTCACGTCTGCCAGGATGTCTACTTGGCCCGTCTTGACGGGGATGATGGTATTGTCTTCTCCGATTTTGGCGACGGACTCATTCAGGCTCTTGGCCGTCAGGCCATTGCCCGGCGTCTGCAGGGCGACGATGCCTTTGCTGCCCAGGGCCAGGTAGCGCGGGTAGATGATGATGCGGCTCTTTTTCATCATTTTTTTAGCGCTGCCATAAATCAAGCCTTCGTGGGGCGTATCCATGCGCCAGACGGCACTCTTGTCTTTGGCGACTAAGTATTCGCCAATCTGTTCCGTCGTTTTGTCGTCATAGGCCCGGACACGGCGGAAGTACTTGTCCGTCAGGTCTTTGTCGACGCGGAAATAATAGGGCCTGGTTGTTGTGTCCAGCCCGGTCCGCTGGGAATCGATGGTCTGGAGCAGCGTCGTCACGTCTTTATAGGTCGAGCCTTTGGTCAGGTAATATTTGTCGATGATTTTACCTGTATGGCCGGCTAACGGATCCGTAGGCACACTGGCTTTTTCTGCTGTTTTTTCAGATCCTGTTTCGGTGGCCTGGGTCTGAACGGCCGCTTCGGCAGGTGCCGTTTTGGCCGTGTCTGCAGCCAGTCCTGTCAACGTCGTACACGTGCAGAACAAGGCGGCCAGGATAGCCTGTTTCCATTTTTTCACGATACCACCTCCTCATGCCTTTACTATAGCGCGCCGCTGCGGCGAGCGTCAATATGCCGTAAAGAATCTTATGGGAAATGCAATTATTTGTTCAATTTTACAAAAATGTTGCAAAATAAAAGTCAGTGGCTCTTAGGCTTACTCGCCCAAGGCGTAGAGGATGTCGGCTGCGGCAGCGTTCAGGTTGTAGCGGCTGGTGTAGCAGACGAGGGTGCCCTGGGAAGCGGCCTGCTGGCAGGCTTTGCGGACCAGGGCGTGGCCTGTATGGTTGGTGTTGATGATGAGTACGTCGGCGCCCTGGAGTTTTTGGACGTCGAAGTGCTTGTTTTCCAGGATCATCCAGTGCGGGAAGCGCGTGCGGACTTTGTCATGCCACAGGGCGCTGCCGCCGGCCAGACAGACGCGGAAGCCTTCCAGGGCCTTTTCCAGGCGCGACGTGTAGTCGTCGGGCAGGGGAAGGGCCCTTTTTTCGACGTCTTCCTGGGGACAGCGCGTTTCCCATTCGCGCAGGGATTGTTCCAGGGTCTGGACGTAGCCATCATAACTTTCCTGTAAGGTCTGGTAATAGGCCTGGGTCTGGGCCAGTTCGTCGCGCAGCCGGGCGGCATCGTCGTCGGCGACGGGCGGCGTGTCGTCATAGACCAGGCGGATGACGCCCAGGCCCAGGGCGATTTGACCGGCCGTGTCCAGGACGCCTGCCAGGCTTAGGGCTTCTGCTGTGCTCGACGGTGTGAGGGGATGGCTCACGGCGATATGGCCGCGGACTTTGTGGCCGCCGATGGCTGTCGGCCGCGGGAACTGTTCCAGCGTTATCGTGGCGATATGACGCTGCTGTGCGGCCTCCGTGCGATACAGTTCGTAGACGGCTTTGCGCGGCGTGAAGGACTGCTGCATCAGCTGACACGTGCCGTCCATGTGGCCCGTCTGGTCTGGGAATTCGGCCGCGCCGTCATCCTGCATCTTTTTCCACAGCCGGGCTGTCGGTACGGCGCGGCCTGCCAGGCAGAGGGCTTCGCCATAAGGCAGGAAGCGTTCTTCGCCGCGGCACGACAGGCCTGCCGCTTCATTGGTATACATAATCTGTGTGATTTTCATGATAATTCTCCTCGTATCTATAACTTATGTCTATTTTGAACCTCTCCCGCTTATAGAAGCGGGAGATTCTTGAGAAGGTTGCTGTTTAAGTTTCCTCCTGAAATCAGGATAGCCTTATTCTCAAAGGGCTGTCCAAAAGCCCCTTACACAGTCCCTCGAAATCGAAGTTCTGCTTACTTTTGCGGAGTATGTTGGCGGCACCGTTGATGTCGGCATTAGCCGTCCTGCCGTTAGCGAAACGGTACAGGCCGCGCCGGATTCGTTTCCCGCTGA